>Ga0114919_10000046_pt1 | contig 64991 bp, 56 predicted proteins | sample BlataG_FD_88682 | JGI IMG/M metagenome (GOLD analysis project Ga0114919, IMG submission 88682) | Deep subsurface microbial communities from Black Sea to uncover new lineages of life (NeLLi) - Black_00105 metaG | ecosystem: Environmental > Aquatic > Marine > Oceanic > Sediment | place: Atlantic... | reverse complement strand
GGGCTTCCGAGGAGCTTCCTCACGCCGACAGAATGAATCCGCCATCGCCGTGCCGAACACCATTGGCTCGAAGCCATTCCTGTGCGGCACACAAGATGCTCAGATGCTTGAGGAAGCAGATTGACGTCCGATGACTCTCAAGGCCCCCCGGTACCGTTGCCCGACCCCTTCGAAAGCCCCCAGCGCAAGCTGGGGGATCCTTTGGTCGATCCCCGGGCTCGCGGCCGGGGCTTCCGAGGAGCTTCCTCACGCCGATAGGATGAATCCGCCACTGCCGTGTCGAACAGGATTGGCTCGAAGCCTAGGTACTAGGGTTTCAAGCAGAGCCTAGCCTGCCAGCTTTTCGAGTTCGCTGATCGCGGCGTCGTAGTCGGGCTCGTCGGCCACTTCCTTGACCACTTCGGCGTAACGAACAACGCCCTCGGCGTCGAGCACGAAGACAGCCCGGGCGAGGATCTTGAGTTCGTCGATCAATACGCCCCAGTGTTCACCAAAGCTCCGGTCCATGTAGTCGCTGCCGGTCTTCATGCCGGTAATCGACTCGGCCCCGCAGAACCGGTTCATCGCGAAGGGTAGATCAAGGCTGACCGTAAGGGCTGTCACCTTGTCGCCGAGCGCGGCCAGCCGGCCGGTGAAGGTTTTGGTCTGCACCTGACAGACCGGGGTGTCGAGCGATGGCACCACGCTGATCAGCGCGGGCTTGCCGAGCAGGTCGGCCTTGGTGATGTGCTGCATGCCCCCTGACTCATAGGCGACCACGTCGAATGCCGGGGCAGCTGCGCCGACGGCGACGGCATCACCGATGAGCGTGAGGGGGTTACCTTTGAACGTCACGGCACCGGGGCGTGGAGTGGCCATCGAAATCTCCTGGGTGAAATCGGGGGAGGGGAGTCTGAACTCGCTGCCAGGAGTATTGCCGTCTGCGGCAGCCTGGCAACCCCCGGCTACTGCAACGGCGGTCAGGGGGTATGCTGCGGAGCCCAAAGAGCCCCGGGAGCATCACCCATGCGAATGATTGGACAGCTCGGCCAACGACTGGGGCTGGTGATTCCGGCCATCGCGATTGTCCTGGAACTCAACCACGCTATTTCACTTGGGCAGATGCTGATGCTGCTAGTGGCCTCGGTCTGCCTGTTCGGTATTGGCCGGATTCTGGAGGGCTACAGCCCGTCTTGACGAAGCCGCAGCCGGCGGCCGATGCTGCCGCAGAGAGCCTGATGCCATCCGCCCTCTTGCCCCGTGAACTTCCCTATGCTGCCGCCCCTGACGTTTTCGCCTCTCTACCGCCATTACCTCTGGGGCGGCCGCCGGTTCGAGAGCTTCCTTGGCCGACAGCTCAGCGAAGCTGGCCCCTACGCCGAGTCATGGGAACTGGTCGATCGCGGGGATGACCAAAGCCTGGTGCGGAACGGCCCCTTGGCCGGACAACGTCTCGGTGATCTGCTTCGTGAGCATCCAGCCGAACTGCTTGGCGGCAGCAGCCAGCCGACGGCATTTCCGCTGCTGTTCAAGTTCCTTGATGCTCACAAGGTACTCTCGGTGCAGGTGCATCCTGATGATCAGGCGGCCGCCAGACGAACGCCCCCTGACCGCGGTAAGACAGAGGCCTGGTACGTGGTCGAGGCTGAATCAGGAAGCCGGATCTACGCCGGGCTCCGGGAGGGGGTCGATCGGCAAAGCCTTGCCAAAGCAATCGAAACCGGAAAGTGCGAGGACCTGTTGCACGCGATTGAGCCGGCCGCCGGGGATTGCATCTTCATCCCCGCAGGAACCGTCCATGCCATCGGTGCCGGCCTCGTTGTCGCCGAGATTCAGCAGTCGAGCGACGTCACCTTTCGGCTGTTTGACTGGAACCGGGTCGACGCCGACGGACTCCCCCGGGCGTTGCATCTGGAAGAGGGCCTTGCTGCGGCCCGCTTCACCGGCCCTGTCACGGCGGTTACGAAGAAGCCGACGGATGACCCCGCTGTCAAACGCATGGTGGACTGTCGGTATTTCCGTTTCGATGAGGTCACCCCCACTGGCACCTGGCAGACCAGCGGTGGAACCTGCGAATTTTTGGCCGTTCTCGCCGGCGAAGCCTGGTTGCCGGATCAGTGGAGCCTGCCACCCCTGCAGCGGGGCGACTGCCTGCTGCTGCCGGCGGCACTTGAGCCTCAGACGTTGGCTTGCCGGTCTGATACTGCTGGCGACTGCCGGCTTCTGCGGGTGGCTGTCCCAAACGCCTGAAACTGCCCGGTCGTATAAGACAGAGGCAATTTCGGCCTTGGGCCAGCGGCTGTAAGGGCCTAGCATCCCCTGCTCACCAGCCCTGCGGCCATCCTCCTGCCGGAGCACCTCATATGCCCCCCTCGCGGTTCCTGATGGTCGCCCTCTGTCTGGCGATAGCCGGCTGCTCGTCGCTCGGCCGGCCCGATTGGCTGGAACCCGGTCCGGCGATGTCTCAGCGGCGCCGCGCAGTCCGGTTTGACCCCTATCTGCAGGATGACATCGCCCCTGCAGCCCTGCGGATGCCGCTGATGGACGGGGCCCGGCCACGTGATTTTGCCGATCCGGTTCCCGAGGTCACCCGGTCGCGTTGGTGGGCCAAGGGTCGGTGATCCAAAGCGCTGTCTACCTTTTTCTTTGGTTCATGCGAGAATGTGGCTTGCGGGTCGTCCACTCGGGCCGACCTGCGTCGTTTCCCCACTCTCTTTTGCAGATCGACACCAGTGCCACCCCGTCCCCGCCGCCAGCAACCCTCCCGCCCCAACCGCCCCGCGCGAAAACCAGCCCGACCGGCTGCCGTCGCCAGGTCACCGCGTCCCGTCGGCCAAGCCGCAGACGATGACGGACTTGAGCGTCTACAGAAGGTGCTGGCAGCGGCAGGCATTGGCAGCCGACGGGCCTGCGAAGAATTGATCACCGCTGGCCGAGTAGAGGTTGATCGGGAGGTTGCCTCCACGCTCGGCATACGCGTCGATCCATTGAAGCAGCAGATTCGGGTCGACGGTGAGCCGCTACCGAACCCGAAACGGGTGGTTTATCTGGTGTACAAGCCAATCGGCGTCGTCAGTACGAACTATGACCCGACCGGCCGCCCCAGAGTGATCGACCTCGTGCCCCCTGACCGGCGACTCTTTCCAGTCGGCCGGCTCGACCGCACCAGCGAAGGCCTGATCCTTGTCACCAACGACGGCGAACTAGCCAACCTGCTGACACACCCACGGTATGGCGTCGAAAAGCGATACTTGGTGCAGGTGGCGGGTGTTCCGAATGCTGAAACACTCGATCAACTGCGACAGGGAATTGCCCTTTCCGAGGCAACTGTCCACGCCAAACGGGTCACGGTCCGGTCGCAGCACAAGCAGAGCACCGTACTCGAGATGGTGCTTGACGAGGGACGCAACAGGGAAATCAGACGGATGCTCGCCGCCCTCGGCCACAAGGTGCAGCAGCTCAAACGAATTGCAGTAGGTGAACTCAGTCTCGGGAACCTCCTGCCGGGCCAATGGCGGCGACTCAGCTGGGAGGACATTGAAAAGCTCCGCCGCGAGGCGACAGCGGCTGGCGCAAACGACCGGCCGCGGCAGGCCCCGCGGACCCGTCGACTGGCCCAGCGAGGTGGCCGTCAAGCCGGCCCGCGTGGCAGAACCACCGGACGGCAGCCGGCACAGGGCCAACAACCAACAACACCCCGCAAGCGTCCTGGTAAGGCCTCGACCTGGCGGAAGGCAGGCCGTCGCGGCTCCTCGGGCTGAGTCCCAACACGCAAATTGACCGATCCATTGATTTTTCCCCAGTCCGCTCAACCACCCCCACTGAGGACATGACATGGAAATGAGCCTCGCCCCGATCGTTGCCCATGAGCAGATTGCCGAGGCGACCTGGCGGCTGCGGCTGGACTGTCCCGCCCTGGCGGCGGCCGCACGGCCGGGCCAGTTCGCCATGGTGCGCATCCCCGACCGGCACGATCCACTCTTGGCCCGCCCACTGGCGATCTACGACACCTTCGGCTGCCTCGATGCTCCGACCTGCTGGCTACCAACCACCAGTACCGCTCACGCGGGGCCGCTTCGCTATGCCGACTTCGTATACGCGGTTGCCGGCAAGTTCACGACGGCAGCAACTGCCCTGCGGGTCGGTGAGAAACTCATGGTCTGGGGACCGCTCGGCAACGGCTTTCAGCTTCCTCAAGCAGAGCATCTGCTGCTGGTTGCTGGCGGAATCGGCCAGACGGCCCTGCTGATGCTTGGGCGAGCATGGCTGGCAGAACATCCAACTGGCCGAGTGAGCTTCTGCTGGGGAGCCCGCCAAGGCAGTCTCTTTGGCCATTCCGAAGACTTCCGCCATGCCGGCATGGCGATTGAACTGGCGACCCTCGACGGTTCGGCAGGCGTCAGGGGCACCGTCGTCGACTTGCTTGACCTCCTGAAGGAGCAGGGCCAGATAACCGCCGAACACCGAACGGCCATCGCCTGCTGCGGCCCAGAGCCGATGATGGCTGCCGTTTCCGCCTGGGCGGTCCGCCAGAGCATCCACTGTCAGGTCTCACTCGAAACACCGATGGCCTGCGGCATCGGGATCTGCTTCAGTTGCGTCGCCCCAGTGAGCGACCAGCACGGCGGCTGGGATTACCGTCGAACCTGCCTGGAGGGACCGGTGTTCGACAGCGCGTCAATTGCCTGGGAAGCGATCGGCTGAGAGTTCACTGCAAACGGTCAGCTGGCTGATGACTGCGTGGCCTTCAGAATTCGAGCCGACAACCGGGACTTGATTCGGGCCGCCTTGTTCCGGTGAATGGTATTGGCTGAGGCAGCACGGTCAGCCTTCTTGGCAACCGTGCGAAAGTGCTCGCGGGCTGCCGGAATGTCCTGCTGGGCAATCGCCTCCAGCACCTTACGAATTGAGGTTTTGATGGCCGATTTCGCGGCCCGATTTCGGTCCCGACTGCGGATGTTCTGCCGCAGCCGTTTCTTGGCACTCGCTGAGTGTGGCATGGTGGTCTTTCCTGTCGTGGTATGCCGATGACTGGTTGTTGGCGGCCGCGGCAACTGGGCAAATTAGCGGACGACTATTCGCCATGAATATACCCCACCCTAGGCCAGTCCGCCAGCGGCAGACGAGACGCCTTCAGACGGCATCTGCAGCCAGTTTTTCGAGCCGCGATGCCACATCCCGATAGCCAAAGTCGAGTTCGGCCAGTTCCGAAAGGTGCTTTTGGGCCGCATCGCGATCCTTCAGACCAGCCGCCAGCACCCCCGCCCGGTAGAGGGCTCGCTTGCGGAGTTCCAATTCACGCTCCCCCAAATGCTCAAGAGCGGTCTGATAATTTCGCATCGCCAACGGGTACTGCTTGATCTTTTGAAAGCACTCACCTAGCTCGAGAGCGACCACCCCCTTGCGACGGGCATCGAGCAGTACCCCTTGGAACTGCTTAATCGCCTCGGCGTAACTGCCTGCTGTTTTTAGGCGGAGGGCGAGCTCGTATTTCCATGCAGCGTTTTCCGGATACCGATCACTTCGGGCGGCATAGACATCAATCTCCTGCTTAAGCAGGGTCTGCCGCAGCTGGGCGAGATTCTCACGGTGCCTCGGGGTATCCTCCGCCTCAAGCTGTTTCTCCGCCAGCAGCACCTTTCGTTTGGCCCAACGGAGCTGCCTGTCCTCAAGATGCTCCCGCACCTTGAGGTCATTCCCAGATGCAGCCAGGGCATCGCTGAGCACCTTTTCGGCCTCTGCGACCATCGACTCCCTTTCGAGCGCATCGGCCAGTTCAAAGGCGGCCTCTGTATCGGCTGGCGTTTCGGCCAGCCGTTTACGCAACGCCTCAACCGGTGATTGCTCAACGGATTGCGGGGACTTTTTGTCTCGATTATCGAGGTCGTGGCGGGTCTTCGCGACGCTCAGCCGGGCTATTTCCCGCTGGGCTTCTTCCTTGACTGACTTATTTTCAGCAATCCGCTGCCAGCAGGCGATCGCCTGATTGAATTGGCCCAGCCGCTCCATGTAGGCGGCACATTGCTTGTTGACTGCCGGGTCACGGGGGGCAAGATCGAGGGTTCTTCTCAGGAACAACCCTTCTGTTTCAATACAGCCCAGTGCCTCACAGGCATCTGCCAGCCCGAGCAGACAGGACGTATCGACAGGATTTTTTTTCAGGATATCGAGGCCTGTTTTGATTGCCTCGGCAGGTTTTCCTGTGGCAATCAACCGCTTCAAACTACCTCTGCTGCCGGCAGCCAACAGCGACGACAGGCCGCCGGCTTTTTTCCCTGCCTGCTTTTTCGCAAGTGCCTCCAGAAGGCCCTGCAAATACGGCACACTGCCCGGGTCACCGCTGACGCAGACCGTGAACAGTTCAATCGCGTAGTCGTAATTTTCCTTCTTCAGATTGTCGTTACCGGTGGCATAGCACTTTGAGAGGCGGCTCCGCTCGGCAGGACTGAGCGGCATGCGGCGAGATGGGTGAGGAGCCGCGGAAGAAGGTTTGTCTACTGGTTTGTCTGTCATGCGTCCCCGGTCGACCGGAAGAGGGAATGGCTGGCTGAACTGCTGCAGTTTAATGATTCATCCTATCTAGCCTTATCCTAACTATCCGCAGGGACAGTCTTCCATGGCAATCGTGTTCGGCACTGCAGTTGCGGATCAAATCTGCCGACGCGACGAAACTTCGCGGAAACCCCGGGCCGCACGCCCGGGGATTGACCTGCCGATCGCCGCATCCTGCGGCGGCAGACCATTTCCGCGGTCTGCTAACAAAACAGCTTCGTTTTCTGCCCCCCAGTTGCAGCCCTTGTGGCGGACGAAAGGGGCGAGAAAATAAGCGTGCATCCGGCGACAGAGCCCCGGAGTCGCCGCCCGGAAATGTCCTACATGAACGAATCCCTGCCTGAGAAGCCGAGCCCCCATTCGCTGGCAGTGCATTTGCCAACGGGTCGCCACCCCCGGCCGGGCCGGGTGATCTTTGTGGGTGCCGGCCCAGGAGAGCCAGATCTCTTAACAACTCGGGCGATCAACCGTCTGAAGACAGCTGATGTTGTCGTGCATGATCAGCTTGTTCCACAAGCCGTGCTCCAACTGACCGGCAGCCCCTGTCTACCGATCTCCCGTCTGCTCAGTGGCAAACACTCCACCGGTGATCCCGGCAGGCAGATCGGTAAATGGCTGGCCGACCTCGCCACTCCGGGACGGGTTGTGGTCAGGCTCAAGGGCGGCGACCCCACGGTCTTTGCCCGACTCAGCGAAGAACTCGAACCACTCGCTGATCAGAATATTCCGTTCGAGATCGTCCCGGGGGTGACAGCAGCGACGGCTGCAGCGGCCTCCGCCGCAGTCCCTCTGACCTCGCGGGAGACCGCTTCAAGTCTGACAATCGTCACCGGCCATGAAGCAGCCGCGAAACAAGAGGCAATCGACTACAGCAGCCTCGCCGCAGTCACCGGCACCATCGTGATCTACATGGGGGTTGAGCAATCCCCCCACTGGTCCGAGGCCTTGCTGCGGGCCGGCCGACCGGCCGACACGCCGGTCACGCTCGTCAGCCGTTGCAGCTGGGCTGATCAGCGAATCGTTTCGTCAACCCTCGCCGACTGTGCGACAGCCATTCGCCGCGCTGCCCTTCCAGCACCCGCCATCGCCATCATCGGTAGCCACCCGGCTGGCCGACCGGTGGCCAGTCGCGGGCCGCTGGCAGGCACTCGACTGCTAATTGCCCGGCCGGCCGGCCAGGGGGATCAACTCATCGAAGCGATCATTCGACGCGGCGGGGAAGCGGTCCATCTGCCCCTCATTGAGATCGGCCCCGCCCCTGAGCCAGCAGCGGTCGAGGCAGCCATCGCGTCTGCCTGGTCGTTTGACTGGATTATCTTCGCCAGCATAAACGGAGTTCGGGCCTTCCATTCGTACCTGCGGAACAGCGGCCGTGACGCCCGGGCATTGGGGACCGCCCGACTGGCAGCGATTGGGCCGGCTACCCGCGAAGCACTGGAAGCCTGTGGCCTTACCTGCGATCTGATGCCTGGCTGCTACCGTTCTGAGGGAGTCCTCGAAGCGATTGGCGATTCTGTGCCGCAGGGACGCTTTCTGTTGGTCAGAGCCGACAGAGGCCGAGATGTCCTTCGCCAGGGACTTGAGGCCCGAGGCCACCAGGTCGACCAAGTGGCTGCCTATTCCAGCCGACCGGTCCCGAACATCGACTTAGAGGCACGACGAACGCTCCAGCAATTTCCCTGTGACTGGATCGTTTTGACCAGTTCCTCGATCGCAACGGCGGCGGTTCAGCTTTTTGGAGACCATCTTACCAACTGGAAAATTGCCAGCATTTCACCGGTCACCTCGGCGACATTGATCGCCGCTGGCTTCCCACCGACCGTGGAGGCTGACGAGGCCACCACAACCTCCCTGCTGGCGGCAATTGAAGACCATCATCAATCGTCTTCAGGCTCGGCGAATCGGGCAAACAGCAACGATCGGGAAAAGCCTACGGCGGCCAGACCACCAGAATCGGGAACAGGCTGAAGCATTGCCAGCCGACCGCCGATACCGGAGATGATGGCGTCATTCAGTGCACAAAAAAACCAGTGCCCATTTTCCGGTACGCATTTTACCCAGCGTCCACCGGCGGACGGCTGAATCCCTCCCTCGAACATAGGCATGGTCAACAGGCCGAAAAGAGTGTCGTAAACCGGGGGCCGGCGTTCGCCTAAATCAGCAAATCATTCGGAGGAATTCAGTGCGGACACCCGACCAGCCGGCCATCTGCATTCTGTGCGTGCCACTGCCCACCAGCGGTGATTTTCCGTTGGCAGCCACCGTTGATTCAGATCGTCTTTCACCCACCATCTCGTGGTACGGATCGCTTGATCAACTCGGGGCATGGCCTGATTCAGAGCAACCGCCCGCGATTCTCATAGACCCGGCAACAGCCAGTTCACGCCGGGAACTCCGCCGTGTCCTGCGGACCGCACGGCAGGCTGCCCCGCAACTCCGAGCCGCAGTCATCGAGGGAGAGAGCGGACCTCCCCAGCCTGATCTCATGGTGGAGGAGGGGATTGCCGTCGTCTTGACATCGCGATTCAGCGGCACGGGGCGGCCGCGGCGGCCCGCACCGGCGGGCTGGCCCTGTCGAAGTGTGCAGTGGGGGCTCTGGGAGCTGTTACGGCATAATCCGACTGCTAATTCATGGCGGGCAAAATTGTTCCAGCAAACACCAGTTCCGCGGCTCGGCCCAGGAACGCTCGCTGCCATCGATGCTGTTGCTCCGACGGGTAACTTCGAGAGCAGGCGGGTGAAAAGCCTGTTGGCACGCGTCAAGGGTCAGGTCGCGTCTGGCAGGCTGATCGTGCCCAAGTTGGAGGAGCTACCGAGCCTTGTCTGTAGAGGTAGCAGTTCGCAGACACCGAGTTCGATTCTGCGGGCTGCCTGAGCCCCCCGAGATCACGCTACTCTTCCAGCCGGCTCATCTGCAGCGACCAACTGAGATAGGCAAGAATTACGCTGCTGAGAATGAACCCAATGTCGGCAGCAATGCTGACTCGTCGAAATGGAAAGCCCGCTGCCAAATCGGCCAGAAACATGATTCCGACAATACCGGAAACGATCATGCCGATAAACGGAACGGCCTTCGACACGATGCGGATGCTCCATCCAAGGGAAATTCAACACGAACAGAACAGCCACCTGTTACGAGCATACGGCTGTCCTCAGGGACGGGCGAGCCGTCCACGATTTCGATACGATACCGGCGGAGGTCGGCTGAGCCAACCGGAGATCCACAAGTCTAACCCCAACCGCCAATTTCGGAGATTCCACCTGTGTCAGAACAGCCCGCGGGCCGGACCGCTGTCTACACCGGTTCGTTTGACCCGGTTACCCTCGGACATCTCGATGTAATCGCCCGAGCCAGCCGAATTTTTGATCGGATTGTTGTCGGTGTTGGCATTAACCCCGACAAGCATCCGTTGTTCAACCAGGACGAGCGGGTCCGGTTGGTGGAGGCGGCCGTTGCCTCTCTCAAAAATGTGGATGTGCAGCGATTTGATGGACTCTCCGTGACGTTTGTTCGCGACCAGCGAGCACACGTGGTGTTGCGGGGCGTCCGCTCACTCACTGATATCGAAGCCGAATTCACCATGACACTGGCCAACCGCATGCTTGATCCAGAGATCGAAACAGTGTTTTTGATGGCCGACGCCCAGTATTCACACATTTCCTCATCGTTGCTGAAGCAGATCACTCCGCTCGCTGACGATGAAGCGCTGCTGAAATTTGTGCCCGCGCCTGTGGTGGAGGCTCTGCGAGCAAAGCTCATGCGGGGATGAGGAACCCCTCAGCGGCAGTCAGTTGGCCTCGGCCGAACCGGATTCAAAGTACTTCCGCAAGAACCTCGCTCGCTCGATATTGCGGTCCTTGGTGTCAAGCTCCACTCCGCGGAGTTTCTGCAAATGTGCGGGCTGCGTCCGCACCAGCAGCAGATTGACATCTGAAACATCAACATCATCAAGCAGGCCGAGCAGTACGCCCATGCGAACCCGCGACAACAACTGCATCGTCTCTTCGGCCGAAATCGTCTGAGCAGTCCGCAGGATGCCGTAAGCCCGGCTGACCTGATCGTGGATGTTTTGCTCGGTCTCCCGCACCAGAAAGTCTCTGGCCCGGCGTTCGTAATCGATCAGCACCGGGACTACGTCCGCCACCTGAGCGATCAGTTCCTGCTCAGTCTTCCCCAACGTGGTCTGATTCGAAATCTGATAAAAATCACCGAACGCCTGGGAACCTTCGCCGTAAAGCCCTCGCACTGCCAGCGAGATCTTGTGCAAGCTACGAAAGACCTTGTCGATCTGTCGGGTGATCACAAGGGCAGGAAGATGCAGCATCACGCTGACGCGGATTCCGGTGCCGACATTGGTAGGACAGGCGGTGAGATACCCCCAGCGAGAATGAAAGGCATAGGGCACGACGGTCTCTATTTCGTCATCAACCGCACTGATCTGTCGCCAGACTGACTCGAGGTCGAGGCCACTGTGGACACATTGAATCCGCAGGTGATCCTCCTCGTTGATCATCAGACTCAGCTGCTCATGAGTATCGATGGCAACGCCTCGTGACCCGGCAGCCTCGGCATGTTCGCGGCTGATCAGTTGCCGCTCAACCAAAAATTGCCGGTCGAGTTCACCCAGCCCGCCAACGTCGACATAGTCCAGTGGCAAACGCGAAGGCAACTGCATGAGCCGGCTCCGGAGGAACTGCTGAACCTCCCCTCGCTCCTGGTCAGAGGCCCGGCCCACAAAGGGGTACTGAGCCAAATTCCGAGCGAGCCGAACGCGGCTGCTCATGACGATATCTGACTCGGGCCCGGTGCCCTTGAGCCACTCGCCAATCGAGTTCGTGAGCGAATCCAACTTGATCATGAGTTTGAAGGGCTCTCCGAGGGCTGGGCAGAGTCGGTTCCATCAGCAGTCTGCTGCTCGGCATGCCAGTTGTCGAGAACCTTGTTGATTTGATCCCGTAGTGCGCCGGCCCGCTCATAGTCCTCTTGTTCAACCGCTTCACGAATGCCCTTCCGGAGCCCAATGACCTGGGTCAGCGACTCTGTCGACTCCGGCAGTTCACTGTCAGATGGCCGCTGAGGCCTGCGGCCGGTGTGCTCAACTGCACCGTGGATATTGGCGATCAGTGGCTCGAGTTCCTGCTCGAACTGGACGTAGTCGTGTGGGCAGCCCAGCCGCCCCTGATTCCGAAACTCAAAAAAGGTGATGCCACACATTTCGCAGACCTTCTGGTCGAGTTCAGAAAGTTCCTCAGCTGTCTGAGCCACACCAAGAGGGCCGGCCGACTCGGAAGGCTGGGATGCCCCCTCTGACTGATTCAGGTAGTTCCGGGCATGATCTTCGCAGAGGTGAACTTCCCGCACCTCACCCGTCTCAAGCTCGGTGATATGGAACATCGCTTGCTTGTCGCACTGCTGGCAACGCATCGACTGCCTCACGGAACGAATCGGGAAACACGGGGAAGGCCCGGCAGCCTGCCCTCCGTATCATAGCAGTTGGCCGTAGGTCGCAGCATGGCGACTCTGCCAAGAACACCAGAACCGGCCGTGGCCCTGACGGTTCCCGCCGGTCGAGCAGGGGGTTTTTCAGCCGTGACAATGGCAGACATTTTCGGCAGTCTGCTACGATTCACAACCGCCGCACCGTCGGCGAATTTCCCCGGCCAATTCCAGCCCAGCCATGCCGCACCTTCCCGACCGCGAGACATTCTCCCAGCTGGCTCAGTCAGCATCGGTGGTGCCTGTCTATCGGCGAATCTTTGCTGACGGCCTCACCCCGCTGTCGGCCTTTGCTCGGATCGACGCGGGAAGTGATGGATGCCTCTTTGAGAGCGTGATCGGCGGCGAGAAGGTGGGCCGCTACAGCTTTTTGGGAGCCGAGCCTTTCATGCGGTTCGAAGCCCGTGGCCGGCAGGTCACCGTCAGCCGCAACGAGTCCGCTTCCGAAACGTTTGAGTCAGACGACCCGCTAGCCGAACTCGAACAGCGGATGGCCCCCTTCCGGCCGGCGCGGCTCGATGACCTGCCCCCATTCACCAGCGGTGCAATCGGCTACGCCGCCTATGACTCAGTCCGCTATGTCGAACATCTGCCAGATGTGCCCGCTGATGACCTCGACCTGCCCGACATCTGCTTTGCCTTCTACGACCGGCTGGTCGTCTTTGACCATGTCTCGAAAAGTATCGATGTCGTGGTGCTTGCAAGAATTGAAGGATCAACTCCCGCAGCAATCGCCGCCGCCTATGACGTGGCAGCCGCCCGGGTCGATGCCACGATTGCCCAACTCCAGCAGGCCTCTGAATGGCCTCCCCTCTGTGATATCGGCAGCCTGCATCAGCCCTGCGGCGAGCCGCATGCCAATCGCAGCCGAGAGGACTTCCAGCAGGCGGTTGAGCGGGCCATCGACTACATCCATGCCGGTGACATCTTCCAGGTCGTCCTCAGTCGCCGGCTTGCAGTGCCGTTCACAGCGTCACCGCTAGAACTCTACCGGACCCTCCGGGTGGTCAACCCGAGTCCGTTCATGTTCTACCTTCGCACTCCAGCGGCAACACTGGTCGGCAGCTCCCCTGAGATCATGGTGCGGGTTGTCAATGGCCGTGTCACCGTGCGGCCGTTGGCTGGCACTCGCCCCCGCGGCGGCACACCAGAGGAGGATGCCGAGCTTGCCGCCGGCCTGCTGGCCGACCCGAAGGAGCGGGCCGAGCACGTCATGCTGATCGACCTCGGCCGCAATGATGTTGGCCGGGTCGCGGAGATTGGCTCAGTCGAATTGACCGATGTAATGGCGATCGAGCGCTACAGTCATGTGATGCACATCACCAGCAACGTGAGCGGCCGGCTGCTGCCGGACAAAACTGCGTTTGATGCCCTCCGAGCCTGCCTGCCGGCGGGCACGGTTTCAGGAGCGCCAAAAATCAGAGCGATGGAAATCATCGACGAACTCGAACCGAACAAACGGGGGCCCTACGCCGGAGCCGTTGGTTACGTTGATTTTGGTGGGTCGATGGACACCTGCATTGCCCTCCGAACCATTGTTGTCAGTGGCGGCACCGCCTACGTCCAGTCGGGGGCCGGCATCGTTGCGGACAGTCAGCCCGAAAGTGAGTTTCAGGAAACCATCAACAAGGCCAAAGGCATGCTCGTCGCCATCGAATTGACCAACGCTCGGCTTCGGGACGCGGCGGCCCGTCAGGAATTGGCAGCCGACGGCGACCGATCAACCCGGCATGATTGAATGTGATCGCGTCACCGTCGAACGACTGGGGGTTGTCGTCCTTGAACGACTCAGCCTCCGCATATCAGCCGGTCAGGCGGTGGCGGTCATCGGCCCGACTGCCGCCGGCAAGACCAGCCTGCTGGAAACCATTGCCACGCTGCTGCCACTGCGGTCGGGTGAACTGACGGTGGCGGGATTTGCTGCCGCGCAGCAGAGCGACGCGATTCGCCGGCTGGTCGGCTACGTCCCAGACGGGGTGTCAGCCTGGCCAGCAATTCGGATCGACGAATGCCTGGAACTCTTCGCGGCGGCGGGAGGCCTGCGGGGCCGCGACCTCGCCGACGCCGTCGGCCGCGTTCTGGCCAGAGTCGGACTTGCGCGAATGGCCGGAGCCCGCTGCGACGCTATTTCCTCAGGCCAAAGCAAACGGCTGCTGCTAGCCCGGGCGTTGTTGCACCAGCCCGCTATTCTGCTGCTCGACAACCCAGCCGCCGACCTCGATCCGGCGGGCAGAGAACTGGTCAGCCAACTCATCAGCAACACTGTTGCGACAGGAGGCGCCGTCTTGGCTGCCTGTAACGACGTTGACATTCCCCCTGAGTTTACTGATCTGCTGATCCTGCACGAGGGCCAGCTGTTGCGGGCCGGCCCCTGTCGGCCGGAGGCCTGGACCGAGGTCAGGAATTGGCGGCTGCGGCTTGCCTGTCCAGCCGCGGCCCAAGAGGCCGCCCGGGCGATCGGCCACATCGCGATCGGCTGCGAGTGCCCTGATGATGACAGCCTGCTCTGTGAACTTGCCTCCAGTCGCGGACCAGTTGACGAGACGGTAACGGCCCTGGTGAAGGCGGGCATCCCAGTCGCTGGCTGCCACTACGAGCCTCCGTGGCCAGCCCAACTGCTCGCTGCGATCGCGCCAGCGAACGATTGAGACATCCCACCACAAAGTCATTAAGAACGCCACAAAGCCGAGGTTTGTGACGTTCTGCTGGTGCTCATTGGCGACATCCTGTCGCCGGGTGGCAGTGACCGGCTCGCTATGCGGAAAGCTCGGGCATCCTGCCAATCCTATTCGGCCCACAAGATGCTTTGATGCTTGAGGAACGGTATTGGCGTCCGACGACTCTCAAGGCCCTCTGGAGCCGTCGCCCGACACCTTCGAAAGCCCCCAGCGCAAGCTGGGGGATCCTCCGGTCGATCCCCGGGCTCGCGGCCGGGGCTTCCGAGACGCTTCCTCACGCCGATCGAAAAGATCCGCAACGGCCGTGCCAAACACCATTGGCATCCGACCGCCGGGCAGGGTGGAATGCAGCAGCGTTGGCACGAAAGCTGGAAGCCTCCGGCGGAAGCCGGTGGATGAGCGGTACGAATAAAGCCGCGGCAACCGTACTCCTGATCGGGTCGCTTCCGCTCCCGGCCTTCCCTTTCGTATCTTTGTCGACGAGGTCGGGGGTGCCCCTGCCTACGAGCGAGCTCTGGAAGCAAGCGAAGCCTGGAGGGCGAAGTGCAGCGGACAGGCAGTGAGCGGAGGCCAGGAGGGCCGACGCGAACGTCCAGCGAGCGGGCAGGGGCACCCCGACCGGCTGCGGCTCCATCGACAACGGTCAGCCGCAGGTGCCCCCGACCGGCTAGGGCTCGACGAAGGCTTCCTGGCAGGTCACGGCTGTTCGCCACTTCGGCAAGCAGTCACGAGTTCCCCGACAAATTGTTCGACCGCCGCGACACCTCGACCGGCAGCGGCCTGCTCAAGCTGCCGAACAACCGCTGAGCCAACGATCACACCATCGGCCACCTGGGCCACCTCCCGCGCCTGCTCCGGACTGGCGATACCGAAGCCGACCAGAATGGGCACATCAGTCCTTTCCCGCAACCAGGCAACGCGGTCAACCAGGCCCGCTGGCAAGGCGGTCCGCTCGCCAGTCACACCCGCAACTGACACACAGTAGAGGAAACCGGTCGATCGTCGGGCAATCTGCTCCGCCCGCTCCGGCGGCGTGGTTGGAGTCACCAGCCGCACAAGTACAAGTCCCGCTGCGCGGCAGGCAGCATCAAGTTCATCCGACTCTTCCAGCGGCAGATCAGGCACCACGAATCCAGACAGACCGCAAGCAACAGCCCGGGCCACGAACGCGTCGATGCCAACCCGGAAGATGAGTGAATAGCTGGCCATCGCCAGCAGCGGCATCCGAACCGTGGCCCGGCTGCGGCTGACCAGATCGAAGAGTTTGTCGAGCGACATCCCTGCTGCCAGTGCCCTGGTGTACGAGGACTGGATCACGGGGCCATCGGCAATCGGGTCGCTGTAGGGGACTCCCAATTCGCAGAGGGTGGCCCCCGCCCGATCAACCGCTTCGAGCACCCCCAATGTCGTCTCAACGTCTGGGTCGCCCGCTGTCACAAAAGGAGCGATCGCCTTGCCTCCAGCGGCCCGACAGGTCGCAAACGCCTCTTGGACCACCGCCATTCCAGTGCCACCACTCTTTGTTGCCGTTGCCATGCCTGCTTGTTGCTCCATCGTTGCTCGATTCAACCTTTTCATTCACGCCCCGGCCTCGGAGAGCCCTCTGAGCCGGGCGATTTCAGCGGCGTCCTTGTCACCCCGACCCGACATACAAACGACGAGGATCTCCTCTGGCTGCATGGCTGCTGCGGCCTCGACCGCCCAGGCCACCGCATGCGAGGTCTCCAGGGCCGCGAGGATGCCTTCCTGCTGGGCCACCAGATCGAAGGCGTCGAGTGCCGCTGCATCGGTGACACTGGTGTAGTCAACACGGCCGCTATCTCGCCAGAAGCTGTGCTCCGGCCCGACACCGGGATAGTCGAGGCCTGCTGAAACCGAGTGGACATCGTCGGTCTGGCCGTCGGCATTCTGAAGAACATAGCTGAGGCTGCCATGCAGGATGCCGGGGCTTCCGTAACTCAACGGCGCAGCATGCTCGCCCGCCCCACTCGACCGACCCCCCGCTTCAACACCAACCAGGCGCACCTCGGGATGGTCAACGAACGGATAGAACATGCCAGCCGCGTTGCTGCCTCCACCAACGCAAGCGACAACCGTGTCGGGTAGCCGGCCAAAAATCCGGTTACAGTGATCGATTGTTTCGCGACCGATGACCGACTGAAAATCGCGAACGATCCGGGGGAACGGATGCGGGCCGACGACTGAACCGATGATGTAGTGGGTGTTCTCAACCGATGCCATCCAGTCCCGCATCGCCTCGTTGATGGCGTCGCGGAGGGTTCGGGAACCGCTCTCAACCGGCCGCACCTCGGCCCCCATAAACCGCATGTTGCGGACATTGGGAGCCTGCCGTCGGACATCCTCCGCCCCCATGTAGACGACACAGTCGAGACCAAACCGGGCACAGGCAGTGGCGGTGGCCACCCCGTGCTGTCCCGCACCGGTTTCGGCAATGATCCGCCGCTTCCCCATCCGCATGGCCAGCAACGCCTGGCCGAGGGTGTTGTTGATCTTGTGGGCGCCGGTGTGACTGAGATCCTCGCGCTTAAAATAGATTTGTGCGCCGCCAGCCCGTTCAGTCAATCGGCGAGCAAAGAGCAGGGGAGTAGGCCGGCCCACAAAGGTGTTGAGCAGGTCGTCGAGTTCCTGGGTAAACGCCGGATCGGCTATCGCCTCGTCATAGGCCGCCTGCAACTGATCAAGAGCCGCCGAAAGTGTCTCCGGCACATAGCGGCCGCCGAACCGACCGAACCGGCCGAAAGCATCAGGAACCTGAGAGAGAGGCCGCTCGGCCGCTGAAACAGTAGACATTGGCAGTTCCGTAATAAGTGAGCAAACCAGCTACGGCTCCCCAGCCTACCCGCCGCAGCAGGTCGGGGCATTGGCCGAAACCGTATCAATTGTAGCCTTGCGATCGCCGAATCGACCGCTCCACCGCAGGATGCGGCGACTGGCAACCCCGAAAACCATCGGCATTCTCGGGAGTTGCTCAAGTGGAAAAGGACTCTGGATGGCTTTTTCCACCCACAGATAGCCTAAGCGAATAACGTCCTCAGCAATGCCCGAACTTCCAGAAGTTGAAACAATGTGCCGGGGCATTGGCGGCGTCGCCGGCCAGACAATTACTGATGTATCGTTCCCGCGGCAGACCCGCCGGCCGATTCTCATCAGCCCCCCGGCAGGCCGCCTCGCAAGGCGGTTGATTGGCAGCCGAATCGATGCGGTCGAACGGGCCGGCAAACGGGCGGTGCTTCGGCTGGCGGGAGCAGAGGCTGAGGAACCAGAGCGACTGGTGATCGAACCCCGGATGACTGGCCTGCTGCTGCGGGTAGCAGCCCCGTCTGATGTACACGTTCGTATGGTGCTGAAATTTGCCGACCACCCGCCCCTGATTTTCTGGGACAGGCGGGGACTCGGCACCATTCGGCTGCTCACCAACGAAGAGTTCTACCGCCGCTGCGGCCCTTCGGTACTCGGCCCCGACGCCCTCGCGTTGGCGGGAGCAGCATTCCATTCAGCCATTCACCATTCACGTCGGCCGATCAAGCAGGCCCTGCTGGATCAGCAGGTAACCGCCGGCATCGGGAATATCTATGCGGCTGAAATCCTCTTTGCCGCCAGCCTCGACCCCCGGAGCCGCTGCTGCCGGATCAGCCGAGTGGAGTGCGATACCATCGCCACCGTCACCCGGGAGATTCTGCGACGGGCAATTCGGCTGGAAGGCTCCTCGATTGGCGACGAAACCTACCGAACCGCCGAAAGCCGACCGGGTCGGTATCAGCGGTGCCACCAGGTCTACGGCCGGGCAGGTGAGGCTTGTCCCCGCTGTGGGGCGATCATTCGCCGCATCGTGCAGGCCCAGCGATCGACTTTTTTCTGCCCGGGCTGCCAACGCCGAAAGTAAGTTCGGAGCACCCAGGCCTTTGCTAGACTCAGGTCCACATAGTTGTGTCACTAGTCTTGTCTCCACAGGAGTCTTTCTCATGGCGTCAGATCACCCAAAAGCTTTTGCCCTGACCCGCCGCAAACTCCTGAGCAGTCTCTCGACCGCCGCAACGGCGACCGGCCTGACGACTCTCATTCCGGGCGGCAGCCGACCAGAACTCTTTGCTGCAGAGCCGGTCGCAAAGCCGACCGCCGAAACTCTGGCCGGGCAACTGCACGCTTCACTCACGCCCCAGCAGCGGCGGGTGGTCTGTGTCCCCTGGGACTACCAGCACCCGAAATTCGGTCTGTTGCGGACCCGCGTTGCCAACAACTGGCAGGCAACCACACCAGAAATAGCGGATGATTTTTTCACCGGCGAGCAACAGTCCCTCGTCCGCGACATCTTCGAAAGCCTGATCACTCCTGAATGGCAGCCTCGCTTCGACAAGCAGTTAGAGGATGACTGCGGCGGCTTTGGCCGCTCCCAGAGCATCGCCCTGATCGGCGAGCCCGGCTCGGGGCAGTTCCAGTTCCTACTCACCGGCCGACACATGACGCTGAGGTGCGACGGCGACTCAGCCGATCATGTCGCCTTCGGTGGCCCAATCTTCTACGGCCACGATACCGGCAGCTTCACTGAGGAGCCGGCCCATCCCGGCAACGTCTTTTGGCCGCAAGCCGTCGCAGCCAATGAGGTGTTCGGCATGCTCGATGGCAGGCAACGGGCTGCAGCGCTGGTACGGCGAACACCTCGGGAAAATGCAATCGCTTTTCCCGGCCAGACCAACCGTCCGGGGCTGTCAGTCGGCGATCTCTCAGCCGATCAGCGGGCCGAACTGGACCGGGTGGTGGCCCTGCTGCTGGAGCCCTTCCGAGCCGGTGACCAAGACGAAGTTCGTCGCTGCCTGACAGCCCAGGGAGGTCTTGAGGCCTGCCGGATGGTGTTCTATCGCCAGGGTGACCTTGGTGGTGACGGCGTCTGGGACAACTGGCGACTGGAAGGCCCGGCTTTCGTCTGGCATTTCCGAGGGGCACCTCATGTGCATGTCTGGGTGAATATTGCCGACAGCCCCCAGGTGGCAACGAATGCCTGACTGCTGCGTGATCGGTGGTGGGGTAATTGGCCTGTCGATCGCCCGGGAACTCGCCGGCCGGGGCCTCACCGTCACGGTCATCAGCCGCGATGCGGCCAACGCCACCGCCTCCTGGGCCGCCGGTGGCATCTTTCCCGCGCAGCCTGAGACTGCCTTGGGGCCCGACGCCACGCCGCTCGAACAATTCACCGCCTTCAGCGACCGGCTCCACCGGCAGTTGGCGTTGGAATTGCGGGACGAGACCGGCATCGACAACGGCCTGCGACAATGCGGCACACTCGCTCTGTCGATTGACGATGCCACCGCTACCGAACTCTGTGACGAACTCACCCGTTGGCAACGACTGGGGGTTCCTCACGAGAGAGTCTCGGCAGCAGCCGTTGGCCGCCTTGCCCCGGCGTTGGCCGCTGCGGCCAACGCCGGCACGATACAAGGTGGCTGTTTTCTGCCGACCGAAACCCAGTTGCGGCCGCCCCGGCATCTGGCCGCCCTGCACGCCTCGTGCCGGGCCCGCGGCGTCACTTTGATCGACCACTCTCATGTGATCGGATTTGATCTCGCTGATCACCGAATCGTCGCGGTTCGATACAGCAGTCCCAAAAGGGGACCAACAACCCTTTCGACTGAACGCGTCTGCCTCGCCACCGGAGCCTGGTCCGAGGGTCTGCTGGTGGACCTTGGAATTAAAATCCAGACCAAGCCCTGGCGCGGACAGATCCTGCTGCATCGCACCACCCCCGGGTTGCTTACCCAGGTCGTGAATCTCGGGGCGGGTTTCGACTACCTCATTCCCCGAGAGGACGGCCGGCTCTTGATCGGCTCGACCATTGAGGATGTCGGCTTTGCCCCCGTGACGACGCCGGCGACAATCGAGCGGCTGGAGCGACTCGTCAGAGCGCTATTGCCTGAGACCCCGTTTGTCGCACCTGAACGCTCTTGGGCCGGCCTGCGGCCGGGTTCGCCTGACGGCCTGCCGACCATCGGTCCGCTACCAGGGATTGAAAACGGCTGGCTGGCAACTGGCCACTTTCGAGCAGGACTGCACCTGTCAACGGGTACCGCTGTAACCATGGCTGATCTGATCAGTGACTGCGAACCGCCCCTGCCAACGCAGGCATTCTCAGCAACGCGGCATCACGCCAAGGCTGTCACGCTGCCGCCAGGCTGAGCCGCTCGTGCATCCGTTCGATGTCTTCACAGCGGAGCCGGTGCTCCGGCTGGGTCGCTGCCACCAGCAGGACAGTTTCCAGCAGTCGACCGATTGCCTGGGGAATGCCTGCAGCAATGGCATGAATCACGGACGGCACGCCGGTCTCGAACTGGTCAACCCCCGCCGCTGCCAACCGGCTGGCCACCATTTCCTCAGTTTCATCAACCGTCCAAGCACGCAGCACAGCCCGAAGCCTGATCCGTTCACCCAGATCACGCTCGCGAGCCAGAAGCGTCAGCAGCCTGCCCCGACCGGCCAGTACGACTGACACACCTGGAATCACGTCAGCACACTGTTGTACGCACGCCGTCAACACACCTTCGGCCGCCGCGTGGGCATCATCGATGAGCACCACCGGCGGCAGGGCCGCATCAACAGCTTCAGCTTGGCTGCCAGCCAACGCCGGAAAATCAGCCGCAGTGAGACTTCGCCCTGAAAGCCACAGAACGGGATGGCCAGCCTGCTCAAGGTCTGCGGCCAGCCACCCTAGAACGGTGGTCACGCCAGTGCCCCCCGGCCCACTGAGTACGGCGAGGCGGCCTGGCTGCCGCACGGCGTAAAGCAGCCGGGCAACCGCCGACTGCTGGTTGCCGACGGATGCACAATGGGGGAAACGACCGCCACACACCGCCTTTAGCTGGGTGGAATCAGTCATGCCGCCCTCTGCTGGAAAGCGGGTGTAAAACTGACGATCTCACCAATTGCTCGGAGCCCACCCTTGGCAATCGCCGCATCCCGAGCTGGGTTTGAGGGCAGGGAGTGACGCCGCACCAACAAGGCCCCATCAAAGCCGAACATTTTGAGCTGAAGCTGCTGAGGCCGGAGCGGTCCCGGTGGAAACCAGATGCCAGCGTCGACCAGCACTAGATCGTCGACGGCAGCCGCTTGAGAAAACCGATCCTGCCAACTGGCGGCCTCGCCGACCAATTCCTGCCACCACGCAGATGCACTGGCGAAGCAGGCCACCCGCCAGCCCCGCTCCACTAGCAGCAGCCTGAGACCCTGCGCCAGCGTTGTGCGCCCCTCCCCCGGCTGGTGACCAGCGACGGCAATGACCCGAGTACCAGCTCGCCTCGCCTCTTCTACGGCCGTGACAACAGCGGTCCACTGCGCTGGAAAGCGATCAAGGAGTTGCAGCAGCGTTGGATCCGCGGTGTTTGTAAAAGAATCACTGGATGCTGTCACAGTTTCAGCAGCGGCAACCTTCCCCCCAGCAGTTGCCGACAGCTCCGCTACGATTCCTGGCTGAGCGGTCAGGCTGTTCTCCAAATCACTAGCGGGACGGGCAAGGCCCGAGTCATGCTTGGCAGCCGCGTCGAGAAATGCTTGATCGAGCAGATCAACAGTCATTGTCGCCGCGTCTCCACCGTGACCTCTCGTACACCTGGTTCAGCCGCAACCCGGATATCGGCATACGGTTCGGCTCCCGCGCCAGGAACTCCCGAAAGTGGTTGTTGTTCAACAAACAACACCACAGCCCAGACTGCGGCAGCTAGCGTCGCCAGCACCGCAACTGATGTCCACTGGCTCCCGAGGGGAACGGCGCCTGTCTTCCGTGGCCCGACCGTCGAGCGGACACCTGCTTTTCGTTTCACACGCTTGCGGCGGGTGGCTTTCGGCGGCGGGTCCGCAGCGTGCGTTGGCAGACTCTCGCCGCAGGCTACAAGGTCAGGAAATTCCGCGATCGTGTTCATCAGACACTCCCCCGCTAGAGTTTCGACTGAGCCTGTCGTTCGGCTTGAACCCGGAACCTCCCCCCACGCGCAGGTTGCCAGGGGACGAAATGAGGGCTCGTAAGGCCCCCGGTAGGCTGACGGGAGCACCTCGCCTATGATGGGCGTAAAGATGGCGGATCTGGCCTGGACAAGGCTTTTTTTCCGTTCCAGAGTTTTAATCCAACGAGCAGCCAGCACGAAAGCTTCATGAGCAGCGATCATTCCCCCCGGACGGAGGCATTCCTCGATCTTCTTTCCCGACGCATTGCCATCCTCGACGGAGCCATGGGGACGTCGGTGCATGCATTGTCCCTCGATGAACAGGGGTTTCGAGGCGAACCTTTCCGGGATCACCCGAAAGACCTCAAGAATTGCATCGATGCCCTGACCCTCTCCCAGCCCGATGCGATCCGGCAGATTCACACGTCGTTCCTCGAAGCCGGAGCCGACATTGTTGAGACCAACACGTTTGGGGCGACGCCGGTGGCGTTGGCTGACTTTGGCCTGGCCGACCGCACCCGCGAACTGAATCTGGTCGCCTGCCGGCTGGCCCGCGAGGCCGCCGACGCTGCCACGGCGAAGACGCCCGACCGGCCGCGGTTCGTCGCCGGCTCGATCGGACCGACCAACAAGCAACTCTCGATTGCCGGCAACGTGGCCGATCCGGGCCATCGGGATGTCACCTTCGATGAGATGGTTGCCTGTTACAAGGAGCAGATCGAGGCGTTGATCGAAGGGGGTGTCGACCTGCTGCTGGCCGAGACCGCATTCGACACACTCGTGCTGAAGGCGGCTTTGTTTGCCATCGAGGACGTCTTTCAGGCGGCCGGCATCCGGCTGCCGGTCATGGCCTCCTTCACTGTCTTCGAGGGGGGCCGCACCCTTTCGGCCCAGACGGTTGAGGCCTGCTACCAGAGCATCGCCCATGCGGACCTCCTCAGCGTGGGCATCAACTGTGCCCTTGGCCCGGAAAAACTGCGGCCCTACCTGGCCGACCTCTCGCGGATCTGTCCCCGGCTGGTCAGCTGCTATCCGAATGCTGGCCTGCCCAATGCCCTCGGCGGCTTCGATGAGACCCCCGAGATGATGGCGACGGTTATCGGCGAGTTCGCCCGCGATGGCTTTTTGAATATCGTCGGCGGCTGCTGCGGCACGACGCCGGCCCACATCAAGGCAATCGCCGAAGCGGTTTCCCCTTACCCGCCGCGGAAGCCGGTGGACCCGCCGCGGCTGAGCCGCTACTCAGGGCTGGAGTTGCTTGAGGTTCGACCCGAGAGCAGCTTCACGATCATTGGCGAACGGACAAACGTCACCGGCTCCCGCGCCTTCGCCCGGCTGATCAAGGAAGAGAACTACGAGGCGGCCCTCAGCGTCGCCCGGCAGCAAGTCGAGAACGGCGCCAACCTGATCGACATCAACGTCGATGAAGGCATGCTCGACGGGCCGGCGGTGATGACCAAGTTCCTCACGCTCCTCTCCAGCGAGCCTGACGTCTCGCGGGTGCCGATCATGATCGACTCCTCCCGCTGGGAGGTGCTTGAGGCAGGACTGAAGTGCATCCAGGGCAAGGGAGTCGTCAACTCGATCAGCCTCAAGGAGGGGGAGGAGGCCTTCCTCCGGCAGGCCCGCACCATTCGCCGCTACGGAGCCGCTGTGGTGGTGATGGCCTTTGACGAGGAGGGGCAGGCAACCGACATCGAACGCCGGGTGGCAATCTGCGAGCGGGCCTACCGCCTGTTGACCGAAGAGGCTGGCTTTCCCCCTGAGGACATCATCTTCGATCCCAACATCCTCACCGTCGCCACGGGGATGGAGGAGCACAACCCCTATGCGATGAACTTCATCGAGGCGACCCGACAGATTAAGCAGCGGATGCCACTGGCCAAGATTTCCGGCGGGGTGAGCAATATCTCATTCTCCTTCCGGGGTAACGATGCGGTCCGTGAGGCGATGCATGCCGCCTTCCTCTACCATGCCATCCGGGCTGGAATGGACATGGGCATCGTCAACGCCGGCCAGTTGGCGGTCTATGAAGAAATTGCACCCGAACTGCTGGAGAAGATCGAGGACGTCCTCTTCGACCGCCGACCGGACGCGACTGACCGGCTGATTGAGTATGCCGAGACGGTAAAAGGGCAGGGGGGCGGCGGTAATGCGAAGACCGACGCCTGGCGAAGTCTCGATGTCGAGGGCCGGCTGGGGCATGCCCTGCTGAAGGGACTTGCCGACTATGTCGAAGCGGACGTCGAGGACGCCCGCAAGGAATATGACACCAGCCTCGAGATCATCGAGGGTCCGCTGATGCGGGGCATGCAGAAAGTCGGCGACCTGTTCGGTGAAGGCAAGATGTTCCTGCCGCAGGTGGTCAAGAGCGCCCGGGTGATGAAGCGGGCCGTTGCCCACCTGCTGCCCTACATGGAGGAAGAGCGGAAGGCTGCGGGGGCCGAGCAGAAGAAGCGGGGCAAGGTGCTCCTGGCGACAGTGAAGGGCGATGTCCATGACATCGGCAAGAACATCGTCGGCGTCGTCCTCGGCTGCAACGGCTACGAGGTGGTCGACATCGGCGTGATGGTCCCGTGCGCCACCATCATCGACAAGGCCCGCGAAGAGGAGGTCGACGTGGTCGGCCTGTCGGGGCTAATCACCCCGAGCCTCGACGAGATGGTGCAGGTGGCCAAGGAATTTGAGCACGAGAAGTTCAAGGTACCACTGCTGATCGGCGGGGCGACTACTTCGGCCCGCCACACGGCCGTCAAGATCGCCCCGCAGTATTCGGGCGACGTCGTGCACGTCATCGATGCCTCACGGGCTGCCGGCGTGGTTGAGAATCTGCTCAACCCGTCGCTGCGGGAGGCGTACACCAAGGCCAATCGGGCAGCCCAGGCCCGTGACGTCGAGAACTTTCAGAAGCGGCAGCAGGCCACGCTGATTTCCTATGAGCAGGCTGTCGCCAAACGCTGGACCACCGACTGGTCGGTCGCTGAAATTGCCACTCCGAGCTTTCTGGGGGTGAAGAACCTTCCCAAGGTGCCGTTGGCCGATCTGGTGCCCTACATCGACTGGTCGCCGTTCTTCATGGCCTGGGAACTGAAGGGGAAGTATCCGGCCATTTTCGAGGACGCCACTGTCGGCACTGAGGCCCGCAAACTCTTCGACGACGCCCGGCAGATGCTCGATGACATTGTTGCCGCTGAATCGCTTGAGGCTCGGGGCGTCTACGGTTTCTTCCCAGCCAACAGCGACGGCGACGACATCGTGCTCTACCGCGATGACGAGCGGACCGAGGAACTCGGACGAGTTCACACCCTCAGGCAGCAGTGGGAACGCAAGGGACAAGACACGTTCTACGCCCTCGCCGACTTCGTCGCGCCGGTGGCCAGCGGCCGGAAGGACTACCTGGGTGGTTTTGCCTGCACAGCCGGTCACGGCTGTGACGAACTCGCCGCCCGCTACGACCGCGAGCACGACGACTACAACTCAATCATGGCCAAGGCTCTCGCCGATCGACTGGCCGAGGCCTTTGCCGAGTGGCTGCATCGTCAGGCCAGGATCGACTGGGGCTTTGGCCAGGATGAGAACCTCGACAACGAATCGCTGATTGCCGAAAAGTATCGCGGCATCAGGCCCGCCCCCGGCTATCCGGCCTGTCCGGACCATACCGAAAAACCGGGACTTTTTGCCCTGCTTGACGCCGAACGGGCCGCCGGCATGCACCTGACCGAAAGCTGTGCGATGACTCCGGCGGCCAGCGTCAGTGGGCTCTACTTCGGTCATCCCGAAAGCCGATACTTTGCGGTGGACCGAATCACTCGTGACCAGGTTGAGGCCTACGCCGCCCGCAAGGGCATGCCGGTCAAAGACGTTGAGCGGTGGCTGGCACCGAACCTGGGGTACGATCCCTGAGGCGGCGGTATCTTGCTGGCCGCTCGGGATTTTCCTCACCGGACAGCCCCATGCCCCGCCGTCAGTCGACCACAGCCGCAGTACCAACGGAAAAGGGTTCTGCCCGCTCGTCCCGGCGGCGGCGGATCGCTTTTGCCGGGCCTCAGCCGGAACCACTGGCGGGCATCACGATCAGTGAACTAATCGACCGCTTCCTCGCCTATGTACGGCATGAGCGCGGCCTTGCCGCAAACACGCAGGCCGCTTACCGCCGTGACCTCGAGGCATTCGCTGCCTGGCTCGGCGGCCGGAGCCCGCTGTCCGTGACCATTCAAAATCTGGGAGATTTCCTCGGTGACCTGGCCCGCCAAGGCAGAGCCAGGGCGAGCATTGCCCGCCAGGCGGCGACGCTGCGAAGCTTTCACGCCTTTTTGCAACTTGAGGGCGTGGTGGCCGACAATCCTGCCGAACGGCTCGTGCTCGCCCGCCGCGACGAGACAATTCCCGGCGTGCTTAGCCCGCAACAGGTCGATCGGCTGCTTGACGGTCCCTCGAGGTTTACCGCGGCAGGGGCCCGCGACCGGGCATTGCTTGAATTGCTGTACGCCACTGGCTGTCGAGCCTCAGAGGTCTCGGCCCTGCGGCTAGCCGACCTTCATCTCGACGAACAGTTCTGCACCTGCCACGGCAAGGGAAATAAGGAACGGGTGGTGCCACTCGGTGGCCGGGCCCAGGCGGCGATTGCCGACTGGCTGGAGCGTCACCGGGGCCGGTTCGCTGCCCGTAGTGGCCAGGCCGAATGGCTGCTACTCTCGACTCGGGGCAATCGGCTTTCCCGAATGCGGATCTGGGAAATTGTCCATGAGCACGCGACTGCCGCCGGCCTGGCAGCCGACATCTCACCGCACACCCTGCGGCACAGTTTCGCCACCCATTTGGTGGCTGGTGGTGTCGACCTGCGGCATGTCCAGGAGATGCTCGGCCACGCCAGCATCGCCACGACGCAGCGGTACACCCATGTCGATTCGGGGCGGCTCCGAAGCGTTCACGAGCAGTTCCACCCTCGGCGGTGACAGCTTGCAATTGAAGCGGCCCCTGCCGACGGCGATGATCATTCTGCCACAGCGGCCGGAGGGGCAAAACTAATTTTCTTGATCATCTCGATCACCCGACCATTCTCGATGCGGCCTGAAACCGCCGTAATCACCTGTACGACTTGTGAGTAATCGAGATCCTCATCACAGTCCAATTCCAGTTCAACATCCTCGGCCGTTCCACCCGAGTCCAACGCCGCCCCGACAATCCCCGCCACCCGCTGCTGCAAATCATCAAAGCCGGCCACTGGCTCCCCATTCATCGTCATGGCAAGCAGGCCGCCGGCTGGGTCGGCGGTAAGTCGCACCCGGACCGGTGGCAGTTGCAGGTCATCAGTCGGTGGACCGGCCGACTTGGACAGCGGCATGCGAATATCAAAGTCACCCTCCGGCGCGATGATGTTGAGGGTCAGCATGAAGAAGATCATCAACTGAAAGACGACATCGATCATTGGCGTCATGTTGATCGCCATTTTCTCAAGCCGCCGACGCTTCGGGGTGGGAAGGGCCATCAATCACTCCGGCTTGTAGAGGGCGCGGAGAGCAAACCGCTCAAAGCCCTGTTCTTGGCAGATTCTGATGACTTGCTGGACATCCCCGGTGCGGGCTCTGCCGTCAGCCCGCACGATCACCGTGGCCAGCGTCGGATCCTTACCTGCGGCAATGATGACCTCCCGCTCTTGCTCAAGTGACCGTCCGATCTGATTGACCGGCAGGATCTCTCCGGCGTAAAGCACCCCACCGTCAGCTGTCAACTGCATGGTGATCGGGGTCTCCACCACCCCTTCGGCTGGCTTCGCCAACTGGCTGGCCGGCAGCTGAATCCGCTCATCCTGCTCAGCCTCGCTGAAGTTCAGCACAAACATGAAAAAAGTAATCAGCTGGAAAGTGACGTCAATCATCGGCGTCATGTCAAACTCTGTCGTCGCCGGCCCACTGGTTTTGGCTGCCACTGCTACCACGCCTCTTTTCTCTGCCTCGCTGCACTAAACTTCACCGCCAACAGTGATAGTTATTTTTTAGCAACCGGCACCTTGCCGATCAGCCGCACACTCTCGCTATTGAGATCGATCGAAAACCGTTCCAGCCAATTTCGAAACAGGCTGAAGCAGGCGTTTGCCGGAATCGCCAACCAGAGACCGATGAGCGTCGTGACGAGCGCCTGAGAAATGCCTGAGGCAAGTTCTGCCGGCTTGGGCTGGGTGGCCGATTGGGCAATCACTGAAAAGGCGGCAACCATTCCACTCACCGTCCCAAGCAGGCCGAACATCGGGGCCAATGCACCGACCAGCGAGACGTAGCTGATCTTATGCTCCAGTCGCATCACCTCCTCGGCCTGCACCTCACGCATCGCCTCAAGGGCCTGCTCGTAGCCGACCTGAAGCTTGACGAGTGCCGCTGCTAGCACTCGCCCCAGCGGCGAGTCGTCGGCCTTGGCCAGTTCATAGGCCTGTTGAAACTCTTTTTTCTCGATGTGAGCCTCGAAGCCCTCCACCAGTTCCGGCGGCAGCAGGACAGATCGCCGCAACTGCAGGAAGCACATCACCAGCAAGGCGACCAACGCAAAGGAAAGGCCGAGAAAGACAATAACGAACGTCGGCCCCAGTGCTCCGAAGTAATAGACCAGCAGATTTCGCGGGGCGGGCGGAACGTCTGGCTCAACAACAGGCTCTTCGGCCGCTGGGGCCGCTGCCACCGGCAGAGCTCCGGCATCCCCGGCCGGTTCCTGAGCCTCGGCTCTTGAAAGGCTTGTCGTAAAGGCGACCACAGCCAGCAGTGGCACAGCCCACCACCAGACCTTTTCCTGCTTTTGCATCATTCACATCCCTGTTGAGCGAGTCGGCCGCCTCTCCGTGGGCATGCACCATTATTCGTTCGGTAGATTACTGGCAGCAGGACGGCTTCGCCAAGCCACCCGGAGGCTCAATCCCTCGCCTGGCCAAGCTGGTTCGCCCAGGAACTCTCTGGATACTCAGCCTCAAGCCGCCGCGCAGCCTCGTTCGCCCGCTGGGGATACTGCCCTCGATTCCAGAGTTCGTGCAATCGGAAGAGGGCTTCAGCGTGACTTTCTTGATCTTGATTATGGACCAGATCGACCGTCAGGTAGGCAATCAGTGCATCCTGATCCCGACCCGCCGCCAATGAGGCTCGTCCCAGCGTGGCATAGGCACGGGCCACCTGCCGCTGTCCCTTTTCATCGGCGGCAGCCGGTGGTTCCGTGGTGGCCAGCAGCCGCCGAATTAGGTCGGCAGCTTCAGCGGTGCGGCTGAGCCTGATCAGGCAGTTGGCCTCGCCAATCTTGGCGGCAGTTCGTTCCCGTCGGCTCGCTGAGTTCCCTGCCGGCAGGTCGGCAGCAGCTGCGAGGACTGCAGCAGCCTCAGTGGCACGGCCCATTTCAAGCAAGGTCTCCCCCTCACGGCGAGCGGCACGGATTGCCAGTGACTGCGGCCCCCTAGCAAGTTGGCGATACCGTGACAACGCGGCCTCCTGCCCACCCATCGCCAGTTCAAGATCCCCCGCCAATTCGATCATTTCATACCGGTGAATGCTACGGCTGAAGCGATCAAGAAAGTCCGTAATAGCAGCCAACCCCCCATCCGAATCATTGCCCGATACCAGCGCCTGCCGGCCGACGGCTGCAGCTTTGACATAGGCGAACTCTCCCCTCGCTGCAGCTGAGGCAACATCGAGCTCAACCTGACTCACCTCTGCAAGAATGGCAGCCGCGGCCTGAAAATCATCTTGCTCAAGCAGTTGCCTCGCCTCTGTCACCCGGGGCGGCTCGCTCTCCAACGCAAGGCTCACAATCTCATCGACAGGGATTTCCCTGGGGCGACCAGATGATCCCTGCTCGCGGAATTCGAGGGCGTCGGGTGTCATGCTCACCACCTCACCAAGCAGCGTTGCCGCTGAGGTCACCAGCCGGTCAGCTGCCACCGCCGGGTAGACCATCCCGCCCGAAAGCAAGCAGCCCATGAAAAAGAGCCTTGAACGGGAAACCTGTCTGCCCGCTACCCGACTGCCCCACTTCATGAATCGTCTCCCGTTAGACCGGCAAGCTCCTGGCTGATCGCCTCGCGGAGTTGTTCAAAGCGGTACTGAAAATCCTTCCCACCGAGGTCTGGATGAAGCCGTGATTCGATCTCCAGCTCAGCTACCGCCTGCTGCAGCAGCCTCCGAGCGGTAGCCGCATCGGCCTCGTGGCTGGCCCACGCCAGCCGACAGCTAGCCAGCCGATAACGGGCCTCAAAATAGAGTGTCCTCAGCTGACGGGCCTCCTCACCTTCACCAGAAAATGCTTGGCGGGAGATCCGATTGGCAAGCCCTCCCCATCCCCAAGCTGACGCCCGACCGGCCGAACGGCCCATCACTGCGTTGCGGAACAACTGCCGAGCCAGAGTTGCATCCGGCTGGGTCCGTGCAAGTTTCTCAAGGAGTTCTGCTACCCTCCGCTGCAGGAGAACTGAGCGGCCTGCCCGGGGATCGGTGACCGCACTATCAAGTTGCTCAAGGGCCTCCTGCCAACGACCGAGAGCCGTCCAGGCCCCGGCGAGCTGGAGCCTTAGAGAAGGCTGACCTGTTGCTGGCTCCGCTGCCAGCAGCCGCTGCATTGCGGCGGCCGCCTGCTCGAGTAAATCGTGGCGGCGTTCGCGGGGTACCAATCGGTCAAGTGGACCACCCGCCTCTCCCAGCTGGTTGAGGGTCGTAGCAGCCCAGATCACCACGGCCCGCGGGGCAGGAGGGGAGGCCCCAACGGCAAGTAGCCGAACGAGCAGGTTCAGTGCCTCCTCCTGACCAGGCAGCGGGGCAGCAACGACCAGTTCTTCAAACAGTTCCCGGCCCAGCACCCCGGCCGTGGCCGCCAAGCGGACTTTCGCCTGGTCATCCTCCGCCAGCCTTCGAACGAGCGTCGTGATCACTTCTTCGGCAAGGTCGTACCGACCAGCCCGCTTGAATCCCGTCAGGCAGCAGGTCAGGCCCGGCTCAATAAGCTGCGGAGAGAGACCGGCAACCGGGTCGCGGAGAAGCGTCCACGGACCGTACGAATGATGGGTCAGCAGCGGCAACAGCATTTCGGCCTCTTCACTCCCTGTTGCCAGGGCAATCTGACAACGAGCTACTGCGGCGGCTGCAGCCAGAGAGGCGATCGGTTCGGACAGCGCAGGTTCATCCGCAATAAGTTGCAGTCCCTCATCAAGCCGGCTGGCTGCTTCGGCAGCGGGACTGACCGACAGCTTGGTGGCGGACGCCCCGTTTTGCTCCTCCATCACATTACTGAGCTGCCAGAGGGCCACACCACCGCGAAGCAGCACTTCTGCTCGGCCATCACCGGTCAAGGACAGGCCAGCCAGAATCGCCTCGATGGCAGCATGGTCGCCGGAGGCAGCAGCGAGGTCGATCGCGAGCAGAGCAGCTGCAGCCGACTCAGCATCATCGGGCCACTGTCGCATGATGACCTCGATGAGCCGGGCCAGTTGGCCCACCACTGTCAGGCTCCAGGCCCGGTTTGGTTGCTTCCGCAACGCCTGCCAACTGGCAAGGGCGATCGTTGCCGCCTTCCGGCTGATCGGAGCGGCCGGGGCACTGATCAGAAATTCTTCTCCAACGGCGGCGGCCTCGTGATATCGACGCCGCTCGTAGAGGACAAAGGCTAGCTGATAGCGAAGTTCGAGGAGTTGTTGCCGACGAGCAGCGGGATCATCCGGCGGATCGGTTCTCCCGGCATGAAGCGCTTTCTGAATCTCTTCAAGGGCAGCCGCGCACCGCAGGTCGGTCGGGTCGGCCTGCACCGCCGCAATCGCCCGCCGCGCCTGGTCAACGGCTGCGTCGAATGTCTGGCTCAGCCGCCGGGCGGCAGCCATCCCTCGGCTATCAAGCTGTTCAAGCAGTTCACGGGCCGCAGCAGCACGCTCTCCCCCAGCCTTCGCGACATCGCTTGCCAACTGCCGTGCGTCTTCAATCAGCGGCTGCCGGCGGAGGCGGTCAGCGAGAGGGATTTCCTCTGCCCGCCTCAGCAACAGTTCGGCTGCGGCAAATTTTGCTTGAAGCGCATCTGCGTCGAGGCGATCAGGCGGCCCCAGTCTGAGCACCTGCCGCCGCAGCCGGTCGTCAAAGCCGGCGTCATCTCGCAGATCGGTTGTCTTTCGCCAGTATTCAAGGATTGCGGCAAGGGCCCGTACTTGCAGCCGCTCAATCAGCATCTCGGTCGCTGGGAGCTTCAGAATCTCGCCGAGCAGATTAACCCCGCGTTCTCCCTCCCCTAGGTCAATCAAAGTGCGGCCCTCTTCCACCCGCGCCCAAAGTCCCGCGGCACGAGTCGGCTGCTTTTCGGCGATAGCCCGATACTGCTCAGCGGCTCGCTCGAAGCCCGATCGACGAGCCTCCGAGCCCGCCGGAAAGCATTGCGCCTGCTCGGCCGTTGCCTCGGCTGCAAGAAGATCGAGCTGAACCAGACGTCCGCGCAGCCGTTCACGCTTTTCTTCGAGCTGATCACAGGCCAACCGTTCTGCCCGAGGCAACACCTGACGATTCCAGTACTCCGCCAGTCGGCCGTTTACCTCTGTCAGTTCTCGCTCGACAGCAACGCGAGCCGATCCTCCAGTGGGCCCCGTACCCGCTGTACCGACAAGGGCGGGAACCGCCTCGGCAAACAGTTTGGCAGCGGCCGCAGTTCCATCGGGATCGTCCGCCGCCTGCTCTCGCCGCAGCCGGCCCTGTTCCATCAGCAAGAGGCCACGCTGCAGGGCCGCTTCTGAGACCACCTCAGGATCGTCGCTGACAGAGAGAAGCCGATCGATCTCCATCCGAGCATCTGCGTAGACCTGCTGTCGTTTCGTCCGGTCAGGATCGAGGCGAACTGAAGCGACCAGGGCAGCCGCCCGCCGCAGGGGAATCATGCGGCGAAATTCCTCGGTGAGATCCTGATCGTCATCAAGCTGATCAAGAATGAGCAGCGAGGTATCGTGATAGCCCCGCTCAGCCACCGCCTCAAGTAGTCGCCGGGCAGTCTGGTCAGGGATGGTTTCCGGCTCGGCCCCAGCTGGCAGGCAGGTGAGCACCAACAAGATCGTGAAGGTCGCGACCTGTCCGTGGAACAAGCCTTCCATAACCTTTTTCCATCTAGGCAACGCCCGGAAACACCGTAGGCTTTCGGGGTTGCCGGTCGCTGCATCACGCAGCGGCAGAAAATTTTCCCTGCCTGCTAATGACCTGACGCTGATTGGTGGCCTCAACAAGATTCACCTCACCAGCGTTCACTGCGTTACCCGCGAGCAGCCCCAGGTGGAGTGGCCAGCCAATACGGCAACTGCCCTGCCGCCGGGAGGTTGCAGACTCGAGCCGAACAGATACCGTCGCAGGCCGCGACCTGAGCAAGGGCTTCGACCGAGGGCGGCTGGTCGAGGTTCAGAACGCCGATAGCATCGCCACCCGGCGCAGAGCGGCCGACAGTCATTTGGGCGATATTGACGCCACTCCCACCAAAAGCAGTCCCCACCCGCCCGATGATGCCAGGCACGTCCTGGTGAGTGAAGACCAGCAGGGTACCGTCGAGGTATGCCTCAAGCCGGTGTCCCTCAAGCTGGACCAGTCGCGGCATCGACCGGCCGAACAGGGTACCTGCTGCGCGGTGAACATGGTCGCCGGCGACCAGGTCAACGGCAACAACCGAACTAAACGCCCCCGGATCGGAACGGCTCTGTTCGACAAGCTCAATGCCCCTTTCGCGAAGCAACATCTCGGCATTGATTATGTTCACATCTTCAAGAGCTGTTTCGAGTAGCCCGGCAGCGAATGCGGCTGTCACCAGCCGGGTGTTGCGAGCTGCGATTTCACCCCGGTACGCGATTGAGACCGACTTCGGTGGCTGTTCATCAAGCTGCGACAGCAGCACTCCGAGCCGCCAACCAAGATCGAGAAATCCCCGCACTCCCTCCAGAGCGGCCGGGTCGATTGGGCTGGAATTGACTGAGTGCCGCACGGTTCCGGTACGCAGGAAATCAGTCAGCAGGTTGACGCCCTCGATGGCGACTTGAGATTGTGCCTCCTCGGTACTCGCCCCGAGGTGCGGCGTCACCAGCACGCCAGGCTGGTCGAACAGTGGACTTTCAGTGCAGGGTTCGTTCTCAAACACGTCGAGCGCGACCCCCGCGATACTCCCGCTCTGGAGGCCTTCAAGCAACGCCTGCTCATCGTAGATTCCCCCCCGGGCACAATTAATCAGCCTCACACCAGGCTTCAAGATTGCCAGTTCCTCCTTCCCGATGAGGTAGCGGGTCTCGGCGGTCAGGGGGGTGTGAACGGTGAGGTAATCGACCTCCGGCAGCATCTCTCGAACGCTGCCGACAAGCTCAACACCGAGCTCACTCGCCCGTTCGGTAGCAAGAAAGGGATCAAAGCCGACAACCCGCATATCGAAGGCCCGGGCCCGACTGGCAACCGCTTGACCGATTCGCCCCATTCCAACGATTCCGAGCGTCTTGCCCGCGAGTTGAACCCCCATGAACTTGCCCCGATCCCAACGATGCTCACGCAGGCTGGCATCGGCGGCGGCCACATTGCGGGAAAGGGCCAGAATCAGCGCGAAGGCATGTTCGGCAGTGCTGATGGTGTTGCCGGCCGGGGTGTTCATTACGACGATACCCTGCCGGGTCGCCGCCTGCTTATCGATGTTGTCAGTACCAACACCAGCCCGCACGATTGCCCGCAGCCGTTGGTTCCCGGCGAGTGCCTCCGCCGTGATCTTCACGCCGCTGCGACAGATCGCGCCATCATGCTGTGCTAATGCCTCACGCAACTCATTTCCAGCAAGTCCGGTTCTCACCTCATAACTGATGCCATTGGCTGCCGCCGCATCGAGCAGGGCAATTCCGTCAGGGCTGAGTTTGTCAAGCACGATGATCGATGGCATGGCTACGCTTCGGCGGACAGGGCCGGGTTCCTCTAGAGTTCGTTGTGGCTGTTGTTTGTTTTGATTGGCATCGGCGGCACATCAGGGAGCCGGCTGGGGCCAGACCGATCTGACCACTGCGGTGAGCGGCCGGGACCACTGGCTAGCTAACTGCGGGCATTCCTGAAGTCGTTCATGAAGTCCCGCAGAGCCACCACGCCAGCCTCTGGCATCGCATTGTAAACGCTGGCCCGAATTCCCCCCACCGATCGGTGCCCCTTGAGATCAGAGAGCCCGTGACCGGAGGCTTCCTCCAAAAACGCCTGTTCAAGTTCGGGTGACGGCAGCCGGAAGGTGACGTTCATCTGCGAGCGGCAGTCCGCCGCCGCATGACCACGATAGAAACCCTCGGACGAGTCCAGCACGTCATAGAGAAGGGCTGCCTTGGCGGCATTCTGTGCGGCCATCTGCTCCAGGCCTCCCACCTCCCGAAGCAGCCAGTCACAGACGAGTCCCAGCACGTAGATGGCAAAGACCGGCGGTGTGTTGGGCCGAGAACCCTTGCTGACGAAAGTCCGGTAGTCAAGCATCGTGGGAAGACTGTCGGGGGAACGCTCAAGCAGATCTTTGCGAATTGCTACTGCCGTCACACCGGCGATTCCCGCGTTTTTCTGGGCACACGCGTAGAGAAGTCCGTACCGGTTCAGCTCAATTGGCCGTGACAGGAAGTCGCTTGAACAATCACAAACCAGCGGGGCGTCTCCCACCTCGGGTAGTTTCGGCCACTGCACCCCTTGAATGGTTTCGTTGCTCGTGATGTGGACAAATGCTGGATTTTCGGAGAGGCCGATGTCGGTCGGTGCTGGCAGCCTGTCGTAGCCAGTCTGTTCGCCGTCCCAGGCGATGTGGGTTGGGCCAATCCGCTTGGCTTCCTTGAGCCCACTCTTCCCCCAGGTTCCCGTCAGGATGTAGTTGGCTGCTGCCGATTTGCCCGCGAGCAGGTTTAGAGGAACCATCGCGAACTGGAGACTGGCTCCCCCCTGGAGTAACACCAGTTCGTGGTCGTCACCAAGCCCCATGAGGCTGCCAAGGTCAGCTAGCGTCCGTTCAAGAATTTCGTCGAAGGCTTTGCTGCGATGGCTGATCTCCAACACCGACATGCCAACGCCGGGCAGCGAAAGTAGTTCATCCCGGGCCCGCTCAAGTACCGTAAGCGGCAGGACGGCCGGCCCTGCCGAAAAATTGAAGACCCTGTCTGCCACCGTCGCCATGAATGTCTCCGTAGAGGGTCGGTCTGACCGACAAAGATCCGGCAAATCCGATTCGCAGAGAATACGGCCCGATCACCGGCAGGGTCAACGGGCGGCCCTTTCCCACCCGGATCATCGGGCCGCTGGCGAAACGCCGGACGGCAGCGGCCGAGCGGCGACGGTCGCAGCCGCCGCCTCGCCCTGAAGGGTCGCCACTTTGACCATCACGGTCGGCTGATTCCGGTCGAGTTCCAACGCCCGGGAGTAGCTGGCCAACGCCTGCTGGGTATCACCCGCCGCCTCTCTCATCTGGCCTCGGGCAACCAACGCCCTTGAATTATCCGGATCAACCGCCAAGGCAGCAGCCAGCTGCTCTTCCGCCGCGGGCAGATTTCCCTGCTCCTGGCAGAGGCGGGCAATCTCGATGTGGGGTTCCGGGCTATCCGGATCTCGGACCGCCCACTGCTCCAGTTGATCGATGGCCTCGTCTGGTCGGCCGGTCTCGACAAGCAATACTGCAAGGCCGCGCTGGCAGGCGGCATGGTCAGGGGCCCGGGCGAGGCAGAGGTGGTAGTACTGCTCAGCAGTTTCAAGGTCGCCAGGCCGGCCAAAAAGTTTCGCCTGCTGGTGATAGGTGGCTCCGAGGTTGTAGAAGCAGTCAGGGTTGCCCGGCTGCTGATCAAGTGCCCGCTGAAAGGAATTGACTGCCCCGAGGTAGTTACCCTGCTGGTAGAGCCGCACACCCTCGCTGGACTCATTGGCGGTCAGCCGATGGCAGCCGATTGCTGAAATCGCTGCCACAAACAGCACAGCGCCCCCCCAGCAGCGATACCCAATGTGCGAAAAAATGGATTGTGACATGGCAGCGTCTATTGGCACACGACTTTTCTGCCTGGAGGCTTCATCAGTCGGAAAACCGTCGGACAGACACTAGGCAGGACACTGACCAGGCAACAAGGCCGATTCGCACTCAGTATCTTCTTCCGCAGGCAGCACACGGACATATCCGAGCGAGCGGACTACCGCCAGCATCTCGCTGCAGGTGGGGAACTTCCGACCGGAAGTCCGTTTGTACTGTTCGACTGCCTGCATGAACTCAATCTCGGCAGAATCATAGTTCCGCTCGCAGGTGGCGGGATCGACAAGTTGGCGACGGTGGGTGGGAAGAAGCGTGGCAGGCATTGAAAATCTCTCTACAGGGGAAATTTCGACCGGAGGCTGATAAGCCTGATTGACTTGGCCAGCTGGATAAAATCAACCAGTCATCCCGGTCGACAGAGAAATATGCCTCATCCTTGCTGGGCAGGCGGGGTGAAGCAGTAAAAAAAATCCACTACCGCCGTTCCTGCCGATTTTGCCGGCAATCCGCCCCGACCCCAGCTGCCCCGACCCCAGTGAATCACCGATTGCCGAAGTATTTTCTCAGTGCATCTGCGGCCGCATCCCGACTGGATCCGTCGAGTTTGCTGCCCTTGGGAAGCTGGCCGGGCTTGTTTCGTGACTTCAGGATTTCCTCGACGGCTTTGCTTCTTTTGGAGATATCAGACTCATCATCTTTGTCGGGCTGCGAGGCGTTCTTATCGTCCTTCGACACCATGGTAGTTCCGCCGGCAGCTTCCTGGCTCTGCGGCTCGGCCGCCCCATGCACCACGGCTGAATCATCGTCGACCGCCTGCATGGAACGGGTGGTATCGTGCATTCCGGCCGGTTGATCGCCGCCCATCAGCAACCGGGAAATGTCCTCGTCGGTGTCGAACTTGGGCTCGGATGCAGCCGATACTTTGAGTTCGAGCGAACCGACCCGGACCAGGTCGCCATCAGCCAACTGCTTCGGCTCAGTCAGTTTCAGACCGTTGACAAACGTTCCATTGCGGCTGCGAAGATCCTGCACCCACAGATCATCTCCCTTACGGATGATCGCGCAATGCTTCCGACTGACTTCTTCGCTGAGCGGCCGAAGGTCACACTCTTCGGCACGGCCAATCAGCAGTTTGTCCCGTTTCATCGAAATCGCCCGGCCGGCACGTTTGCCGCTGGCGATGATCAGTTTGGCGACCATACAACCTGTCTCGGTGCAACTTGCTCATCACAAAACCCCCTGATCGCCAATAAATACCGGGACGTCATCAAAAATACGACTCGGCGACAGATGCCTTTACGGTAGCACGACTGGCCGGCCAAGTCCAGCCGAAGTGACTCACTGAGAAGCCTTGCTCCCCTTACACGTTCCTAACGTCGCCGCAGCCAGTCGTCTGCTGCGTACCACCGAGCTCGGCGCGGCAAGTCGGTATCGTCTGCGGCCCAGGACACTCCCGGCATTTCCGTCAACGGTCCGCCAAGCCGCTCCGCCAATCGGGACAACCAGCAGACCACCAGTTTGGATGAACCGCCCCCCACGCCATCCGCCAAATCGGCAAGGCCGGCATGGCTTCCGGCACCGCCCATCGAGGGGTGCCGACGCAGTAGCAGGCTGCCATGTTGCAGCACCACACCGGCCAGCCGCCGCTGGGCACTGCCGAGTACCTTGCTGCCAGCAGCCATCGTCCCGCCGCCAGAGGTCGTGATAATGACATCTCCGAATGCACGCCGGTTGAAGCAGAAGAAGTTGTCGGCTGGTACGGTGGCGGCCAACTCAGCACTGACCATTGCCGCAGCTACCCCGCGGTGGCAAAGTTCATCGACCAATGCCCCATGAACGGCAGTGTAGAGATCCTCCGGACGCCTGCTCCAGGGATGCTGCATTGGGAGAGCAAGGCAATAGGTCAGGTCACTGCCATGGACGATCGCACCACCCCCACTGGGACGACGGACAATCGGCCAGCCGGCAAGTTCGGATTGCCGCTCGCTTTCAGCAAACGGCTGAAAGCCACCGAGCGAGACCGTATCGGGCTGCCAGCCATAAAGCCGCACTAGCACCCGGCCACTCTGTTCAGCCGTGCGGGCCAGCGCCTCGTCGGCAGCCATGTTCCAAGGCCCCGCCGCTGGCGGATCTCGCCAGACGGTCAGCCCGCAAAACTCAGGTGCCGACGTGCCGGCGGTGGCTCCCTCAAACGGTGGCCGAGTCAATGCGACTCACCTCCAACCAAGGCATCGTAGGCCGCCTGATCGAGAAGCGTCTCTAGTTGCCCGACATCGGCAGGCTGAATCCGGATCACCCAGCCGCTGCCGTAGGGGTCTTCGCCCAAGGTCTCAAGCCTGCCCGGCAGTTCGGCGTTGACGGCCACCACCTCTCCGGAGATAGGTGCATAGAGATCGCTTACCGCCTTGACGCTTTCGATCTCACCGAACGATTCACCTGCGTTGACCGTCGCTCCAACTTCCGGCAGTTGCATGAAAACCAGATCGGTCAGCGCCTCGACGGCATAGGCTGATATCCCGACGGTAACCGTCCCGTCATCTTCACGACGAGCCCACTCATGTGATTTGGCATAACGACGTGATTGTTCCATTGAACGCCTCCTTGGGTTCCTTTGAGAAATTCGATCGACGAAAACGACCGGGCCGCCTCGTGAGCCCCGGCAAACATTGTGTTGTCAGCTTGCGTTCCGGGGACGGCGATAGAAGGGCAGGGGCACCACGCGGGCGGGCAGCCGGCTGCCCCGGACGTTGGCTTCAAGCTTTGTCCCGACCGCTGCCGCCGCAGGCTCCACCATCGCCATCGCGATGCCGCAGCCGAGGGTCGGCGAGAAGCTACCGCTGGTCACCTCGCCACAGGCCTGATCTGCCCCTGGCAGGAGGATCATATCGTCCGGACGGGCGGCCCTCTTCCCGTCGAATTGCAGTCCTACCCGTCGGCGACCGTCAACAGCTTCACGGGCCTTCAGTTCAGCCGCTCCAGGGAAAGACCGGCCAGCAAGATCAATCGCCCGGCCCAGCCCGATGGCAACCGGGTCGGTCAGCTCGGTAAGCTCATGACCATACAGCGGCATGCCCGCCTCCAGCCGCAGCGTGTCGCGGCTGCCGAGACCGCAGGGAAGCACTCCCTGACCCCGACCTGCAGTGAGCAGCTGCTCCCAGACCGCAACGGCAGCGGCGGCTTCGACAACCAGTTCGACACCATCTTCACCGGTGTAGCCGGTGCGGCTCACAATTGCAGGTGTTCCTCCGATCGCTGTTTCAACAGCCCCATAGACCGGCAGTGCCGCCAGCAGCGAAGCTGTGTCAGTGGCACAGACCTGCCGTAGCAGGCCTTCCGCGGCAAAGACCAGCGGTCCCTGCACGGCGATCATGGCGGTAGCGGCAGTGCGGTCGGTCAGCTGCACCCCACTGGCAGGCAGCTGACTTTCCAGCCAGCGGATCACCCGGGGGCAGTTGCTGGCATTGACCACCAGCAGCAGGCGAGGCGTTCCGTCGCCGGCGTCGGCCAGTCGCGTCACAAGCGCGTCATCAAGGATCACCGGCGTGCCAGTCGCCTCGGCAGCCGTGCCGTCGACACCCGTCACGAGTGTGTAACGGGCCCGTCCCACCGCGAGATCGGCCACCCTGCGGGTGAGCAGCCCCTCGAGCCAGTCGAGTGCTCCCGGCCCCTCCACAAGCAGCCTGCCCATGTGGGACACGTCAAACAGCCCAGCCGCCTGACGGGTGGCCAAATGCTCGTCAATGATCGATCCGTACTGCACCGGCATCGACCAGCCAGCGAAGTCGACAAGCCGGCCACCATGTGTCTGATGCCAGGAAAAGAGTGGTGTCTGAAGCAAAACGGAGAACGTCCTCTGGTGTCGGGGGCGAGCCCGGGAGTCTATGGGATTTGCAAATGCTTGCTCAACCGAAACCGTTGTGGTGAACGGAAGTTGCTCGCGTCTGCCACCGCCGCCGCTCAATGAGGAAATCACCGCTCCTTCCGCCGACCCGACTTTTTCTTGCCTGGCTTTTTTTTGCCCGGCTTCTGCTTGGCGATCGTCTTTTTTTTCTTGTCGACTTTCTTTTTTGGCTGCCGGCCTGAGGATTGGCCGCTGCCCTCGTCGCTCCCGAAGACCTTGAGCCGCATCGGCTCAGCAGACGGCCCCGTCCGCTTGCCCCCTCGTTCACGGCTGCGAGCTTGCGCGACCGCCTGGCGACGGCCGTGGGCCTGGCCCTTCCGGCCACGGCCGCTGGGCCGGCTGCCCAGCGAAAACTCCAGCAGCCGCTTGTCGAGATCGACCGCATCGACCCGCACCCGCACCCGGTCGCCGAGCCGAAAGGCATTACCCGGCCGGTGCCCGGTCAGCGTGTGGGCCCGACGATCATAGCGGTAGCGATCATCAGGCAGCCGCTCGACGGCGACGAGGCCTTCGGCCGGCAGCTCGATGCCCTGGACGAACAGCCCGAACCGCTCGACGCCCGTCACCACCCCCTCCAGCTCCGAGCCGACACGACCGGCCAGGAAGTGCAGCAGCTTCAGCTTGACCAGTTCCCGCTCAGCCGCCTCGGCCCGGCGTTCCAACTGCGAGCACTGCTCACCCAACTGGTCGAGGCCCTCCCGCGGCGGTCGCTTGCCAGCGGCCAGCAAGTCGATCGCCCGGTGTATGGTGAGATCGGGGTACCGCCTGATTGGTGAGGTGAAGTGGCAGTAGCAGTCGCTGGCCAGGGCATAGTGCCCATCCTCCTGCGGCCCATAGGCGGCCCGGGTCAGACTCCGCAGCACGGCATAGTGAACAGCATGTTCCTCTGGGCGGCCGCGGGCGAGGTCGAGCAGCCGCTGCAGCTCAAACCGGCTTTCGAGTGAGTCAACCTCGAACCCCAGTTCTGAGACAAACTCGGTCAGCTGCCGGAGCTTCCGGAGATCAGGGGCGGGATGGATGCGACGGAGGAAGCCGGCTTCGGCCCCGGCCAGCAGTCCCGCCACCGCTTCGTTGGCCGCCAGCATGAATTCTTCGATGATCTGATGGCTTTCGGTGTGGGCCACCACATGGGCACCGCTGACCCGGCCCGATCGGTCGAGATTGATCTTCACCTCGGGCATGTTGAGTTCAAGGGCCCCGCGTTCAATCCGGCGGCCGCGCAGCAGTCGGGCTAGATCCCGCATCCGCCCCAGCAGACTCCGAACTGCCACGGTCATCTTCACGGCGGTAGTGCCGGGGTCAGCCAGAAACTGATCGACCTCCTCGTAGGTGAATCGCCGTTTGCTGGTGATGGCCGTCCGCTCCACCTCGGCATGAATCGGGATCCCCTCGGCCGAAAACTCGATCCAACAGGTGCGGGCCAGCCGCACCCGGTCAGGCTGGAGGCTGGCAAGGTTGTTTGAGACAATCTCCGGCAGCATCGGGATCACCCGGTCGGGCAGATAGACGCTGGTGCCGCGGGCGAGAGCCTCTTGGTCAAGGGCTGATCCTTCCGGGACGAAGTGGGCCACGTCGGCAATGTGCACCCCAAGCAGCCAATGCCCCCGGTCGATGCGTTCCAGCGAAATAGCGTCGTCGAAATCACGAGCATCGACCGGATCGATCGTGACGATCGTCTCGGCCGAAAGGTCACGACGGCCGGCTGCCGCCGAGTCGCAGAAGGCCTCCGCCTGTCGCCGGGCATCCTCCAGCACGGCTTCGGGAAAGTCGCCCGGCAGGCCGAATTCGGCGATCACCATCCGGGTATCGACCCCGGCGGCACCGGCGGCACCGAGCACCTCGACAATGACGCCTTCGCCATCCCGCAGGACGGTCGGAAACCGGATCAGTTCGACGACTACCTTGTCGCCATCCCGGGCCGACTTGGCCCCCGGGTCGCCCACCCAGACTGCCCGCGGAAACTGCGTGCCGTCAATCTGCACCCAGCCCTGTCCTGCCGACTCAAATGTGGTGCCCACAAACCGGACGGTCTGCCGCTGGAGCACCTCGACAACCTCACCGGCCAGACCGGGCCGGCCGACATCAGGGGCCTTGGTCAGCTGGACCCGAACGGTATCGCCGTCGGCGGCATCGGCAGTGGCGACCGCCGGAATACGAATATCTGCCTCGCGGTCACCCGGCCGAGCATCGGCCGGGCGGACAAAGCCGAATCCTTGCCGGCTGCGGCGAAAGCGGCCGATCACCTCGGGCAGATCCGAGCTGCGGCGGGATCCCGATCGGCGAGGTGAGCGGGGTGTCACGACTCTCGGGGCTCACGGCCACGGAAGAACTTGCGGCCCAAGTTGGCATGGTACTGCGTCCAGCCATCGTCGATCGACGCCTCGGCCTGGAACAGCTGCAGCGTGCCGGCCATCCTGGCATCGAGAGCATCGAGGTAGTGCAGGGCGAGCGCCTCGAGGGTCATGGGCAGCTTCGGCGCACCAAAGGCATACTCGCCGTGGTGGCTGGCCACCATGTGCTTGATCCGGTTGGCAAGCTCGCCGTCAAAGGGCTCGCCCGATCGCAGCTCAACGGCATGAATCTTTTCTTCGACAATCTCCAGCCCGAGCAGCACATGTCCCAGCAACTGGCCTGCGTCGGTGTACGAGAAGCCCTTCTCATTTTCGAGTTCGACTGTCTTGCCGATGTCGTGCATGAGTACGCCGATGATGAGCAGGTCACGGTCGAGGTCGGGGTAGAGCGGCGCTATCCGATCGGCCAGCCGCAGCAGCATCACGACATGCTCGAGTAGGCCGCCGGCATAGGCATGGTGCTGCTTCACGCCGGCGGGGCAGCGGGCCAGGGCAGCCATCAGCTCGGTATCGGCCAGCAGTTCTTCTGAGAGCATTTTCAGGCAGGGACGCTCAACGGAGAGGGCCATCTGCTCGAACTCCCGCTTCAGCCCACTGACAGCATCGTCCGTCAGCACCCGAAAGGCTGCCTCATCAATGCTGGTCGGGTCGGCCCGCTCAACGATCGTGACGATAATCTGGAGCGCGCCGGAGTAGAGCTGCGTGGCACCAACCACCCGGACATAGTCCCCCTCGTCAAAGGCCTCGAAGTGCTCGTCAGAGGCGTTCCACATCCGCCCGGTGATGGTACCGCTGCGGTCAGCCAGTTCAATCTGTAGATAGAGTTGGCCATGCCGGTTTGGCCGCAACTGCTTGCGGGTGGCCAAAAAAATCTGATCGATGGCGGCCTGCGGAGTTAATTCCGTCACACACTTACGGCGGCTCCGCGGAGCGATGACGGCGGGCAGGGGAGGGGAGGGGGGCATTCGGTACTCGCGGGGCTTTACTTTCTGACGAAAGTCTACGGCAGGGCTGCCGCGGCCGCCAACTGAATCGCTACAATCCGAGACTGCCCTCCGTCTCCCGCAGCAACCCTAGAATTTTCGACTATGCCTAAGCACGCCATCAGCCCCACCCGCCACGAAGACTATCCCGAGTGGTACCAGCAGGTGGTGCGGGCGGGCGAGTTGGCCGAGGCGTCACCCGTGCGAGGCTGCATGGTGATCAAGCCACATGGCTTCGCCCTCTGGGAGCGAATGCAGGGCATCCTCGATGGCATGTTCAAGGCGACGGGCCACCGCAACGCCTACTTTCCGCTGTTCATCCCCCTGTCCTACCTTGAGCAGGAGGCCAAGCATGTCGAGGGCTTCGCCAAGGAGTGCGCAGTGGTCACCCATCACCGGCTCGAACTCGGCCCCGACGGCCGGTTGATTCCTACTGGCAAGTTGGAGGAGCCGCTGGTGGTCCGACCGACCAGCGAGACGATCATCGGGGCGATGTATGCCAAGTGGATTCAATCGTGGCGGGACCTTCCGGTACTAATCAACCAGTGGGCCAACGTTGTCCGTTGGGAGATGCGGCCCCGGGTCTTCCTGCGAACCGCAGAGTTCCTCTGGCAGGAGGGCCACACCGCCCATGCCACCGAGGCTGAGGCAGTCGAGGAGACCCTGCGGATGCTCGAGATCTACGCCACGTTCGCCGAGCGGGATCTGGCAATGCCGGTCTGGAAGGGTCCGAAACCAGCCAGTGAGCGGTTTCCCGGCGCGGTTGAAACCTACTCTATCGAAGCGATGATGCAGGACGGCAAGGCCCTGCAGGCCGGCACCTCGCACTTCCTCGGCCAGAACTTTGCCCGTGCTCAGCAAATCACATTCGCCGATGCAACCGGCAGTGAGTCATTCTGCTGGACGACCTCGTGGGGTGTCTCCACCCGCCTGATCGGCGGATTGATCATGACCCACGCGGACGATGACGGCCTCGTGTTACCACCGCGGATCGCCCCAGAACAGATCGTACTGCTGCCGATCCACCGCAGCGAAGAGGATCGGGCCGCCGTCCTGGCCTGCTGCGAGTCGCTCAAAAAGCAGCTTGAGGACAGCCGCTGGCGGGAAGAGCCGCTGCGGGTGAAAATCGACGACCGTGACCTGCGGGGCGGTGACAAGGCCTGGCAGCACGTCAAGCAAGGTGTACCGCTACGGGTGGAAATCGGCCCCCGTGACCTGGCGGCTGGTGCGGTTAGCCTGGCCCGCCGGGACCAGGCACCCAAGGATCGCCAGACGCTGCCCCTTGAGCAGTTTGTAGCAGAGGCTCCGAATCTCCTCGAGCAGATTCAGCAGGGGCTCTTCGAGCGGGCCGTCGCCTTCCGTCAGGCCCACTCGGCCACGATTGACGCTCAGGCGGCGGTCCACGAGTTCTTCGCGGCGGATGGAAAGCATCCGGCAGGCTTTGCCCATGTCCACGTCGCCGACGACCCGGCGGTCGCCGCAGCCCTTGATCCACTCAAGGTGACGGTTCGCTGCACGCCGCTAAACTGGGAGGAGGATCCAGGAACCTGTCTCTTCACTGGCAAGCCAGTGCAGCGGAGGAGCGTGATTGCGCGGTCGTATTAGCCCGACTATCAGCTGAATAAATGTGATGGAAAGGTTTGGCCTTCTAGCAGCCACAATGGCTGGCATAGCCCAAGGCCTGATGCAAATGGTATGGGAGGGATGCGTGCCGTGAAGATTCGATACCCCAACCCCTGGCTGGTAGCCACAGTGGCAGGTCTTCTTGGCGGCCTGACTGGTATCTCAACAGCGGTGATCATGGCTGCGTCGACGCCTCTGCGAACGGCCGCCACGGCGGCGGCAGGCCTCGCTGCCGACGGACCACAGCCTCAGCTTGAAACCGACGGCACCGTGCATGAGTTCGGACGGGTGGCGGTCGGGGGAAGCGGGAGTCACGAATTCACCATTCGCAACACCGGTGACGCACCGCTTGTACTGACCAAGGGGGCCACCAGTTGCACGTGCACAGTCAGCGATTTTTCGGGCCCCGGCGCGGGGGATGGCAGCAGCCGCACCGTGCCACCGGGCAGTTCAACGACAGTACGGATCGAGTGGAAGGGGAAGGGTGGCGGCGGCCCCTTTCGGCAACAGGCGACAATCCTGACCAATGACCCAAAACGGCCGGAGGTTGCCTTCTCAATCGAGGGACAAGTCGTGCCACTATGGAAGGCTGAACCGTCAGTGATCGCACTGACCGGCCTCTCAGCCTCAAGCCCAACTGAAACAACGGCCGCCCTCTTCACGTTCGGTGCTAGCCCGGCCGAGTTGATTGACTGCCGGGTTGTAGCCGACCAGCTTACTGATCTCGTCACCGTCTCAGCTGAACCGCTTCCTCCCGACACCGTGGAGGGAGAAACGGGTGCCACCGGTGGATTTGGGCTCACCCTACAACTCGCCGCCGGCCTGCCGCTGGGCAAACTGCGGGGAGATGTCGAGACGATACTCCGGCTTGATGGCGAGGAACTGACGATCACCATTCCTCTTGAGGGAACGGTCACCGGCGACTTCACCGTCGTTGGGCAAGCTTGGGATAAACGCGCGAAGGCAGTCCGGTTGGGCACCGTTTCCCGCCGTGAAGGGTTGGTGACAAAACTCTTTGTGATGGCCAAGGGCCCAGGCCGCGACCAGGTACGGCCGGCGGTCAAAGAGGTGATCCCAGCCGGTCTCGGGGTGGAGGTCGCCCCCCCCCAACCGATTGGGGATGGCGACCTGATCCGCATTGGCGTGACACTGAGTATCTCTTCGGAGGCACCGACGGCCAACAATCTTTGTACAGAAGCAGCGACAGCTGGAAAAATTGTGCTGGAAACCGGTCATCCTGACACCCCAGAATTGACGATTCCTGTCTGTGTTGCCATCGCCGAGTAGAGGCCGGTCCTGCTGGGATAGTGACTCATTCGGGTGCGCAGTCCGCTCCCGCAACCTGGAGCCTTACCATGCACGCTTTCAAATCCGCTTTCCGCTTGGGCTGGCCACCCCAGCCGTGGAAACCGGAGCAGGGTTCCATGGCGACGCCTTTCCGAAAACACTGTCTGCTCACGCTCTTGGGCACCATCATCACCCTCGCAGTTTCCAGCGTCCCGGCTGCAACGCCCGACCGCGGAGCTGGTGTTAGTGACGAGCTTGTCTCAGAGTTCCAAAAGCGAAATGGTCGGCTGTTTGAGAACTGGGGAACACCGCAGGCGGTTCTGGCAATTACCGGCGAACTCGATGGCTACATCGAGCCCTGCGGCTGCACCGGCAAGGAGAATCAAAAGGGGGGGCTCAGCCGGCGGCAGAACTTTCTCGACTCCATGCGAACGGCTGGCTGGCCGGTCGTCGCCGTCGATCTGGGCAGTCAGGTGAAACGATTCGGGCGACAGGCTGAGGTCAAGTATCAGTCGATCGCCGATGGCCTCCGGCAAATGGGCTACAGTGGCATCGGTTTCGGGCCGGCCGACCTGCGGCTACCAGCGGAGGAACTTGTGGCAGCTGTCGCCTCGGTCGGTACTGAGCCGACGCCGTTCCTGAACGCGAATGTCGGCCTGCTCGGACTCGACGCCAACATCACCCCCCGGTTCCGGGTGGTGGAAATTGGCGGGCTGCGAATCGGCATTACGGCAGTTCTGGGCGACAGCAAGGCGGGGGGAATCCGCAACGATGCCATCGAAATTGCCTCGGCTGAGTCGGCACTGGCTGAAATCGCAGCCCTCCTGCAGCAGGGCAACTGCGATCATCAGGTGCTGCTCTCCTGGGCCACCCCCGAAGAAACCCGCTCACTGGCGGCCGTTTATCCTCAGTTCGACATCGTGGTGACAGCAGGAGGTGCCGACGAGCCACCGGCTCAACTGCCCGAACTACCAAGCGGAGGACGGCTGGTGGAACTTGGTCACAAAGGCATGTACGCCGTGGCGGTTGGCTTCTTTCCAGGCACTGATCAGCCGCTCCGCAGCCAGCGGGTTCCGCTCGACGCCCGCTGGGGCGAGGCCCGCGAGATGATCCAATTGCTCGCGAGCTACCAGCGGCAGTTGGAGTCGCTCGGGCTGGAGGGGCTTGGTCTCTCGGCTATGCGGCATCCGACCGGCCGGCGGTTTGCTGGCAGCGCTGCCTGCAGCGACTGCCATGCCTACGCCTACGAGGTCTGGGAGGGCTCTGCTCACGCCACCGCCCTGACGACGCTGGAAGAGCAGGACCCGCGGCGAGATGGCGACCCTGAGTGTCTCTCCTGCCATGTCGTTGGCTGGGCCCCCCAACGATTCGAGCCCTTTGAGGGCGGCTTCCTCAGCATGGCCAAGACACCGCATCTGGCCCACAACGGCTGCGAAAACTGCCACGGCCCGGCGGCTGCTCATGCCGCCGTCGAACGAGGTGATGTCCGTGCCAGTCTGGCCGAGCGGGACCGGCTTCGGGAAGAACTCGTCCTCACCCTTGGCACCCCGGAAGGCAAGCAGCGGGCAGTGAACAATTGCCTGGAGTGTCATGATCTCGACAACAGCCCGCAGTTCAACTTCGATGAATACTGGCTGTCCGTCGACCACTCGGAGGAAGAGGCAGAGTAGTGCCGCCTGGTGATGTCAGGCGACGTCGTCACCCCGGTAGAACGGACGCCCTCCCCACTGCTTGTCCGGTCGCTTCCGCTCCCGGCTTCCTGCCGCAGGGCACACGCTGGACGAGGCGAGGGGGTCGGCAAACGCTCGAGGAGCATGCGGCGTATCCTCGCCACGCGACGAGACTTTTGCCGCCCCCGAGCCGGCGACAGAACTCGCCGAGATCTCTTCACTCCACTGCTTGTCCGGTCGCTTCCGCTCCCGGCTTCCTGCCGCAGGGCCCACGCTAGGCGAGGCGAGGGGGTCGGCAAACGCTTGAGGAGCATGCGGCGTATCCTCGCCACGCGACGAGACTTTTGCCGCCCCCGAGCCGGCGACAGAACTCGCCGAGATCACTTCACCCCACTGCTTGTCCGGTCGCTTCCGCTCCCGGCTTCCTGCCGCAGGGCAGTCGGATCAGCCCAGCTGTGCCATTGCCTCGTCAGGAATGCTGAAGTTTGCCGAGACACTCTGGACGTCATCGTGGTCATCAAGCCGTTCCATCAGGTCGAGCACTTTGCGGGCTGTCTCGACATCCTCGACATCGACGGTGTTCGAAGGGATCCGAACAATCTGACTCGATTCCACAGGCAGTTCCACCGCCGTCAGGGCCGCCACCACGTCACTCATCGCCTGCGGATCGCAGCGAACCTCCCAGTGGTCATCAGCTGCTTCGACGTCGTCGGCTCCCGCTTCAAGCACCAGTTCCAGCAGCCTGTCCTCGCCGCAGGCTGACTGCGGCACTCGAACGACACCGGTGCGGGTGAACAGGTAGGCGACGCAGCCGGTGGCACCGAGCTTGCCATCGCAGATCTCAAAAACCTTGCGAATCTCGGGAGCGGTGCGGTTACGGTTGTCGGTGAGAATCTCACAGAGCACAGCCACGCCACCGGCGGCATAGCCTTCATAGACCGACTCTTCGAGGTTACCGCCTTTGAGCTCGCCGCAGCCGGCCTTGATGGCCCGCTGGATGTTGTCCTTCGGCATGCTGACCGCCTTAGCGGCATCGATGGCATACCGAAGCTTGAGATTGGCATCCGGATCTGGGCCACCATGCTTGGCCGCAACAATGATCGCCTTGGCAAGTTTGCTCCAGAGTTTCCCCCGCTTGGCATCGACCAATGACTTCTTGCGGGCGATATTGGCCCAATGGGAATGACCTGCCACGAGTTCTCCTCTCCTTCTCCCGACTGCCTCCTAGCTGGAGATCAACGTGGTTTCTTTTTTGCCAATTTCTGGCTGTGGGTACTGCTGGCCGCAGAGGCCTGCTTCTTCGATTTACCACCAGCGGTTTTTGCTTTTCCTGAACTAGTCTTCGCCTTCCCTTTGCTCGCCGCATCGGCGGCGGCCTTCTCTGCGGCCTCACGTTTGGCGGCGAGTTCCGGCTTGATTGTGATTGACCGGGCCATGTTCGGCTTGACAACAAAAGGCTTCGGACCAGACCGGGGACCAATCGGCTTGCCATCTGCATCTCGCTTCGGGCCGGAACCCGGAGGAGGCTGAGGCGTTTTTCCTGCCGGACGCGCAGCAGCCTGCGGGCCAGCTGGCCGGTGAGCTTCAGGAACCGCCCCGGGGTCGGCCTGCGTCACCGCCGCTGCCACCGGCGGCGGCAGACTTTCGCCACGCTTCGGCATCCGATCCTTGGCCTCACTGGTGATTTCACCGAGAATTTTCTTGACCTTCCCGCCATGCAGCGAAGCGATCAAGTCCGCCCCAAAGTGATGCAACAGTGAACCGAATTCCTTGCCGATCTTCTTGGTCACAAGCCGGTCAAGGCCTGGTGCCGCCCCCTCTTTGTAGTCGTCCTGTGAAATGATGCCTGTCAGATACAGAGCAGTGAGCCCCCCTTGGTCAAGCGGGATGCCATGGCCTCCCAACGCTGTCGACGTAATGTAGACCTGCACAAAAGGGGTGAGGGCCTGCAAGCCCTCGAGCGACTTTACCCCCTGCGACACCGACTGCTTTTTCACCTGCTCGAGCGAAAAACTGTAACTCGACTCGAAGACCGCTTGCAGCGCCCGCCGCAATGACAACGCCGCCTTCGAGGGATCAGGGAGACCGACCAGCACTTCCGCCAATTCAGCAACCGTAGTCACCCGAACTTCATTCAGGTCGAAAGAATTCTCCAGCAGTTGCGTGAAAGCTTTTTCGGCTGCGTCATAGTCAGCATTTTCCAGGCAACAGGCGAACAGCACCTGTTCCAGAAGCGGCCGAGAGGTGTCGGGGAGGCGGGGGGAATAGTGCGACTTGAGCACCTTGTGCAGCTTGGCGACAAGTTTTTGCCTTTCGGCAGCAGTTCGCTCAGGCTTCTTTGCACTCGGCTGGCTGGGCGTGGCGACAGCCTTAGCAGGTTTTTTCGCAGCTGCAGCCTTTGCGGGGGTCGTCTTCTTTCCCGCCACTGCACCGCTACTTTTCTTGCTTTTTGTGGCAGGATTCGCCGGGGTTTTTCCAGCCTTTGCTGGTTTCGCTTTGGCCGCGGCCGCCTTTGTCGAAGCCGGCTTCGACTTTGTTGTTTTTCCGCGCGCAGCAGTTTGCGGTGGATTCTTGGGAGTGGTCTTTTTCTTGGTCATGCGAGTCCTTCGGCGTCATCATCTGTTTGCTGGTTCTGGTCCCCATCAAGGCTGCCGGCATCCGTACCGCTGGCCTCAGCACCGGCTTCAGCGTCGACGGCTGTCGGTAGCACCTCACCAAGTACCCGGGCGATTTCCAAAGAATGCTTCACCCCCCGGTCAAGTTCAAATCGCAGCCTGGGAATGTAGCGGGTGTCAATCCGTTCGGCGATCTGCGACTGGAGAAAACCGGCTGAATTGGCCAGTCCCCGCAACGCGAGTTCCTGCTTGGCAGGACTTCCCATCACCGAGACCGACACTTTGGCTGACCGCATATCGGGAGCCATTTCAACCCGCGTCACCGTCACATCCTTGACTCGCGGATCACGAACCTGGGTGAGAATAGCCATGCTGACCACCTCCCGGACCGCTTCTGCCGCCTTAAGGAGCCTGCGAGTACTCACGAGAGCGTGCGCGCGACTTCCTCGATCTTATAGCACTCGAGAATGTCGCCCTCCTTCAGGTCGTTGAAGCCGGCAACCTTGATTCCGCACTCGAGGCCGTCTCGCACTTCCTTCACGTCATCCTTCACCCGGCGAAGCGAATCGACCGGATAGTCGCCGATCACCCGGCTGTCACGAATCACCCGGAGGCGACCATTCCGCGAAATGATGCCACCAATCACCCGGCAGCCGGCGATCGTCCCGAGCCGGCTGATGGTGAAGGTCCGCTGCACCACTGCCCGACCAAGTTCAACCTCTTGTTTCTCCGGCGCAAGCATGCCCTCGAGGGCCTGCCGCAGGTCATCGGTCACCTGATAGATGATGTCATACCGGCGGACCTGCACGCCGCGATTCTCAGCAAGCGACCTGGCCCGATCATCAGGCACAACATTGAAGCCTATCACCACCGCATCCGAGGCATCTGCCAACTGGATGTCAGCTTCACTAATACCACCCACCGAGGCCTGCAGCACCCGCACCCGAACCTCGGGATGTTCCAGTTTTTCCAGTTCTTTGAGGATTGCTTCAATTGAACCGCGGACATCCGCCCGAATGATCAGGTTGAGCGTTGGTGTCTTCTGGGTTCCCAGCCGATCGACCAAATTTTCAAACGTTACATGAACAGGTGCGGACAGCAGATGGCTCTGACGCCGAATCCCAGCCCGCTTGACTGCCACCTCACGGGCCAGCGCAATGTCATCAACCACCTGAAAACGCTCACCGGCGCCGGGCGCCGTATCGAAGCCGGTCACCATCACCGCCCGCGAAGGCCCAGCCTCCTTTACCCGACGAAGCTTGAGGGTGTCCTGCATTGACTTCACGGTGCCGGAGGCTTCGCCGCAGACGACGGCATCGCCCACCCGCAGCGTTCCCTTCTGCACCAGCAGGCAGGCCATTACCCCCTGGCCCTCGTGAATCGAGGCGTCGAGACAGACACCTGCCGCCGCCCGATCTGGATTCACCTGAAGATCATGTAGTTCAGCGATGGTCAGGAGCGTGTCGAGCAGACCGTCGATTCCTTCGCCGGTCATTGCACTCGTCTTCACAACCTCGATGTCGCCACCCCATTCAGTCGGCAACAGTTCATTCGCTGCTAATTGCTGATAGACCCGATCAGGATCGGCCCCCGGAACGTCCATCTTATTAATACAGACCACGATCGGCACGTTGGCGGCCCGAGCATGGCTGATCGCCTCTTCCGTCTGCGGCATAATGCCGTCGTCAGCGGCAACCACCAGCACGGCACAGTCAGTCACGTTGGCCCCGCGGGCCCGCATCTGGGTGAATGCTTCGTGACCGGGCGTATCAACAAACGATATCGGCCGACCATTGTGGTCGATGGTATAGGCCCGCATGTGCTGGGTGATGCCACCGCTTTCGCGAGCCGCTACATCGATTCCTAAAATCTTGTCAAGCAGCGACGTCTTGCCGTGGTCAACATGCCCCAGAAACGTTACCACCGGAGCCCGCGGCTGCCGCAGGGCAGGATCCTCGTCGATGGCATCGAAGCCCTCGAGCAGGTCTTTTTCGAGGTCCTCAGCCGTCTTGATGTCGAGTTCAACACCCAGCTCCGCCGCGAGCAGTTCCACGGTGTCCTGATCAAGCATCGTCGTCATGTTGGGCATGGCATCGAGGCCGAAGCCGAGCAGTTTCCGCAGCACCTCGCTGGCCGCCAGCCCGATCGCTTCGGAGAACGCCCGGACCGTGCAAGGCACCTGGATTGAGGCATTCGTCTTGCGGGGCGCTGCAGTCGAGATAGCCGGCCCGCGACGTTGGCGGGGCCGCCGCCGCCGCAGTCCGCGTTCGTCGTCATCGCCCAAGCCCCGGCGGTCAACCCGCTTCCGGTGCAGTTGCCGCATCTCGCGGCCACCCAGCAGATCATCACTCCGCTGCCCGCCCTTGCCCGACTTCCGATTTCTAGGCCCAGCCCCTGTTGGCGGCACGGGGGGAGCGAGACCGCCCCCCTGCATCCCGCCACGTAGCAACCCACCGCGGCTTTCGGCGGTCTTGTCCTGCTGCCGCTGCTCGTGCTTGCGCATGTGCTCGGCAAGCGGCTTCGTACCACCAGCCTTCGCGCTCCGGATCGCATCAAGTGGAAGCTTGACGTCTGGCTTCTGAGCAGCCGGTTCCTGCGACGGCTTGGCCACGGGCGTGCGACCAGCCGCTGGCAACGGAGGCAGCTTGAATGTCGGACGGGGCGCTGGTTTTCCACCGCCGCGTGGACCACCACTTGGCCGCACCCTGAGCGGCGGCGAGCTATCCCCTCCCTGATCTTTTGCCGCCGCCCGGTCACCCGACTCAGCAACTGGCCGGACGGGCCGGCTCAGGGGAGCGGGCTTTGGTGCCGGCTTGGCTGCCGAAAGGTCCTTCGGTCGGCTGCGGCCAACGGCACCGGTCGGGGCCACATAGTCTTCTCGCTTGAGCACACCGCTGGCCTTGGCGGGCGTTCGGGCGGCCGGAGAGGTCGGCCGCTCAGGCGGCTTGGATTTGCCGGCGATGAACTCCTTGACCCGGGCCACCTCGTCGTCACTGAGGCTGGCAAGGGCCGAGCCCTTGTCCTGAATCCCAGCGCGGGCGCAGAGATCGACCAGCTCCTTGCTGTCGAGCTTCAATTCCTTCGCAAGACTGTAGATGCGAACCGCCACGCGTTACTCTCCGACCCTCTCGGGGTCTCTGTGGTCGATCGGCACTAGCCCACCGACGCTGAAAACTCACCCTCTTTGCAAACCTGTTCACCCTGTCAACTGTGCCGGCCATCATGACCCAGTCGATGGAGGCGCCGAAGCCTGGGCATCTTCTCCGCTGACGACGTCGGTCGCCGGCATTTGCCCAGATTCCTGCCGCTCCTGCTCCTGCTCCACACTGGCATCAGCCAGTCCTTCTGTCCCAACTGCTGCCGTCACTCCGGCAGCGGCTGCCATCGCAGCCTCAGCTGCGTCAGCGTCAGCCGTGGCCTGAGCAATCCGCTCAAGTTCCCGCTGCTTTCGCCGCTCGTCTGCGGCAGCCTCTTCAGCAAGGGTTGCCCGCCGCTCGGCTTCCGTAACGATGGCATCGACCGCTTCGGCAGACAACTCACCCATTTCCATCAGGTCTTCCGGTTCAATCACCGACAAATCGTCATAGGAAAGGAAGCCCTCGCCCACCAGTCGCTCGGCAACCGATTCCTCAAGCCCTTCAATCGATGAGAAGCCAACGACCGCGCGTTCGATCTGCTGGTCCAACTCCTCGCGGGTCATGATTTCGATGTCCCAGCCACAGAGTTTGCTCGCCAGCCGAACATTCTGGCCCCGGCGACCAATCGCCAACGAAAGCTGGTCCTCGCGGACCAACACGATGCCTCGGCCAAGCATTTGGCAGAGAATAACCTCGTCAACCTCGGCCGGCTGCAGGGCGTTTGGCACGAGCACCTGGAGGTCGTCATTCCAGCGCACGATGTCGATTCGTTCGCCGCCGAGTTCCTCGACGATGTTCTTGATCCGGTTCCCACGAACCCCGACGCAGGCTCCAACGCAGTCGACCCGGCTGTCAGAACTGATGACGGCCACCTTGCTCCGGTAGCCAGGCTCTCGGGAAATCGCCCTGATTTCGATCACCCCGTCGATGATTTCGGGAATTTCCTGCTCGAAGAGTCGCTGCACGAGTTGCGGCCGAATCCGCGAAAGGATGATCTTCACCCGACTGCCAACCTTGCGAACCTCAAAAATGGTCGCCCGGATCCGCTCGTTGGCATGAAAACTCTCACCCGGAATCTGCTCGCTCCGCGGCAGAATCGCCTCGGTCGCCCCCAGTGTCACGGTGGCAACCCCGCCGTCAAAGCGGGTCACCACGCCCGAGATCATCTGGCCAACCTGCTCCTCAAACTCATCATGGATCGAGTCTCGCTCCGCCTCGCGGATCTTCTGAATGATCACTTGCTTGGCGGTCTGCGCGCCGATGCGGCCCGTTAGCTCATCGGGGTCGATCGGTGTGCCATCGTGGCTGCCAGCGATCGTCCCGCTGGTTCGGTCGATCTGGACCGAGACGTCGGCCTCTTCACCGTAATGGCGGTGAAGGGCGGTTACCAACGCCGATTCGATTGCCTGGAAGACAATCTCCTTGTCGATGTTTTTGTCGCGATGAATCGCATCGACGATGCGGAGAATTTCTTCGGGCTTCATATTGACTCGGAAATCGCTTGCTGGCAGGTCCTGTTCGTCCTGTCCGCTGGTCACCGTGCGGGCCGCACGGGGTGCGGCGGTCGGGGGCCGACACCTGCAGGCCGTGTCGGAACGGACGACGGGTCACCCTGAAGTGGCCCGTCGAAACACACTCGCTCCAGGCGATCCAAGCGTTTCCTCGAAACTGCACGCCACGTGCGTTGCAGGATGCTAAAATGCAGCCCTGCAATCCGCAAAAGGTACGGCAGCCACCTAATCCTGTCAAGCAGCAGCGTCTTCAGGCCGCATCAGGACAGCGTCCGAGCAGCAGGGCCCCAGCCTGGCCCTGCGGCGTAACCGCGTGGCTGAGAAAACAGTCGCCAGCAGCATCGCCGGCCACGGCGGCACGCACCGGGCAAGTTTCATCCGGGCTCCGGTAGTTCCGCAATGGGAAAAGTTCCCCACGGCTGATCGCCTGCAGGCTCGCCACACACTCCACCAGGCCACTGCCGGCTCCCAAGTTGCCGAAGCTACTTTTGGCGGCCACCAGTGGCAGCTGTTCAAGGCGCTGCCCCAGCACATCCGCCAAACCAGCGGCCTCGTCCTGGTCACCCACCCGAGTGCTGAGCCCCTGGGCATGGATGTGACCGATCTTGCCCGCATCGAGGCCGGCAGCTGCCAGGGCCTTCGCCACGGCAGTGGCCACCGCTCCGCGACGTCGGCCCACCGCCGCCGCCTCGCTGCTGGCAGCAGCCCCGTGCCCAAGCACCTCGCCGTAGATGGTGGCAGACCGCCGCCTGGCATGCTCAAACTCTTCGAGAATCAGCACGCCTGCAGCCTCGCCCAACACCATGCCGCGGCGGTCACGATCAAAGGGCCTGCTCCAGCTGGCTGGGTCGTCATCGCCCATTGCCACCTGTTCGTTCAGCAGGGCATGGACCATCTTCATCGGGTGAATGCGGGTGCCTGTCGCCCCCACAAGCATCACATCGGCCGCGCCACGACCGATGGTGATAGTCGCCTCGCCAACCGCCAGATGGCCACTGGCCTCCCGAACCGTGAGCGAATTGCTCGGTCCCCGCAGATCGTTGAAAATTGCAATGTGGCTGGCCGGCATATTGGGCAGGTATTTCAGCAGCCAGAGCGGCTCCATCGCCGGCAGGCCGGCAGTCGCCCAGCGGTCAAAGTCAAACTTACCGCCTTCATCTCGGCAGGCCGCAACCGCCGTGGTGAAGTCCTCCGGCAGCGTCAGCATGTAGTCAGAGCCGAAGACACAGCCGATCCGCTCCGGGGGCATGGAGACGTCTGGGCCAATAGTCGTCAGGCCACTGGCTGGCAGGGCCCGCTGAGCCGCAGCGACAGCCATCTGGGTTTCACGGCACATCAGTTTGAGACCCTTCCGGATCGACTTCTTTCGGTCACCGTCAAGGTCACCAAACTCACTGATGTGCCCAGTGAACGCCTTTGCTTCCGCGGCATGGGTAAGCGGCAGCCCGGTGGTTGGAAAGCTCGTCAGCGGCCCCACGGCCGACTCCCCCGCCTGAAGCCCGGCCCAGAGTTCTTCGGGCGTCAGCCCAAAGGGCGAGATCGCAGCCATCCCCGTGATCACCACGCGGCGCCGGTCGAATGATGTCATGAGTGGATACCTTCAGAAACGCGACCGCCGCCGGCTCAGGCAAGCCGGCCGAGCACGAGACTGGCATTGTGTCCCCCGAAACCAAAACTGTTGCTCATGACCACATCGACACGCCGCTCGCGGGGCTCATTTGGCGTGTAGTCAAGGTCGCAGGCAGGGTCGGGGGTTTCCAGGTTGATGGTCGGCGGAATCACATTCCGCTCGAGCGTGAGAGCGCAGGCAACCAATTCAATGCCACCGCTCGCGCCCAGGGAGTGGCCAAGATGGCTCTTGATGCTCGAGACCGACAACTGCCGAGCATGCTCGCCGAAGACCTTCTTGATGGCCAGGGTTTCGGCCTTGTCACCCAGCGGAGTACTCGTGCCGTGGGCATTGATGTAGCCGATGGCATCAGCCTCACAACCGGCATCCTCGAGCGCCAGAGTCATCGCCTGGGCCGCTCCCCGGCCCTCTTCATCAGGCTGTGTGATGTGCCCGGCGTCACCAGTTGAGCCATAGCCAAGCAGTTCGCCGTAGATCTTGGCTCCGCGGCTCTTGGCATGCTCCAGTTCCTCAATCACAACAACCCCTGCTCCCTCAGCAAGCACAAAGCCATCGCGGTCGGCGTCGAAGGGCCGACTCGCCTGCTGCGGCGCATCACCGCGAAACGACAGGGCCCGCATATTTTGAAAGCCGGCCAACCCCATCGGCGTCAGGGCCGCTTCACTGCCCCCGGTCACCATCACATCAGCATCGCCGGAGCGAATCGCCCGGAGGGCCTCGCCGATCGAATTGGCAGCGCTGGCGCAGGCGGTGGCGACGGCAAAGTTCGGCCCTTTGATGCCATGGATCGACGACACATGGCCGCTAGCTGCATTGACGATCAGTTTGGGGATCGTGAAGGGCGAAACCTTCTCAATCCCTTTTGTCAGTAACCGCTCATGCTGGGCCTCGAATTCGGCCAGCCCACCGATCCCTGACCCTACAACAACACCACAGCGGTAGGGGTTCTCTCGGGAAAAGTCGATACCCGAGTCGCGGACGGCATCGCCCGCTGCGGCAATGGCGAACTGCGCAAACCGGTCGAGCCGCCGCAATTCCTTGGGGCTAGCAACACCCTCAGCCGCACCATCCCAGGGCACCTCTCCGGCAAACTGCACGCGGTAGCCGGAAACATCGAAAAGGCTAATGGGGCCGACGCCACTATCACCAGCCAGCAGCCGCTCCCATAGTCGCTCAACCGGTCGCCCCAGTGAGGTCACAACCCCGAGGCCCGTCAGCACCACCCGTCGCTTCATGTCGCCCCTGATCAACCCCAGTGTCTGCTTGGTTCCCGAGTTTCCGTTACCGCCCCACAAGCTGGCGGCGGACTACCGCAACGGCCCATTAGGCCGGCGGAAGGTCAGGACTGATGCTTTTCGATGAATTCAACGGCCTGGCCGACGGTCTGAATTTTCTCGGCCGCATCGTCAGGAATGTTGATCTCGAACTCTTCCTCGAGTTCCATCACCAGTTCCACGGTATCGAGCGAGTCGGCACCGAGATCATTGATGAACGACGTCTCGGGGGTGATCTGGTCCTTGCTCACGCCCAACTGGGACGCAACGATATCGATCATTCGATCCTGGACTGATGCCACGATAGAACCTCCACTGGAAATGCTTTGAATTCCGGCCATCGCCGGAAACCGCCCGCGGACGGCGTCCGCGGTTTTGTGCTGCCACGCCCGGCTCGGGCTCACGACGCCGTCCGGGAATGTCGCAAGATATACCGAGTTGCGGCCCATCCTGTCCAGCTAGCCGAAGAATTTGTCGATTCGGAGGCGGCTCAGCCGATCAGGCCACCGTCCACCACCAGCGTCTGGGCAGTGATGTAACCGGATGAGGGAGAGGCCAGGAACAGCACTGCTTCGGCGATTTCAGCGGCTTGGCCAAGCCGCTTGGCTGGCACCCGCTTCTTCACCTCGTCAAGCAGGGCCGGCCCGAGGGCGTCGGTCATGTCGCTGGCAATGAAGCCCGGGGCGACTGCATTGACCGTCACCTTGCGGCCGGCCAACTCCTTGGCGACGGTCTTGGTGAGCCCCACCAACCCTGCCTTCGAGGCTGAATAATTCGCCTGGCCCGGGTTGCCGATCAGCCCCGACACGCTCGCCACATTGATAATTCGGCCATAGCGCTGCTGCATCATTGGACGGCTGGCCGCCCGCATGAACAAAAAAGGCGCCCGCAGGTTGGTGGCGAGCACCTCATCCCATTCGGCATCACTCATCCGCGGCAGCAGGGTGTCTCGGGTGACCCCGGCATTGTTGACCAAAATGTCGAGCCGTTCGTGCTTCGCCATTACATCGGCAATCACCTGCTCGATTGCCTCAGGCTGGGAGACGTCGCAGGGAAGAACCTCCGCTTTACCACCGGCAGCGGCGATCTCTTCAGCGACTGTTTTGAGCTTGTCTGCGGATCGGGCCACCAGCCCCACGCTCGCACCATTGGCAGCAAGCGCCCCAGCGATAGCCCTGCCAATGCCCTGACTTGCTCCTGTGACAAGGGCTACCTGCCCTGACAGATCGACTTTGATTGGTGTCGCCTCGACCTTGAGTGCCATCTTTTTCTCTTCTCCAACTGCCTCGGGGCTCAAATGCTTTGAACTGATGATCTTCCGCCGGTTTGAGGCCCTGTCCGGCCGGGGCCATCGATGGATGCCTTCGCTGCTGCCATCAGCCGTCAAGGACTCCGTGACAGGGCCGCTTCCGGTCGATCCGCTTGAGCAGCCCGCGAAGGACCCGTCCCGGTCCAACTTCCCACAGTGGGCCGACCCCCGTCGAGAGCAGATATTCCATCGATGCCTGCCACTCAACCACTCCACAGACCTGCCGGGCGAGCAGGCCCCGAATTTCCTCGGGATCGGTATGCGGCCTGGCGTCAACGTTGCTCACGACTGGGATCTGCGGCGGCCGCAGGTCAACCTCTGCAAGCACCGCGGCAAGTTGCTCACGCGCCGGCTCCATCAATGATGTGTGAAACGCCCCAGCGACATCGAGCGGCACGCATTTCATCGCACCGGCGGCGGTCGCTGCGGTGGGCACTCGCTCGCAGGCATCACGGCTGCCCGACACGACGATGTTGCCGGGACAGAGAACATTGGCCACTTCGAGCACGCCGCCGCCACGGGCCTCATTGCAGACGGCAGCGACTTGATCGCGATCCAGCCCGAGGATTGCCACCATGCCACCGGGATTGGCCTCAGCACAGGCCTGCATCGCCCGGCCGCGAACATCGACCACCCGGACGGCCGATTCAAGATCGAGCCCGCCGGCATGAACGAGCGCCGTGTATTCCCCCAGTGACAAGCCGGCGGTCGCCGGCTGGCTGCCACCACCGGCCAGCGGGTTGTCGGGTTGCGACCGCAACAGTTCAAGCATCGCCAGACTTGTGACGAGAATGGCCGGCTGGCTGACCGCGGTCGTGCTCAGCCGCTCAGCAGGTCCCTGGCGACAGATCTCCAGCAGATCGTAGCCGAGCACCGCCGTAGCCCGCTCAAAGATAGCCAGCGCAGGCGGGTACGTCGCGCACCAATCACCCGCCATGCCCACAAATTGGGCTCCCTGGCCTGGAAAAAGCACTGCGAACGGCTCGTCCGCCAAAAGACTATTCCTCAGTCTTGACCACCGGGCGACCCATGTAATGGCCGCAGTTCTCACAGACCCGATGGGTCGGCACCGACTTGCCGCAGGTCGAGCAGAAGGTCAGCTGCCGGGGCGTCAAAAAATCATGCGCCCGACGGGAGCCGGTTTTGCGGTTGGATTGTCGTCGCTTCGGGACGGCCATGGGTCACCATCTATTCAGGTCGGCAAAACCCAGAAATTACGGGACGGCCCCGGCTGCGTCAAGCACCAGCCGCTAAAAGAGCGTGCCCTGGGGCCGAGGCGGGGCCGCGCCACCGAGATGTTCCTCTCCGCGATCGGTGAGCCGCCGCCCCCGCGGCGTACGAATGATCAGTTCATACCGCAGCAGGAACGGTTCGACGTCGTCTTCAAGCGTGTCGACCGCCGTACTCATGGTGTGGGCGATCGCCTCGATGCCGGCCGGCCCACCGCCGAAAACACGCTTGAGCGTCTCCAGGTACCGCCGGTCGAAGCCGTCCAGCCCAAGTTCATCGATGCCCTGCATCTCCAGCGCCGTGCGGGCAATGGCCAGGTCGACCTGGCCTGCGGCCCGGCTGGTGGAATAGTCCCGCACCCAGCGGAGGCGGTTGTTTGCCAGCCGCGGAGTACCCCGGCTGCGGCGGGCGATCTCCTCCGCGGTCGTCTCATCCATCGGCATGTCGAGCTTGCCGGCAGAACGCACGACGATGCGGGCCAGCTCCGGCACGGTGTAGTAGTCGAGATGCTCGCGGATCACAAAGCGATCACGCAACGGCGCCGAGATCAGCCCGGCCCGGGTCGTCGCCCCGACCAGCGTGAACGGCTGCAGCGGCATGTTGATCGTCCGGGCGCTCATCCCTTCGCCCAGCGTGATGTCGATGCGGAAGTCCTCCATCGCTGGGTAGAGGAACTCTTCAACAGCAATCGGCAGCCGGTGGATCTCATCGACGAACAAAACAGAACTCGCCGACGCATTGGTCAGATAGGGCAAAAGGTCCTTGGGGGCAGCGAGGGCTGCCCCGCTGGCGATCTGCAGACTGGTGCCGAGCTCGTGGGGAATGCAGGTGGCAAAGGTCGTCTTGCCAAGGCCCGGCGGACCATCAAGCAGGATGTGCCCCAGCGGTTCCGACCGCTTCCGGGCAGCATCGATGGCGATCGAGAGCCGTTCATGCACATCCCGCTGACCGATCATCTCGCCCAGCCGCTGTGGTCGGAGGACGCGATCTTCGGGCTGCTGGTCCTCCAGCGGCTCGATCGACGGCTCACGGAATTCACTCACGGCGGTCTGCCTCCAGGATTGGTCTTACTGTAGCAGTGCCGCAGCCGAACCGCTCACCCCTGGCCGTGGGTCTGCCGATAGATCGCCTCCAGAGCGGCCTGTACATCGCCGACCTTGCGGCGGCCCTCCCGCAGGCCATCGACCAGCCGGCGGGCATCGGCGTCCGAATGCCCGAGGCTCCGCAGCACTTCAAAGGTCTCGGCCAGCACATCGGCCCCCTCGGGCCGGTCAGCTGGAGCCTCCCGGGCGACCAGCAGGGCGAACTTGGGCATCTTCCGCCGCAGCTTGGCGATAATCCGTTCGGCCGTCGCCGCACCGACGCCAGGCAGCTTTGAAAGCCCGGCGGCATCCTGCTCTTCAATGGCAGTGGCCACTTCGCCGACCGGCCGGATCATCGCCCGCAGGGCCTTGCGAACCCCGACGCCGTCGACCTCACAAAAAAGCTCGAAAAACTCCCGCTCGACCTCAGAAAGAAAGCCGACCAGTCGGGGCACAAGGTTGCCTCGTGTCGGATTTCCTTCAAGGTACTCAAGCGTGAACAGCGAAACCTTGCTGCCAAGCTTCGGCTGCAACTGCCGCCGCACCATGTCAGGCACCAGAATTTCATGGACGACGTCGCCCACCGCCAGTTCAATGGCCGCCGGTTCGATCCGTTCCAAGACGCCAGAAATTCTGCGAATCATCGTCAGGAGTTCTCCCGGAATCGCGGCCGGCCGCCCGGCCGGGGGCGGAGCCGCAAGTGATAGTCGGCCAGGGCAATGGCGAGGGCATCAGCGGCGTCGGCCGGCTCGGGCTTGGCCCGCAGCTGCAGCTCTCGCTGCACCGCGAGCTGCATCTGTTCCTTGGCCGCATGGCCGCTGCCGGTGAGCATGCTTTTGACCCGGTTGGGCAGATAGTGGTGGACCTCGAGACCGGCCTCGGCGGCCGCCAGGCAGATGATGCCCCGGGCATGTCCCATCAAAATCGCGGTCTTGGGAAACCGCGTGTGGACAAATAGCTGTTCGATGGCGAGCGATGACGGCCGAAAAGTCGACAGGATTTCGGTGATGCCTCGATAGATCGTGAGCAGCCTGGCCTCAATCGTTTCACCCCGAGAGCGGACCGTGCCCGCCTCAACCAGCCGCGTCTGGCCTGCCTCGATTTCGATGACGCCGTAGCCGGTGATATTCAGCCCCGGGTCAAAGCCAACAATTCGCAGCGGGGCTGGCGGCTGCAGCCCGACCGGGCTGGAAATGGCTGGAGACGCTCCTGCTCTCACTGAGGGCTTCATGCCGAAAGGGTAGCCGCCCAGCCCCACCAGCCCCTAGAGCGGTTTCCCCTAGCCGGCGTGCTTCGCGGCTGGCTTTACGGAAAGGGCTGGCTTTACGGAAAGCTCGGGCCTCCTGCCCGACTTTCCTTGGGGCAGAACGCCACAAAGCCAAGGGCTGGCTTCACGGAAAGCTCGGGCCTCCTGCCCGACTTTCCTTGGGCAGAACGTCACAAAGCCAAGGTTTGTGACGTTCCGCTGGTGCTCATTGGCGACATCCTGTCGCCGGGGGGGCAGTGACCTTGCTGGCTTCACGGAAAGCTCGGGCCTCATGCCAATCCTGTTCGGCACGGCAGTTGCGGGTCTGTTCTGTTGGCGCGAGGAAGCTCCTCGGAAGCCCCGGGCGCGAGCCCGGGGATCGACCGGAGGATCCCCCAGCTTGCGCTGGGGGCTTTCGAAGGGGGCGGGCGACGGCTCCGGGGGGCCTTGAGAATCGTCTGACGCCAATTCCGTTCCTCAAGCATCTGAGCATCTTGTGTGCCGAACACAACTGGCC
>Ga0114919_10000045_pt1 | contig 66290 bp, 43 predicted proteins | sample BlataG_FD_88682 | JGI IMG/M metagenome (GOLD analysis project Ga0114919, IMG submission 88682) | Deep subsurface microbial communities from Black Sea to uncover new lineages of life (NeLLi) - Black_00105 metaG | ecosystem: Environmental > Aquatic > Marine > Oceanic > Sediment | place: Atlantic... | reverse complement strand
TTCTCCAGGAAGTACCCCGGGTTCTTCGGGTTCTTCGGGTTCTCCAGGAAGTACCCCGGGTTCTTCGGGTTCTTCGGGTTCTTCGGGTTCTTCGGGTTCTTCGAGTTCTTCGGGTTCTTCGGGTTCTTCGGGTTCTTCGAGTTCTTCGGGTTCTTCGAGTTCTTCGAGTTCTCCGGGTTCCTGAAGGTCGACGGAAGCCGTTTTCGCGACCGAAGAAACGCTCAGGGGTTGTGTGTCCTCTGCGACTTCTTCCCCTGCTTCCTCTACGTCCTTTGATCGAGTCTCGCTTTCGCCCACTTCCTGTGAACGCGACGGAAGAGACCCCAAAGACCCTAAAGACCCTAAAGACGAAGAGCTGGAGGCAACAAACAGCTCCCTACGCGCAGATTTGGTCGCCGGTTGAAAAGGGATCTCAACCGAAACGCACATAACCGATGGATCCTCCGATATGGATGACCGTTCAGAGGCGATGGTTTCCTCCACACGTTTCCTCCTCGCATTCTCCTCTTCCTCCTCCTTCCGTTGTCTCCATCGCTCGTCGTCAAACCCCAGATTGGCCCCCACTTGCCCTTCGTCTTCCACCTGGAACTCTTCAACCTCCACATTGGTTGCGTTGATTTCCACATAGTCATGGTGCCGTTCTTCGCCCACACTTTGGCGTGGTTCGGGTACGTATGCGCGTTCTCTTGGCGAGGGCTCGCGTCGATCGGGAGAAGTCCTTCGGTACTCTCTGTCGCGAGGCGCGGGGGAACGCCTCCTGTCGTCCCGTGGACCCGGAGATCGGCGCCTTGTCTCTGAATAGTCTTTCCTCCTTTCAGGCGAAGGTCGCGTCACCGAGCCCCGACCATTATGCGAGGGTCGCCGTCGTTCGGGTTCTCGAGGATGCGGAGGACGACGGTCGTGTGGTCTTCCTCTTCCTCGCCCAATCATAGTGCGTCCCCTCCCTCGCATTCTTCCTACCCCTCCTCCCTGATGCCCATTCGAATCGCGATCGGGCCGACCACGACGCATCGTGCGCGGCAGAGGTTCTCGGTGTAGGGAACGACCCCTTGATTGAGGATGAGACCCGGACCTTCCTCTTCCCTCGTTTGAAGATCCCGAAGGACCAGGTTTGTCAAAAACGTTGTTCCCAGGGTTCATGTTGTACTTTCTCCTAGGCGGTGGGTGTCCTCCCCTTCCTCCTCCTCTACCCATGCGAGGGTGAGTAGGACCGTCCCTGTGTCCCCCGTGTAGTATGTTCCTATTCCTTCGGTGCATTCTTTGGGTACTCCAGGTCCTTGAGGCTTGTGCTGTGCGTGTCCGGGAGCTAACAAAATGAACTTCTTTTGTTTTTTTTTCGCTCTGTGTGTGGCAAAACGAAAAAATTCTGAGCATTTCTATGAACCAAATGTTTTTATTTACGTTTGACGCGAAAGAGGGGAAAAGAGGAAAAGGAAAAAGGAAAATTTCGTTCATTGCGTTACCGGCCAGCAAAGGGGTTGCTGGAAGGAGCAAAGGGGTTGTCGGAAGGGTGTCGCCCCGTGCGTGTTACCGTGGCGCTTCCAAACATACTTGGTACAGACGTAGCGCTATCCATGTACACTACACGGGTATCAGGCGCCGGCAACGAGATCCCTTGGTCTTGCCAACTCCGAACAAGACCCATGCTCAAATCCTCACGTCCTCGTCCACCGGAAATATGGCCCGATGGGATAAACCCACCGCGCATCGCATTCAAATCGAACGTGACAAAGTCTATTTCACCTGGGGGTTTAGAATCCTTCATGGCGAACAGAGGGTATTCTTTCTGGCATTCTTGAATCCATTCGCACATTTCAACGGTCATGTAGGAGACGCTATAATACCAATGGTCCTCGGGGATGGCTTGTCTGAACATAACCTTGACAAAGTCGTGGGAAAGAAGGAAAAAGGTCCACTCGTCTTTGGGTGTGCCGGAAGCTTTCATCTTTGGAAGCCACCAGTGTTCGTAGATGCACTTGCATCCTTGGAGATACATCATTCGAATCATTTTCCCGGGGAGTTGTTCCATGATCCTGTCTGCATGACGCGTCTTCATCCAAGATATTTCTGGGTCTTCGTCTTCCACGCCTTCATAGGTGGGGTCTTGGCGCGCTTTCATTTCCTTCACCTTTTCCATGACGAACGAAAGTATGTCTGCGGTGTGGCACACCGTTTGGCGAGCCGACGATCGAGCCGCTGTCCTCACTCCTCTTGTCATCACCGCATATCCTTGTGGGATGTACTCTGTGAGGATTTTGATGTATGTTCTGTTCCAAAACTCGTTCCAGGTCACCATTGGAATTGGCCCGAGGTCCCGGCTAAAGTCAGCGGGGTCCATGGTGCACCCTTCGCATAGGAGTTGGGTCAATTTTTTCAGCATGCGTACGTCGTCCTTCCTCAGGATCTCTTTCAGCGAGTCGGTGATGCGAGAGGCTTTGTCCGTACAGCGATAGAAGATATGGGTCATGAATGAATCCGTGCTCAAAATATTGCTATCCCCACACTCGAGCCCGCATCGAAACAAACGGTCCACGTCGCCTTCGGAAATTCCTATGGTACACGCCAACTCTGGGTTCGCACACAGAGTTTCGTCAAAGAGAACCAAGTTCCCGTCTTGCAAAAAATCGGATAACGTACGGCTTTCTCGTATGTAATCTTTGTAGTCCATGTACGTTCCAACGGCTTCTTGCATGGTATGGTAGTCCGCGGACCGCCTCACCGCTCTTTGGATGAATTTCGGGTCTACGTTGAGACGCTGAAAGGACATCCACCGAATGGCGTATGGGTTATTGGCAACGATAGCGCCCATGATCATCATCGCGTCAAACCGGTGAAGCGGAAAGGTGTACATGGTGACGCGGTAGAACCATTCGCACATACGCTCCATTTCCATCAGGGAAACGTTGTGCACCTTGTCGTCGCATCGAACCAAACGGAAAAACTCTGCCGCAAGTGGTTCGCGTTGGTGTGGACCAGGACCGATGGTGGGGAATCGTAGTTTCCTTCTCCGGTAAAAATCCAAAGAGGCTGCGTTCCAGGCCCGACAGACGAAAAAGGTAACGAGGAACAACCCGTCCACATACTTCATCATCATCAACAACATTTCCATGGGGAGGTCGGCATACGAGGGGCCTTGGTAGTTTGCAACAAAGTTCCTTCCAGGTCTCCAAGCACACTTGGCCTTTTTATCCAGACTCTCGGAGCCCATTGGTCCGCCTTCTCGTTTCATTGTTTCGTTTCCTTGGAGAGTCTGGGCGAAATATGGGTGTCGCAAGCGAGAAATGTAAATGAAACCTTAAAACCTAAAAAAAAAGTTGGTGTCTTTTCCTGTAAACGGGTTCAATTTATACCCTCGCGTTTTAACGTAAAATTTAACCATCGTACATAAATGTTTAGTTGGGTGGTTTGGTGATAATGCTGATGATGGCGATGACGCACGCATCGTTTTGTTTTGCAAGGTCATTCCATGCCTCCGGAAAAAACGACCGTCTCTGTGGTTAACCAAGTGCGTGTCCTCAACTCATTCAGCATCCACACGATGCCGCTTTGCTCAAACCACGTCGATATAAGGACTTTTGAACCATCCCAACCACAGGTCATCAGCATTATTCCCATGGCCAAAAGTACAATGTTTCCTCCTCGTATGTCGTAAAACCACATAAAGATGTTCCGTACAGCGTCTATTGTGTTCAGAATGAAGTTGAGGAACACGATCAGGAGGATCGCCAGTACGAACACCGCGATTCCCGTAGGACGTGTGAAAAACGCATACAGGAATGTAAAGAAACTGTCTGCGTGGTCCAAAACCCCCTCCTCGCCTGCTTCGCTCATGGTGATGCTGTTCTACTCCACCAGGTGAGGGAAAGAGGGGGAAAAGGATGGGAAGGGTGGGAAAGAAAAAAAATAAACACCACACCCTTGGAGTATTTCCTACTCGTGTATAAACTACACGTATAAATAAGGGGTGTAGAGTTTTTTTACCCACTGTTCGAACAAGAGCAAGGACGGGATGGACAAGGATCTGTTGGGGTACCACCCCGGTACCACAGACTGTTCTCCCTTGGTGTACGAATCCACAGAGGACAAGCGTAGAGAACGGAAAAGCCAGAAGGTGTTTGATTTGGGGCCTATCATCGACCGGAGCACTGCCAGAAAAATCATACAGGCTTTGAACGCGTTTAACCGTAAGAGTACGGTGATGGCGTTGGAGGAGCTCTTTGAGCACTTCGTGTGGAATTTTAATAACTTGGAAGGCGAGGACCGTATGTTCATCGATGTTATTTTCCTCAAGACCAGGACCAACAGGCGAGGGGGATCTTCAGTAAGAGGGAGAGGTATTGACGACCGAAGGACTGCTTCGACCACGGGGTACAAAATTTGGATCAACGACTCGAAAATCATGAACGAAAGCTTTGACCAGCTGGACACACACTTTGGGGACTTGCCCAAGGGTGTGAGCCATTACGCTGCGGTGATACTGCACGAGTTTGGACACATCATACGGGAACGGGCCAACGAAACCACCTTTCAATATATCCTGGACATCAGTCCTTCCATACGGGATTGTTTTCGAGAGTTTCAAGTGTACATATCGGAAACGAACGACCAGATCGAGCGAGAAAGGCGTTCTTATGGCGGAAACCGTGTAAAAGTGTTGAAAGAACTCAAGGTGGAACGAGAGGATGAGTTGGAGGAGTGGGTCGCAGATATGTTTGCAAAGTCGTTTATTGTGTACGCAATGACGCGTACCGCTCGACCAAGGAGGTATCGTACAGAGGCTCCCTCACAACGGTTACGGGTGCCACAGTTTACGTGACATTGTACCGTTGAGCCATTGTACCTATTGGAGTAAAAAGCATCACGTTCGCAAGGAACGCCACGCATCCCCTCGCGTGTCCGTTTGCCCTTGGCACCTCGTTACGATGCCAATGACCATTTCGGTGGCTCCCATTTCCAACTGTTTCTTTTGCTTGTTGACGTAATCCTTCGAATACAACTGCGCGTACACACGTTCGTCTTTTACACTACGGTCTGCCACAAAGGCATCCATATTGACTTTCTATTCCAAAGCCAAGGTAAAAAAATATATCTTGTGGACCAATGTTTTTTTATTTGCACAATAAAGAAACTTAATTGTGAAACTTGCTTACCCACCCACCCACATACCTAACCACTATCCTCCCCTTCTCGCATGGAACAAGAACACCATGAGTTTCGCAAACGGTTCGTCACATCGTCGGAACCCTTTGCAGACACCTCAAGGATGGCCAACGTTCATATTGGATTTCTGGTAAACGAGAACAAGGGTGTGGGAGGAAACGTGTTTTCGCCTACGCGGCGGTTTGTAAACGAAGGCGAGAGGTCTTCCGGGTCTTCCGGGTCTTCCGGGTCTTCCGGGTCTTCCGGGTCTTCCGGGAAAACGAGCACCAACCCCCTCACATACATCTGTTTCTGCACATGTATATTCTCGTGGATATACGACGCCGTTCGAGATTTTGTCGCTGGAATGATGATGAGTGGGTTGGACTATCGGCACTGTGAGCTGGCCTTTGACCAAAGTATGTATAGTCAGGAGGAATTACAGCCTGTGATGGGTATCCCATACAACGAGAGCTGTTACGTAGCGTACGGGACCAACTTGAATGAGAAAGTGTTGATGCGAAAGCCCAGAACTTTTGAACCGAGAAGGGATCGTAAATCCTTGGAAAAGTCTGGTATTCGGAACCCGGACAAGGCTTACCAATGGATACACCTTCGCCTGCCCTATAAAGACGTGCACACACTCATCAAGTATTGCGAAGCCGAACGAGGGAAACCGTACGATGTACGCGCGTTGGAACGCCTGCTCGTGTTCCCCAAGAAACTCAAGCCGGAAGGGGAATGGGACAAACAGAACTGGCACTGTACTAATTTCACCGTGTGCATGCTTCAACAGATAGGCCTTATGGTGGGAATGGATCCCAACGCGTTGACGGCAGATGACGTATACTCGTGCTTGAAGGGACACCGAAACGAGCGCAAAGCTGTGATCACCCCTGCTCGCATGATACAAGAAACGATGGACGCATACACACCCATGTAGGTAAAGGCGAGGATGATCGAGGGAGTATTTTTTTTTATGTTTACCACCGAAATGAGAAAAAACCATAAAACCATAAAACCATAAAACCATAAAACCATAAAACCATAAAACCAATGTCGCCGTGGGATAAAGGTATCACTGTCCACTAACCCACGCGTACCGTGTGTGGCGCGATGGCCTTCAAAAAGCCAATGTCTTCAAGGGCAGAATAAATGTCTCTTTTCTGCACTTGTTTCTTGCGCCGGTTGTCAGTAAAGTCTACAGCTCGCTTGATCACGTTGGACACATAGTCCTTTCGGTCTCGCTGAATCATTGTCGCCGACCTTTTGCCAATGCGTTGGCCGGAACGGATGTTCTTGGAAACGTTGTTGGCGCGACGTTGGAACCGTCGAGAGCTTTCGGTCTTTTGCTTCTTGTCCTCCGTCGTCATGCCGTACTGCATCTTCAGTATGGCACGCGAGGCAACTTCTCCCCTGGGGGCCTTCCGCCTTGGTTTTTTCTCCACGCGTCCGCTCTCCACGACATCCACGGTATCCCCTCTTTTTCCTTTACGAGCGGTACGCTTTGCGGTCTTTTTTGAGGTTTTCGGCATACTGGCCTGTTTGATGTGTCCCCCTAATCCGCATAGCGACATATAAAGAAAGGACAAAGAAATTTTTTTCCTCCACCGCGCCGTAGAAGATGTAGCATCATTTGTAGCATGTTATCCCACCAACCTCGCTAATCACCGGGTTACTAACTGAGTAATTTTCACTGAAAAGATGGTGTATTTGGTCATTTTCCATCAGCATTTGGTCATTTTGGAGTAATCTCATTGGCTCAAAATCACTTCCAAGGTAGACCCCAATTTCGAAAAATCTGTAACAATTTTTCTCGCCAAGGGTCTCTAGTAAAAATTTTTTTTTACTTTTTTTTGCCCCTTTGGGATTTTGCCATTTTGACAGAACCCACCATGACGGGGTGTTTTTTTTTTGCATTGTGTCGAAAACGGAAAGAGAGGAAAAAGAAAAAAAAACGAAGTAACCTTTTTAGTAAAGCGAACTATATACTATGGAAATGGGAAAGGAGTCCAAAAGATACATTTTAACAACACATCGATTCGTCGCACGGAAACTGACCCCTCGGCCATTCACACGCTGGTATATGGCATGGACTCGGCCAAAACATGTAGTCAAACAAGGATGAAAACGGCACCTTCGTGGGCCAGGGCACAATCCAAATGTAAACGCGCGCCAAAAACAGAATTAGCGTGGTAATGGAAAAACCCCCGTTTATACAACAATAATATTGGGCTACGGCTACCCTTCGCATGACAGACGAAGGTTTATTTGTGTCATAATGCCAAAGGAGTATTTCTTTCGGTCCCGTTCGTCCAACTCGATAGGCACGGTGGTCATGCCACGGAACCGGTCTTCGCACGCTTTGGACGCTCGTTCGACGTCTTTGTCAGTAACAGGTACTCCTCCGGCATAGAAGAAGGACATCTCGTAGTAACCCTTCTCTTCGTTCTCACAGATCGCTATGTCGATGAGATCGTTGTCCTTACGCTTCTCCAACAGCTGTCTACCCACATCTGCCAACATGGACTTGCCTTTGTTGTCTCGGATCACTCCGTTCAGCTTGCTGCGGGGAAATATGAACTTGGATCGCTCGTCCCTTGGCGAAGAGGGTCCCGTCACCAACTTCACCGCAGATGAAAGAATGCCATTGGAAGATCCATCGGCTTTTCTCTTTCGACTACCCAACCCAAGGTAGCTTCCGATGGTCGAGGCCACAGAGGATGTTTCCGTAGATACAGACCCACTTTCGGTTCGTGTTCGTTTGGTAGGAACAGAGTTGTCGTCTCTGGATCGTTTTTGTACACGCGAGGAGGATATGCTATACTCTTCCATATCACTATCGTATCCTTTCTCTCTCGGCAACTGTACATGGTCAAAATCGTTCGCTTTCTTACTGTAATCCATACAAATAGTATTTTTTTTGCGCGGACTGCTCTCCCCGGGCATAACGATTCGTCTTCGTGTTTGATTGTCTAGTTGTTTACGCTTTTGACGGATGAAATCATAACGCTCAGGAGAGGGACACGTTGCCATGTTGAACAAATGTAGTTGTGTGGCCAGAAAGGCTCGCATCATACGAGCCTTCGCGTCAGAGTTGCCTTCTAGCGATTGAATGCTTTTTGTACAGTTTTTCCTCCAACTGTTTTTGAACACTTGGTCAAGCAATCCCCTTTGACTATCCCAATCGTACGCCATGCTGGCGAGCATGAGCACGCGGGGATGGCTCTGAAATAGAAAAGTTTGACAAACGAGCGAAATTCGTCAGTGATAAGACTCCAGAATTTTTTTATTTGGGATTTCGGGACCAATGTCCACGAGGTGTTTAGGTGTTTAGAAAAAGGCCCTCAAAACCTCGTTGAAGGCCAACGAAAACGAGTATCCCTCCCTCGAGTATATAGACCGAAAGAGGAACAGATAACACAGAATCAGGAGAAACACGATAACGGCTCCAGCAAATATACAAAAGGGGTCCATAATGCGGGTTCTTCGGTACACAAAGCAAGGGACCAGGGCATCCGAGTAGGTCTTTGCGGTGAACGATTGGTTCTTGTCCTCAGGCGAGAAGAATGTTTGTGTCCTCGCATCTGATCGTAGACGTACGCCGAAACCCGGCAATGTGGAACGAAGTTCAGCGTCCAAATCTGAGAGAAACGAAGGATCGTGAACGTTGGGGAACGGGGAGAGGGTGAACTCCAGTCGGTCTTCAAACTCTTTGACCACATCCACGTTCATCGTTTCTTGAATCTCGTCCGATTCCACAGACCAAAACACCTTGGATTTGTCCTTTAGGAATTGCAACAACAAGTTTCCACATGCGGCCTTTTCCTTCTCCGTCCATTTTGAACGAATGTCGTGTGTTGACAAGCGCTTCTTGATGGGTAATTTGGTATATTTTCCCAACAACCCTCCTCCCGTTTCCGCCGATTTCGATCTGTGTCGCATGATGGAGGCTGTGTACGGGTATACGGGTATACGATTATGCGGGTATACGATTATGTGGGTTGCGGGTTGCGGGTTGCGGGTTGTACGAACGTAAAGCGTAAACGAGAGTAAACCCCCATTGAATAACACCAACTAGTTTTTTTTTATTTTGAGTTTTTAAGTTTTTAAGTTTTTAAGTTTTGGGGTTTGAGTATTATGGTGCGGAACCAAGTATGCGTGCGTACACGCAAGCGCTCAGCGTCTGCCTGTCGACATCCTGGATCTTCAGCGTCTGCCTGAAGACCTCCTGGATCGATCTGACGAACGGCGTGTGTGCTTGCGCCCACCGGTGCTCTCGGTCTTGGTTCCTCGCTTGAAGCTGACCGACTTGGACGATCTGCCTTGGTCGTCTGCCGATTTTTCCGGATCTTCCTTTCCGCGTTTGGTGCCACGCGAGGAGCCTTCTTCTTCCCCCTGCGGAGGATCGACTGTGTTGAATCCGAGGTCTTCCATGCTTCCGGGGAGCACTTGTGAGGGTGGCATCAAATCCTCATCTTCCCCGTTCTCGTTGTCGCCAACGGGGGGATCACTTTCAACCACCATTTCCCCCTCATCCTCGCCTTCGGTGGGGAAATCGTAGTATAGCCATTCCGAGAGAAGGGTGGTGTCGTGGATGCCCAGGAACTTGGATACGGTGGAGGCCTCGTTGTTGTAGAACTCTGGGGTTATGTCGCACACACCAAACAGCAGAGGGAACAACGAATCGTCGCGTTCTTCCAACAGAAAACGTTGAATGGACTCGATGGAAGGGTCGTGTATGCCCCCAGTGTACTTTTGCGATCGTAGGACCACAAGGTTCATCAGCTGGTCTCCTGCCACCGGGTCGTCAATGTCCTCGATGATTTTCATGCGCGTGGGGTTCAATCGGCCCGGCATGAACACAACATACACCTTCATATTGCCCGACTCGATGTACGCGGCACAGGTGGTGGCGCTTCGTATCTCGTTGAGACAGGCAACGGCTTGGTTGTTGAAGGTGGGGATCTCCTTGATGTCGTTCACGCGAGGGAGGTTCCGCTCGGCGGTCATCGAAGGCAGCAACTTCAGCGCCATTTCTTGGCTGACGGGGACACCGATCTTTCGGACCCATTCTCGCATGTCAAACAGAATGCCACCGCATCGGTAGTGGATAGAGAGGTCGTAGTTGCGTTCCGCGAGACCGGTTTCTTCTTCGCCACCACCACCGCCGCCCATACCGACGGAAGCGTGTTCGGCCAGAATGGTGTTGAGACGTTCCATCCTCTGAAGGGTGCGTTTTCCGTCGACCCTGCACTTGAGGATGCCAGAGAAAAAGTTCCCATACAGTTGGATGAAATGTGTCCAGCTGTCCTTGTTCAAGATGCCAAAGTCGCGTTCGATGGTGTCGTTGTAGATACACACCCTGGCGGAGACCAGCTCATCGCGAATCGGCGTTTCCAGGTTGATGCCGTCCGTCGCCTCGTAGTCGGCCAACGTCTTGCCTTCTTTGGCCATCTTGGATTCCGAGGGAGGTCCATACATGCGTTGCCAAGCGGAAAAGGTAAACTGCCAGGATTTCAGCTTGATGTCCAGCTCATCCCTGCTCTTGACCGCTTCGTACACTGCGGCGTCCTTTTCGTCCTTGCTGCTGATGAACCGATCGGCCACAGGCCACGTGAGGAACGCACGCTGTACATTTCCTCCGGGAACGGGGAACAGCTCAATGTCGTCCTCCACGCCGGCGGCGGAGTTGTAGGGAATCATGTCGATCCGCATGGGCTCGTACAGGTACGCATACTTGTTGTGGAACATCACCTTGCCTTTTTCGTCCTTGATGTCCGTGTCACCTTTGCCCGAAGTAACCAAAGGCTCGGTTACTTTAATGGCGTCTCCTCTGGACACCTCTATGAATTTCTTCGAGTCCTCCTCGCCTTCCGATTCCGTTTCGCCCGCATGGTTAACGCCGTATGGGCCAGCAAACCTTCCAGTCTTGAGCGCGGAATTGACGTTCATGTCTTCCACATCGTACGCGTCGATCCATCGTGTGATGAGCCCTCGGTCCTCGTACAGCTTGATCAAGCTGCGCTGGGACACGGGTGCTTTCTTCGACAGAGACGTGAAGGTTTTGGCCCGAAAATAAAAGACAGCCCCCGCCTTTTCGACCATCTCGTCGGTCCAGGCGAGCTGGGATTCCGAGAGTTCGGAGAGTTTCGTGCCGGGAGGAAGGTCTCTCGGTATGAAAACCTCAAAGGAAACATCCGTCAGAGTGACAAACTCCCCGGGCGCCACAGCCTTGACCAGACTCGAGGGTACGCTGATGACGTAATACCCGTAGGACACCAAGTAAATGCTGTCCTCTTCCGAAAGCGGGTGAAGCTTGTCAATCTTGGGCCAGATGCGAGGGGTATTCCTCGTGTACGTGGGTATGATGCGCAGTACGTTGGGCGCCATCGGGTCGCGTTGAACATAGCTGCTGCATTCGGTGGTGATGTTGACGGTCGCCATCTCGCCCATGCATACGATGACCTTTCGGTTCCGAGAGTCCTTTTCCGGGAGCGGGGCAACCAGCTGAACGGTGAGGTTCAGAGCATTGGGGTTGCAAAACACCACGTCGGTGCTTTCCGCATCGGCCTTGGCCTTGGCTTGAAACCTCTGAATGTCGTTTGGGTTGATTCCGCCTACTTTAAGCTTTTTGGTATGTCTTCTTGATATTCCGGTACGCGAGGAAGATAACATGATAAGGAGTCGGGTTCGTTGGTGATGGTGGAGAAGAAGTCGGGTTCGTCAGTGTGCTCGTCGGGTGTCCGAGTGAAAAGTGATTTGTACCAAGTGAATGGCGCCTCTGTTTTCACTTTTCCCGTTATTTTGAGGAAAAAATACACTTTACCATAAATCCCTCGCATTATTTACGTTTGTCGACTCAACTCCCATCTCATTGAAAATTGGCCGCGAGTCCTCAAAGTGGGTTGGCTGGTTTGGGAAAATCCTAAAGGGGCAAAAAAAATAAAAAAAATTTTTCTAGAGACCCTCCGAGAGAAAAATTGTTACAGATTTTTCGAAATTGGGGTCTACCTTGGATGGTGTTTTGGACCAATCATCGCGCAGGAAAATGACCAAATGATGATGAAAAATGACCAAATGCAACGTATATTCAGTGAAAACAACTCGGTTATTAACCCGGTGATTAGTTAGTTTTAGGGGAGAGGGAACACGCCTGGGGAGGGGGTGATTTTGGAGGGTTAAATGGAAAAAATTTTTCTTCGAGGTCCAATCGGGGGAATGGGTAATAAAAAAAATAAAACGCCAATGTACATGTTGTTTCCCATATGTGAACTTATGGTTAGTATCAAGGACATCCTTCGCCTTGGAAATCTTGGCCTTCTACCATTTGAAATATGGAAGGTATGTTTAGGCAAACTGCCGGTCCCGGGGCCACCCAGTACATGGGTACCGTGGCCCGGGACAAGGGTCGTGGTGAACCCGGACCCAAGGAACAACTTGACCGCTACTATGGACGCAGCGAGCATCAGCCCTATTTGAACCCGTACCATGGCCGTCCCGTGATGGACCAGACGCTGGGAGACCAGTTTGGTGCCCAGCGGTACGAGCTTGATGTGGGTCTCCAGGTGAAGAACATCATCATGGCCGACCAAGAGCAGCCCTGGATGACCATCATCATGCCCCTGAGTAACACCGACGCACTCACCGTTACCGGAACCATCTGGAGGTTCAATCGTCGCCTTCCCAGGCCGACCCCCTACCATGCTCCGTCGCCGTACGTGACCGAGGAGTACGAGGCCTTCTATGGCCAGCTTCAACGCTATGGCGAGTCCATCCGTATGGAGTCGGACTTTTACCACACCGAAGAGGGCATGCGCAACTTTGCCCGCAAGCTGGCTGGGATCGCTTCGGATATGATCGAGGGCATTCGATACGACGTGCTTCGCGAGATGATCCGCGCCATCGAGGAGCACAAGCGGTACTACAACCTGCACACGTACACTCAGGACCCCACCAAGGACATCCGTTCCCGTGTGGCTCTCTTTGCGTCTCTCAACAAGGCTCCGACCAAGGAGAACCAACTTGGAGTGACGCTGGAGCGCCTGGAGCGTGCTCTTCACGACGTGGTCCCCGGGCCCTATGAAGTCATCGTGCCTCCCGAGTGGGGTATCTTCTTCCACTCCATCAACCAGACCCCCGCACCGCAGCCCTATTACCTGATGGGCGACATCATGGTCGAGAACGGACCCACCCCCAAGGGCAAGATCGGAGACAACCGATACTGGGAGTACCCTGACATCATCGTCGAGACCGGCGCTCCCCGTCTTCGTCTGCTGGACCGCAAGACCATGGTGCTGGAGTACTATCGGTCTCTGTTCAAGGAGGGCAACTCGTCCCTGTGCACCAAGCTGACCGGTCTGCTGGGATCGGACAAGGATATTGGTCGCATGCGGAACATCTTTGTGTACTCTGCCGACGAAGACAAGTACGTCGAGGTCGAGCTGGAGGACATGGTGCGCCATGGCGCCTTAGTACCCGACGCGTACAAGACCACTGCTGGCGCAGACGCCGATCCGTTTAACCACGCCGCAAAGTACCGTGCGCTCAAGGACGCGTACGATGCGGAAGGCGAGGGGGCTCTGACCAAGTTCCACCCGTTGGGAGACATTCCCGGCGGACCTGGCAGACGCTCCAGGCACATGGGTATCTCTGGCAGCATTCGCCGTGCGCCTCTGTTCCTGCTGTACGAGCCCAAGAACCTCACCGGGAAGCTCGTGCGCCGTGTGCGGTACAGCGGTGAGACCGACGACAATGTTCAGGCGGCCAGCGACCACATCAACCAAGGCGAGGTGCTATGTGCCCACTTCATCCACCAGTCCCTCGGCATGACCGACCTCGGAGCTCGGTACAGCAACGCCGTTCGCCTGAGGAGCACTCTCCGCGACGCCCCGTGCACCAACAACTACGTGCTTCGGTTCATTCTGGCCAACATCCACAACTCGCTGGATGTGAATGTGGCAGAACGTACGGCCACATTCACTGGATCCACAATGATTGCCATGAACGACGGGCTGCCATACGCGGCTCGATGGGGATCAGGCGACACGTTGTTCACCAGACAGCTGGCGACGACCCCTGGGGGATACTACATCATCCCTCCTCAGGCCGACACTAGTGTCTCTGTTCCTCCTGGGTGCGACTGTGCGGTGGGTCTGGCTTCTCTTGCTCGCGTGGACCCCGGTGCTTCTGGGTACAATTCCAGCATCATCAACGCGGCCATCGACCACTACAACGTGCTGGTCGGTATGGTTGAGAAGAGCAAGGAGCTTCCCGAATCTGAATTGATTAACCCGCTGAACCGTGCGCCTTGGGTGCATACCAACAATGAGGAGGTCAAGAGCCTGGATTACGCCTACAGCACTGTGGTTTCTCAAGTGTACCGGCCTCTGTTCATGGCCATCCCCCGTTCCGTTACCATCGATGGCATAGAAGGCGCTGTTGCCATCACTGCCGAAGCTGGCCAGGTTGAAATTAGTACCGGCGTACTCAGCGTCATACAGAATATTCGTAACCAACAAGACGACGATGTGGATGATGATGATCTTGAAGAGGAAATTGTGCAAGCGGAAAGTGAAAATGAAGAAGAGGAAATTGAAGGAGAAGATGCTAACGCGAGAATCGATCCTGGGTCCGTCACCTTTGCCACGGCGATTGAGGATCTTGGTGGTGATAATTTTTTTTGGGTCCGAACGGGGCTGGCCTACACTCCTGGTATACAGTCATCCATCGCCTCGAACCAAACGACCCTGGTCGAAATGTCCGACGAAAATTTCACCACGCGTGCTGGAAATGTCGATATCGGACTCATCGATTTTACCGTTTCTCAGGCCGAGATGGGCGAAGAAGGCGAGGAATACGCCTACGACCCGGACAGTCTCGAGGCCCGCATCGAAGCGACCGTCAACCGTGCCGGTCTCCGCGCTTCTGGCGTGTCTGCCTGGCTGAACGGAAAGTCCAAGAAGTTTGAGCACTACGCTCACAACATGGTCCATGGCGTTCCGGCCGGCATGCGTCGTTCGGGCGCGTACCCCGAAAACAATTCTCGCCGTGGAAGCCGATTCTCCTCCTCTGGAAGAAGGGGTGCCGAAGAAGGAAGCTCGAGCTTTGGTGGTCGCCGAAGCATGCTCCGCGGCACCAGTGCTGGACGCAGGCGAGGACGCCGCGGCGGAAAGGAACGCGAAGTCCCCAGCTTGAGCGACCATGCGAGCCAGGACCGCGATTACCTTGCGGCTGGTGCGCGCACCGGTGTAATCCGCACCGAAGACGAAGAAACCGCTCTTACCTCTGGATTTGCGTGGGGACCCCGGTCAACCGACGAAACATCCGGAAGGTTGCTCCCTGGCCACCGCATGGTCCGTCGGTTCAACGGAAGCAACTTTATCGCCAAGATGCGCGAAGTCACCACTCGCATGTCCGACCCGGTCACCTTCTTTACCGTTGCGGCCATGATGTCTCGTCAAGACAAGAAGAAGCACCTGCTGAAATTGGTGAAGAACCGCCTTCACGTGGCCTTCAACTTCTTGCTGTTCCGCATCCCCGAGCTCCACATGGAGAGCGCCATCCTCTGCAAGGCTGGGTTGGGTATGACCATCGTCAACAACTCGGACTACAAGAACGGAGAGACCGTGGCGACCAAGACGTACCATGGCCACTTGACCGTGCACTATGGTGCCGTCGTTACCCACCGGGACTGGCAGCTCATGCTGGAGGATCTGCGATGCAACGGGTACATCCAGGGCAAGGGTACCGGCTTCTTGCGCTCCACCAGCGATTTGATGGCGGCGTCCCGGTCCGAGGGCAAGAGGAACAAATCGTTCATCTGTTACGCCCAGCCCATCGCCAAGGAGTCTCGCCAGCTTCCGCCCATGCTGAGTCTCTCTGGACACTGGGAGATGCCCGACGTCATTCCCCGCAACCTCCCCGAAAGCGGACGTCTGTACCACGGGTGCGATTGGTACGACCGCGTGTGGGATTGGCACAACATGTACACGCACGAGCGGCCCAAACACGAGTACTTCAAGAGCAAGGGGTACACCTGGCCGCAAGTGGGACTCATGGGCTGGCATGCCGAGTACAACCTCAACCAGGGCCGATTCCAGATCGCCTCGCATGGCGCTGGACATTTGGCCGGTTCGGATTACCCCGGAGCCGTTGCGGTGCTGAACGGAGACGCCAGCTGGTTTGACCCTCCTCCCAAAACGCAGCTTGAGCTGTATTAGACGGAGAGAACAACGTACAACCGTGTATGCGAGGAGAAAATAAACCCAAAAAAAAACCCCTTTTGATATACACCCTTGTTTACAACATACGTTTGCGACATTTTTTTATTATGTCTGTCTGTCTGTCTGTCTGTCTAGCTGTCTGTCTCGCTCACAAAGACAAAATCAACGAGGTAAGCGAGGAAGCAGCATCTTCAGAGGTCCCCTCGCATGTTTCGTCATCGGCGATGAGAAGACGGACGGAATAATCGCCCAAGTCGACGCAAGTATTCCCGTTGGTGACGGTAGCCCCCTCGCCTGAACACCCCTCGGCATCGTACACTTGGGCAGATCCTGCTTCGCAATCCACCAAATACGAGTAGGCGTTGTTGCCACCCAAGAACACATTTTCGCATCGACCGGTTTCTGCTTCCTCGGGGTCCTCGCATTCGGGAGTACCATTGCATTCGTCATTATTTTGGTAAAAGGCGACGGTTACGTTGCATTGGTCGTTGTTGGTGTTGTTTTTTCCTCCGTCGGTCCCGTTGCAAAACACATAAGCTTCAAATCCATACGAGGGGAACCCAATAGTGGGGTACTCGACACAGCGGTCTGTAGACGCACATGTCCTATCCTGACGCGTGCCAACGATGCTACTGGCACAAGCCGCGTCGCTAAAGAACTGTATGGTGATCTCCCCGGGACTGACGCCGTTGAAGATGCGAACGTATTCGCTTTGTGGCGTTTCATCGCAAAGGGTTACCGACGATACGCACGTATCAAAGGGGAAATCCACACAGGTGGTCCCGTCCCCACAGTTCCCGCTACAATCACACATGGTGATGTTTTCGTACTGTGCGTTGCAAGAATATGCGAGGAAGCTCAATAGGACAAGCAACCCCACCATGGCATACTTTCTGAGATTGGCCATGGCTATGAACGTAATTTGTTTGGAGTGGTCTGCTAATACACATTTGAGAAAACCGCCGCTTGTTTTATTTTTTTTTTCTTTTGTGGGGGATTTAGGGGATTTGGAAACCGTGTTACCGTGTTAATGCGCATCCACTCCGATGTTGGCAAAGGGCCGATCGCTCAGTGGAGCCAATGATCCAGGCGGGGACGCTCGCCTTCTTCGCACATTTCTGGACAACCCAGAGGATTCTCTTCGCCTTCGCGTTCCTCTTGACGATCTCGAGGACGAGTCTAGGGTAAGCGAAGAGGTAAGCAGTCCTTCCTCGCTTGACGATCCAGACCCCGTGCTTCCGGTAATACCCGGAGAAGCAAACCGGCCTTCCAGTGATACCGCAGGGGCAAATGGGTCCTCGAATTGAACGCTTCCCACCGAAAGAGATTCTCTGGAGCTTGACCCGGAACGGTCGTTTGGTGCTCGAGACGTAGCGTACGTTTCAAAGAGTGCCGGGTCCTTGTATGGAGCAGGAAGGGAAGATACCGACCGTCGGATGACCCCGGAAGAAGAGCTCAGTGAAGACATGCTGTCGTTGATTCGTTCCATCGCGCTGAGACTCAGCTGAGCTTGGTCCATCAGAATACCCTCTGAGGAACTTCTTCTGAGTAGTAGGGCACCACCAGAACCACCGGAACCACCGGAACCACCGGAACCACCGTCGGGAGGGCCTTCGATCGATGCCGACAAGTCTTCCATCGTACGTGGGTTGTAGCCACTCATTCGTTTGCGACGCGGGAGACGTTTGAACCATTCGGTCTCGTCTTCGCTGTACCCTTGTGGCTTGTTCAAGTCCGACATCAAGGATTCAAACAAAACACGGGTGATCGACAGACTTTTCATCTCGTTGTGGTATTGTCTGGGAGTGATTTCTCCCTTGGCGCACCGCTCCATCATGATTTGTTGTTGTTCTTCCAGGGCGTGTCTCTTCTCGATCTCCTTGAGTTTGTCGCTCGGGTAGTTTCGAATGATGCAATAATACTTGTAATGGTCGTGATGAAGGACTCGGTAGTCGGCGCATTCGGCTGCCATCATGAGCGGAGTCTTGAACCCGTGGTGAGCAATGCCCAAGTCCAGGGGGAAATGCAAACCACATATCCAATAGTGTCGGAGGTAGGCGAGGAAGTCTGGGTGTTCGTCAATGTCGTGTCCAGACACCGCCGCTTGGAGAGACACGCGTTTCCCGTTGGCCATCGATCCTTCAAAGTTGTTGTGAACCGTCGCGTTCCAAGAGATACTGGGAGGAAGCCCGTTCAGTTTCGTCATGGGTTTGTCCACAGGGTCAATGTCCACCGTCTTCAGTACCGAAAGGTACCCAGGGCTGTTCTTGTACGAAAGAAACGTCATGTACGATGCCGGGAACGAGACGTCCTTCTGAATAAACTCCTTCAGGTCTTTGTCCACCGAAAATCCCGGAAAGTGTTCAAAGGGCGCCGCGGTGTTCAAGAACCATGCCCCTTCTCGTCTGGCCACCGAGTTGTACGATCCATAGCCTCCTCCGGAAGAAGAGCGTCGGGAGATTTGCATGTAACTTAGGACTTTGGTGCTAAACACCCTCGATGGGTTGTTCATGTCGTGTACCTTGACCACCTTTTCCCGAAAGCTATAGAGAACCGCGTAGATCAGGCTATCGGGGTACTTGTTGGTCATCTCGCTCTTGATGCTGTCCACCATGTCCTTCATCGATTTACCCACAAAGCAAAAGTTTTGGTCAAAGATCTGCCTCTGCCCCCTCCTGGGATTTCTGGAGGATAGTGTCCTCGAGGTTCCCGAGGTTCCCGAGGTTCCCGAGGTTCCCGAGGTCGACCCTCTTCGGTTGGTCAAGCTTGACCCTAAAGCCTCCACCGCGCCTTCCCTGGATGGACGGTCTCCGCGTATCGTTGGGATCCCCTCGCCTTCCGCCAGAACACCTCCAGAGGATCCTTGTATGTAGCCTTGTCCGCGTTGTTCGTAATCATGGGGAACTCCTCCCGCAAAGAACAAAGAGGAAGGACGCGTTTCCTCGCTTTCTCTCGGTATTCCCTGTCGGCCAGACAAAGTGGTGGTGGTGGCGGCGGCAGAAGGGCGGTTGAGACCGGTCATGCGATGGCGAAGACGCTGGACGGAGCTCATGGAAGATACGTCCTGATCGGATTCCCTGATGGGTTCTCGAGTGGGAGGCGCTTGTAAGGATTCTTGACGACGGTGGCGACGACGCGCTCTTCCGGCCCCTTCTTCTGCTTCTTCCGAATCTTCTTCCTCTTCTTCCCTCAATTCCACAATGGTGGGTCCTCTTCCATGAGGATTGTCGCCCAAGCCTCCGCTGTAAGAATGGTCTTCCAAGTCTCCGCACAACCCATCACTTTGAAATCGTTGTTTGAACACATCAAAGGTGATTTCGGTATCGGGGTTCACCAGCTGGGGATGAATGACTCTCTGTTTGGAAAGGAGTCTCACCATGGCCTCCATCACCTCGCATTCGATGGTAGGCAACAAAATCCGGTGGAACACGGTCATCATTGTGACGAACATCTCCTCGTCAAAGACCATGTACTTTTCGATCCCCAGGAAATCCTCACTTCGCATCCGTCGGAACTGGTCGGTGGCCGATTTTCCTCGGATCCGGCTCACCTCACACATAAAGTGTGCATACACCGCATAAATAATAACCATGGACCGACACGCGTTCCTCAGCTGTTTTTGTTTCCGAACCCCAATGGAGATACCGTACTTGTCTTGAAGAAACTTGGAGTACGCTGGCATCAGGATGTTGTACACATCCATGTTCACATCCTGGAAGATTCCAATACGACGCTCCAGTTTGTGGGGTAACCAGTGGGTCCAATAGGCCAGTTTTTTCTTCCTCGCATCCTTCTCCAACTCGTTGGGACGAAGCCAAGAGATGTGTTCCTCGGCCGAAAGCACCGCGTTGGAAACACTGTTCTCCGAGACCGAAACCGCGTCAACACAAAGACGTTGAAGCATGGCCGGGGACATGTTCTTGATGTTGTCGTTGGTGATTCCCGTGATGGAGATCTTGGCTCGGCTGGCCGACGTGACGATTCTCGACTTTCCGTCTTCGTAATGGTTCCTCTCCTTGGTGGTAAACCCGCTGGTGATCAACATCTTGAGGGTAGAGTCTTCGCCCGATCCTCCAGCGCCCTTGGAGTTTTTCCCCTTTCCCGCGTCTCCTCCGGTAAAGAAACTCGATGGTAGTTCATGGAACACCAGCCATTCGTAACACCGGTTGGTATCGGTTTGAAACGCGCCCATCGTTACGTCCGTCATCACCTTGACGTGCCCGGGCGCCGATATGGCAGAGATGCATTCGACCGGGTACGATTTACCCACCCCTGACTTCCCGTGAAGCAGCTGGTTGTACGCTCCAATGCCCTGGGCATCCTCGCATAGTGCAGAGTTACGCGAACACAGCGTACGAATGGCCAAGAACCGGGGCTCGCCTTCGTTCAACAGGAACACCTCGGACAAACTGTCGTACAAGTGCAGGATCATGTTTGCCCACAGGGACATCCGTTTGCCGGTATCGCTCTTCTCGATACACAGCGCGGACTCGGGCCACATTTCTTCCGCACTGAAGGACTGTTCCCACTTGAGCCCCTCCAAGTACGACTTGGGTATGGGGACGGCCTCGTCGGTATCCTTTCGTTTGGTATCCTGATTCAACCACTCCATTTCTCTTCGCTCCAAATCGACCAGCAGCTCTTTTTTCTTGTTATCCATCGCATCTCTCCATTCTTGTACGGAAAGGTAGTTGTTGGGCTCGATTTCGGACATCTTCTCTACGGCCATAGCGCGGAAACACAGCATATCGTCCTCTTTGTAAAATTTCTTTTTGATCTCCTCGCTTATTCCCAAGTAGGCGAGGGGGTCCAGTCGGGTGTTGCGCCGCGCGCCTGAGATTTCGTAATCCTCTTCGTGGATCAGCTCCCCATTCCACGCTCGAACTTGCATTTCCGACGCCAGGTTGATCATCCTTTCCCAATCGAACTCGGTCTCTTCACGCTCGTCCACAAACCCACAGGTAATGCGTCCATGTGCCTCCGAACCTGGCACCGGGGGTCGGGAAGGACGGTCTGTGTCTCCTTCCGTAGAGGGGTCAACTCCAACGTACGGATTCCAAGTGAGACGGTTGACTCTGTCCCTAAGTCGAGCCACCATGATAGGGTCGTTTCGGCAGCGCACGAGTATAGGCTTAGGAAGACGTTCGTTCCAGAACGCGTTTGGCTCAAAGTTGCGAAAGCTGGTCCATTTCATCAACTCGGGAAACGGAAACGCTTCTGCAAAGGGAGGAAGGTCTCTCAATGCGTTCCGAAGGGTGTCGGGATCAAAGTACGCGTTCAGCTTTGCCATAGGCGAGAGGTCGCCTCGGTCACCCAGAATGCCCGCGTGCATATCAAAGTAGTTTTCAGGGTTCCGTTGAGCGGGGCAGACGCCCTTGACCAGGTCACATCTGGATACGATGTAAAAGGGATGAAAGAGATTCGCGATGTGAAGCGCGTTGTTATCGTATACGTGCGACTCGACGGAGGCTTCTTCCGGAAGATTGTTGATGGGGTGCAAGTCTCCAAGCACCTTCTTTCGCATCATGCGAGAAAAGTCTGCGTGTAGAATGTTACCGTAGCAGGTGGCCGTGTTATAATGCAGCTGTTTCGTCCGTTGGCGTGTGGGCAACCTCTCCCGGTTGTCGTCCATCATGTACTCCATGTTGCGTCCCAAATTGATGGCCGGATCGTTCTGACGAATCCAAAGTCGGTACCCTTGGCGCTGGTAGTTGGAGTCTACCAACTCTTCCCAAAAGATGTCAAACTGAGGAATCAGATGGATCATACGGTTCACTTGTGGCCGGCTGACCATCTCGGGCACCGGAGGAATGCCGTAATCTCTCTCGCCTACATCCACCAAGGTTCCTTGAGCGCCTTCGGATCCCCCAGGAATACTGAACCCGGCTTCGCGCAGCTCTTCGAGAGAATACTCGTTGTCACCAATGTCTTGTCGTTCTTCCCGAGCCAGGCGAGCGATTTGTGCTTGTCTTTGGCGTTCCAACGATTGCCGAACGTGTTCAGGAATACGAACCCGGCGTTCTCCGATACTCTCGTCTTCTATGAGTTTGAATGTGGGTACGCTCGCGCTCTCGTGAAGCATGTGTGCGTAGGCCGTGTGTGTGCAAAAGTCGGGGTGGTACCGAACGCTATCGTCGCTCGAAATCAACAGTTCGCTGGGGTTCAGTCTGGTCTTGGTGCCGGTTTCCGAATCTTCAAAGACTTGGTTCCGGCGCTTCCCAAACTCGGTACGATCCGTTTTCAGCTTCCTCGCCTTGGTGTCCATGCCAATGGTGCATGCGCGGCACAACATCATCATGATGAGTTTTGCGTGGTACGACTTGGGGTCGTAGTTGTCCGAACGCGAGTCCCCGTGTTTGATCATCGATATCGTCATGTTGTGAAGCTGAGAGACAGTGGAGGTGGCCATGAACGCGTTACGCTCAGAAGGGTCCAGAAAACAGTCTTCGGAAAACTCGTAGCACAAGATGACAGGTTTCCGCCCCAACTTCTTCCAAGTCGCCGTATAAATGGGAGCAATACTGGCAAAGTCCTCCTCGCCTCGGAAGGGTGTGGCGTAGCGGTTCTGCATACGCACTTCGGGTTTCCGGAAGTCGGCCAGCACGTCGGTACTGTATTCTTCTCCGTCCATATCATCCGCGGCATGTTCTTCCACAAGCCGAGAAGGTGCAGCGCGTCTGCGTTGACGAGGTCTCTCAACCCTTTCTTCTTCTTCTTCCTCCTCCTCCTCCTCCTCCTCGCTGGAAGCATCGGCCCTTAGGCGAGGAGGGTCCGTGTCCCCATAGGCTTCGTCGCCTTCTTGTGCAACGTATTCGTTCCCATCATCATCAATGCGTATGATGGGATCATCCTCTTCGTCATACTCCTCCTCCTCCTCCTCTTTCTCTTCGGACTCGCTTTCGATCATATCCGAATCCACCAACGAGGCCTCCTGTTCGGAGTCGCTTCGATCGCGTTGCCATTGGCTTTCTTCTTCCTCCATGAGTCCTTCGTCCAACACTTCCTCGTCTTCTTCACTATGCTCGCTCTCAATGTCGGATTCGTGTTCAGAAGAATTGTCTGTACGTGGAAGGTCAGGATTCAATGTATAGAATCCTTGTTTGCTCCTACCAAAGTGGTCAGCCATGGTCTTGGGGTTGCCTCCATCGGCCCTCGACTTTTCGGCCCTTTCATCGATGCTTTTAAGAAAGGACGGCCTACTTAGCTTCCTTTTGCGTATTCCTGTCAAATTTTCCGACCTTTCCACCGAACTCATCTTTGGTCTCTTGTCGAGAGACTCGACACCACCGAGTGAACGTTGTGAATGGTGATGCCGAGCTATGAAGAATTTGGAATCTAAAAATTTTTCTTGAGCAAAATAAATCGAATTTTCCTCGATTATGATATTTATTTACGTTTGACGCCAAATCTTAATGGGGGGGGGGGTAAAAAACGTTTTCTGACCGCGAACCCCGGGGTTCGCTTTTTTTTCTGGGCACCACTCCCACGGTGCGCACACACACATTCTCACATTGCAGTTACTTGTGAGTCTTTCCTTTTCAAAAGTTTTGTGCAATAGCCATGGGCTACACGTATCAAGAGCGTGATGGCCAGCGCGATGACCGCTCGCATGATCAAGTACCAAAGGAGGTCTATCAAGGGGTACAGCATCAGCAAGAATAGCAAGATGAAGAAAATCGCGGTGTATCCCCAGTTGTTCGCTACGATGGTCCCTATGAATTTCTTCGCCTTGGTGTACAAAGCGTGGCCAACGCGAAGGATGTGAAGGATGCGTTCGACCATCGGAGAAAACTTTTTACTAGGCGGTTCGCCATCGATCGTCCCATGCGAAGAGGGATCTGTGTGTGTCGCGATATCAAGGAACGGGGGAATAGAGTCTTGTCCGCCCCGTAGGCTTGTGGTCATGGTTTTCAGGCTATCGAGCACGGTGGTTTGGAAACGATACGACTCTTCGTCTTCTCCGTAATATGGCGCTTTATCCTTGTCTCCGGCGAGCTCGGGTCTTCCCACAACGTCTGCGATTGCCCTTCGCTGCATATCACTGGTATCAAGGAACTCTAAGTTCATTTTTTTATTTTTTCCACGGAGGTCTTCAAAACCATAAACAGGGATGTTTTATTTTTTTGCCTACCGCAATCGCCGTCGCCATTGCTGCCTTCATGTCACGGACCGAACGAAACTTGCAAATCCACAAAGGTGTTGTTGCGTGTGTAGGAAGAAAACACCCCTCGCATGGGATCCCCAACGTACGAGTCTCGTAGTATGCGAGGATAAGTTTTGCTTGACCACAACGCATGTTTCCACCGGCCCCTATCCTCGTTGGTAACCCTTGTGTCGTCTTTCAACCAAGCGTCCACGGATGCGCTTCTCACTTTTACCGGCATATTGACCAAATGCTCGTGGTCTATACTCCCGCGCACAAGGTTTTTGCGCTGTATTCGCGTCAAATGGTTCTCCCCGCTGAGAGTCCCCTGTGCCTCCAGCCTTCGCATTTCGTTGGACGAGAATGATCGAACGGTCTTTTGAATATCCTCAAATTTCCGTAGAGGTATACCCATCCATTTGGACAGCGCCCGAACCAACGCTTCGGTTTGTGTAAGGGCGTACTCGTACTGTATAAAAAAGGTGCGATCCCGGTGTGATGTGTTTCGATACATGTCTTCCCATAAATCGTGCATGTACCCAATGTGTTTGTTCAACATGTGAATATCGTCTACGTTCCTTTGGTTGCTCCAATACATGTGCGAAACTATGTTGGCCCTGGGATCTCGAATTATGACAACGTAGCGATAGTTGGACGTTTTCCAATACCATCCCCGTACGTTACCATGTTTGGTAGACGCGGTCCTCGGGTTCACCAATATGTATATAGTTTTCTTCTTGTGGGGCAGGTACGCGCTCATTCTTCGGAAAAACTTGCCCTTTTCTTGCTCCGCCACACATTTTTGCGGGTCGCAATATGTCTTTAGGATTCCAAACAGAATGTACTCTAACCAAGTGGTGCCCGATTTGGGATATCCTTTGATCTCAATCACCTCGTTCGCATACTCTCCAGGAATGTGAAGGTTGGGTTTAAAAACGACTTCGTTCCATTTATTCCAACTCTTCTTGACCAACCGATTGTCCCCACCATGTATAGAGTGTACTGGATAAACGAAACACAATATCATCGTCAACACAAAGGTGATAACCCGCATGCGTACTGACTGAATTGTGGTTTTTGCCAAGAAAAAGAAACAAATTTCTCAAAAAAGACAACTGTATTCTTTTTTTTTTCACGTTTACACCCACACTTGCACACTCGAGACCATGCGAGGAAGGATACCAACGGGGTGGAAGAACATTACCGCTGGAAAACTTGTAGTTGGTGCCGCGGTAATCGTTGTGCTGCTCGTCATTGCATGGAATTGGCTGGGTTATGGGCAACGCTATGAACAGATGCAAGAACTCCGTCGCATGGTCAAGGAACGCATGGACTACTTGGACAATGTCACGTTTTTGCAAATACCCAGAGCGCTGGTCCCAGAGTTAGAAGGGGCGTTGAAGGAGATCGAAACGTTGTTTATCCCTCTCGAGGATTTCAACCTGTACGGACCCAATGCTTTTTCCAAGGGCACCGATGACCGGAGGCTTCAAAAAATTTCCAACCGGAGCTTTCATCCCGGGTGGGCCAAGGAAATGTATTACTACGAGTTTGAACAACACAAGTACAAAGAGTTGGTGAGGGATAACCTTCCCATGAAAACAAGAGCGTACACGCTTCGGAGCAATCTGGTAGGTCCAGACGGGGAAGAGGGGACACGTCTCATACGAAATCTGAAGACGACCACACGCATATGGAAGAAAAACTGGGCCCAAAACGGCGGAACACTTGTACATCGCTTTTTGAAGGTACTTTCGGCCAAGTACGTCGCCCAGTACGGAAAGTACATCAAGGACTTGAAGGGTCTTTTTTATTATGCTCCTGGTGGTTTCCGAGAATGGCACACCAACATGCTGGACGATACTTCGTGGAGGCTGTATTACATCAATGCGACGGAAGATGGACGTTCGTGGTTTAGGTACGTGCCGGCGGGAAGCAACGAAACCATCCTGGCACCCGACCGGTCGGGCTATTACAACATGTTTCGCCTGCGTAAACAAAAAAAAGATTTGGTGTGGCATTCGGTATACTCGGATACACATCGGTTTTCGGTAGGCTTCAAAATCAACCCGTTGTTGGCGTACGACGTGGCGAGGCGATACAATCGATTCCTGCAGTCGGAGAGAGAACTGGGACTGATGGGCCCAGAACCAGAACCAGAACCAGAACCAGAACCAGAACCAGAACCGACAGAGACACACGAGGAGTTGTAAGTAAAGGTTTAAGGCAAAAACGCAGTAAATATATTTGACACCAAGCTTAAAAGGTTGATATACTCAGACGATGGGTCCTTGGGACACATAAATGTCTCTTCTTCCTCCTCTGCGACTACTGGTGGTAAATGCTTCTATCTCTTTTTCCCCTACCTCTTCCTCTTCTGAGTACGGTCCAGCGAGCACTGTGCCAGAACTGTAATGTGATTTTTCACACACCGGTGTCATGACGGCGGGAGCCATTGGAGACACCTTTTTGTACCCAGAACTGTTTTTGGTTGTTTTGGGAACACTGGTAGTTTTGGGATCCCTTGGTGTGATAGTAAAGTATTCTCCCTTGCGGCTGGCAGAGTATCCACTTACGTATTTCGTGTACTTGGATCGATAAACCTCTTCGCGTTTCTTTGCGCTCGTGCACGATTTCAGCTTTGCTTTTAGGTCGGATACGTCCTTATCGCTTAACATCTTTTCCATGGCGTCCACGGAAATGTGCATATTGAGCAAGTCCTTCCAATGGACCGCGCTGGTCAGCATCTGCCCTCCGCTTGGAAAGGTGAGAAGTACGTGTCCCAAGTATCCGGTATAATTTCCTATCTTGTGTACTTTGTCCTTGTCTTTGGGCGATGATGTGCGTGTGTGTGAATAACACTTCATGTCGGTAACAATGGTCAAAACTTGGAGGGAATACTCCGAAGCTTTCATCGCCTCTGGTGATAATCCGTATACGATGGTGGAAATCATGACCTTCACTCCAGCCACGGCAATGTCTTCTTCTTCATCTTTCGAAGAGTTAGCACAAAGATCTCCTACGGCTCTCAGTTGACCCAACGGACATTGCTGGAGAACTTTAGGGTCGAAACGTATCTTGACGGAACCGGAACAGCTCCCCATGTTGACAAAAGGAAGAGGGCCCCAAAATTCAGGTTTCCAAGTCTTGATTAACGCTTTCAGACTAAAGTCGGAAAACAAAACCAGTCCTCCCTTTTCCAATACGGTGTTGACTAGTTCCATGACGAGGTCGTTGTCCACAGTTTTGAACCCGTCTGCTGAACCCAAAGACCCACAACACTCGAAATTAAGTACAGTGTCTGTCGCCTCAGCAATGTCGTCGGAAAGTTGAGTCTCAATTTTGGACAAATCGTCTTTGCTGCCTCCGCGAAAGACCCGAATAAGGCCATCAATGACCCCCTCCTCCAATGGGCACGAATATACGTGTACCTTGCCATCTTCGCATCTTTGGTGTTTTGGAAGGGGGTCGTAACTAGGCGGTTCGAAAAGCGTGATGGTCACTGCGTGTAATTCCCTATCCCGTTGGTCTACTGGAGGAGGGAAGAATTTGATGGGTTCGTACATGTCGAAGCGATGGTGTGGGTGTCGGACAAGTGATGAGATTAAAAAAAAAAGAAAAGCGCAGCTGCGCTTTTTCCTATTAATTTACGTTTTGCGGCAAAAAAAAAACGAGAGGGTAAATGCCCGTTTCCCGTTTCCCGTTTCCCGTTTTTTTTTTGGAGGTCATATTATTTAATGAGCAGGTGCGTTCGACAATACCTAACTGGAAAGGCATCTTTTTTTACCTTATCTAATTTTTATTTCTTTCGGTTCCCCCTTTCGCATGTTTACGTTCTTACGTTCTTACGTGGTCACGTGACCAACTTTATAATAAGAACAATCAGGGCCTCAAAGACCAACAGACACACGGTGATACATAAAGCAATAAATATCACAAGAAAGGTGTTCTTGTCGTACGTATACTCATTGGGAGGCCTTGAGTAACTGAAGCCAACGTAATTGTCTCCATCAAGCAGCGTCGCGAGTCTGGATTCTTCTTCGTCATAATCTGTCAATAAGCAGAACCCCTCGTCTCTTGGATTCTTCCATCCGGAAAGGAAGTCTTTGGCCTTATCATAGGGATTCTGTGGGGTCCAGGCGGGCATCCCCGCAAAAAAAAAAAGGGGGGGGGGTGTTCCTTGTGATGACGACGCGGTAACACGGTAACACGGTATACCAAGAAAAAAATTTAGTCAAACGTAAATTATTGTTTTGTTTATTTTTTTTCATCCATCACTTCCCATCCAGTCTCGCTCAGACATACACACGTATCATAGTGTATTCTCATCATGTCTTCCGTTACCACCACCAAGATCATCACCAAGAAAAAGAAGAAGAGAAAGCCCACGGAACCCACGGGCCTCTCCTCGCATGGTCCGATGAAAAGGAAGAAACACTCGAAATCTTCCGCGTTGGCCAATAAGAAGAAGCGACCACCACAAGCCGGCGCGGGTAAAAAACGACCCATTTCCACCGGGACCAAATCCTCGCCGACGCATAGCAAATCCTCCAAATCCACCAAGACCAAGAGGCCCAAACAGACGCCCACGAAGCAGAGGACCGTCGCGGGGAAACCCTTCAAGCTTTCGACCAAGCCGACCAAGGTCTCCAAGTTTACCGACGCGTCCATCGGGTCGTGCTTGATGTACACAAAACCCTTGCCGGTGGATTGCTCGAGCCTGAGTGACGACCACTTCAAGGTGGACAAGAAGAGCGGGGCCAAGATTCCACAGATGAAGAAGAAGTTGTTGGACGCATTGGTCAAGGGAAACGTGGTCCAGGATTACTTGGATTTTTTCGTCAAACACGTCGGAGCGGTCCAATCGCCTCGAAACCATGCTCTGTACTTGGTGTGGACAGCCGAGGGGTTCGATAACGACAAAGACGTTTGGCCCATTCCTTCCACTTGCCTCAAGTACTTTTCCATCGCGGTCGCACCCAATTGCGAAGAGGTGTGGGATTCGCACGGAGCAGGTGCTGTACTGGTAGACATGGCAAAGCATAAGAAAGCGATCCAGGACGACATTGCCAGCACGGGTACCGTTTCCGGGGCTACCCTCAAGTCCTGTGGCCACCGTGTGTTTGCCAAAGTGTTTCGGGAAGAAGGAGCAGAAGCTTACCTCCCTCGCATTGACGCACGAGCCATTGCCGAGTTTTACGAGAAGGCCAACCCATCCAAGGCTTCGACACTTTCTTCCCCCAAACGCAAGACTTCGGCGCCTTCCCCCAAACGCAAGGCTCCGACACCTTCGCCTGCTCCCCAAAAGACGCCTACAGCGACCACTACCACGTCTGATGGGCGGGACAGTGTGTCCCGACTATCGTCTGATGGAGTAAGTGTCACTCCTTTGTCTAGACGCGAAGACACCGTGGTCGAGACGGTTCCTGTGGAGGAACGGCCCAAGAAGAAGGCAAGGAGGCCCAAGGGATCGGAAGACGCGGTGCGGGATTTGGTGGTGTGTGGTTCGGCTCCGTCGACCATTTTGGATTACAGGAATGGACAGCAGGCGTTTCTGGATACTCTGTCCAAATTTTTGCCGGAAGTTACCTTCTCGGGCGCCGACAAAGACGAAATCGTACTAAACACCAAACGCGACTGGATAAACTCGTTCAGTGTGGCCAACGATGGGTACAACGTACTTACGGAAGATGAAGTGGCCAACGTCCTCAGTTCTCGCATCAAGGTCAAGAGTTACCCTCCCATGGCGGTCAAAAACCGCGGGCACCCTGTGAGCAAATCCGACGAGAAGCGGTGTACGTTCTCCATGGCCGGCATGGATCCTTCCGTTGGGAATGGGGACGGGGAAGGCGATGACGAGGACAGCGATTACGACGAAGACGGCATGGAGATCTCCGACGAGGCGAGGATCCATATGGTCCAAGCCATCGTTAAAGCAATTGTCATTCCCTTGTGTTCTTCCTCCTCCTACTCGCCTGACGCGAAGAATGGTGAGAATGGGGAAACGGAAGGCGAGGAACCGGTGTGGTTTCAGTCCATTGCACGCGAACTGGTGGCCAACGCGGGGTTGCCCATCGAACGCATTCTTTCGAGCCCAGAGACCATCCGACACTTCTTCGACGTGTTGATGAAGCAAGAGGACGTACGCACGTCCATTGCTCAGTTGTACCTTCAGCACAAGATGGCTGGATTGGTCAATCATCATATTTGTGGGTAAAATAAACACACAAGGACGTGTGGTTTGGGAAAATTTTATTTCTTTCCTTTGATACGTTTGGATATGCGCTGCGCGGCCCTTCGCTTGGCCACCTTGGTCACCGCGGCCCTCTTCTTGGCCGATTGGCGTCGCTTGGTGCGCTTCACATGGCCGGCGTACGATTTTCCGCCCAGGTAGCAAATCCTCATGTACTTGTCCTTGCTGGGCTTGATGGTACGAACTCTTCCTCCTCGCCTGACACAACGATCGAATGAAGCTGGCATCCCGAGGTTCCTTACTTAGGCCGGCACCGTGTGAGGTATGGTGAGGCGAGGGGAGCTAAAAATTTTTGTTTGTGCCAGGAATAATTTACGTTTTGCGTTTGGGGCCATCACATCGAACCACCGAACCATCGCAACCATGTATGAAATCGGAACGGCGGAGGAAAAATTGAACAGAATGCTACAAGGCTCCCGAAGCACGGTTCGCACACATGAGAAAAAGCTCATAGGGAAACGTCTTCGTCGGTTCCTCATTGGGTTGTGTGTCCTTGTGACAATTTACCTTATTGCCGCGTCCTTTGAGGCTTCGGCTGTGTGTAGACAATACCAAGACTTCTACTTCATTTCGGAACACATGCCGTTCTCAAGCGAGGCAGGAAGCCTGACTGGGTACATTGTATTGGATCTGATTTTGTGGATCTGGGCGGTGATCCGTACCATTGTGTTCCACACGCTGTTCGTATGGCCATTGTTGCTTACGTTATTCCTGGTGTGTTCCGAAAACGTCAGCGTCAAGTGGAAGACGACCGACTGGGCTTCTAAACAATTTGGGAAACTTGGGGAAAAGTTTTCCCCCTCACCCGACATTGCGCAACACGGCCCAGAAATAGAGGAAGGGGTGGTGGGTAATAGGGGATACATGCACTAAACCACATGTGTTGTAGTAATATGTATTAAAAACACGGCTTGGTTATACCACCAACTTGTTCCAATACAAATTCATCGCCAACACGTCCACCAAGTCGTCCTTTCCTTCGGGCCCCTCTTTTCCCGATAGGATCACCTTGGTCGGTCGGTTCGCTCCGGTTTCGTCTTTCTTGTAGATGATACGGAACCCCAGACATTGGCAAAGGATCTCGTTGACGATGGTTTGTGCATCCTTGCTGGGTACACATACGCAGACGAACTTGTCTGCAAAATAAATGGCTCGGTATTCAAAGGCTCGTTTCAACCGCTCCATCATATCGGGTTTGTTCTGAGGATTGGTAAACACACCAGGAGTGATGGCTGGCAGTCCTCGCTTGTCCCTTCGCGCAACCTCGACGTTGGTCAAGTTATGTGTACTAATGGCCGCAGCAATAGTCGTCGCCCATATGGGTCCTCCGTAATTAACCTCCACGATGATAACAAACCGAGATCTATGGAAGGCCGGTTGCCTCTTTAATGCCATGATGTGTTGGACAACATAGGCTCCTTGTTGCGCGTCCTCGTCGCATGGAGTAGATTCGGCACCAACCACCTATGCGAGGGGTTGTTAGGGGGGAAATAAAACAAATTCTCGGAAGAGAGAAGAAGACAACAAGGGGTTCCCGGAGGAAACAAAGTGTATGTGTGTGTGCGTCAGTCCGTTCGTCCGTTCGTCCGTTCGTGTTTCCCCCAAGCAAAGAAGATGGACGACTCGTGGATGGAAGAAGCCGAAGCCCTTGGTATTGACACCAGAGGTTCGTGGTATCAAGGGTTTCTTCCGGAAGGGTTGGTGCTTAAATCCTCGTTGACCCAATCCGGTCCTCCTGACGAACGCAAGGAGGAAGTCAAAGACGAGAGAAACGAGATTTCCGTATGTGAAGATGGATACTTGGAGAAGTTATCCAAGTACGATTTCATACAGGAAACCGCGCGTGCGGGTAGCGCCGAGTTGAATCTCCTGTTGAAGATGTGCATCGATTTGATCGTTTTGGGGTGCCACAAGAACCGTGTTCCGAATGGGTCAGTGGAGAAAACGCTCGAACGCATTCAAACGGAATGGAAGGCCATGTGTGCACAATGCGACGCCCTCAAGGCCTTTTCTGAGGAGAGAAACCGGGCCAAGGTCAGAGAAGATGCAAGGAGAACCAGGAAGAAAGAGGGTATGAAGAAGAGAAAGCTCGACCGCATATACAAGACTCAAGAAGAAGGAAGAAGAGGAGGAGGAGAAGGTGTGGAGGAAAGTGTTCTATCAAGCAAAGAACAGGAACAAGAACGCATTGACAGAGAACGGTACCTGTGCCATCATGGGTACGGAAGCGACCTTTTGAAGGACATGCGCCTATCACCCAGCTCGTTGTACGAAGACACCAAGAACATACGCAGAGCGTTGATCTGGTGTTTGATGTGTCTCTCGGAAGACGTTCAGCGGTTGATTCGATGCGGAAAGTTCTACTCCAGCACGTACAAGTGTCGTCTTCGGTACGTTCCCATAACCGGCCAGGCGTTGGACGAGTTTGTCCATTTGATCGATATCTTGAAGAACGCGTTTTACACGTGCCAAATGAGCGCGTTCAATTTCGTCCGATGCATGCGAGACATGGTCGAGAAGAAGGGGGTCGAACATTTCGTAAAGGTGATTCTTCCTGCCGCCCAGACGATGGAAACCCTTCGCATAGGCAAAGCACACATGGTGTAGCCCGTGTGTGGTACACACATGGTGTAGCCCGTGTGTGGTGTAGCGGAAGGCGAGGAGGAAAGGGGTGGGAGGAAACGATACTTACAATCATTTTGTCTGCGGTGTAAACTGCGGAAAGAAGTGCGTATTCTGAATAAATGCCTCCTCCGGCGGGGTCTACCGTGATAAAAACGGTATCTTGGTGCGCATTCCTCAGGTCGTACGTATAAGGTCTTCCAGTCTCGGCGTTCACCCCGCTTTGTATCTCTTGGATGCGCTTGGCGTTGAAGAAAGGTCGTACGGAGGAGTCTACCGAAATACCACCAAGTTCCTTCATCGCAATGTCGGGGTCGTCTTTCAGCATCTCGAAGATTTGGGCATATTCTCCAGCGTCGTGCCAATGCGGAAGTTCTCCTCGCCTGTGTTTGCATACCTCCTTGACACCCTTGGCCAAGCATTTCTTGCAGATGGTGGTATACTCGATCTGCCGGAACATGCGAGACCCGTCGGGCGCCCGGTAATTTAACAGCTTAGTGAAAAAATTGGTGGGTTCTCCATATGTAGAGATGCCAATCATGATACTGCCTTTTTTCACCATAATGGGGAGCACCACTTCGGCAAAGGGTTTCTTGGGAACGTAGGCCATCTCGTCCACGATAACAACATCGCTACCTTTGCCACGAAGGGTCTGTGTGTAGTGTGTATATCATACCATATCATAGCATATCATATAAGGAGGGGAAGGGTTTAGCAAACGTTCGTTCAATACACAAAACAGGGAAAAAACAACAACAGACAATGGTTCCCCCCTCGCATGGGTGCCTGTTGATGGGAAAAATCATTTAGTGGTACAAAGCAAAAAAACATTGAAAAAAATAGGTTGGGTAAAACTAATTTTTTCCCGGCACCATCATTGCTTCGTGTCTCCCTCTACATCGGGGTAAATTCGAATCCTATACGAACATAGTTGGTTCGTGTGGAAATACATCTTGTGGTTGTGGCGCACGAAGATACATTTGGGCAATTCGAAGACTTTTGAAATTCCCAGCAATTCCTGGAAGAAGGGGTCCCGAGCAGAGGAAAAAGAAGAAAAAAAAAGAAAGCGTACGGTCAGTATAGGAAGCCAAGAATCTTGAAGAGGAGACAAGAGGTCAAGTGGGGAGCGAAACATAGTGGTGGAATATACAAAGTGGGGCGGGTGCCTACAAACTCGTTGGGATACCTTCCGACCGATGACAGTGAATGTATGCTGCAATATGATGAACACGTCGAGATATCGTTGCCACATGCCAAACCCACGCACGACACACGTGACGAACCCCCATGTGAGACACGTCCTAAGAAGAGAGCTCGAGTCCGGAATTTACGGAAAACGCTTCCTTCTATCGTTAATGTGGTGATCGAGGACCCCTTTTGTGCCAAGACAGCAGCGCTTCATGTCCCTGTAGAGTTGAGACGGTCGTTTCGTTCGGTGGGTGCAATGGACGTTTCCGTGAGGCCTAAGAACGCTTCGATTATCGATTCTTTCTTCGCCAAGTGTTGTGCCGTTCCTTGCTCCATAGATGGGGAATCCAAACACAAACACAAGGAGGAGGAAAAGGGCTATGATTCGATGGTGTATGGACACCGGGTTCCTCGCTTGAACCAAGAAACGCCAGTGTGCGACTTTTGTATATTATGGACAAAGAGACAACCTTCGGGTGTATTTAACAAGAGGACGAGGGGAGACGCGTTGCGTAGAGTGTCGGGTGGAGAGGATAGCGTAGACAAAAATAACAACCTGTATTACTGGATCAATGGGCAGAATGTGCGAACCAGGTTGCTGATGTACGAATGGTTTGTGGGACCTACAACTATGAGTGAAGAAGAGAAGAACCAATATTCCAAGCGAAGGGGTAGAACGAGGAAGCGGGGGAGGTCCATTCGCATGACATGCTCTCGTCCAGATGCGTGTATCAACCCTTTTCACATGTATGCGCCTATGTCAGAAGACGTGGAGCGACGGATGAACAGCGAAATGCGCGGGGTCCCCGTAGAATGTGGCGAACGGTTGATGGATTGCTTGCGTGTGCGACTGGGTACCGTGGGTTCATTCTCCTCACATGATTCGGATTTTTCGGATATCCCGGATACTCCGGATACCCCGGATACTCCGGATACTTTGGACAGTTTGGGTAAGATAGAAAGGCGAAGGAAGCGTGCTCGAAATGTGGTGTCTGGAGAAGAGGAACAGGCGTTTGCATCCTTGCGGACAGCATACCATACGTCCATGGCGTTACTGGGACGGCGAATAAATTTTCATGGAGACATCACATGATTCATCATCATCATCATCATCGTGGGTTTTTATTTTTCGTGAGCCTTGACCACCTTCGTGCTCGAGTGTGTCCACGCAATGTATGTTTTCTTGCCCGCTACCAGCGCCAGCAAGATCAAGGCCAAAATCAATACAAAAATGGCCAGTGCCGAAATATTTACATTATCCACTTGCGCCCTCCCCGGAAGCGGTTCGCATTTGATGGTTTCGTTCATACCTCCGCTCAGGCGAGGACGTTCATTCAACCCGCACACAAAGTGACTCTTAAGAAAGGCATTCTCAATGAGAAGCTGTGTGATCTTGTCACAAATCTCCTGAAGTGTTTGGTTGAACACACAATCCACACACGCGCTCTCCAACACAATGGGATCGCTCTCGAAAGGCGAGGTGAGCTGAATGATATGTATGAATGTGTCCAAATTTTGTGTGACCGATTGCCCGGTTATTTCTGCACACGAAGGATCGGCGGCACATATGTCCAACAACAGTTGGAATGCGGTCTTGTCGCCCAGCAAAGGTGTGGGAACGAATCCCGCGGGTTCTTCAATGGTCTCATTGAAGTCCACCTCCACCGACCAACACGATGTGACGAGCGATACCGCAAGTATCGCCAACGCCGCGACGAGCGATGCCGAAGGCTTCATTCTAAAGGAAGTAAGGCAAAGGTCATACATATGAGTGGGAAATGGGACAAAATCTTTTTTGGTTTTTTACACCCCGATCCCCAAAGCCGCAAAGTCCCAAAGCGCGAAAATCACGTCAACCATTGGATATCGTTCATCATCTCGACGTACTTTTTCACAACCATCTTGTCCAGGATGTTCAACACGCAAATGCGATCCTCTGGACGCAATGAGTTTGGGTTCTGATACCACGGACGTTTTCGCTCTCTATCCTCGCGTTCCCTTCGCGTCAAGGATCCTTCGATGCGAGGGTCCTCGGTGGCTTTCTTCTGCTCGTCCGCCTGGCCCAAAAACGTGGGAGAGAAGGCACAATAAAACCTCCAATGAGGAAGATCTTCCTCTCGCATGGATGGGTCAAACCGACACATTGTTCCTTTATCATCCATGTACTCAATGGGCGTGTCGGGGTGCGCCATACACCACACTTTGGCGATCTCGTACCCGTGGTACGTATGTACGAACGATTCAACGACAAACTGGTCCAAAGAGGAAATGTTTTCCATCAAGTTACGAAACCTACGTTCCCGCTCTATCGTGACGCGACGGCTCTTGAGCGTATTGGGTTTGGCTTTCAAGTAGGCCTCGGATATTTCTCCGGTAATCTCATCGAACGGTGTCACCTTTTTGCGCTTTCTCCTTCGCAATTGTCTGGCCATAGCGTTTGGACGTTTGCGTATGGTCCGTTCGTCCTCATCGTCGGAATCCTCGTCGTCAAGCGAGGGGGCGTCTACACATCCGCCAAACTCCTCGCCTACCCCTCCGATGACGGTCTCTACCGCCCCGCCTTCTTCAAAGGCGTCTCCTAATTGAAGCATGGTGATACCAGCTTTGCCTTGGATGTTCATCACGTCGGAGATGTTAATGTCATCCACTTCCTCCTCCTCACCCTCGGTGACCTCGGTGACGTCCTCGCCTGTTTCCACATCACCATCGGGTATCACGATTGGGGTTTCGGGATTTTCGGGATTTTCGGCTATTATGATGGGAGTATCTTCTTTTTGGTGATGGTGGTGGGTATTCATGATACCCCCCGGGGGGGGGTGTGACGCGAAGGAGGGAGGAAGCAAGAAGGGTATGGTAACGAAAAAAGAATTTAAGCAAGGAAAAACAAATATTTTTCACATTCTCCTTTCCTTGAAATAGAAGGCCGGGGATTGAGTTTTCCTGAATTTCTGGAAACCCATGTCACAGTCTTTCGTTGCCCGGTTGCTCAGCACTGATCTGAAGAAAACCTTGGGTATAGATCATGTGAGTCCGCTGGAGCTTACGCCCGAAGAACAGGAAAACATGAGCTCGCACTGGGTGGGGAAAAAGGTCAACATATCGCACGACCGATCCAAGCCCAGAGGGACCGTCGAAGGCGCCTGGTTCAACAAAGACGATGGGACCACTCATGTGATTATTTCCACCGATGACAGCAAAGAAGGAAAACGCGCTGCCGATGCTGTACGCAACGGAAAGCTTCCTTCGGTTTCGGCTGGATGGGCAGCCATGGTGGACAACGAAACGGGAAACATTATCAAGAAATGCGCAGATCACGTAGCGCTTTGCAAGACACCTGTTTACGCAGGTTCCATCGTGTACGGTGTGGCTTCCAGCGACGAAGCTGCCGAAAAGGCCAACCACATCATTCGGACCGCGGGTGGACTGGGCATCGTTCCTATCGAAGGACTGAATGCCAGTGTCGTGCTGGAAAAGCAGTGTAAGTGACCCCCTTTGCATACATTTTTTGGGAGTTTGTGGAGGGTGTGGGGGGAAAATAATTTTACGCGACAAATCAAGGGATACAATGAGAGGAAAAAAAATAACGGAGAGGGTTCATACAATATGTTTGTTTTGCTCACATAGATTATAACAGTGTCATCTACATCTACCGAGATGGCCAGCAAAGAGACTGGAACACCTGCTGAAACCTCCCCTTCCGCCCTCCCCGTTCCGGAGGGTATTTCCAAGCCTTCTGAGCACGTTTTCAACAAACTTTTCTCGTCGATCCCTTCGCATGCGACCCAACCCAGGGATGAAAGGGGTAGGTGGATGTCCTCTGATGTTGGAAAAGGTCGCTTAACCATCCATGTGTCTGGTGACCGGGTTAAAAATAATACTAACCTTGAATGTAATATCATAGGCACCAAGCGTACCCTCGATTCAAGCTCTGCCAGTTCCACCACCGATTCGATGGAACAATCTGGATCTGCAGCCAAGGCTCCCCGTACCGAGTCTGCTACCACGCCTGCCTCGAGCGCCGGTTTGATGTCGGCGTCCGACAGTTTCAAATCGGGCGTGCTTCCCGATGACACGTCGGTCACCCTCAAAGGCAAGGCGTACAAGGACCTTCGCATGCAGGTGGACGAATCCGACGCCATGCGAAAGGAGCTGGAAAAGGCGAGGGCGGAGATTGCGCGTCTCAGCCAAGAGAACGGTATCTTTGAAGACACCAAAAAGGACATTGTGGCCAAGGAGCAGAAACTTATCACCGATGTGGGCTCCAAGATGGACGAGCTTTCCGAGCGGTTCGGTGACAACGACGAGGCCGCCAAGATGAAGAACGCCATTTCGTTTGTCAAAAACCAGATTCTTGGTTTGATGGACAACCAGGCTCATTTGGTCACTCCCGACTTCCAGAACAACGAGAAGCAGTACACCATGGCGATGATGGCCGCCTCCCTGGACGGCGACTACCGTGAGAAGGTGGCTTCCGCTCGCGCAGAGGAGGCTGAGAAACACGCCGCCGCGCTGAAGGAGGAGCTTGAGGGCATGAAGCAGAAGCTCATTGAGATGGATGCCAGGATGTCCATTCTGACCCGAGGCGCTGCGTCCACCGCGTTCCAGTCGGGTGTGTACAGCGCGCCTTCCTCCTCGCTGATGGTCGGTGCTTCCATCGACGTTCCGCGATCCAACATGTTCTCCACCTTTGGGGCCAACGCCAGCCGAGACACTCCGATGAAGGAACCCGAGACCCGTGCGCCCGCCACCAGTACCCCCGCTCCTTCGGGCGGTGGGTTGTTTGCCAAGCCTGCAGCTCGCGCCCCTGCGCCTGTTGCCAAGACCCCCGCGCCCACTCCCACGCCTGCACAAAAGGCTCCGGAGCCCAAGGCGATTCCAAAGGAGTTCTCCAACGCCATCGATGCTCTCCGCGCCTATGGACGCTTCGATTCCCGCTTTGCTGATGCCAAGAGGAGTTACAAGACCAAAGGAGTGACAATGCTGGCAGCAACGGCGTCCCTGGACGGCGAAGGCGATGAGTACAGCTACGCGGAGCACCAGGAGCTTGTACGCAACTGCACGGATATTCTTCCGGATCGCCTGGAAGACTGGAGAAGCAGCTTCCGCGGCGGCATCACCAACCCCGTTCTGTACTTTTCCGAGTAAAATGGAGCACGCCTACGCGTGTTCCGAGTAAATGGAATACGCCTACGCATGTTTTGTGTGCTCATACATGCGAGGAGGGGGTTACGCGCTGGCGAATACACGGAAACATGAAAATAAACCCCATCTTTATTGTGAAAAAAAATTTAGTATTCTCGCGTGTCAAATTGATTCCCCATAACGCATATCATTTCAACACAGCATGGAGGCGATAGAGCTTTCCGAGGAGGAACGGAATATTGGGGAGTCTACCGCGCGATGGGGGTATCTGACAACGAGAGATTTCTTTGACGGTCCCAAAGACGGGAAAAGCGGCATCGATTTCTCCAAAATGAGGCTGCTTCAGCATTCTTGGGAACCGGAGAAAAACGAGGAGATCGATTTGTCCAACGAGATGTTTCTCTATGGCATTTCGTGTGGATTGTCGCTGGAGGACATGCTTCGGATGCAGAAAAAGCGTAATCAAGCGTTCGTGAAAACTGGGAGAAAGAGCGACGAAGTAGAATACCCCAACAATCGTCTACGTATACGATTTGGAGAAGGGGACACCACCAGTCCCTCGCCTTACATTTATGAGGATGGTATGCGTATATATCGTTCGGTTGGAGAAAACAGCATACATTTTATGGTTGTCTACGAAGACGTACTACGCGAGGAGGGGGTCGACGAAGGTCCAATGAACATGGAACTGCTTACGTCCATGGTATACAAATACGTTTCGGCCGACTCTTACGTGCCTCTGATGAGTCTGCACACCGCGGTGATGGTTCTGTCCACAATACGCCGTCTGATTTCTATGGACGAAACCGAAGAGCGAGATGTCAAAACCTGTCAGCGTGTGATACGAAATCACCTTCCGTTGGTGGTCGGCTTTGAGGAATTCTCTGGGTATGACTTTACCTTGGAAGCGCATCTTTTACAAAACTATGCGGAAATAGCGCGACAAAGCAGACGCATCATCTTCATTCCCATCCTTTTGAAGCATGCTCTATCGGTGGTGGACCTTTCCGACTACAAAACCTTGCGAAATCTGTCCAAAGTATATGCCAGCCTCAACGAGAAGAATGGATACTTAAATCCCTCTCTTGATGGCGGGCTTCCCAAAGACAAGAAGGATTTTTCCATCGCAAAAAGTATAGAGAGCATGCAACGCGCAGTCCAGCGTTATCGAGGTCCATTGGGTGATGGAGACGAGGAAAGAAATTACCTAAAGGCTTGTTCTGTGATATTCGGCATCCTGAGCAGAACCAAGAAGATCGGGTTGGACGCGTTTATCGGGCACAAAGGATTGGGTCACGATGGTGTGTTTGCCTCGTTTGGTACCACGGGAACGGTACTTTTGGTCCATCGAAGAGCGCTCCGAGGGTCTACCACACCGGGCATGTTTGCTCGCCATATTGATTTTGGGGTGTACGAGGACACGCCGCGGATTTGGACAAGTCAGTTGAACTACACCTTGGGAAAATGGGCACAGGTCAATTTTGAAGAGGGAAAACTGCACCGGTTGTTTCTGTTCAATCCCTCCAAACCTAGCTTATTTTACCTGTCTTCGAGACCCATGAGTGCCAAAGGGTTGGGAGGAATGATGCAAAAGGGATCGTCTCAAGGAAACACTACCAACGAGTACGTATCCTTGAGTAGAGTGAACGTCGACACCAATGCTTACCTTCCCGCGGATGGGTACACTTTTTTGGAAAGTAAGGTCAGGAATCGAAGAATGGCGAGGAAACGTATTTACAAAGACTTTCAGCTTTCGGGAGAGGGCTCGGACTTTGTGACACACGCGACTTGGCCTACGGTTTCCAGCACTTTACGAGTGGACGCTCGCCCGGTGTTCATACAATCCGAGTCGTCTGGACAGGTGGACAACGCCATGCTTCCGCATATTTATTACTATCCGGATATCTATGCGAGGGGATCGGTGCCTGAGGACGCCTTGAAGGAAAAACGCCTTCTCCAGAAGGGGGGAGACGAAGATATCAACACCCGAAAGCGGTTTCACCACATTTTGGGTCTTCTTCCCAGGGTCGACTCGAGAGGTGCCCCTACGCCGGCCAACCAATATGGTATGATGGACATCCTCAGCGGGTTGGAAACACCCGAAGCGTCTATGCTCCGAGCCGCGGTGCGTCAAATTGTATACCGTTCCTACTGGGATCGTGGACAACGCGATGGATACTACATCAAAGACCATGACGATCCCTCCATCATGGAGACCTTTTCGTTTTTCGGTCAAACCAACGTCGCGTTCACCTCGCCTACCACCCAAAGTCCGTGGGCCATACAAGGAAGTCTGGTGGAAAACGACGAACTTTCGGGAATTCCAGAAACTTTCGAAATCAGCGTCGCCGATGACGCGGAAGACATGTCCGGCAAGACATCTATCCCGGTCCCCTTTGGCTATGTGGTCTCCTCTTGGCTGCATCCCAAAGGCCGAGGAATCGTGGCTGGTCCATCGTTGTTTTCCAACGACAATGAGGACGAACCATTAAGCGAGGAAGAAGCCCTTCGACGCGTTCTTCTCGCCTGCGAAGTGGTTCAGCAGTTTACCAACCCCACCACACTCTTTGGGCCCGGGGGAAACCCCAGCTTGAACTCCTCGCCTCTTTCGTTCTATCCGGTGGATTACATCATGGGTGCGGTGTTCTCGGACGCTCGGTTGATGCGAATCGTCTCGAAGATTGAGGAGGAGGAGGAGGGAGGAGAAGGAAGGAAAACCCCCTTTCGCATAGGAGACGATTTCAAAAACTTGAGGTACCGCGTTCGGAGCAACGTCCTTCGGTACACCAGCGTGCTTTCGGTTCTTTCGGCCACCGCAGATGTCCTGAAAACATGGACGCGTTTTGCCCGTCGCCTGGACACAATCGTACCCATGCGCGCGGTACCCCAAAGAGGCGGAACACATTCCATCGCTCGGCAGTTGGAACGCACGTATGGCTTTGGTATATGGACCACCGCGACTTATGTCCTTCGCCTGTCTTCCGAACATGCGATGGGGGACGTGACACAAGCTACGTCGGGGGCAAACAACGGGGAACGCTACTGGAGCATGGGTAATGTTGACCACCTAAGGGCGTTGACTGCGCAAGAAGGCAAAGACAATCGAATGCCTGCGACCGTCGTTGCGGAAGAAATCTTTGACGAGTATATGCGAGAGTACCAACGCCTCCAGCGCTTACATTGGGAGATCGATGGAGAAATCGGTGCGTTTGAAGCAAATAGCCATCTTTTCCTCGCAGAACGGTACATGTACACCGCTCTTCGCATGTGGCACATCGAGGCCCGAGCCCAAATGACGCTGCTGATGGACATAATGATGATGTACTTTTCCTACCGAAGGGACACCTTGCTGGGGAGTACATTTTCCATGTACGCGACCCATACGTTGGACACTGTACTGGTTTCCGAGAAAGGAACCTCGCTTAAGCTGTTGCCGGTGAACGGCGTGACACGGTCCTATTACAAGCACTTTTTAGGCAGTGGGTTGGAGTGGGTGAAAAACGAAGATGTCATGCGTTACTACCGATCTTTCAATGACCAGTATATGCGCAATACTTCCTATGGAACATCTGTTATTCCCGACGATATTAGAACCCTATTGGAGCGAGAAACTCTGAATCGCATGGACGTGATGCGACATTGGGCCTACGGTCCCGAGGAGCGAAGGAAATGGGTTGAAGAATTCCCATACGCCATCGACTACGCCACCATGGTGGTGGCCCCGGGCGACAAGACGTACGACAATGTAGACGAATCGCTGCGTCCACAATGGGATTCCATGGACTTTTCCGGCGTCAAGTTCAACCCCACGTTCACCCTGGAAGGATTCGACCCTCGCCTACACCTGAACCTGGTTCTTCACCACACCTTGACCGAGAAAGGCGAGGAGGAAAAAGGCGATGAGAGGGTACGACAGAGACTGGACGCGATGCGAAGCGTGTGGAACGACCGAACGGTGCATGCGCCCTCGGTAAAGATACGTCACTCTGGGGATCGATTGAAGGGCAATGGGGTCTTTTGCGACGACCCACGAGGCATTCCGCCGGGAACTTTCATTATGGCCTTTGATGGATGGGTGGTCACACAAAAGCGGTACGATTCCTTGGTTGAAACCTATCCTCGCATCAAACAGACGTATGATATCAAAGATGCGCTGGAGTTGGGCAAGACATCCGACGATGCGGACGCCATCCTGCTGATCGCTTCCTCTGGTAACCCTGCGTTCCGTACATTTGGGACAGCGACAGAAGACGGAGGGGAGAAAATCCCCAAAGAAAGAACACATGTTTCTCGCTTCATCAACACCGCAAGCTCCCAGGAGATGGCCAATTGCGCCGTGGTGCACTGGATCGTCGATGGGAAGGACACGCTGTGGGTGGTCAATCCTTTCACACGGACCATCGAACCAGGCGAGGAGTTATTGGTGGTGTACGACCCGGTAGACCAGTTGGACTATTTCAGAGACTTTGGGTTGTATGCGAGGACGCCAGGTTTTGTTTATCCTCCCGATGCTCTACACGACTTGTACGGAAACTCGGTGGTGACGGTTGAAAACTACGATGTACAAAACACTCGGTCCGACCCCTCTGCAAAAACCACAACCATGCGAAGTGTGTTACGCAACCTTAAGGTCACCGGTATAGTGGGGGCGTACCAAAGGAAATCCGGTATGGAGGGAGCCAGCGATACATGGCACCACCCCGCGAGGTACATAGGAGCCAAACAAGACGACGCGCGCGTCGTTCAATATACACGGACGCGTACTTATGGGACAAGTGTCAGGAAGGAATCGGGATACTACGGGGTTCCTACCCTCCGTCCAATCTCCTCGCTTGCTCGGAAATACGTGGCCCCCGTCTTCAAAGAGATGGCTCGGCGTTATGGGGTTGTCGCCATCCTACAGTTGGAATACACCGTCCAGAATCACTCATACGACAACGTGCCCAGCGTGCGCTTCTCCAAGGACGCCGAGCCGGTGAACGAATGGGACAGTGCGCTTTCGGTGATGGCAAAAACCAAAGACATCGATCACGACTCGTTGGATAAGGATGCGTTGGCTCGGCGCATTACCCAGACGCTGTACATGGCTATACAAAGGGAATTGTACTCCAAGCTGGACAACCTATCGAGAGAAGACAAGGACGATTTCCACAGACAGTATTTCGATATTATGGAAAATTTGGAAGACGCAGTATTTGGGGATACCGCTTACTCTCGTAAACTAACCTGGATGGAATATTCTTCAAAGGCCATGGACGCGTTGGCAAAAGCGGTCGGAACGGACGCTGGACTTTCGCTGTACCGATCTTGTAGTATGGTGGCCTCCAATTACATGCTCACACAGTCGGACCAGACCGACATGGTGTTCGTTCAAGCTTTCGGTAGCCAGGCGGAACATCGAGAAATGTCATACATTGATTTGGCCAACTACACCAAACACAACAAAGGCATCGTCAACGAGTGTGTTATGCCCGTTTACACCGAGGATGCCGATCGAGGGGTTGGTTTGTACGCCACAAAGGCCATTCATCCTGGACAACCGGTGGCCATTTTCAGCGGAGAAGTGGTTACGGAGGAAACCATGGCCAAAAGGATGAGTGATTACCACAAACGGCACCAAAAATCCCTAATGGACCTTGACCGGCTGGTAGACGAGGGAAACCCTGCAGAGGAAACCGCTCTTCGCATAGCCAAACAATCGCGCATCTGGCGCCCTGATCCTACCACCAATGCGACGGTGTACGTAGACTTAGCAACCGCAGGTGGCCCAAGGCTTTTGGTAGATACTAGCAGAAATGGCGGACGAGCTCGATTTGCCAACCATTCTCGTTACAACGCCAACGTGACGATGGAAATGGTTCTGGTCGAAACACCCCTTAATTCAGATCTTCGTCGCAACGGCATTACCCATGTCCCGGTTCCCATGTTGGTCAACACCTTTTCGCGTACCATCGAAGCAGGCGAGGAGGTTCTGTGGGATCATTTGGGATACGCGGTAAACCACCCAAAGGACCTGGGGTACCGACCGCCTCCACCCATGATGGATCTGAAAACCTTTCGCTTGACCGATCGCAGACCACTCACCATTGTGGTCCCACCCTCGCTGGCCTCTCCGGATTACATGCCTCCCGAACGCGAAATCCCCGAAGAAGTCCCCGAGGTCCCCGAGCTCCCCGAGGTCCCCGAATCGGAACCCGAGTCAATCCCCTCGCCTGAACCCGAAGAACCCGGGATACTTCCTGAAGAACCTCCTAAGCCCGTTGAGCCGAGCTGGATGGGAGTTTGGGATGCCGAAGAGGCAGCGTTGACAAAATTTGTGCCCAAGAAACCCAAACAAACCAGAGGGCGAGGGGGAAGGACGAGACCGATGAGAGGGAACTTTTGGATGCAGCATTACATGCAAGACGTTCGATACGAGGAGAAGGCGATCGGAGGTGATGGGGATTGTCTATTCTGCGCCATCAAACTAGGGCTTGAAGGAATTGCCACCTTGATGAATACGCTCGGGTACACTCCTCCTACGGTGAAGGATCTTCGGACGATATGGGCAAATTCCATTAGAGTGGAAACGTTCAACGATAGATTATATTTGACCGGTGAGGTATGGAAACAAGTAGACTATTTGCAAAAAAAGATCAACAAAATAAGCACCCGTGGGGCCGAAAAGCAAAAGGCAAAAGAAGAGCTTCAAGAACAAATCATCAATCTCAAAACCTGGGGATTTGCTCGGGTCGTCAATACCAAGACAAAAGATGACTTACAGATCGCTAGGAAGCTGGCTGTAACTCCGGTCGAAATTGGAAGGAACGATTGGTTGGTCTGGGACGTCCTCACTCTTGATGATTTCCGAGCAAGGTTGATGGAAAAGGGCACGATATTTGGTAACGAGACGGCGATAGAAGCGATCGAAAAATATGACTTTATGTTTGACGGGAAATCGAAGTACATTCGTCTGGTCCTCATGAACGTGAAAAACTACGATTTAAACGGGCTGATCACGTTTGAAGAAGAAAAGATCATACGGAAAACAGGCAAAAAGCTTCCAGAAGTGGTCTACTGCACTCCGGAATCGAGACGTGACCAAAACCCAGATTTCTACATAGTGGTCTCTTTTAGCGGGGGACATTATGATCTTGTAAAGTTCAGACAAAACCGCGACTCGGCACCTCTTACGGCGTTTACATTCGATATTCTTCCGTTTGGCTTGAAACGAGCGATAGCCGAGCGATGCGTGAACTACACCACGGAAACGATAACAACGGCAACCGGCCGCATGGTGTATAAAGTTCCCGCGGGATCCTTTGCCTCTATCCCAGATTTTCGGAAATTCAAAAGGCGGATGGGGGAACGAGAAGAGATGCTGCGCGCACGAGAAAAGTGGAAACGCGATCACGCAGAATGGGTTCGGAAACGGGACGAACAGAGACTAAGACGCGATCTTCAACTGGAGGAAGGATCAGGACTACGCGAACCTCAAACGAAGCCTCAACTAAGACCAAAGACCGTGTGTTTCTCTGAAGACGTGAGCGCGAACGTCGAGTATTACGAAAAGATTATCAACGACCCACGGTTCTTTGATTCGATTGGTGCCGACGGACCAGACCAACGCGTCGTTGCCCTGGGCACAGACGAAGAAGACGAACAAACACTCGTTCGTCAAAGCGAGGGGGCTCTCCTCGCCTATGGGCGGGGCATGTTCTCTGTCAAATGGTCCCAGATGCACCGTATCATGGGCCCCAACACCATCGGAGGTTCTCGAGCGGATTACCGACATAAGCCTGGTGTGCCGAAATCCATCGAGTTGTTGAAAACGTTCCTGAAAGTCGAAGGAGAGCTCCATCTTTCCGAAATGACGCCTCTTTCTCGCATGGGCGACCTTCTTCACCATTCCAGCCAAGGAGAATCAGGCGAGGGACCCGGTTTGGGTGGCTTGGACAGGCTGGTCCGCGTTTCCGGAAGCTTGGTCGGGAACGAGGCTACGTCTGACGCAATCACCAAGGCTTGGACCAGCAGCGCCGTGCTGTTTCATACAATGCCGATGCACTTTTTCCCGAGCGTCGAGCAACGCATGCTTAGTATGGTTTCACTGAGTGATTTTTACCGCGAAAACAAAGCCCTCGCCTCTGTGGTGACCTCGTTGAACCATGCCCTGGACGACGTCCAGGAACGCATGATGGCTTCCGTACACTATTCGAGTTTCATCAGCGTGCCTTCTGACAACGCGATTCCTTCTCGCATCCTTCGGACACTGCTGTACACCGTTGTATGCAGTTGGAGACAAAACGCATTGCTGCTGTCTGACTATGGGTTGCCGATCCCCGTTCAACTGCAAAGGCTCTCACTGCTGTGTGATGCCTTGGGCATCACTGCCTTGGTGTACCCATATCCTGGGGACGAAGGAACGTTCAAGACATTTAAACGCCCCTCGCCTGATTCCGAGTACATGGAGATGGACCAAGTGTACGACAATGCAAACTTTGAATATTTATATACCCATGCGATGGACGCGTGCATGATTGGAAACGACGCGGAACGGAAAACAAACGTACACCGTTCCGTTTTCACCCAAGGCAGGCGTCCGACGACCGCGTGGGAATACGAAGAAGAGGCGAAAAACGTACTTGAACGCTGGAAAGCGAGGAGCGTTCGACTCATGTCCAATCCGGTGCCTACCACACAAGCTTTTGCAAGAGTACTCTCTGCCATCGAGCGTTCCCTTCGCCTGCTGGCGGAACCCCAGAAGACTAGTGTTAACAAATTTCGTGTGAAGGAGGTGAAACAAATGGAAGTCAATGGAAAGAAGAAACTGATAGCCAAGTATAGAGTGATTACTCGATACGAGGAATACGCGCTGTCCAACGGAAAAATCGTATATGTCCGGGCAACGTCGGATTCTGTGTTTACGGCGGCCGACAAGCCAATGGTCCGTCTGGACGTTTACCAGTCAAAGATGATCAAAGTTGCGAAGAAGTCAGGTAAAGGGACGGTGAAAAGACCAGTGGTCGCAAGCACCACGCCTGCCCTGTCCATCGACGTTCCGATGCTTAGGCGAGAAGAAGGAGGAGGAGTGGGGGAAAGCGTGCGTCCGCTTCCCCGACACATTCGGCACTTGCTCAAGGCGGTCAAGCGGGTGTACACCGATGTTCAACACGCGGTGAAACGCAAAGATGGTCGAGATTCGTTGTTTCGACCCTCGCCTGGAAACTTTACCACCTTCCGGGTGTACGTGGAATCCATGATGGACTATCTGATTCTGGTGAACGTCTATCATTTGCGACGGTTGGCCAACCAATTGGTGGTGGCACGGGTTACCGAGAGCCAAGTTTTGCAAGAAATGTATACGCATTGCAAGAAAGCCGTCGACCGATTGCTGGACCAAGGCGAGGAGAACCGGCTGAAGGATTACGCGGCGTTCCAACGATGGAAACAACACCGAGAAGTGTATTCCTCGCCTTCCGCCGATGGAAAGGGCCAAGTGATACGGAGAGAGCACATACCCAATGCGTTGCCCAACGGGAAGAAACACCATGGCCAGGGTTCTGCGGCGTATTTCATGCTGGTGCGTATGGCCATCGCACTGACCATGGGCAAATCCCTGAAAGATTTGGTTCATGATCCTCTACTGAACAACCTGGGCACGGAAATCGAGGAAGGCGTGGGGTTCTTTGGAGATCCCTGGTGGTCGGATTCTCGAGAGGCGATGGATTTCTGGGCATCTGTTGCGAAAAGGCGTATGGGGATATGGAGAACGCTACTCAGCCAAAACGAAGACCGATTGAAGGGGGTTTAGGAGAATCGGTAGAATCGGGAGATTTGGGAGAATTGCGAGAATTGGGAGAATGGATATGCTCCGAACCTATTGAGGAAAAAATAAACAAGAGACTTTCAAAATGTAACTTTAATCCTAAGACCATTCTGTGTAACATTGGCCGCAGCCGTCGTCGTTGCCGCCTCCGCCACCACCACCACGATGGATAGGCATCATCGCGCGCTTCCTCTGCGGTCGCAATACTCGCTGTCGGACCTGGTTCTCGCTTCAGCGACCAGGGAATTGCATGTCGGGGTATCCAGCGGCGAAAAAGAATCTCCTGAGATGATTGAGCTTCAAAAGCACTACATCAAATGTTTGGACGAGGCTTCGGAATCCCTCGCCTTCAAACACCTGTCTATGTCCATTCAGCTGGCCAGCAACCTTTCGGCCCAGGACACCGAACCCTTTGTACACATCTTCAGCTCTCTTCCCGACCAGGGAACCGGGACGTTGGATTTGTTGTATGCGAGGAAGCGTATCATGCAAGAAGTGATGTTTTCATCAGGCGAGCAGACCAGATCGTTCAAGTCGATGGAGCGATCCGAGAAAGCGTTGAACGAACAGATCCAACGGATCGAAGAGACCTCCAGCATGGTGGACGGGTCTATCCAAGTGCCGTTGGGCGAGTTTTTCGAAGACAAGGACTACGGGGCCATCGTCAGTGAAGCCAAAGACTTTCGCATGTTTGTGCCCGACCTGATGGAGGAGTCCAAGGAACCCGGAGAATCCAAGCATGCGGGGGAGTTTACGTTTGACAAGGGTCTTTACCCCGCCGATGCGTCCATGTACTTTCAAGTCCATTCTCGCATCACCAACCATGATGGGAACGGGTCGTACGAGTTGACGGGCACCGGGCACGTTCACCTGTCGACAATGATCAAGCGTGTGCTTCAAGAACGCAAAAAGGCAGGTATGCGAGGAGAGACGGTAGACTTTGTCTCGCTGGAGGTGCCTCTCATCCTCAACTGTGTATCCAGCCAGTCTCCCGACGCCAAGGTGGTGGACCATGTGTCCGTGTCCAGAAATACGGGAGCGGTGGGTGACCTGGAATCGAAAGGCGAGGCACTGTACGAAGGAACCCTCTTTGTCCATGTGAACTTGGAAGACGAAGAAACCCATCATTTCTTTGATGCCTTTGGTGCCAAGGAACGAGCATTTGAGCATCCCAGCAAACGAGACATCACCGAGGGCAACTTCTCGCATGTTGCCAACACCATGCGGTACCACGTGATTCGAGACATGGCTCCTTTTATCCCCGAGTTTACCTCGAACATCCCCATTTCCGTAAAGGAATCCGAAGTGGTTCAACACGCCGACGGGAGGACGGAAATCATCGGGGAACCCATCGTTCGTCAAGCAAAGGGATGGGTTTTCCAGCCCTCGCTTAAAGAAGGCGAGCGTATTCACGCTCCCTATAACAAAGGAACCACCCATACGACGCCTGGGTTTACGTACTACCACGACAAGATGATGCAGCGTCTCCCCGATACGCGCTTTATTCTCAATACGACACGCATTGTGCTGGACCGATGGGACATGAGCGAGAAGGATTTCATCCAAGCGACCGAGGTTCCCGTGTCCAAGAACGAAGAGGGCCAAATGCAAATTTCGCCCAAGTACGTCGATGTGGTCAACATCACAAGCGAAATCCTCTGCGCGTTCCCCACCGCGATGAACTACCGCGGAGACTATGCTGACATGAACACTGCCATTCGCCGAGCGATGAGAAAGTCCGAGGGCTACTTTGAACACCACCGAAACTTTGCGCACATGGAACACGCGACGGGTTTAACGCGGGTCCCCGCGGTGAAAGTCCATACGCGCAGCAAATGGCACGCGTCGTGGGATAAAGACAAAAAAAGCGGCACCGAAATGTTTGGGGACGCCATGATGGACCGCAGTGGAGATTGCGAAGACTTTGCCAAGCTGATCAATCGCGTCATTGCGGGCATCAAGTCCTGCAACACCACACACCCTCTGGTGACCAGCGTCCAATCGGTACTGGACAAATACTCAGCATACTCGGTTCTTTCCAGCGTGACCTCGGCCAGCATCATGACGGCTCCGGATGATGGGTCGTCCAAGGCGTCCCTCTTTGGGGAAGAGCTGAATTTTGCGCATGAAGACTCGGGAGACGAAGTGGGAAGCGCCAAGGATTTAAAGGCCAACTTTGGAGCACACATGTTCACCGTCCTCATTCCCAAACGCATGGAAGAACGCGCCTTGGAAGCCACCAAAGGCACAACCTACTTGAAATCCTCGGCCACCATCTCGGGAGGCAAGAAATCGTCGGGGGCCACAAGCGAAGAAATCACAGAACACGAGGAGGCCCGGTTCCTTGCAGACAATTTGCCTCCGGCGGTGCTGGAAGGCACTGGTCCCGCACGTGCTTTGCTTCTTCCCCAGGAGGCGTACCACCGAGGCATGCGAGAAAAGGTGCGCGCAATCAATGCAGAGATGCTGCGCATCGAAGCGACCGCTCGCCTGATGACGGGATTGTCCTCGGAGCAATTGACGTCGGAAGCGCTGCGCGAGGCCAACACGATCTTCTCACCTTTCACGCTTCCCATCCGAGGAAACACGCTGGTGGACATCAACCGAGACGAACGGGTTTCTTCCTTCTATCGCATGCCCGTCGAGATGTTCCGCGTGGAGGATGGCATTACGGACGAAAGGGTAGTTCCCAAGGAACTGGTGGCTGTTCAACGCGAGATCAACGAGAAGCGAGGCATCGAGGGATCGTCTATGATGATGAACCTTCGCCTGGATTTTGTGGAAGAGGAAGGCGAGGAGAGCGATTATTTCCTCTCTCGCGTTCTTCCCGTTCAACTGAAAACTCGGTCCGATGTGGACGCAAGAAACCATGCGGGAGAAACGGTGGTCGGATACACCTACGGCATCAACATGACGGATATTGCGCACAGGCGAGAAGACCTGTTTGGTCTGCTCAAGACCATTCGTAGCAGCGAAGAAGAGACCCAAGCCATCGATGACGTGATGCGCCACGCCAATCCTTCCATGGTGATGCAGACCGCTCCTGCCAAAGAAATTGAAGACGCGGAGCGTTTGGCGTACCGCTATGAGAAAAAGTTGAACGCCAACATAGACAAGACCCTCTCGCGTGGCTACATGGGACGCGAGGAGGATTTGTACACGGTCAATTTGTACGTACGTACCGACAACGTCAAATACGAGCAGATCGATCGTTTGGCGAGTCACTTGGCCGACAACGGGTACACCGGACAAGAGGCTGTGCGCGTCGTCCCCGAGTCTTTTGCGCGTGGGCATCATCTCCTTCGCCTGTCCATTCCGGTGGATACGACGGAAGCCAAGCAAGCGTTCACGAGCGAGGACGGAACGTTGACCATTGAAAACAACGCCCTGGCCGAGAACCTGGACAAGCCTTCGGACAAGATGAGCCGAGAGGACCGCGAACGGTTGGTGGAGCTGGAAGAGAAAAAACTCATTGTGAAGGAGCTTCGGCATGTCTTATCCGGAAAATAGTCATGCAAAATGTTTTAATATTTTTATATAAACTATGCCCACCACCACACCGAATGCGTCAAGTGTATCTCGGAAACCTCGGCAAACTTTGAGTCCTCTCGCACTTCTGCGTCTTCCAAAAGGTTCCATTTGGATAGAACAGCATTCGTTGGAGAGAAAATAAAATGTATGTAAAAATCCCACCGATTTAAAATATTTTTACCTACTATACATATGATAATGACTGTATAGGTGATACTATGGTCTACACATATCATGAGTAAGCCCACGCCGCGACGAGGAAGAAGGTTGGTAGCCAAGATGGAAGGAAGAAAGTTGGTCCCGATAGAGTCGAAAAAAGAACAGATCGAAAAAATTGCAACAAATTTGTTTTTCAAGGTGGTGCTAAAAGACTTTTTAGGAGACCCTCCTCGCATACAAATCACCGGTCAATATTCTTTCACTGTACCACGGACCGCGTACGAAGTCACACCTCCAAGGAAATTGGCAATAGCTGGTATTCTTTCTCGATTGTATCATGTAGATGCTGACACGTGGGGAAAAATTCAACATGAATCACCCAACGAGAGCGAACGAGAACTCTTTGAACATTTTGCTTTTGTTACCAAACAGTCCAAGAAGAGAATACCTGCTTGGATTGGTAAGAACATACGCGATTTGTTTGTAGAACCCATTTTGTATATGGAATCGTTTAGGAAATCCGTCTTGTATACGGTTCTGTCGAGTATTCTGGATAGGAAAGCAAATGAATCCAAAGTAATGGTGTTTCAGCCTGATATAGTCGTATACGATCGAGCTCAAGTTGAGGCTCGTATTTCAGAGATGTGGGGATACGAATATCTCGAGGACATGTTCAAACCTGATCGATTTGGTCTGAATATTCTGGGGATAAACGTGTCCCATATGCGCAAGGAGTACACCAAAACCATAAGCGCGTACGATTTCTTTCGAACTCTTTTCCATCACAAGTTGGTCCAGTTGGAATCACCGTTCAGAGACGTACCTGTACTGGGACTCACAGGAGAAAGAGTATTGCCCATTGGATCTGTTGTCAGTACCAAAAAAGGAAACGCGTTTCGCGTGACTAGGGAGCTTGGTGGTGGATCAAATGCAAATGTTTACGAAGCGGAAACGCTTACAAACGTTTCCGGAATACCTAGTACAGTGGCTCTGAAAGTGGGAAGCACAAAACTCTTGCATGAAATAGCCGTATACAAATCGGTGGAAGCTCTAAGACGGAAAAAATACTACGAAGACCCTGCGATTCCTCGGTACTACGACTATGTGTACATCGCAGGTATCGTGGTGATCGTATTGGAAAAGATCATTGGGAGTTCTTCTACCCGATACGGCGATCTGAATCGGGATCAAATACTTGTGATCCAAAAAGCCGCAAGTTTTGCCGATCGTGCGAGCGGTATTACATTGAACGATGTCGAAGGACCTGGGAATGTCATGATAGGACGTAGAACGGACACACGTTATCCCAAACATGGTGTGTATTTGATCGATTTAGACCCCTTTGGTCAAGCTGGATAAACATGGCGAGAGAGGGGGGTTTTTTATTTGCTTCCTGAAAAAAACATAAACAACTTATAACTTATTTTGCGTCTCGGACCGTTTTCTTCCTTTTCTTTTAATATTTTTATATAAACTATGCCCACCACCACACCAAATTGGTCAAATGTAATTAAATCCCACTTGGGGTCCAAAGCGTGTACGTCTCATTCACTCTTCACAACATCTCGCCTTTACAATGGAAACTTTAAGACAATACCTCGGGGACATGCCTGACGTTATCGACCCCTCTGCGATACCGTGCGATGGACTTGATATTCTGCAACGAGAACACATCTTGTGTACATGCGAGCGATTGGCCAGTCTGGACGAACGCGAGGCTGCACATAACGATGTTCCCAAGGCCTTGGCGAACTTGTTATACCTCTTCAACACCTCTGTCGTGGAGGAATGGATAGACCAAGACAAACTGGAAAACTACGTGAGGAACGTGGGTAGTTGGGCATGGAAAAATACCGAACGCGTGCTGGAAACCATCAAAGACGCCGCCGCCTCGATTGGCAAAGAGAACCTTCAACCGCCCCTGGAGTATGCAGAGTCTCTAATCAAGCGCCATTGGGGCATGGGGCCTATCGCAGAGCTTCCGGCTATCCCCCGACAAGGATTGATCAAAGCGTTCCTGAACGATTTTGTGCACACCGTGTTTGACCGAATCCATTCTTATACACAGGCCATGGTGAGAATGTGCTTGAAGCCAACACTTGATCTATCGTACAAGAGCGACCATATGCACGGTAAAACGAGGGGGAAACGAAAGAGAAGTCGGTCTTTGGAACGCAATGTCAAACGGGTGAACACCACCACCGCCACCATCCCTATTGTTGTTGGGGGCCCCGCCGAAGTTTGATGGAATGGGTAAAAAAATTTTTGAATCTAATCGAAATACAGCCCTTTCCCGTTTTTTGCACATTTCAAGCCCCAGCCCATCAAAAGAGGGTCTCTTCGGCGATCATCGACCATCAGACGAAGGGTGCTGTGTACGCCCCAAATGTCTTCCGAATCTCCGGCTTCCTCCTCGCATGAGGACGAGGAGCCTCTGTTCCCCAACAGTTACATACAAGAGGCCGGGAGACCATCCTCGCCTCTAGCGCGTAGCGGCGCCTACCCATCACCGGGTGACGACATCAACCCATCGCCAAACTTGGCTGATATATCCTTGCCTTATGCTCAAACGTCCTCCTTTTCACCCTTTGTGGCCAATCCTACGAGAGAAAACGGTTTTTTTGAAGAGCTTGGAGACATGCGAGAAAGCAGAAAAGCGAAAAAGGCAAAGCGTAAATCCTTGGTGACGCGGTTACGCGAACGAATATCCTACTTTCCGGTATGGGTACGAGAACAACTGTTCAAACCGGTGTTATTGGCCGACTACGTTTCAGGAGTCCTTTGGTTTCACATGCTCTGTATACTCCAATGGTGCATCCTGCGTCTTTTGCCACAAAGTGTGCGCGAGAAAAAACTCTACGCACATCTGTTCAAGATCCCCGAAACCGAGGAGGGACGCAAACTGGAGGAGCAGTACAATCGGTATTTACACCCGTCGGAATCCAAAGATGTACGCCCACTTCGGACACGGTCCTCCGTGACAAAGATACTTCGAATGGTAACGTGGGTATACCGGTTGACAAGGAAACTGTTCATATGGTTCTGGTTTCCTCATCCACGGCCGTTCATCAAGCTTGTGGACCGACTGCGGCGGAAATGCATGACCAACCCGGAAAAACGATACCATATATGGAAAATCGTTTACACCGTCATTCTGGTCGCTGTTGCTTGCGTATTCGTAGGGAAATACACGGCACAGCAAGTCGACAAGGTACGCTACGTGACTCCGGAGACGGTACACGAACAAACGGGAACGTCCATCACAAACATCGTGTCTATGAACCGGTTCACCCTTCCCGATGTGTATGGCGCAGACCAGGAATGGTTGCTGTACAATTGTAAGCGAACCCCTCGCATCAAGGCGAACGATATGGTGTTTGGGTACGTGGAGTTGGACACACCCAGCTTTGGGGCGGTGAACATCAGCATCGAAGACGTAGCCCATCGCATGAAGAAGGATTCCAAAGAGAGAGGGCGCAAACTTCCTCAACCATGTGTCTGCGGAGCGCATTACGGCCTTCCCATCAACGTGATCCTGCTTCGGGAGTTTGTCGCCAATGACGATGGTCACGGAGGGTCAGTCACGCTGAAACACCGAATATTGTATGAGCCCTCCATCGTCCAAATGACCTCAGACGTCATCAAGGGCACCGTGTCTGTAGACTCGCTCACGGTGACCAACAAACACTCCAGACGTATCAAGGGGTTCCCTCTTTCCCGCAACGTACCGATATCTCCCATGGACAACCTGAGGCTTCTTTCGATGCAGACGGAACATGAAGAAGAAGTCAAACGCGCCATCGACACGTACACATATCCCGAAGAGATTTTCACCAACATTGTCGACTTGACCGACAAACCGGCCAACACGCCGGCCAGCAAATGGATCTTTGGAAGGCTGTCTATTCCCATTGACAAGGTGAAAGAGCATTCCGATCGCGAAATCACCATTGGGTACGAACACATTGTGGTTCGCGCCCTGAAGGAAGACGGAACCAAGTCGACGGCAATCAGTCTGCATAGCCCATACTCCATTTGTGTACAGCGTTGTATTGCGGCTACTTCGTACATGGAAACGCAATAGAAATTTTCTTCTCCCCTCGCCTTTTCCCATACCATGTTAACCAAACTCGTTCATTAAAGTAGCATACCCCACAAGCATCAACGCGCCCGAAAGAAACGTGAAAGCGTACATGCACCGCAGACACCCCTTGGGTCCACTCGACCTTTTGCTCCGATTTTTCCCCTTGTCCTCCTCACCTGCCTTGCTTCCGTTTCCCGTATCCTCGTCTATTTCCGCGTCCTCTTCGGCATCAGACGTAACCGAAGGGTTCCAGCACATCGTCAATACAGCCTTACAGCATCGTCTGCGTTTCCCGAGCCCACAGTCGCAGCACAAGAACAGGAGCACGCTCCTCCTTAGTAAACGGAATATGCGAACAAGTATACCGTACAATCCTCTTAAAGGGGAGAGCATCAATACACCCGGGGTTTGGGAAAATGTATGCGAGAAGAAGGGTGTGTAAGTGGTAAATGGAAGGATATGAAACAAAAGATTTTTCCTGGATAAGGATACGAAATGGTGAAAAATAATACAACGACCCAAACGATGAAAAACCGATTTCACCCGCGATAGTGTAGACCCAAAAACGATGCGAGGAACCGCGTGGGTGTTGGTGGGTCTCGTGCTCGCCTTGACCAGCACCCTGGGTAGCGCATTTGTCTTTCTCGATGTAATTCCTTCTCGCCTGGAAGGGAAAACGCGAGGGGAAACCATACATGTGGTCGAAATCAAAGCAGGCACCCCACGGACCACCCTTCGCCTGGCCCTGGATTACGAAGGAAGCGGTGTTATTACACCCCAGCCGTACACCGAAGAAATCAGCAGCACATACAGCCCTTCGGGCGGAGGCTCAGACGAAGTCATCATTGCAGGGAAACGTCTGCGGCTACCCTTTTCCGCAGATTTACTGAGAGTGGAGGAGCTGGCGTGCGATACATGCGAGGGGTTACTGGGCGTAGGCCCTTCCTCGCCTTTGTGGGTCGTTTGGAAAAAAGCGACCTTTGGGAGCGGGGCCATTTCCCTTGATGGGCTGGCCCACGAAGTCCGGGACGCGGAGCGGTTCAACCGCATGGAGATCCGCGAGCAAAAGAGAAATTCCATCGATTGCGACGTAGGGTATTCCGGTCTTTGTAGGACGGAAGCGTTGGTGGGTCCTGACAAAGAGCTGAACACCGTCATCTTTTCCTTCGAAACCTCGCGTACTCTGGTACCTCCTACCGTGTACGACGCATATACCGCGGGACTCAACATCTTTGACAACGATTTGGACGAATGGCCGGACCTGGAGTTTGAGTTTACCGTGTTGACCAACGATTCCAAAGGCCCTTCGGTCAAGGCGAGGATACGCCGGCATGACATCGTATCCGACACCCGTCTGGGAACGCCAGAGTTGTTGATTGCTCCCCAAACGGGTTTTCCCAACACCACGATCATCGGGCGTCCGGCGTGGAGGAGCTTTTTCGTATACAAGGACTGGATTACCAACGAGGCGCAAATATTCAACTGGAAGGTGGAAAAGGAGTTTACCTACTATGGGAGGTTTATTCTCAGCGTCTCGGGGTTGGTGCTGATGTGGTGGAAGGGAACGGAAACGGGAGAATGGGCTATCAAATGGAAGTTCCGACCCATTCGCGTGATCGCAGCGGGTGTGGTCAGCGTGTTTGCCATCGTAACCATATGGGTGGACTCGACACGGTGTGCGCTGCTGGGATTCGTCCTGATGGATGCTTACTTGCAGAGCTTTACGTATCTACTTGTTATCCTCCTCGCCTGTGCCATTTTCGTACACTTGTTGATGTGGCAAGGATACTCGATGAAGTCGAGATGGATCTACGAAGGCATCGTGGGTCTAACACACACGGAGGAGGAAGCGGTCATCCTGGAACGCAAAGACTACGATAAGCGGACTCCCCCACTTTCTCCCTCTACTGCCAGAAGAACTCATCCCGCACTCACCATGCCCAGTGTGTATCAGACGAGGGCCATGCCAACGAGTCTCGGTTCTCAGGCGAGGGTCGCGCCAACGAGTCTCGGCCCTCAGGCGAGGGTCCCCACCGGGAGAGTCGGCTCTCAGGCAAACCACGCCATACCTACCGGGTACCAGGCGAGGAGGATTGCGCAGCATGTGCGCAGAGATTACCCCGCAGGCGCAAGACTCGCAAATACCAACCCGTTTCACATGAGACCTTCGGGAGGCCCGGAACGCCTGATTGAGACGTTCAGCAACCCTTTCCAGTCTACCATCCACCCCTCTCCTCCCATTTATCACGATGGAGCATTTCATTCGATGATCGGAAGCCAGCGGTTGTGGTCTATCATTTCGTTCTCCTTTGAGACACTGGTATTGTTCACCACGTTTATGATCTGGATTACGGTACGCGAGGATACACTCTCTGGGTTCGGAGCGTTGATGCTGTTCTCGTACATACTCATCAACTCGACGTACCATTTACTTGTGCAAATGTACCACCGGAGCGGGTGGCACAATGCGCTGTGGTATTTTTTCATGGCGATCCAGTTGGCGTTTGTACTGTTGACTTATGCGGTAGCCATCTATTTCGTGTTTTACCCGTTCTCTCTTCGGTTCGTGCCCGACTATGGAAACACGCCCATTGTAATTACCGCGCTGTTTTCCGTCGTGCTGTTCTACTTTGCCGAGTATTTGGCGGATACTCGGGTGCCCACGCTTTACTTTGTGTAAACAATAGAGGAAATAAAGTAAAAATTCCTCGAAACATCACGTCTATTCTTAGCCCCGTGAGTCCCGAATCCAAATACTCCTTTGTTCTTCACAGTTTCACGCGATGGATCCCTCGCATACCACCATGTTGAACAACGCTATCAAATATGCAACGAGAATGCATCATGGCCAAAAGAGAAAGAACACGCGAGGGGATGATTACATCACACACCCTCTGGAAGTGATGCAGTACTTGAAAGACCACGGCGTGACGGACGAAGACGTTCTCGTCTGCGCTGTCTTACACCATGTCGTCAAAGACACGCCTTCCACATACGACAGTCTTCTTTTGCTGTTTGGCGAACGAGTGGTGAACATGATCCAGGAAGTCACGGACGACAAGAGTCTGCCAAAACTGGAACGCAAAATGCTGCAAGTGGGTGGTGTCGGAGTGAAAAGCCTGGGCGCTCGTCTGGTCAAGATTGGCGACAAATGGTCCAACACGCGAAAACTTCTGGAAGACGCCCCGGTGGGGTGGACCACCGTTCAAATCAACGGGTACATCATGTGGTCCGAACACGTGTGCCGGAACGCCTGCAAACCAGGAGACGTGCCACCCGAACTGAGAAAAGACATTGTTCGACACTTTGACGATTTGGGAGCCTACGACATGGACGACGAGGTTCTACAAGTATATTACGATAGCATGCGAGAATAATATTGTTGGGTTTTATGAGAATTGTATGGATGGACGCGACTCAATTAAAGTACAAGTTGAAACTCCTCTTCCTCGCTTCGGCCACCCGAAACGTGCATGTTGCTTATCTCTTCGGCCAACCATTCTTCGCTTGAGTACTCATCGCCCACGGCCAATCCTCCGGTGGGGTCACCCACGATCTTCCCTCGCGTCCGTGGGCGTTTGTTGCTTCCCAATTTTTTGTCCATATATCTATAGAACGCAGCCGGAGCGTGAGTAAATCGAAAGTACTTCTCTCTTTGTATTTCAGCCCATTTTTTCGAAACGGCACCCTCCTCTTTGTCCGTAGGTACGCTCAGTTCACCATAGAGATAATTTTCGTAATCCTTCAATACTTTCATAAACTCTTCTCGGATGCTTGCGCCGGGTATCGTCCAGTCCGTGAACTGGACGGCCGACCGAAGTCTAAAGAATCCATATCGCATGAGAAATCCCACCAGAACCGACACGGATCGACATTGGCCAAGATTGCAATGAATAAGTATCCCGTACTTTTCGACGATGCTAAGATCTTTTCTTTTTTCCGCACTTTGCCATGCGAGGGAGCTTTCTTCGATCCAAGCTGTCACATCATTGAGACTAGAATACAGTTCCTTAGCGTCTTTCCCAGCGTCTTCTATAGACAGTTTGTAATACTGTGGCTTGTATTGAATGTCACCGGTTGCTTTGTCCCCTCTGACATTCTTAGCGACGATAGATCTCTGCAAAAACCTGCCTTCGAAAAAATTCTCTTTACGCTTGGTAACGTTGACGATGAACATGATGTTGTGGTCTTGCAAAAACCTTGCGTTGTTCGCGTATCCTTCATAAGAAGTCAAATATATCTTCGTGCTGTTGTGCTCAAGTATGGGGTATGAACGATCGGCAGCCTCTCCCCTTTCGATTTTCTTTACCCTTTTTTTCTCTACCTTTTCCTCCCTTTCCTCCCTTTCCTCCGTATCTTCATCATCCACGATAGGATCGAGCTTGGCCTTGCGTTTGGGATTCGGCCCCCCTTCCATTTTTCTCCCAAAATTTCGCTTTACCATACTAATGCGAGGAATGATGATCAATAATCCACACGCTCTTGTTTTATTTACGTTTGACGGAGCCGTAAAACAATACGGACAAAAAAAAACGACCTTAAGATGTGGATAAAAAAATTCTGGTTCTCCCAGCCACTCCTCACATGCACCTTGTTCATACATATAGAAAACCGTACACAGGGACGAGATGGAAGATCCAGAGGTTCCCGAGGTTCCTGTGGTTCCGTGGCACTTGAGTATCCATGTTCCTGAAACAGGGGAATACGCTAGTATTGCTGGGTTGATGTTTGAACACACTCGGTTGATGATTCGTATCGTTGCTTTTATGTCCCAACTGGACATATTAAATTTCTCCCCAGACCTAGAAAATAGGATAGACCAGTCTATGCTGAACGATGCCAAAATCCAAATCAATGCTTGGAAAGCTGTGTTTTATAGAATCGCTTTGTCCAACCCAGAAATCATAAGAGAGAATATCCTGCCCGCCATTAATGATCTTGGCCAAGCCCTCGAAGATCACATCAACCTTTGTTCCAATCTTTCCGTTGCTGTGCGTAGCAGAAACACAAGCATAACCGACAAAATCACCAAGGAAATCTATGAATCCAACTCTATTTTAATCGCCAATCCGTTGGCCGAGCTCATCGGCAGTGAGGATTCCGGGGTAAAAAAGTTGTGGATAAACCATGTGTACTCTGTCGTAGATTACATCACATCGATCACCGAGGGGTTTGACGCGTTCAACACCAAAGCTACGCAGTGTATCGTCAACGCTTCTATCACCGGCTATAATTTGGAACTTCTCACGCGAGGGGGAGAAGACACAGGTGTTGATATCATACGAAGGTCAACGGCATACTCCAAGGCCCCCTCTGAACATGCGAAGGAAGACTTTAATGCGGTCTTTTAAGCACCAATAAACCCGTATTCTATGTTTTCCAGTGTTCTGGGGAATCCGGGTAATTTCCCGGAAAAGGATCTATTTTTATTGCGGGGTTGAAGGTATACAAACCGCTACATGATGGCTTTGATGTACACGGTGCCCGTGGTTTGCGGGATGATGACACAAGGATCGTCCGTGGTGATGGTGAGTGTCAACAGAGACACGCCGTACCCGGGCGAAATGCTTGTGGTGAAACTACCCACGAGTGTTCCAGCCACCGACCCCGTATTCATCTGGGTCGTGGTGTACTGGTAAAAGTTCACCGCAGAGTTTCCGATTCCGGTGTTGTAGTAAAAGACGTTGTAAAAGTACGCCGTCCCATTAAGTCCATTGAACGTGAACATCGCGATACCATTCAAATCATTGGTGGTTGCGTTGATTTCCGCATATGCCGCGCCTCCGGTAAAGTCCACCGTACCCATGACCGAAGGAACAAGTACGCTGGTTTGGTCCTCGTAGTTGCTAAATTGAATCCCGCCTCCGATTCCCTTCAAGGACGTTTCTTCTGGAGAACCCGTCAAGTCTTCGTAATCCACCTGGGCGTCGACCCAATTGGACCCGTCGAAGCGAAGAACATCCCCGTCCGATGCGCCGTCGGTGTTTACGTCAAACATACAATCCAGCGTGAAATTGAAAAAGTCGCCGTTGCACACGTCGTCTACGAATCCGTCGAAGTCCGTCGCCTGAGGAACCCAATTGACGCCGTTAAACCCGAGCGAATCCCCAGGATCGGCTCCTGTTGTATCGACGTCACTCAGACAGTCCAGCGACTTGTCGCCCAGTTCCGAGCACAAGTCTCCAGCCAAGTCCGAGTAGGCCAGGATGGTCGAATTCCATGTGGATGAGTTGCTGTCGTACTTCAAGACACTGCAGTCGAGTGGAATTCCCTGGCATTCGGTGTCGTTGAATTCGCAAAGAGGAAGGATGGGGCCAGGAGGTCCCTCAGGCCCGGTCTCTCCTGGAGGCCCCTGGGGTCCCTGCGTTCCATTGGTTCCGGACGCCGATTGGCAGTCGGTCACGTTGCATACGCCATCGTCGTTTATATCTTCCTCCACCAGATCGCATACACCATTCTCGTTCAGGTCCCAGCAATTGATGCCGTCCGTTCCGTTGACGCCGTCTGTTCCATCCACACCAGGCGGACCTTGTGCGCCATCAGTTCCGTTGATGCAAGACGCGGGACATATGGTATCGGGGTCCATGGGCATCCATTCCCCACTGTCCAATGTCAGTATGTCCCCGTCCGTTCCTCCCGTTCCTGTTACGTCGCTTAAACAGTTTATAGGAACGTTGTCTTCCAGCAGGGTGCACAGTCCTGCGGGGTCCAGGTCGTCCAGCCCCGTCAAATTCAAGTTGTCTAAGCGCATATTCAAGTCTTTGATGTCTTCGTCCAGATCGTCGTGGCCGTGAACGAAAACATATATCAAGACACCCCAGATGAATACAAACAGCAGCAACAATACGAAAAAGTACAGCCAGCACACGGTGAAAAAGTTGTATCGAAGCGTGCGGTGTTTCAAACGGAGCTGCCGAACTTCTTTTTCAGGCGAAAGGGATTCGCCCCCTTCTACCTCGCCTGGTTCGGGGTCATTGAACGAAACGTAGTCTTCCGGATCGGTTTGGCCTATCAAATACTCACGACGCATGTGTCCCCCGTAGGGATCATGGCCACCCCGCCTTCGCATGGACCGCTGCGCCATGGCCCAAGTCACACGTTATGTGCCGTTTACATGAGAAGGTGAATGCGAGGAAGAAACAGGATTTGACAACCCATTTTATTTTATTCCCCCTTTTTTCACATGCCCAAGAATTAAGAACCAATGTTCCCTCACATAATAAAAAAAAGTATAAATGATATCAGAGATATACATGCGACCAGGTGCATGCAAAGGTATACAAGTGAGGGTCGCGACAGCGAGTCTTGGCCATCGGTCGAGTAGACACCCAATACGGGTACACCGGTTTAACCAAATACCATGTCATATATGGACGTTCGTGATCCTTACCCGGACCCTTTTGCTGAGGGGTACGTAGGACAAATGCGCCAAAGGTTTGCTGGGGCAGCCTCGTCTAGAGGATGGGTACACGGTCCCTATATACGCGTGGGAAATACCGAACCACAACAACAAGTGCCAGCGATAGGCACCCAAACACTGACGGACGCGGACGGAGACATTGAGTTTATCCGCCGATTCAGGTCGAGCATTTTTGCCTTTCGCGTGTTTTTCACTCTCTTGCTATTGGCCACACTGCTCTCGTTTGCTGGCATACTTATTTGGAATGTTTGGCAACACGTCAAGATTCTCGATAACGAAAAAAATATTGACCACATCAGCTGTAATGATTGCCCAGCTGGTCCCGAAGGACCACAAGGAATCCCCGGGGACCAGGGAATCCAAGGGCCACCTGGAGACCAAGGAGACCCCGGACCGCCTGGGCCACAGGGAATACAGGGGATACAAGGAATACAGGGACCACAGGGTGATCCCGGTGTTAACGGAACCGATGGGTCAGACGGTGCGCAAGGGCCTCAGGGCATCCAAGGAGAGTCGGCTACCATTGACGATTGTAACAAGACGTTGGGGTCACTTTGTATCGCCAACGGGACTTCTCCTGCGGACATTATACCTACCATCATTACTATTTCGGCCATTGATACCTGGGTACAAGTCGACCGAGACTGTGATGCGATTACACAAAACTTTATCACGGGAAACGCCGATTGTAGCTTTGTGACGGAAAATGTGACGGATACGTACAAGATCGAGGTGGATATTTCATTTGAAAATGTGGGCGTGTCCGATGCGGAAATATGGATTGGTGTAGGCATTGGCGCATCTGATCCTCTTCTGAAAGACTCATTTTCCGCAAACGGGAAACCAGATGAATCGGTATCATTCACACTAACACAGACATTAGGACCGTTTACCACTGTTCGGCTATACGTATTGAATTCGGATAATACTGACAATATATCTGTCAAGAGACTTCAATTTACCATTGTGGGCGAGTTGCTTTGCGGATTCTCCGTCGACGGTCCTCAGGGACCTCAGGGCATTCAGGGGCCCCAGGGAAACACTGGACCTCAAGGACCTCCTGGTCTCAATGGCACTGACGGAGCCGTAGGACCACAGGGACCAGAGGGACCACAAGGACCGCAGGGAGAACCTGGGAATGTTACTGGATTGGAAAAATATGGAGGATGTTGGAACTCTTTTAACAATACTCTTTTCTCTGATAATACCACATCTCTGGTTTCTGGAGTAGGCACAAACGGGGAATTCTACCGTGTTTGTGTCTCAAGTTGCAATGCAACAAACCTTGATGGTGAAATTATATGGTTGAAAGGCGACATTGTCATCTTTGATGGATTTGTAGGCGCATGGCTTCGAGTCGAAGGGGTCCGAACGGTTTTATGTGATGACGATGTATGTGATCAAACAAATGATCTTTGTCCCGAACCAGGAGGAGGAGGAGGCGGTCCAATAATAGCACCATCGGATAAAAGAGAACTTACTACTAGAGCTAATGGTGATGAGTTTTCATACATACGTGACCCCGGACCTGGAAATTTGGTAATACGAAGGCCAGAGGAAGGACTTGGAATAGATATAC
>Ga0114919_10000044_pt1 | contig 66388 bp, 71 predicted proteins | sample BlataG_FD_88682 | JGI IMG/M metagenome (GOLD analysis project Ga0114919, IMG submission 88682) | Deep subsurface microbial communities from Black Sea to uncover new lineages of life (NeLLi) - Black_00105 metaG | ecosystem: Environmental > Aquatic > Marine > Oceanic > Sediment | place: Atlantic... | reverse complement strand
TGGCGGGCCCGTGGGGATTTGAACCCCAGATCTCCGGCTTTCACCCTTCGTCTTTAGACCGGAGGCTTGCACACCACAATGCTGATGCAGAGTGGTTCGGTGCCTTAATCCAGACTGGGCTACGGACCCTCTGAATACGAGAATCGCGCCTAAGAGAATAAAGCTGTTACGTTATTCACCAACTAAGTCTTCGTTCAGCCACCACGCCTTCTTCTTCCCCATCTTACTTCCGGAGTAATATTGAACTATTGATTTCCCAAGCTGTTTCCTAGAAAGCTTCTGAATCCTTCGCAACCTGTTAAGGACAAGCCACCTATTAGTCCCCGAGTTCTCTGCCAATTCAGGCGTAGTAGCACCTCTATAATGCAAGAGGTAACTGATAATCTTATGATCAGTTTCGTCAATACCAAAAGCATGCGGGTTAATCTTCCCCTGTTCATATGTAAGAACCTCCAGCTTCGCAAGGAGAGTCTTGATTTCAGAGAGCTCAGCATCAACCTTATCCATCCGCTTCTCCAACTCGAAGAGCTTATCAGGTCTCGGGGTCTTCTCCAGCTTCTCAACTATTGCGTCACGTATGAAATTGCTTCTCTCACCCTTCTCCACCCGCAAAGCAAACTCCTCGAAAATCTCCTTAGGAATCTTCGCAGAAACTACCATAATCTTCACCACAGACTACCCTCATCATCTATTAAGGTTTCAAGCAAAAATTAGTATCGCTCACCCCTTTCTAAAAGACATTCACTCTCTAGAGCTTAAAGGAGCTTATATCCCTGGTTGATCTCCCAGAGCCAGAAACACCACATTTTGCACTGCAAGACTGCCACAAAACACCAAGTTCCTTGTTTTATTCGTGGTTTAGACCGAGACCTAAAAGCCTTTAAGAGCAAAAAGTGAGAGTAATTCAACCCCAATATGAAGGGAGACATATGAAGACAACTATCTCAGTTATAAAGTGTGACGTTGGTTCCCTCGTAGGGCACCACATCGTTCCTGAGCCGTTACTTGAAATAGCCCAAAACCAACTGGCGAAGGCAAAAGAGGCAAAGCTGATCAACAGTTTCTACGTATTCAACGCCGGAGACGACCTTGAACTTCTCATGACCCACGAGAAAGGTGAAGGAAACAGCGAAATTCACACCTTAGCTTGGAACACTTTTCAAGAAGCCGCAGAGAAGGCAAAAGCTCTGAAGTTGTATGGCGCCGGACAAGATCTGCTAAAGAACGCGTTCAGCGGCAACATCCGCGGTATGGGTCCAGGCGTAGCTGAGATGGAGATAGATGAGAGAAGATCTGATCCAATAATCGTGTTTGCAGCTGACAAGGCTTCAGCAGGTTCCTTCAACTACCCTCTCTATCGCATATTTGCTGACCCTATGAACTCAGCTGGACTTGTCATCGACACATCAATGTTTCACGGCTTCAAGTTTGAAGTGCTAGATTCAAAGAAGAATCAGAGAGTTATCCTGAAATCCCCCGAAGAACTACACGAACTCGTCGGCCTATTAGGATCGAGCACACGCTACACCGTTTCCCGCGTCTGGCAAGCCAAAAACCATCTCCTATGCGCAGTCACAAGCACAACAAAACTCTCCCTAATTGCAGGCAAATACGTCGGCAAGGATGATCCTGTAGCCATCGTAAGAGCCCAACATGGGCTACCTGCTGTTGGCGAGATCCTCGTACCCTTCCTCCACACCTACTTTGTTGAAGGATGGATGCGGGGAAGTCATTGGGGGCCTCTCATGCCTGTAGCCTTGAAAGACAGCAAATGCACGGTTTTTGATGGGCCTCCTAGAATGGTTGCATTAGGATTCCAAGTGTGCGATGGGCACATTGCCGACTTGAAAAATGGAAACCCGATGGTTGCAGATTTGTTTGACGACCCAGCTTTCGAGCTGGCTCGGCGAGAAGCCACAGAGACTGCAGCCATGATTCGTCGGATGGGCGAATTTCAGCCTGCCCGATTAAGCCAAGAAGCAATGGAGTACACGACCCTGCCTCAAATACTGGAAAAGCTGAAAGACCGTTTCAAACCATCTTGAAGCATATGTTATTTTCGAACCAAACTTTCCTGAAGGATGTCGTAGCGGGTCTTGACAGCCTTATAGATCAAGCTCCTAAGTTCTTCTCCAGACACTCCCTTCTCGCGAATAGCTGCCAACTTCTTCGCCAACTTGGCATCTCCGATACTCTTGAGCCATCTTTCGAAATCTTCTCTGACGAGATGAAACTCGAGGGACGTTATGCTAATGTCTTTAATCTTCTCAGAGAAGTCAAATAAGCTATCTGCACGCACACCAGAATACTGATCAACTCCAGTGTAAAAGTAGAATGTTCTATCGGGACCAAAAGAAGCTAAGATCGAAGCGACTTCTTCCTCACTAATTTGGATGTTTACAATGTCACTGCCAAGATCCGTTATCTTATAGTATCCCTTCACTGGCGAAGAGACATACCCTGCCTTTTTGAGACCAAGAATATGCATCATACACGAAGAAAAGTTGACCCCGACCTTCTCAGCTATCTCCTTAGGTCTCCTCGGTCGGGTATGTAGTACCATCTCCTCTAAGATCTTTCTCTTAACAGGGCTCAAACGCATAAGTTTTCTACACTCCACCCCATACTTATCTATATGCGTATTTCACCTTTTCAAATTTTTGATAGTTACTTGAGTGCTGACGCCTTTAGAAAGGAAATATCAAAGCTTTAATAGTGTGCAGTAGCAGTTCAAGTAAACAAAGATAAAGGAATTAAAGCAAATGCCAGAAGAAATACTCACAGATTTGATTAAGAAACAGATCAAGATTGAGAAAGGACTTGTTACCACCATTAAGAAAGAGGTGGAAGGTACACATAACGTGGCTGCTAAGCTCCTGCTCTTGGAAGTCCAGATGGACTCTGAGAAGCATGCAATGATCTTAGAAGGCATATTAGACGTCATAGATCATAAAGACGCCAAACCCCTCTGGGACACATTAATTGAAAGCTACGTCGACAAATTGGTTGTCAAGAAGAATCTTGAGAACCACATCAAGACTGAAGAAGCGATGCTTGAACACATACAGAGAGAGATAAGAGAAACCAAAGATGGAGGCATAAAACTACTGCTAGAACACATCGCCAGCGACGAAAAGAAGCACCATGAGATACTCCAAACCGTCATTAGAGAAGCCTACAAAATCCGACCGTAGGCTCTTACGCTTTTTTAAACTCTGCAGATGCTTTTGTCCAGCCTATAAGTCTCATCATCCTTAAAACTTTACACCTGCTTTTCCATTACCGTCGATAGAAAATGCATGCATGCCGAGTACGCGTCAGTAAAGAAAGAATGAGGAAATGTAAATAAGTAATAAGAACCTTAGCCATAGAAACAGTTCATCTATTCAAATGAAGCCTGTGAAGAATAATGAGGTTGGCAATATCAGTCTATGAATATCCACCTAAAATAGTGGGTGGTTTAGGCACATACGCCGCTGAGATAACGAGGAAGTTTGTTCTCCTAGAGAATGACGTGTCAATATTCACTATGAATGACGATAAAGGGGAACTACCCACCAGAGAGCTATGGCGGGGAATTGAGATCCACCGCCCTCTCCACATAGACGTATCAGATTCCCTCCCAGACGTGATCGCAGAGGACGTGAGAAAGTGGGGAAGAGGCATCCAATTCTTCTCAAAAGTTCTCGTCTACAACTATCTAAGTGCTGCAAAGATAGTGAATGACCTAGTCAAGAAGGAAGGTTTCAAATATGACGTCTTAGTAGCCCATGACTGGCTTTCTGTAATCGCAGGCGTCACTGCCAAGAGAGAACTGGGACTCCCCCTGGTTTTCCATGTACACTCAACAGAGAAGGGCAGAACCTTAGGCAACGGCTCAGAAGTCGTAACAAGCATCGAACATCGTGGCGGACAGATGGCTGACCTCGTAATAACCGTCTCAAATGCCATGAAAGACGAACTGATAGAGCTAGGATTTCCAAAAGAGAAGATCCGCGTCTGCTACAACGGAGTTGACCCGGAAAAGTACTCCCCAGACCAAGTGAGCGAAGCGAAGCGAAAGGAGATACGAGAAAGCTACGGAGTCAAAGACGAAGACAAAATGATACTATTCATAGGAAGACTCGTCTTGGTAAAAGGAGTTGACAAACTAATCATGGCCTTGCCCCACGTCCTGGCAAAGATCCCTAAGGTCAAACTAGTCATAGTCGGCCTTGGAGACATGGAGGAACACCTGAGAAACATGGTTAGAGGACTCAACCTCGAAGACACAGTAAAATTCCGCTTCGAATTCATTCCTGAAGAGGAACGAATCGCCCATTACGCCGCTTGCGACCTTGCTGTATTCCCAAGCCTCTACGAACCCTTCGGAATCGTTGCCCTAGAAGCCATGAGCATGGAGAAACCTGTTGTTGTAGGAGCTAGTGGAATCAGTGGCATGAGAGAAATCGTGATCTCCAGTGGCACAGAACAATGCGGCTTCCACGTCAATCCTAGTGACCCAGTAGACATCGCTTGGGGGATTGTAAGCAGCCTGCAAAACCCTGACAGAAAACATGAGCTTGGCAAAAATGGTAGGAAACGCGTCCTCTCCGAGTTCACTTGGGACGCAATCGCCAAGAAGACCCTTGAAACTTACTCCGAAGTGGTCAAAGAAGAAACCAACTAACCTGCTTCTATAGTAAAAGGCTGAGTAGACGATAGGATGTAGCATTTTGCTCAACGATATCCGTAAAGACTACCTTCTTGACAGGTGGGTTGTCATAGCAACCCACAGAGGACGCAGACCAACGGATTTCACCCAAAAAAAAAAATCGACCTCAAATAGAGACATCTCCTGCCCCTTCTGTCCTGGGAATGAGCGAAAGACACCGCCAGCCGTCCTCGTCTACTTGAAAGGCGATGGAGGTATCATAAAAAAGGCGGACACAAATGGTACACGCCATCAAGGCTGGTTGATCCGCTGCGTACCCAACTTGTATTCCGCCTTCTCCCCTCCAGAGAGAGGTGAAAGTTTCAAAACAGGAAAGGCAGTTGGACACCACGAAGTTCTAGTTGAATCTCCAATCCACAATGAACACCCTGGAGTCGCAAGAATTTCCCAGCTAATTCACGTAATCAATGGATACTCCGACCGTTTGAGGATACTCCTCAAAAAACCATATGTCAAATACGTTTCTATCTTTCGAAACCATGGTTTAGACGCAGGAGCTTCACTATCCCACACCCACAGCCAAATAATCGCCACCCCGACCATACCTCCAACTCCCCACAATGAGTTGGAAGCATGTAAAAAGTTCCATAAAGAGAGCGGAAATTGTATTCTCTGTGAAGTAATCCAGAAAGAAAGGAATAGTCCAAGATTCATATGGGAAAACGAAAGCTTCATAGCCTTTGCCCCTTGGGCTGCAGTTCACCCCTTCGAATTTTGGATAATCCCAAAAGAGCACCAAGGAACACTTCTCGAACTACAACACAAAACAGTAGAAGATCTAGCCAACGCCTTGAAAACCTGTTTAGGTGGACTAAACTCACTTCTGAACGATCCTCCCTACAACTTCGGATTTCACATGGCACCCAACAAAGAAACAAAAAAACTCTACCATTGGCACCTAGAAGTCTATCCGAAACTCACAATTTGGGCTGGATTTGAGAAATCCACTGGGATATACATCAACGTTGTACCCCCTGAAGATTCAGCGCAGAACATGAGACAGACGATCGCAAATCTTCCACAAGATTAGAAGCGGCTCATTCAGATTCCGAATATCAAACAAATCTTTTCTAGTAAACTGCCACACCTCTGTTTGCGCGTCTGAGGATGCCAGTGGTCTACTTGAAGTTAAAGCTGAGTCTGAAGATTCTACTCTTGACCCACGCCATCGCAACCACTTTCTTGGTAGCGACAATCGTGCTGTTGTTCCAAATAGACGAGATGATTCACGGTCAACTGTACGACTACGGTTTGCAGTTCAGTTATCAATGGGCTGCACCGTATTGGACTATCGAATGGCTAATCTTAGGTCTGCTTGGCTGCGTTGTAGTCATAAATCTCCTCTCCGCATCTTACTTGATACTTTCCCGCAGAAATCCGCCGCAAAGACAGACTTTGAACAAAAACATTTATCAAAAACTGAAGAGAGACGCTGAAAAGAGGGGAATTGGCGTTCAAGAGCTGGTTCGTGCGGTAATAATTCCGGAATGGCTGAAAGAAAGCGAGTAGATTGGTGGCTTCTCTTGACGCGCCACCTACGAACGGAATCTTCGCTTACGCTCCTGAAAATCTTTCAGGAACCATCTAATAGCGTAATTCCAATTCTGAATGTGACATAATAGTAATATTAGTTCTATGTTGAAAATTTCCATAACATGGAGAAGCAAAGTATGCAATCTAAAATTGACTTGCCAGAAGGAGAAGAAGTAGACTTTGAAAACGAAAAGGAAGAGTGGAACAGTTACAAACTGGCAGATGGTTCAACATTGAAGGTTAAGCTCGTCCTCATCAACGTTGTCAGGAGTCGCGACAATTTTGATTCTCTAGGCAACCCATTATACGGCATTACTTCACAAAACATCGTTAAAGTTTTGAATGTGCCTAAGAAACTCAAACGGAAACCATGACAAGCTGGAAAGACAGGTTCGAAGTCTCCTTGGCAAAACGACTATTGTCAACCAACAAGCGTGTGGTGCTAAGCGTCATCATTATGATAGTCCTAGGCATTTCTATCTACATGTCACCACTCAGAGGAAACACAATCTCGGCAGTCGGAGTATTCGCCATCCTCAACACAGCAATAATCACCCTCATAGCAACGGTTCAAGTTGAAATAGTCAGCTTGGAGGAAGACATGGACATAAGTATGACTTCACTTGGCAAGCAATACAATCGTCAAACAACTTGCTTTATTTCACAAGCGGGAAACATCAACTGTTCAACTTCATCTTCTAGAACAAATATGCTTGAAAGAAGCGTATGCGTTATGGGAACCCAAACAACATCAAGTCTTACGTATGCATTCTTACATGTCAATCTCACAGAGTAAAATAAGTATTTGTCGTGGACACGCTAGTCAATCTCACATGAAGGTGAGGCTGAACTGAAATGTCTAGGTTTTTCTTCTCGGGAGAAGTCTTCCAGTCTTGCGTCGGTATTTCAAATACTCTACCCCAAACCTTCTGGTCAACAGTTCCTCCTCCCTATTCACAAGCCCCACGTAGCCTGGAATCGCCACAAGCGGTATCGCCGCCAACAAGTTGAGGACTATTAGAAAAAAACCTGTGAACAAGATGAAATAAGCTAGATACGAAGGGTGACGTACGTACCTGTAAGGACCCCAAGTCACAAGCTCTTGATTCTGAGGCATCTCCCAAGAAGTAGCAAACTTACCGCGTGCTAGAACACTCCAAATAAACAAGGCATAGCCAAAACCTGTGACTACAATACCTGAAAGCTGAACTTGAGAATCAAAGGAGAATCGAAGCTGAAAAACTGAGTTTCCAAGAATCCAGAAGTGATCCATGAAGGCTAAGACAATGTAAAGCCCTGACTCTAAAAAGAAGACACCAGTCCCAAAGGCCGCCAACATGACTGCAACTCCTCCAGGTCTGTCCACTTCAGCCCTGTACTCCTCACCCCTTCTCTCAGTTGAATGCCTTCGCAGATTGTACAGGTTCACACCCCAAAAGAAAGCTAAACAAACAGTTAGAAAAACAGCTATTCCCAAACTAGCAAGCATGAACAAGAATCTTATCAACTACTTAATATTCTTCACACCCCTCCCGCATAATAACTAACAAAAGGAGTACACTAAAGACAGACAAGAAACATCAAGCAATGCTTAAAAGCAGTCCTCACTGCAATAGTACACTCACAATAAGCATGTACTGCCAAGTGAAAGGTGAACTAGTTGCCCTTTAAAGAAGGAAATTTCCTACTCATAGAACACACAGCCAAAGTGAAAGAGACAGGCAAAATCTTCGACACAACTCAAGAAGATGTGGCAAGAAGCGAAGGCTTCCATAAAGAAGGAGAGATCTACGAGCCAAAGCTAGTAGTTATCGGTGAAGGTTGGGTACTCAAGGTTCTAGATGACAACTTACCATCTCTGTTATTGAACAAGCCTAAGACAATTGAGGTCCCTCCTGACAAGGCTTTTGGTCCAAGGGACCCAGAGAAACTTAGAATGGTATCGCTACGTCGGCTCAGAGACAAAGGAATAACACCAAAACTAGGAATGCAGATCGAATACGACAAGAAGCTAGCTATAATAAGAACGATGGGAGCCGGCAGAGTACAGCTAGACTTCAATCCACCACTAGCAGGCAAGACCCTAGTATACGAAGTGACGGCTAAGAAAAAACTTCGAACACGGGAAGACAAAATTCACGCCCTAATCCACCGAAGAATACCCCTATTAGAAATCGGCAAATTTAAGCTAGATCTCGAAAAGGATGATGTGGTTCTGCGCGTTCCAGAAGAAGCGTTCTACATAGAGGGGCTTCAAATAGCGAAGAGGGGGATAACCACGGACATACAACGTTTCTTCCCTGCAATCAAGAAGATCGAATTCGTTGAAACATACTTAGCCCCCAAGAAGGAAGAGGCACCGAAGAAAACATCAACAAAAAAGACCAAGGCGAAGAGAACCTCAACAAAGAAAACCCCGACGAAGAAGAAACCAGTTGCCAAGAAGAAACCACTAAGAAAGGCTCAAAATCCGAAGTAGATCCCTCTATATCACTCCAGTCTTCTTTGCGAGGGTCTTAGCTGATCTGTGCGTTAATTTCTTCTCATCCAAGATCGTGTATCGCTCTGGCCGAATGGTTCTAGCCTTCAATAATGCGTCGACGATATCTTGAGATCCTACTTCCAATTCTTCAGCTGTTGTTGGGGCACCAACCTTTTCCAGTTTGGACTTGATGCGCTCCCAATTCATGTTGTGAAGGTACGCCATCATTATGGTACCTACGCCTACTACTTCTCCATGCAGCGCATGACCAGAAGCTATTGAATGCAGTGCATGATTGAATAGGTGTTCTGAGCCGCTACTGGGTCTACTACTGCCTGCTATGCTCATTGCAACACCACAGCTTATTAGGGCTTCCATTAGAACTCTCAAACCTTCTTCATTCTCTGGTTTGATCAAGTCCGCGTTTCTTGAGACAAGCTTAGCACTCATAAGAGCCAAGCTCGCTGCATATTCACCATAATATTCATTCTTTGCCTTGTGAGCAAGAAGCCAATCTTGGACTGCGGTGAACTTGGCAAGGATGTCACCACATCCGCTTGCTGAATAGCGATGAGACGCTTTGACAATGATACTTGTGTCCGCAATTATTGCCATAGGTGCTTGAGCCATAATAGAGTAGGGTTTCTCAGAACCCTTTATCGACGCCAAAGGGCTTGCGATCCCATCGTGGGACGCAGTTGTAGGCACACTGATGAAAGGGAGATACTGATGAGCAGCACTGAGCTTGGCAACATCAATCTTTGTGCCTCCTCCTACACCTAAAACAACTTGAGGATTCAATTCTACAATTCTCTCTCTGACGGAGTTCACTTCCGCCATTTTGGAAGATGAAACAATCAAATGATTAGCACTTATTCCAGAATCTTCCAGTAGGTCAATGATCTTGTGACCTACAATTCTGTAGGTGTTAACTCCTGTGACTACAAAGGCAGATTTCGAGAACCCTAACTTTTTACAGACCGGAACTACTTGACTTAAAGTTCCCTTTCCCACGATGACTTCCCGAGGAAGCTGCATCCGATGAACATGCGAAGTCAAAGCAATCACGTTTCGACTGAGTTGCAAGGCGTCTCCAACCGATAGTAATGGTCACGAAATCTTTTTAAACTAGTCGGTCAAGTATAGTTCGACTGCCTTCTTTTGAAGGACAATCGCAAACAGAGTTTTAAGTTTTCCAGGAGACATGGAAATGCGTGAAACATCAAATCCACTAGTCTATAAAGGAACTACCACTATAGGTGTAGTCTGCAACGACGGAATAATTCTCTCATCTGACACCAGGGTAACAATGGGCACGTTCATTGCCCACAAGAAAGGGAAGAAGATCTACAAAATAGACGATCATGTTGCTATGACCATATCTGGAAGTGTCGCAGACGCGCAAAGACTTGTTGACATAATTATCGTGAATGCTCGACTTTACAAGATAGACTTCAGAAGACCAATTCCAATAAAATCTGCCTCTAGGCTACTCTCAAATCTTCTCTTCTCCTCACGCTACTACCCCTTAATCGCTCAAATAGTAGTTGGCGGGATCGATAATTCAGGCTCTCACGTATTCTCGCTAGACCCCCTCGGTAGTCTAGTGGAAGAGAAATGTGTCGCTACCGGTTCAGGGTCTCCAGTTGCGTATGGGGTACTCGAAGATAAATATCAAGAAGGAATGCCAACAGCTGAGATGTTGCCAGTCGTAGTTCACGCCCTAAAAGCAGCTATGAAGAGAAACACCGCAAGTGGTGACAGTTTCGATATAGCGATTATAGACAAGAATGGATACCGTGAATTAGCTGACGACGAAAAAGCAAGCATAGCGGAGACGACATCTGAGTTGAGGAGAAAAGAGTGACCGCAGTCGATAAGAGCAAACGAGAAGTAAGCCAAATTGTTCTACAAAAAATCCCTGCAAGCGCAGAAATTACTCGAATAGAGTTTGAAGGTCCAGCCTTAGCAGTTTACACAAAACGACCAGAAGTCCTCATCGATCAGAGCTCTATTATCGCAGATATAGTCAGCTTAATCCGCAAGAGAATTGTTATAAGATCAGATCCTTCCGTGAGAGTGTCAGAGGAAGAGACAAAGAAGTTTGTAAAAGAAACCGTGCCCAAAGAGGCTGAGATCACGAGCATAAGCTTCGATCCAAGCTTAGGTGAAGTCATAATAGACGCCAAGAAACCAGGTTTGGTGATAGGGAAGAATGGGGCTGTACTTCAAGAAATCGTGAGAGAAACCAAATGGCGTCCTCGGATTTTGAGAAGTTCCGCAATTCCATCAAAGATAATCAGTCACATGCGCTATTATCTTCACTCAGAGAGCAAAGAACGGGGAAGAGTGCTGCGAAACATAGGAGAGAGAATCTTCCGTCCAACAATCCATGAAGCAGGCGACGTGAGAATCTCAGCCTTGGGAGGATTCCGCCAAGTTGGGCGCTCAGCAATTCTGCTGCAAACAAGAGAAAGTCAGGTGCTTCTAGACTGTGGAATAAACCCAGGCTCAGTAAATCCCCTTGACGCCTTTCCTCGTTTAGATGTCCCCCAATTCGACATCGACACCCTTGATGCTGTAGTAATAACCCATGCACACCTCGACCATTGTGGTTTCCTTCCCTTCCTATTCAAATATGGCTATGACGGTCCAGTCTACTGTTCAGATCCAACTTCAAACTTGATGACTCTACTGCAACTCGATTATCTTGATGTTGCAGACAAGCAAGGCTTCATCGCCCCTTATGACCAAAAAGACGTCCGTTCCTGCGTCCTCCACACCCTCCCCCTCCGCTACGGAGCAGTTACAGATATCTCCCCAGACATACGTCTAACCCTCCGCAACGCTGGTCACATCCTAGGATCGTCAGTCGTCCACTTACACATTGGAGAAGGTTTGCACAATCTAGTGTTCACAGGCGACTACAAGTATGGAAAAACAACACTTCTCGAAGCAGCCAGCACAGATTTCCCGCGAGTAGAAACAATCATTACAGAGAGCACATATGGCGCACCCTACGATGTGATGCCCTCAAGAGTAGTCGCTGAAGAGAAACTCTCCACAGTAATTAACGAGACTTTAGACCGCGGTGGAAAGGTTATGATTCCAGTGCCAGCTGTAGGTCGTGCTCAAGAAATAATGTTGATAATTGACGGATACATGAAAAGGGGGCTGATGAGAGAAGCTCCAGTTTTCATCGAGGGAATGATCTCAGAAGCCACAGCAATTCATACAGCGTACCCTGAGTATCTGGCGAGGAATGTTCGAAACAGCATCCTGCATGAAGGAATAAACCCGTTTCAATCCGACTACTTCACAATAGTTGAGCACCCAAGCGCAAGAGATGAGATTGTTGAAGGCGAACCAAGTATTATCATGGCAACAGCCGGTATGCTTGAAGGAGGGCCAATCATAGATTATTTCAAGCGACTAGCTCACGATGAACTGAACACAATTATATTCGTCAGCTACCAAATCGAAGGCACATTAGGTAGTCGCGTGCAGAAAGGATTAGGCGAGGCATCTCTCTTCAACAACGAAGGTAAGATGGAAGTAATAAAGGTTAAACTTCAGGTCGAATCAATCGAAGGCTTTTCCGGACATTCAGACAGGAGGCAGATAATCAACTACATCCGCCGCGTTACTCCACGGCCTGAAAAAGTTGTAGTCTGTCACGGTGAAAGATCGAAATGTCTAAGCGTAACCCATTTCTTGAGAAGTAGATTCAAAATTGACGCTGTAGCCCCTGAAATCTTAGAGACGGTTAGGCTGCGGTAGTAACCTCTTCTTGTTGTGAAGCCGCCTTTTCTCGCCATATATGCACTCCAGAAGGAGTGACCACTATCCTTTCCTCTCCCAACCTGGCAATATCACCCTCCACGGATTCTGCGAAGCTACACAACTCGTTAACTGCTGTCTTGATGTCTTCAACACTCTTGCTTGCGAGGGGACTTACCTTTATGATGAGAATGTTACCTGACTTTACTTCACGCTTGATCTTATCTAAATCTGAGAGTTTTCGAAGGGGCATGGCCTTTAAAAAGATCTTTGAATGTAGAGTCTCAGCGCCTTTGCTAACATTTGAGACCTTAGATTCTTTAACGTGACCACGAACAGTTTTCTCAAAGATTCCTCCAGAGCTTGACAAATGGATACTTCCTATTATTATGTGAACTCTCAGGCTGTCAATATCTCTTTATTTGCGTTGTTTTTTTTGATGTATAACCTATTTTTATGCTCTGATTTTATAATACTTGCGTACCGAAAATTCATGTTTTAGCAATTAAATCACAGGAAGATTCTGCGAGTCAATCGTAGAGGATACGAGAATGGTGTCTCAACAAAAATTTTTAGCACTCTTTCTACTTCCCTGTCAACTCAATGATTTAACTTTCAGCACGATCAGCTTCGCAACCTAGACATCTTTATGTGAACTTTGAAAAGGCGTGAGCATAGGTGGAAACCAAAGTTAGGGATATGCCTTCTTAGCGTAAATTTTCTCTTAGCTATTTCAATTCTATCTTGGAGCAATTTGAACTTGGTTCTACTCAAATGATAAATAGAACTTAGTTCTAGAACTCTGCTCTAGATGATTGGTTGGAGGAAAATCTTTTCAGGCGATCTCCTTTCTCCCTTGGGCTATGTCCCATCCTCCAACCATGAACTACATTGTATCCTTTCTGCCCAAACCCCGTTATAAATGACGGAGTGGAGCCTTATAGACTTTCTTCTCACAGTTGAAGGTAGGGTGTAAATAGCTGATGCAGCAGATGTTCCTGGATTTTATCAAAAGAGAAGACCTACGATGCATCTTTAAAACTAAAGATTATGGCCTTGTATTAGGATTTCAAACTGTGGACGCGTACGTGTCAAGGCGTGGTTTAGTTCGAATCTTCAGTTTGAAATATGTAAAGAAATACTGTTTATTAATACAGAAGATTTAATACAGCACGACAATCATACCCACATAAAAATAGAGGAGAATGCACACATATGCAACTAAATATTAAGAATAAACCTCAACTAACAGGCATCATTATACTGTTCGTAGGCGTAGCTCTCTTAGTCTTCACCTTCATAAACGCCTATCTCTTTCTTCAAAACCCTCTCAGCATAATTGCATCCAGTGACTTGGCACGAGTCTTTGGGCAAGCTCTAGCACCTCTCATCCAAGCGAGCATACATCTAATGTACCTAGGTATAATGGGATGGATAGGATCCCTACTCACAGTAAGAGGAATACCACTGGTGACCCACAGATACATTTCCATTGCCAAGACAGTGAATACAGCACAGCCAAGACCACAAGCGAAACGCGCACACAAACAGGTCCCATCGGAACCCAAGACCCAACTTACTCCCGAACCCAAACTAGGTGAACCCCAAGCAATTCTAATTCCACCCCAAAACCAAGGGGAAGAGTAAACATAGATGAAAATATCACTGCGGGCTATGAGTTGGGTCACACGATTTTTTTGGATAATAGCCCTCGCCATCACAATAACCTGCGTCTACTCAGTCACCCTAATCCGAATAAGCTTTGAGGAGCCAACAACCTACATGACAGAAGAAGATCTAAACATAATGCTACCCATAATACTTGGAAATGAAGGTTACTACAACATAGTTGATCTAAACATAACAACACAATTATTAGATAATGAGAACAGCCAAATTTCAAAAGCAACTACCTACGTGTCACAGATTCCTCCTCAGAATAACACAACAATTCTCCATAACATTAGCTTACCGCTGGACGAAATCATGGCAAATATGGACTACCTCTTCAACGACTCAAACTTCACCCTGCTTGGTTCAGCCCAACTGAGCTACGCTAATCTTGTTCCATTTTCACTCGAAACAAACACAACCATACCCTGGGGAGCACCCTTATTCAACTTCACAACAGGTGATCCGACTGTCAACATGTATAACCTTACTCACTTCGGAGTAATTATACCAATCAGCTTTGAAAATCACTCACCCTACATCAGCGTAACAGGAGTAATTCGTGTTGAGATCATAGACAATTCACATCAGGTAATAGGAGAAGGATCCGTTTCAATGGACGTACCCCCCGGAACTAACTATAACGGGCAACTAGAAACTGTAGTCAACGCAACCTTGATTGATGACATTGAACAAGTCCACTTCTACATTGAAACCTCAATGTTCAACTATGGTCCTATCGTGATAGACTATGAATAAGTCAGCAAACGAAAAAGTAAATAGATTCAACAAAAAGAAGATATTCCTCCGGTTGGGCAAAGCTACATTTAAATCGGCTGTCGTCTACATATTCTTCTCAATCTTCTCGATGATCGTAGCTCCCTTTGAAGGATTTGCCGACGTTCAACCCCTCTCAATCGCATTCTTAGCCATATACATCTTTTTCATCTTTGCCATTGAGTTGACTCGCGGCTCAATCTTCCAACAGATCTTCAACATAGTTAATTCTCTGTTGATCGTCGCTTACATCATTCAAGTTTTAGACATGGGAGTGATCAATGCTTCTCTTGACGAGTTTAGTCTGATGATTGACTTACGTTTCTTTCTCTCAATTTTTGCAATTGGAGGTTTTCTGGGATTCGCCAGGAGCATGCTACAACTCCTGAATTGGATGAACGAACGGGAAGAGTATTTGCTTAAGAATTACACTAAGTCACTGTAGGAGAGTTCTACTAAGTCTCCAGGAGCAATGTTCAGTTCGCTAATGAGTCTTTCGATCTTTGATATGTCGTCTTTCTGTTGCTCTGAATTCGCCGAAGTTATGCGTTCAAACTCAATGAAGTATCCTAAGCTCTTGACTTTGTCTAGATGAATTTGAACGCCCTCAAAACGAAAGATTTCTCTAACCTTGTCTACTATCACTTTAACCTTCAATATCTTGGTGATGATCCTTTTAAAGGCGTGAGGTTGTGGGATCCTCAATATGAAGACTGAGCTACTCTTTGGAACCGGGATATCTTCTCTCTCATAATAGATTAGTTCGGCATCAGCTTCCCCCACTATCTTCCGAAGTTTCAACCGACCTTTAGGAACAATGTAATATGTATCTATCTGGTGTAAGATACCTATGGCTTCAGCTTTAAGCTGATTTAGTCTGCTTCGAGCAGAAGTTAATTCGTTTACTCTGGCTTTTAACTCAACCATCATGTGTTGAGCTTTCACATTTTCACCTGACATTTCCTGTGACTCAGCTATTTCTGGGTTGTGTCAACACTTAAGGTGAGCGTACACTCAGCTTCTTAGCCATGACATAGGCGCTTTCCCCGTCAGCATAGTACCTACGTATTGTCCGAACGATGTCAAATCCCAACTTCTTGTACATGCCTACTGCTGAAAGGTTGCTGGTTCTCACTTCCAAGTAGCATTCTTTCGCTTTGTATAGCCGCATATTTTTCATTGTTTCCTTCATCAGGGCGCTTCCAATGCCCTTGTGTTGAAACTTTGGTAATACTGCAATGGAAACAACGTGTCCTTTCTTGGAGAGGCCAAGCAGGCTGAAACTTGAGAAGCCTGTTTCAATTCTGCACATTATGTAGCCTGTGAGGCTTTTTTCTTGCTCAGTTACAATAAAGGTAAAAGGATAACGTTCAAAAAGATGTATGAAAAAATACGGAGAGTAGTTTTCAGGTAGGCAAGCACGATTTATGCTCATAACTTCTTCAAGATCGTCCGTTCTGAATGGTCGTAAGGTGAAAGCAGTCTGCATGTGTTGCTACCTTGATAGTAGCTAGGCGCAACATATGAAAGTTAAGTTTTTTGGCGTGTCTGCTGGAGAAGGCTCTGCAGAGCCTAAAGACTCATGTATGACGCTTTCTGTACGCTATAGATTTATCAGTTCGCGCTTCGATTTCAAGAGTAGAAGGTTGAACATGAAAGCTCTTGGGTTACTTTCAGGTGGGCTGGACAGTACATTAGCAGTCAAACTAGTTCAGAGTCAAGGAGTAAACATTGTAGGTGTTAACTTCACAAGTCCATTCTCTCTCTGCGAAGAGGGCAACATATACGCTGCAGTGAAACAATTAGACATTCCCCTAAAAACAATTAATGTAGGCAATCAATATTTCAAGATTCTTCGAAACCCCAAATATGGGTATGGAAAGAACATGAACCCTTGCATCGACTGCAGAATCTTCATGTTCAAGAAAGCTAAGATCTTCGCAGAGAAGATCCAAGCCGATTTCATAATCACTGGAGAGGTCCTCAACGAAAGACCAATGTCCCAAAACATAAAGGCCTTAAGGATCACTGAAGAGGAGGCAGGTCTGGAAGGGAGGATCTTAAGGCCACTGTCAGCCAAGTTGCTGCCTGAAACTGAAGCGGAGAAGCAAGGTTGGATTGATAGAGAAAGACTGTTGGATATCAAAGGACGATCGAGGAAGCGGCAGATGCAATTAGCTGAACAATTAGGCATTGAGGAATATCCAACGCCTTCCGGTGGCTGTCTCTTAACCTATAAGGAATTCGCGGCTAAAGTCAGAGATTTGCTGCAGCACAAAAAGAGAATTAGAACTGGAGATATCAATCTACTCAGGGTGGGGAGACATCTTCGATTCAATAAGAACAAGATAGTTGTCGGTAGGAATGAAGCGGAAAACAAGCAGCTTGAGAGAATGAGAGGAAAAGATGATTATCTCTTCGAGGTACCTGATTGCGGTAGCCCTATTACGTTGCTCCAAGGCCCGAAAACTGATATAACCATAAGATTAGCGGCAGCTTTGACCCTACGTTACTCCGATAAGAAAGGAGAAGCATTGGTTAGATTTGGCAGAGAGGAACTAACTGAATCAATACTTGTTCTACCTTCAAACGCTCTCGAGATTGAGAAGCTGCGCGTAAAGTAGCCTCGTTCTATGTTAGATACACGTTCCGCACCCGCGCATATCCAAATAGTAGCCCAAGAATAGGAGCCAGAGATTTTGATGTATGCATTCACGCTTATCTTTCAGCTTCTATTTTCATGGGTGGCGCGTAGTGTTCAGTTAGGTCTTAAATTCTGTGAGAGTTATATGACCGTGGGGGACTACCCAGATCTTAGCGTTCTTACCTACAATTTTGAAGGCTTCCTGCAGGGCATCGTTTAGTGCTCTTGCAGTTCGAAGCTTGAAGACGTTTGTTGCGTAGTAGTCAGGCATCGTTGAAACAAGAAATATGCGGTTTTTTTGGAGCGCTTTCAATAGATAGTATGCTTTATGTCCGCCTATGACAAAGCGTCTCTTAATCTCTTTCTCAATTGATTTCACATCTTTGAACTTAGTCATCCATTCATAGAAGACTTCGTTTCCGTAGCCTTCGGCGCATTCTGCTACTAGTATGATAACGCCACCACGTTTTACACTGTTCAAGTTGTTATCAATCGCTTTGTATGATTGATAGAGGTCGATGTCTGCTGGGTGTCCTCCAGGGCTGATTATGACAATATCTGCGCGACGATCAATTGAGACTTTACACATCTCTTCTACGAGTTTCACTCCTTCATAGAAGGCTTCTTCTAGATCTCCAGCGAAAGCTTTTACAATCTCGCCCTTGCTGTTCGTCACGACGTTTAAGATGAAGTCAACCTTTGCTAATTTTGCCGCTTCAACCATATCTTCGTGGATGGGATTTTCTTCTAGGATACTGGTTCGAGCTTTTGGGTGCAGTATCATTCTGTGATTGTGTCTTATCGTTTCGGCGCTGGAGATGGCGGGTAGAACGCTTTTTCTACCTCCTCCAAATCCGGCGAAGTAATGCATTTCAATGTCACCTGTGAGGATGTGTATGTCTGCTTCGGTGAAGGCTTTGTTGATTGTGACCTTTGTCCCGTATTTTTTTGTTGTTCCAATGTATACTTGGTCTTTGGTGTGGCAATTGTGGCTTATGGTTCTGATGCGACTGACTATCTCCTCTCCTAAGAGTGTTTTTGCTTCATTAGCTTTCACTTCTCTGTGAGTGCCGCACCCGAATATTATCGTGATGTCCTCGTCTTTGGCACCCAGCTTGTTGAGTTCTTCGAGGAGTCCTGTTATCATCAGGTGAGTTGGGGCTGGACGAGTGAAATCATCTACAACAACTGCGATTGTGTTCCCTGGATTTACTATGTCACTCAAGGGTTTGCCGCCGATAGGCTCTCTCAACGCCCGTAGGATTTCCTTTTTGACATCGGGAACTCCTGATTTTTCCTTAGGTTCAATTAAGCCGAGTAGACTTCGAGTTGGGATTCGTGCGCAAACTTCAGTTTTATTATATGGAAGCCAAATATCAACCATCGATCTGGTACTCCTGATTGGAAAAAGTTAAGACTAATCCTTTTAAGCGTATCGAAGGTCATGTCTGAATCGAATGCTTCTACCTTCAATTCTGATTGGTGGGGGTAGAGTTATTATCTCACTGGCGTAGAATATTAGAGCGCAGGTGAGTCAATGATCAAGGTGATTATCGAACGGAGAGATTGTAAGCATTGGGTTGAGGGTCAATGCTCCCAAGAAAAGATCGAGATTAAAGAAAGGACAATTTTTCCCCAAAGAGGAAGTAGCCTTCTGGAAACATTTGAGATGGTCGCAGGCGTATGTTGCACCACACTTTTCCTCAACTAATCCTTTTAGTTAGAAGCATGTTTAACCTCCTTTCAGCGAGTACAAGGTAGAGTGCAGTTATGTCCATAGAGAATGTAGTTCTCAAAGAGAACGAAATTGCCTTTAAATGGTTTAACGATTACGCGGGAGTCAGCCTGAGAACGCCAACAAGGAATCTAGTAATCGATCCTGTGGACGTAAGCGCCAAAGCTTTCTCAACCTTAGACGCCATCCTTATCACACATGAACATTACGACCACTTGGATGGTCTCCTAGTGAGAAGGATTCAGGAACTTACCGACTGTCAGGTGTTGGCTGATCCAACATCCACACGGAAACTTGAACACTCAATACCTCCAGAGAAACTCCGAGAAATGCAGCCGGGAACTGAAACTAAAATTGGTGATGTAACGGTTAGGGCTGAGATATGCAATCATCAACTCGCAAAAACACCTGTCACATTCCTCATTACTAGTGAAGAGAATGTTACGGTTTTCCACACCGCAGACAGTTTGCCTTTCGCTGAGATGAAAGATGTTTGTGAAAAGCACAAGCCAGATCTTGTCTTCTGTGCCGTAGGTATAGCGCCAGGTGCATCCCCTGAAGCAGGAGTGGAGATTGTGAAACTAGTTCACCCTAAAGTGGCAGTTCCATACCACTCGGCATCCAAGACAGATATGATTGAATTCTGCAGGATCGTGAAAAAGGAAAAACTCAAAACCAAAAGCTTGATTCCAGAACGGGGCAACGCATACATAGTTGGAAAAGAACTGAGGAAATAACATGGACTCGGAATCGGCAAAGAAGCAGCTTTGCCAGATATTATTCGAGATTGGCGCGCTGAAGTTTGGTACTTTCAGACTTACAAGTGGAAAAGCCAGCCCCTACTATATTGACCTGCGAATGGTGCCCAGCTTTCCTGACGCCTTCCATAGGATATGTGACATTTACGTTAAATTGATAGAAAACAATGTTGGAGCTGAAAATTTTAGACTCGTTGCAGGAGTTCCCACGGCAGGAATTCCCTTTGGTGCTGTCATCGCCTATAATCTCCATAGACCCTTCATTTATATACGGTCAACTCAGAGCAACCATGGAAGGAAACGTAGAGTTGAAGGAGTGCTAACTCCAGGGGATAAAGTCCTCTTACTAGATGATTTGGTTACTTCAGGGAAATCCCTTATTCAAGCAGCCTCCGCCATAAGGACGGAAGGTGGAATAGTGAACGATGCAGTTGTTCTTATTGTCAGAGAGGAAGGGGGAGAGGAGAAGATAGCGAAGGAAAACCTAACGCTCCATTATCTGTTGAAAGCTGGCGAGATCGCTAACATGCTGCATGAGGTTGGAGTCATAGATGATGAAGAGCTGAAAAAAATCCTGAGACAGAGGACTGAAGAATAATTTAGAAAACAGAGTAGAATTCAGTTTTCGATGCTACGATCAAACAAATTCTGTTTCGGTGTTACTGAAAGAAAAAAAATGTTGAAATTGTGGGAAAATCCTGCGTCATCATGTGGCTACTTGCCACAGCAGTCTTTGTATTTCTTCTCGCTTCCACAATTACATGGATCTTCGGGTGCAGGTTTGCTCTTCTTAGGTCCACAACCGCAGCTTGACATCTAATTTCACCTCACAAAGTTTCTTTTCTAAACTATTTTAACTTATCGCTCTTATAAAGAAGTAGGAGTTTTTCATGCATGCACGCGCACACACATTTGGTCATGATAAAAACGTGGTGAGCATCAAAATTCGAACTTCCTCACTATCTTTCGCTCCTTTTCACCAATTATCTCACCAACTACATGGATATAGTTTTCAAGTTCCGAGTTGCATGTATGCATGCATTCAATAAGGGGGATAAACGAGAAAAGTAGACTATGATCTAGGTCTTACTGTGCATCATAAGTTTTCAGCTTGCCTCTCAACTCGTTTTCAATCGAGAAAATTTTCTGTTTACTTTTTCGGAAGCTTGTTAAATAGCCCTGACGTTCCAACTGATTAAGGTAGCTACTTTCTACTGCTCGTGCACGCCCAGTATATTTACTAACATCGCTAGCTGTTCCGTGTTCAATTGTCATCAGTCCTAACACAGTCTTACGAAGATGATCTGGTAACGAAATAGGTGATTTTAATTCTACCTTATCTGGTGAAGCTATCTGGTATCTAATTTCCCTTAGCTCAGTTTCTATCTTCTTCAGTTTCTTTTCGATTCTTTTCAGAGTTTCTTCAATTGCCACAACTCATTCAACCTTTACGAAACGATGGCCCCTATTTGAATCGCTTTCAATATCTCATCAGTATTAGTCAAATGAACGCATCTTTTTCTGCATGCATGCGTGCGCGCAGACTATTTCGTAAGGTCTTGAATTATTGCTTTTGGAGCGTTCTCTTTGACTGATGCTATCCCGTTCTTGCAGCCATCTTTTGATTTATAGCTTTCACTATGGGTTATTATTTCGCCATTTGGTGCTCTTAACCTAAATCTGTATTCGCCAGAAGTATCTCGGAATATTTCAAATTGTGCTTCGGGCATTATTAACACATTCGATATATGTGTTCAAAAATCCTTAAAAGACTTTCTATTTTTAAGCCAAACGTGTGATATCGCACTATATATGTTTAATTTGATACGTTATTTTCCCTTGGCATTATCCAGTCGAATAAGGATGGAAACAATTCAAATGTATGGCTTGATTGCTTTTGGAATAAATTATTCAAAAAATCTTAATTACTCATAAAATATCAGTTCTTTCTCTTCGAGTTCTACGTGCAGTTTGCCGACAGCTTCATAGACGTCTTCCTCTTTCTTCGCTCCAGTACACACGAGTTTTCCGCTTGCGAAGAGAAGTATGACCACTTTGGGTTCCTTCATGCGGTAGATCAACCCAGGGAATTGCTCTGGCTCATACATGGTTTTATTTAGATCATAAGCTGACTTCTCGAGGTCGATCATCCCTCCGAGGTTTGCTGAAGCTACTATGTTTTGGATTTTTAACTCGGGCTTGCTGATGATGATAATGCCGCTTGTCTTCAGTTCTTTGACCACTTTCATAACGGCTCTTCGGGATTCTTTCGCAGATTTAGCGCCCGTGCAAACCATTTTCCCAGAATTAAAGATCAAGGTCGCAGTTTTAGGTCGCTTAAGCCGAAAAACTAATCCGGGGAATTGCTCTGGTCGATATTCCACACCCGGATATCCCTTTACAACAGCATTCAAGTCAATACGTTGATTCAGAGTTGCTGAAGCAACCACATTCTCAATCTTAATGGTAGCCTTGAGCTTCGGCATCCTCGGCACCTAAACTGTATACATTAAGAAGGTTAATATATAAAGGGTTATAAAGGCGGCAATTGCGGAATCCTCCGTATAACCCCCGTTGTTCTGAGTATCATCCACGGTAAGATAACCATCAAGTATCAACAGACGACATTTCTGCATGCATGCATTAAACGCGTTGTAGACTTTGTTCCGTCGATAGTACGTTGATTCACGCATTACCAGCGTCTCGGTATGGACGCCTCACCGATAATAGCAAGTCCAAATTGGTCTCATAAGGATTCGACACTTAGAAGGTCAGATTCCTCTTTGGGCTGTTCAGATTCCATCACTTTCTTTATGGAAGGAATCACGAATTCGAGGAGAACTAGGATTACAATCAAAATCACTATAATTATCATGCCATTTCTCGTGTGAACGAATAATGGAATATGGCCAAGGTACGGAATAGTCCACACGACCTTACCAACAATATCGGTTTCTTCTACAATCCAACTGTCAGGACCGGGATTATGGTCACCTTCAGTGTTAAATTTCCAAACATCTCCATCTAGCCATTTTTTCACTGCTCTATGAACTATAAGTTGATCAGGCTCTCCTGGTTTATAGAAGACAATAATGTCTCCAGTACCCGTCTCAGCAACGATTGTGCCTGCGTCTAACATTCCTTGGACGATGATCAAATCGCCTTCATTCAGTGTTGGAACCATGCTTCCAGAAGCCACAGCAAGTAACGGATAATCAGTCATCAGATAAGCTTTCAACCCAAACCAGAAGGCAGCAATGCTGACTATGATTATCACTAATAAGATGACGGATCGTACATATTCATTGGCTAGCAGATCTCTGAGTCTTGACAATGCATCAACTTCGAATCGGCGACGTTTTCGTTGGTTTGTTCACTGTCCCATATTTAAAACTTAGCTATCAATTCTCAATGCCTTACAAAGACTTTAATTATTCAGAAAAAAAGGGAGACAGGACTGGTTTATGAACAGGGGGCTTTGAGGGTTTTACCGCCTTAGATCTTTTTCTTGTTAAGGACAACACGAAAAGCCTTACTGCATTTGGGGCAGTCATATAGACCGATCTCAAGTTCCAGTCTCTTACCCTGTTTGTCAGGTCGTCCAGCCATCTTCCATTTCTTTCTCATCTTGCCTTCAGCGCCACATTTCGGACATTTCGACACGTAGTTTTCCTCCGTAACAATGATTATGGTTTGTTACCATGGAGCATAAAAGATTTTCCATCGTTTCCGAACATAAGATTGGGGTAGTCACATCCGATACGCAGCTCTCAAATTAGCTTCTACCCATTTGTCACTGCACAATGCTTCTGACCAGCTACGCATGAAGATATGTAGTTCACGCTGGAGAAGCTTGTGAGAGTGATCCTTCACAGCATCAACTAATTCGCTAATTAACGGACAAAAAAATGTTGATGCGATATGCACAGCCTGATTTAATGTGCCGCATATAGCTAACCTAAGAGCGGGAAAACACTTTAAGGAGAATGCGTGTTAAAGCTAAAGCTGTTACAAGGCGTGTTACGATGAGTGTGATGTGGTACTCCGAGAGAGTTGAGAACGTTCTCGAGAAGCTGCAAACAGACCCATTGGGCTTGAAGGATGAGGAGATTAAAACGCGACTTGAGAAGTATGGACTCAACGAACTGAAAGAGAGAAAGCGCGCCTCAGCCCTCTCAATCCTGCTAAATCAATTCAAAGACATCTTTGTAATTATGCTCCTAGTCGCTACGGCAATCTCTTTCCTAGTCGGAGAAGCCGTTGACGCCATGACTATTGCAGCCATCGTCGTTCTTAACTCCGTAGTTGGTTTCGTTCAAGAATATCGATCCGAAAAGGCAATGGAAGCCATGAGAAAACTCACCGCCCCAAGAGCCAGACTGATGAGAAACGGAAAAGAGGTTATGGTTCCAGCAAAGGAGGTTGTACCGGGAGACATCCTCCTTCTGGAGTCAGGAGACCGCATTCCAGCAGACAGCAGACTCATCGAAGTTGTAGATTTGAGAACCGATGAAGCTATTCTCACAGGCGAATCTACACAAGTCGAGAAAAGAACCGGAAAGGTAGAAGAGAATACGCCTGTAGCAGACAGAAAAAACATGCTCTTCACAGCTACCTTTGTAACTTACGGCAGAGGAAAAGCAGTAGTCACATCTACAGGTATGGAAACTGAGTTCGGCAAAATCGCTGAGATGGTTCAAGCCGTGGAGACGGAGGACACTCCGCTCAAACTTAAGCTTCAAAGCTTTGCGAAGAAGCTAGCCGGAATCATCGTCGTCGTCTGTGTGGTAATTTTCCTTCTGGAACTATTCGATCCAGCAAGACCGGGACAATTAGTCGACAGCTTCCTAACAGCAATCGCCTTGGCAGTCTCAGCGGTTCCCGAAGGGCTTCCAGCAGTAGTTACAATCTCACTTGCTCTAGGAGCACGGGAGCTAGCAGGAAGGAACGCAATAATCAGAAAGCTCGCTTCTGCAGAAACCTTAGGAGCCACGACAGTAATCTGCTCCGACAAAACTGGTACATTAACCAAAGGAGAGATGACTGTCCGCAGAATTATCACAAACAACAACACAATCGAGGTTACGGGGGTCGGCTACAAAGCAGAAGGAGAGTTTCTAAAGAAGAAAAAACCAGTAGATCCAAAAGAAAACCCGAACTTGAACATGCTCTTAGGCGCAGGAGCAGTTTGCACAAATGCTTCATACGACGGGGAAAAAATACTCGGTGATACAACAGAAGGCGCGCTGATAGTAGCAGCTGCAAAGGCAGAGATAACAAAGAAAGAGTTAGAGAAGAAATATCCTCGAGTGCATGAGATACCTTTCACCTCTGAAAGAAAGCGAATGACAACAGTCCATAGAATATCTGAAGAGAAGCTGATGGCCTTTATGAAAGGCGCACCTGAAGTCATTCTAAATCGTTGCACGCATATATTGAAGGACGGAGAAGCAAACAAGTTGGCCAAAAAAGAGAAAGAGAAGATTCTGAAGTTAAATGAGCAGATGGCCAGTGACGCCCTGAGAGTGCTTGGAGTAGCCTACAAGGAACTATCCAGCATAGAGCCAGAAGACTTCCGTGAACTCAGTAAGACAGGGGAGATTAACAAGCAAATAGAAAGTGATTTGGTTTTCATCGGATTAGTGGGAATGATCGATCCGCCAAGAGAAGAGGCAAAGGAGGGGATTAGAATATGCCAACAAGCAGGAATAAAGACCGTTATGATCACAGGGGATCATAAGCTTACTGCAGTGGCAGTGGCGAAAGAGATAGGAATGATTGAAAGAGAAGCCAACGACATTGTTCTGGAAGGCACTGAACTGGACTCAATGACTGATGAGGAATTCGAAAAAGTCGTTGGCAGAGTAAGAGTCTACGCAAGGGTCGCGCCTGAACATAAACTGCGAATCGTCAAAGCATTGAAGAAGAAAGGCGAAATCGTCGCCATGACCGGCGATGGCGTCAACGATGCTCCCGCACTGAAGCAGGCTGATATCGGCGTCGCCATGGGAATAACCGGGACAGACGTGACAAAAGAAGCGTCAGACATGGTGCTTGCAGACGACAACTTCGCAACGATTGTTAGCGCAGTAGAAGGAGGCCGCACCATATACGACAACATCAGGAAATTCTCCTTCTTTCTGATGAGATCCAACTTTGATGAGTTAGCTCTCATCGGCACCTTCGCGATACTAGGTTTGGAACTTCCCTTAACTGCAGGTATGATCCTGTGGCTTAACCTCGTAACTGATGGCGGACCAGCAATAGCGTTGACGATGGATCCCCCAGAGAAAGATGTTATGCTGCGATCTCCGCGAAACCCAATGGAAGGCGTGCTGTACGGTCGGCTGGCTTCAATCGTTGCCACGTTCACAGCACAATTCCTCCTTACAGGAGGACTCTTCTACTGGCAATATTACATGCTCCCAGGAGAACTAACGTCTCTAAAGTTGGCACAAGCCAGAACAATGGCTTTCACAAGAGCCACACTGCAAGAATTGTTTGTTGTGTGGAATTGCAGATCTGAGAAGCGCAACGCTTTCAGAGTAGGGTTCCGATCTAACAAGTTCTTGCTGATCGCTGTCATAGGATCGGCAATCCTAACAGTCATCGTGCCCTTCTTTGGGCTCTTCGGAACCGTGCCTCTAGATGACCCATTAGAGTGGCTTCTAGTGGTAGTCGCTGCCATGTCTGGTCTCCTAATATTGCCGGAGGTTTTCTACAATAGAAAAATACTCAAATGGAGATAGATGGAAACCTGGCGACTACATTCTACATCTAAACAGATCACCTGCAAAGATGGCTCTGCCCTAAACTAAAGCAGCAATTCAGACTCGAAAGATTTTTAGAGCCGTTGATTTCACTATTCTCAACGCTTGGAGACTCCGGGCCTTCTTGAAAGCTGATCCTGAAAATGTTTTCAACATGTTTGTGAAGCCAATTCGAAGGCTTCTTGAGGAGAGAGGATTCCAAGCGCCAACAGAGCCTCAAAAGAAGACAATACCCAAGATACTTGAAGGAAAGAACGTATTGCTCATCTCGCCCACTGCAACGGGCAAGACAGAGTCAGCGATGCTTCCCCTTCTAAACATACTCATTCAAAGATCCGATCGCCGTCCTGGAATAAGAGTGCTGTACATCACACCATTGAGAGCTTTGAACCGTGACTTGCTTGAACGTCTACAATGGTGGTGCAACAATCTTGACATAAAGTTGGCAGTTCGGCATGGTGATACCGACACCAAGGAGAGAACTAGACAAAGGCGCAGTCCCCCCGACGTTTTGATAACCACTCCTGAGACATTGCAGGCCATATTGACCGGGTGGATATTGCGACAGCATCTAAGACATGTGGAATGGGTGGTCATCGATGAAGTCCATGAGATAGCAGACAGCAAACGAGGAAGCCAATTATCTCTTGCTCTCGAAAGACTGCGGACTATTACTAACCACGACTTTCAGATGATAGGGCTCTCAGCTACCATAGGCAGCCCTGAGAAGGTAGCCCAATTCTTGGTGGGCTCTGGGAGACCCGTTGAGGTAGTGAGGGTGCCAGTTGCACGGGAGATGGAACTGAAGATTATCTTCCCAAAGCCAAGTTTCCAAGATTCCGAGCTTGCCTCCACTCTTTACACGCATCCAGAAGTCGCAGCTAGAATTCGCCTCATACGGGAATATATTGAGAAATACAGATCAGTCTTATTGTTTACTAATACTCGTTCGATCTCAGAGGTGCTGACGAGTCGCTTCAAAATATGGGATATAGACTTCCCTATCTCTATTCATCATGGCTCCCTCGCTAAGCCTTCAAGGTTGGCGGCAGAGAGGGGATTGAAGAATGGAGATCTAAAAGGTCTAATCTGTACAAGCTCCCTGGAGCTAGGGATAGACATTGGCAGAATAGACTTGGTTATTCAATACATGAGTCCCAGACAGGTGACTCGGTTGATCCAGCGCGTAGGCAGAAGCGGGCACAGAGTTGGACGGATGGCTAGAGGAATAATAATCACTATGGACTCGGACGACACATTAGAGGCTCTCGCGATTGGTAGAATGGCATTCCATGAAACCCTCGAACCCGTTGCCATACCTGAGAAGCCTTACGACGTTCTCGCCCACCAGATTGCGGGTCTCCTGATGAAAAGGAGGAGGCTCTTCTTCGGAGACATCACGGAACTCTTCAACAAAGCCTATCCCTATAAAGACCTAACGATGGAAGATGTGAAGAAGATTTTATCCTATATGCACACACGGTTTCCCCGACTCGCCTGGGTTTCCTTTGAAGACCTCACCGTTCTCAAGCCAAGAAGAAACAAGCCACTTTACGAGTACTACTTTGACAACCTTTCAATGATACCTGTAGAGAAACAACACATAGTCATAGATGACACGTCAGACACTGCAATAGGAGTTCTGGATGAAGCATTCACAGCCGAATACGGAAAGCCAGGTGTGAAATTCATTATACGAGGGAGTCCATGGAAGATTCTCCATGTATATGGAGACAATATATATGTGAAATCTGTTGACGATCCTACAGGCGCCATTCCCAGCTGGGTTGGAGAAGAGATTCCAGTGCCTTTCGCGGTGTCTCAAGAAGTAGGTGTGATTAGAAACCTTGTTGAGTCTGAGATGGCAAATGGAAAGACTACTGAACAAGTTACCGCAATATTAGCTGAAGAATATCCTGCAGACAAGGACACGATATCACGAGCACTACAAGAAACATTTGAACAAGTGAGAATGGGATATCCCGTTCCAACAGACAAGCGGGTAACTATTGAAGATTGGGAAGAATTCGTGATAATACACGCAAATTTTGGTTCTCTGACCAATCGTGCATTAGCCCAATTAATTGGACATCTCTTGTCAGAGCAAATCGGTCACGCGGTTGCTGTTCAACATGACCCCTATAGGATTTTTGTCCGAACGATGGGGACAATAAGGGCGGAGAAGGTAATGACTCTGTTAGCCGAACTGAGACAGACCTCTGACACAATAATACGCGAAGCTTTAACAAAGACCACCGTGAAAACTGGACTCTTTAAACGTCGGATGATCCATGTAGCAAGAAGGTTCGGAGCTCTGAAGAAATGGGCAGACTTCAGCAGTATCAGCTTAGCCCAACTCCTAAAGAGTTTTGAAGGCACCGCCATCTACGATGAAGCCCTTAAAGAAGTGTTCACCAAAGACCTTGATTTAGAAAACCTCCTTCAGGTAATAGACAGACTGCGAAAGGACGAGATAGCAATCGTTAACGTCGAGACAAAAGGAGATCTAACTCCTATAGCAAAGGTTGGCGTCGAACGCGTCAGTATGAAAACAGACATTATTCCGCCAGAGAGAATGCAACATATTCTCTTGGAATCAGCAAAAGCACGGCTACTGAATGAAGTTCGAACCTTCATCTGCACTAAATGCTGGGACTACCTTGAAATGATACGAATCAAAGACCTGCCTGACAAACCAATCTGCCCCGCGTGTGGTTCCAGCTCCTTGGGGCTCCTCAGGACAGATGAAGATCACGCAAGGTCTCTGATAGAGAAAAAAGGTGAAAAACTCACGAAGGAAGAGCGGAAAATGCAGAAACAAGCTAAAGAAACAGCACAATTCATATCCAAGTGGGGAAAGGCAGCTGCCATAGTTTTTTCCGCTAGGAGAATGAAGTTGAAAGCAGCAAGAGGAGTCCTGCTGAGAAATCAAGGGCTCACCGACGCACTTTTTGAGTCGGTCATTGAAGCTGAGCGAAACGCGCTGAGAAGAAAGTTCTGGTCCGACTGAGAGAACATAAGTTTCCATATATGATGCCACAAAAAAGAAGAAATCAGGTCAATTGCAAAAGCCAGATTAAACATAGTTATTGAGACTTCTAAAAACATAAATGGCCAAATTCGGAAACCACACTCTAGACGTGGAGAAAAACCAATTGGAGCTAAGCAGAAAACAACTAAGGAAAAAAGCTCTTAGCAGATTCAAACACGTGCGAACCTGTGTCTTAGCGAGGGAATTATGCTTGATCGTAAGAACGAATCGAGGAGCCTTCACACGCGAAGACACACAAAGATGCTGCGATCTTATATCGCAACTATGCAAAGAAGCAGGTTGTATCGAGCAGAGTGAGCTCTGCCACCGCGCCTCTGAGATAGTTGGCAAAGACGAAGGAGAATACCTTGAGCTTTGCCAGCAGAGTTGCCTTAAATGTGGTGAATCAAAGCGACCCAGACCTAAAAAGAACACTTCGTATGTAGCATAGTAAATTTCAATAAACCTTAAAACAGGCGAGTGAAATAACTGAGCCCAAAGGAGAGCACATCTGCCTTGTTCATTGCTCCATTCGTTGCGTCGCCACTTCAAGTTGTTAGACACATGTTGAAGGCAGTTGACCTCAGACCAGGTGAAGCTTTTTATGATCTAGGCTCAGGAGATGGTCGTACCGTCATAATGGCAGTACAAGAGTTCGGAGCGAGAGCGGTAGGCGTTGAGATGAGAGAAGATCTAGCTAAGAAAGCCTTAGCTACCATCCAAGAGCTCGGCATCCAAGACAGAGTAACAATCGTCCAAAGCGACCTCTTCAAAGTTAACATCACACACGCAGATGTAGTCTTCCTGTACCTAACAACCAGTGCAAATGACAAGATCAGACCCAAACTCGAAAAAGAACTTAAATCCGGCGCCCGAGTGGTCTCTCACGACTACGAAATACTAAGGTGGAAACCCGTCAAAGCCGATAACTTCTGCGAAAACCCAAGGCTCGGCTACCCGTCACACACTGTTTATGTATATGAACGATAGAACCCTTTTGACTCCATCGCTCTTGATATTTGCATTGTGGGAAGCCGTCAGAGAAAGGTGTTGTCTGCCACAGCAGATGTATTAGTAATGCTTAATTATTAAGCCCTAAATCTTCTTTGAAATGCAACCCAGAAAAGGAGAGAAACAGAGAACGAATCTCATAATCTTCGGTCCACCTGGTTCCGGAAAAGGAACGTACGCCTCAAGATTACAGTCCAAACTTAGTATACCTGCAATATCAATAGGTGACATTTTCCGAGAGATAACGGAAATAGATAGTGAGCTAGCTAGAGAGATAAAGCGTTACATGAACGCTGGAGAATTAGTTCCGGACAAAACAACGCAAACTGTGCTTAGAGAAAGGTTATCTGAAGATGATACTAAAAGGGGTTTCATATTGGATGGGTATCCCCGTACACTGGAGCAGGCAAAGGTCTTAACTGACTTCGTTAAGATTGATGTGATAATCAATTTGGTTGTGCCTAAATGGATTATCATCGAACGTCTCTCTAGCAGAAGAATATGCAAGAACTGTGGAGAAGTGTACAATGTTAGGTTCCTTAAGCCAAGGATGGAGGGAGTCTGCGATAAGTGTGGTGGCGAACTTCACCAACGAGTTGACGATACCGTCGAAGTGATTGAAGAGAGATTAAGGGTGTATGAAAAACAGACTCAGCCACTCCTAGCCTATTACACAGACAGAGTTCTCTTCGTAGAGTTCAAATGTGAAGACATTAACACCCCGCCTGAAGTTGCAGTGGAAGAAATCCTCAAGAAACTGAAAAATCTCGAAGATCGTTGAGCACCTCAAGAAGCTTCGGGCAGAAACAATCTGTTCAGTTTGAAAGGTTGTCGGATACCTGTGCGGGTTGTCCCATGGCGACGGATCTCATATTGGCGATGCAATACCTGCGGCGTCTGCTGTAAGGGTTACAGTGTAGTTCTCAATTTCTCTGAATGGTTATACATCGTAAAAAAGTTCGGAGTCGAGTACACTTCATCTAGCCTTAACCGGTTCTTTCTAGGTAAAAAGGCAGATGGATCTTGTATTTTCCTGCGAGGGACATCCAACCTGTCCTTGTGTGGTCTACAGCAGACAAAACCTTTAGCTTGCAAACTCTGGCCGTTCAAGATCCTATACAAACCTAAATATGGTTTCCCCAATCAAGCTGCGTACTATTATGGTAATCAAAAGCTCTTCGTCTATGCTGACTCAGCATGTAATGGCCTCACATTTGGCACTCCAACCAAGGAATTTACTCGTTACGTAATCCCTGAATTCATAGAAATGGTGTATGGAAAGCGTCAGAGACAATTTAAGAGTACCAGCTTCCTGAGACCAGTAAGCCCTTTCTTAGGTCTTGAACTTTGAATCGCCTCGGCTAGGCAGACTTATTGTACTACTGCAACATCCAAAGAATCTAACGTTCATAATGGAATTCTTGTAGGCTTTACTTTTTCTTCCGAGTGTCGATGTATGCATGTAGTTGTACCTACCACTGAATGTGCAGCCAGCTGTGCACTCATGATTGAATGTGGGTACCACTATGCAGTTACACTGTTTTCTAGATAGTTGCTGTTCCGTGGTGTTCCATTTTTTCCCATTTCATTGGATAGTGAAATGCCTCTTCGAGCTGGCTTAGCATTCTTATAATATCCAGTATATAGAGGAAGGAAAGTCTGTGGAGTACAGCATATAATAGTAGGGACTTCTTTTCTTTGATATCCAGAGATAACGCATAAGCAGCGACAGCAACTTCTAATATAATGAAGGCCAAGAACCAAAAGACGTAGATGTATGGGATTGTTTGGAAGAAATCAATTGCTATCCCGACCTGGGTAGTGCCGTTTGGAGGGCCAGATCCTCTGTCCGATGATGACTGCCCTGGTGTCCATTCTGGAGGACCGCCTCCTATTCTCGGCTGATAGACTGTATAGGGTGATATCGGATTGAAGCAGAAAACTAGCAGCCACATCATGGTGAAGAACATGAACCAAGGGTAGATAATTCCATTGAAAATCCTCCACGGCATTACAAAGGTGCCAGTACGTCCATATTTCGTGTTGAAGGCCATGTCTTTATGTTTAGAAAGCACTTGGAGACTGCCTCTATACCACCTATATCGTTGTTTCGCAAGGCTGGTCATTGATGTTGGGGCTTCCGTGTATCCAAAGGCTCGCGCTTCAAATACCGTTTTGTATCCAGCTCTTAAAATCCTGAACGTAATATCCGCGTCTTCAGCGAAGGTGTCCCCTTCAAACAAGCCAATCTCTTTGAGTACGGATGCTCGAAATGCTCCAATTGGTCCGGGCACAACTGTGACATTCTGTAAACTCGCTTCGCTTCTTCGGTGAAGATTGATTCCAACAACATATTCAAGTGCTTGAAGTTTTGTTAACAGGCCATGTCGATTCCCGACTTTTACATTTCCTGCTACTGCGGCAATGTTGGGATCACTAAAATGCTTTATTAGGTGTTGGATGGCGTTTGGGTCAAGAAGCGTATCAGCATCGATGCAGACGATGAATTCTCCATTGGCGACTTTAATTCCTGTATTAAGAGCATCCCACTTTCCATTGTTTGGCTTTGTAACTACTCTGGCGAAGTCATTTTTTGCATACTTTTTTGCGACTTCAAAGGTTCCATCTGTGGACCCATCATCTACAATAATTATCTCCTTATTGACGTAAGAGAGTTTAAGAAGAGAATCAACAGTTTTGCCAATAGCTTTTTCTTCATTATAAGCAGGAATGATCACGGTTACTAATGGTGTTCCGTTCGTGAGATCGGAGCTTAAATCGTGCTGTTCACGTCTTTTGTGAAGATACGCGCCTCCAAATGTCGCCAAGTTCCGAATTGCAAACATTACTAAAGAGACAAAAAACAAGTAAAAGGACATTTGGTACAGGAAATCTGCGTATAGAAACACTGCACAGATTTGAACTACTACAATGAGAATTGTAGTTTCCAAAATTAATTTTACTACTGATAATCCAGAATGTCTAATTGGCGAAGAAAATTTTTTCCTGACACGAGGGTACCATAGGAAAGTAGCAATTACAGTGAAGAGGCAGATCAAGAGGGAAATATAGGTTACTATGTAGCCTAGTTGATTGAAAAACGCCAGCATAGACTCTAAGTTAATTGAGAGAAAATTCAAAGACACAGAAATTGTCAAGAAAACTACTGCAACGAAAAAACCTGTCAAAGCTAATATCCTTTTCAACTTTTAAATTCTCCTTTGATTGGGATCAAGGTTAGGTACGTGGTGAAAACTATTCTTTGAGTCTAACTGGGTCATTTACAGTTAATTCGGTTTCATATGCAGTAAAAGCATTGTGCTTGATGAATTCAGATAGAAAATACGAACGCGTATGCAAAACGAAAGCGCCTGCGTATAACCCATCCTAGGTTTGTTGTAGTGGAGTCGCTGAGATTTTTACCTCCTTCACCTGGGTGATATATCCCGATTTTCCCCCGCAAACTCCCTTTTTTCTCCACAGTGCGCCATTGGTCTGCAACCTTAATAGGATCAAATCGTATCCTGTGTGTCACTGGATTTGAGACCTCTTATCGCTTCATTTGTGATCGGGCGCGCATAAAATGGCATCTTCAAGTTCTTTCTCGTCAAAGTCTGAATGAAGTTTGGTTTCTCCGTTTACTACAACGCACATGTCTTGGACCCCATATTTGGAGGCTTCTGGTGACTTCATTGACTTCGTTTGAACTTCCACCAAATCTTTGAACTTCGATGTTACATGTCCAACTTTTTCTATAAGTGGCGCGAAATTGCAGACACAAGAGCCTAAGGGCACAAAGACTTCAACCTTCACTTTTTCCCTCTTCATTTTTTACCAACCTCCTACCACATAGCAAATCATGACTATACCAATTACAACGAAGGCTGCTCCGAAAATCTTTGTTAGCCATTCGCCTGCCAGAGCAGTTTTTTCAGTTACTGCCTTGCGTGCAGTCGTTAACAGTACGCTTAGGAAAATGACTGGTAAAGCATGACCAAGACCAAAGGCGAAGAGTAGAAGGCCGCCATGATAAGGTGTTGGCGCACTGAATATTGTTAGAATTATTGCTGGCAGAACCAATGATAAGGAGCATGGACCTAAAGCAAGGGAGATGACGACTCCGAATAGAAATGAACCTGTTACATAGTTGTATTTCGATAATCGAGTCAAAGCATTTAGCTTCAGAGCGTTAATCTGTTCAGTAAAAGAACTGCTAGCATTAGCGGAGAGGTTGACCTTTTTGAACAGGCCTAGGTTATTGACCCCAAATAGAAGAAGGAGAACGCCCGAAATACCGAAGAAAAATCGGTAGCTTGCAGGGTCTACGGGAACAAGAGAGGATATAGCGTAGCCGAGAAAAAAGAAAACTAGACACATGGCAATAGTGAAACTGCAACCAATTATGAAGCCCTTTCGTATGCTTTTGCTGATGCCTACCGCGTACGTCAGGTACACCGATATTAATGCAATTGAACATGGTGAAAGGAAAGTTACAATTCCCAAGAAGAATAATCCTAAGAGTTCTTCAAACATTTTTCATTAAGCCTCTAGAAGTTGATTTATTCTTGAAGACAGAGTTTCAGTAGTTGTTGCCTCAGTGTATACTTTGTCTACGTTGAATGTTTTGTCTATAAGAACAATTGTTCCATCCATGATTGAATATGAGGCGTAGGCGTCAACTATATCCATCTTTCCATCAGCGTAGTCGTTTCCCAATACCCAAGTGATGCCATAGGTTGACCGGATCCGTGCAAGGTCACTGGTCTGGCATGTTGCTACAACAACCGTGACTGCGGTGACAGGTTTGTTGCCGCAATAGTCGTTGCATAAATTTTTTAGTTGTTTGAGTTGGTGGTCATTTATGGGATATATTTGTCCACCGCAGCCTACAGCCATAAAATGAATGGCAATCACCTTTCCACTAAGTTGATCTAGAGAGAATTGAGTTCCATTTATATCCTTAAGAGAGAAAATCGGGGCTGATCCTGTTGGTGGAGGGTTACTGTTTGTTTCGCCACCAATTGCCGGAGGTAGTTGAACGTTGTATTGCCATGATCCATAAGCTACACATAACAAGGCAACTAGGCAGACTCCGAAGATTATTTTGCCTTTAGGCCATTGTCTCGACTTTCTTTTAGCCTCTCTCTGAATTTGATGAGCCTTTTGATCCCGTTGCTGTCTTGGCTGTCTCTCCTGTTGTCTTTCCTTCCAGCTTTTTTTCTTCTTTTCCTTCTTTGGCAATTGTTTGCCCTCGCAATGTTACCGATAAAATTTCTTGGGTCTGAATGGTTGACAATGGCTTTCTTCAATGCATGTATGCATGTAAGCTGCAGGACAACCCAGTTTTTCTGGTGTCAAGAGAATCGTTTCGCCATGTCGCGTAAGCATTAAGACCTGGCAATACCTGGACTTTTTGTCAACTAATTCAATGTTGGAGGGAATGTTTTCAGATGGCTTGAAGAGCCTGACTCCTATGGGTGGGTCTTCCAGTCGAAGGATCGACTTTATCTCTTTAGCAGCTTCTGACATGTTCAGTTAAATCACTTCCGTTTGCCAAGCTTCTCCTTCTCCGCTTCGACTTTTCTTTTCAATACTTCAAAGTATTTTTGAGCATCTAGAAGATTTTCTCGGTCGCTTTCAAAGTCTTTGACTTCCAGAACAGCGAACCATCCTTCTCCATATGGATCCTGATTTACAAGCTCAGGTTTCTCTGATAATTTCTCGTTAACCTCAACTACAACGCCACTCACAGGCGATATCAAGTCAAGTACAGTTTTCGTTGACTCAAACGAGGCTACTTCGTCCAGTTGTTCAATCTCTGTGCCGACATTCTTGAATTCAACAAAAATAATGTCGGTGGCCATGCTTTGGAGGAAATCTGTAATTCCGACTCTTGCTTTTTCTCCCTCTATTTTCGCCCAACAATCATTTTCGTTGTAAAGCAGATCTTTTGGCACTTGGAAAGTCCATTTAAGAACCTTAAGCTGATAAGAGTCTTCCTTTTCCAAGCGTTCACTTCCTCAAAATTTTGCTGACCAAAAAAGCTATTTCATCAGCAATTTTTTCTGCCAGCTTTTCTCCTTCAAGACCAATATCTGAAGAAGCCTTTGGTTTCAACCTATACTTTTGAACACTTTGGGGAATGAACACCCTGCCTCTTATTTTTCCTCCATTCTTTACAACGATCTTGGTAGCACAACGTTCAGAGCATCCATCAACTGTAATAACTGGATATTTCTTAATCAGCTCAGAATGAGTCTTGACACCAGCAACAAGGGGCGGAATGCAAACTAGGACCGAGTCTTCCGGTTTCAGATTTTCCACAACTTTGAAAACGGAAGCACGACCAATTGAGCCCAGTGGTTTGTCCATTCCTGCGCAAGCGACAATTACCACTTTCCTTTCTTCACTCAATCAGTGGCGCCTCCTAACTTTTTCCTGCCCAAGATTTCGTCTACTTTAGCTGCTATCTCATCTGCTACTTTAAGAGCGAGTTTCCTTTCTTCGGTGTCGAGTTTGTCTCTCGACCTTGCTTTTAGATGAGGGTATTTCTGCATAATTTCTGAAACGACAATTGATGCAACTGGTTTGCCGCTGTACTTCTTGGTTCCAACCTCTGCACATCTTTTATCGCACCCATCGACAGCGATGGTTGGAAACACTCTTGCGAATGCTCTTTCATCTTCACTTCCTGCCAAAAACAGAGGAAGACAAATTGTTACTGTATCATTTGGTCTCAGCTTTTCTAATACAATACGAGTAGCGATGCGGGAAATTGTTCCCTCAGGAAAGTCTTCACCACTGCACGATACTATCCCGACTTTATCTTTTACAATGGCCATTCAACTCACCTACTGTTTATTTCATCGACTTTTTCGGCAATTTTCTGAGCTAATATCTTGGAAAGTTTCAGCCCTTTTGGATCCAGCTCTGCAACACCTTCAGGTTTCAGATCTCTGTTTTCTCTTAAAATATCGGTCACCATGAAGCTGGCTGCTAACCTGCCCTTGGACGCCTCTATGTTTTTGTTAGCACATTGAAAGGGGCATCCGTCAATTGATATGCAAGAGTTGTTTCTTACAAGTTTTAAGACTGTTTCGTCGCCAATTGTTAGTAACGGAAGGCAGACAGTGGTAGCCTCATTCGGTCGCAGTTTTTCTACGACTTCGTACATGGCTGTGCGACCTACTGTTCCCAGAGCCTTTCCAATTCCGCTACACGGAATTATGAATATTTTCCCGTTTTTGGACATAGAGTCATTCATTTAATAACCTCTGAGTTTTTTTATTAAGGCTAGAACTTCCTTCTTTTCTGGGAAACTTAAGGCGTTGGGAGCGCATACCTTTCTGCAGGAACGGCAAAAGACCACACAGTTATTTGGGTTTTTAATTTCTAATTTCTTCGGCTGCCCAGTTACTGCATATACTTGGTGTGGACAGAATTTTAGGCATTGTGGGTCACTGTCGCAGAGATCACATTTTTTATAATCAATTATTGGGGTCCAAGGTATTTTTTTGCGCAGTACACCCATGTAGGTTTCCTTAGACATCTCTGCCAGCCTCTCTCAAGGCGGTTTTTACGACGTTCAATGCTTCTTTTAGTTTCATATTCCTCACATCTAGAGGAATTAGGTCTTTGTTGGTGTCTAGTCCTGCCTTCTTGAAAGCATCTCTAAAAAGTTTCTTCTGCATTACTGGGGCGCAACCAGCCACGATGTACTTGCTTCCTTGCCTGAGGAATTCTTCCAAGAATCGTTCGCCATCTTCATCACACAGCATAGGGTGGATGAAACCGTACTCTACAGGATATTCTGTTCGGATGATGTTGATGAAGTCCCAGATGTCCAGCTGAGCGAAGCCAGCACATTTCCCTGTGCAAACGCAGAAGATAAAACCTATTCTATGCTCCTCCATCTCTATTTCCTTCCTTTCGCCTTACAGTCGAAGCAGTATTCTCTTTCGGAATTCGGCCAGAACACATTTCCACAACATTCACAGGTTGCTTTTTTCAAAGATGATTCGTTGATTGGCTGGGCAGCATGTAGTGTGTCCCTGACCCTCTGAGTATACGTGCATGATTTTTTCGTCGTGTCTTCCCTGATCATTTACTTCGACCTCTTAGTCTGATATGGCTTATCTATGATGCTTTGTAAATCGACATATTTAAAAATATTGAATTGAAGTATCCATTGTAGATAAAAATATTTAAATCTGTTTTCAAAAGTTATTCGTTGACACACCTTCCATTGTGTGTCCAAATGTGGCATGAATGATGAAGCGAGTCAAGAAGTCCAACAAAAGGCTTGAAAGATTGCTCTGCTCAGGCCTTCGTCCATCGGAAGACCTAGAAGACTACGCGAAGAGACTAAGAAAGCTTGCTAATCAGTTGACAGCCCCAGATTTTCTTCGTAGAAAAAGCCGTTTACTGAAGGCTCTTGCCAATGAGACGAGGCTGAAAATGCTAAAGCTTCTCTCTGTTAGAGAGATGTGTGTCTGCGAGCTTACAGTCGCCCTCGATTTGACTCAGCCGACAGCGTCTCACCACCTAAATATCCTGCAAAACGTCGAATTTGTGAAAGATAGAAAAGAGGGGAAATGGGTCTTCTACAGTCTCGCAGAACCAGAACTAACCCGAAATCTTTTCGCTTTCCTTGGATTCCCTACTAAAACCGTAGACATATTGTGAAGACAACTCCAAAAAGAAAGATTTAAATTGATAGATTTAAATGTTTGAATATATATCTATTCGGAGAAAACAGGGCATTGACTGAGGAAAAAGGCGCAAGCCTTGGGATTTTCGAGAAATATCTAACGCTTTGGATCGCCTCATGTATAATCATAGGATTGTTATCAGGAAGGTTTCTCCCAGCTTTTGGCGAATTTTTGGATTCTTTGAAATTCGCTCAATTATCCATTCCAATCGGCATCTGCTTATTTTTCATGATGTACCCTACTGTGGTGGGCATAGCCTTTGGCGATGTTAAGAAGGCTGTAAGGAAACCGAAACCTATGCTTCTCACGATAATTGCGAATTGGGTAATTGCTCCACTTATAATGACGCTCTATGCAAACATGCTTGTTGCAGATCCTATTCAAAGAGCAGGCATCATACTTCTTGGCATGTCTCCTTGTACCGCTATGGTTATGTGGTGGATGTTGCTGGCTAAAGGAGACCTAGCTCAGGGGCTGATAAACACGTCTATCAATGCTCTGCTGATGGTGGCTCTTTATGCTCCTCTATCCGCCTTCTATCTTGGTGTCAGTGGCATAGCGGTGCCATGGGATTTGATTGCCTTAAGCGTTGTCGTTTTCATTGCTCTCCCAGTATCTTTAGGAGCAGTTTCCAGAAAGCTGCTAATTACAAGAAAAGGGAAGAAGTGGTTCGACTCCACTTATCTTGAAGTTGTGCGTAAGATATCCATCATCGCCTTGTTGCTTACTCTGATCGTCATGTTTTCATTTCAGGGAAAGGTAATCCTTAATGATCCGCTTCTGGTGGCCTACCTTGCTGCGCCAAACCTGCTCCATTACGTTACAATGATTGCAATAACATACTCAGTTTCGTGGTTGTCGAATTGGGACTATGCAACATCAATAGATACGACACTTATTGGTTCAAGCAGTCACTTTGAAGTCGCTATCGCAGTTGCAACCACTCTTTACGGTCTCAATTCGGGTGCTGCCCTGGCAACAGTGATAGGCCCCCTAATGGAAGTTCCATTGATGCTGTCCGTTGTATGGTTTGGTCTACGAACGCGCCATCTGTTTCCAAGAAACAGAAGAATGGCGAGTGTGAAAACTTAAGGTGGCATTAGTTGAACAACAAAGTTGAGCGTGTCCTTACATGGGAGAGGTTCAAAGAATTGCTGACTAGGTTGCACCCACAAGAAATATTCTATGCGCAAGGTTTGGCACCACTCGCAAGACCCCCAGTTGAGCTAAGGCTCACTTTTGCTGCTGAAAGGGTGCAATACATATTCGTTGACACCGCTAAGGTGGGCATCCTTAGGCGTACAGGGATTCCGGTCAAGACAGATAAATATGGGAATCCAAATCTTGAGGAGGAAGATGTCAAGAAGTTTCTATATAACGAGTTAGGAAGAGATGATATTAAGATAAGATCCTTTGAACTGATGGGTGGCTATTAGCTCAGAGAGATTTGAACCCTCCCCAAGTTGAGATGTCTCCACTTGCCACTGTTCTAACCGGACTATACTACCGGAGCCCAAATAATACTACTCATTTACGTTTACGGTATATAGCAACCTGATCCCTTTCGCTATACCGGACATAATCGAATCCAGCTTCTATCAGTTTGCCTTCTTCGTCTAAGTCTTTTGCATGTGCTACGTGCCACTCGTCACTCTCAAAGTTAATGAGATGTGTGTAGATCTCTGTGTTCTCAAGTTTCTTATGTCCAAGTAGCCTCTTAACATAAAGGATGTCCTTAGTTCGGTGATATTCCATAGTTGCTTTCCAGTGACGTAATGTGTGAAAGTGAATTTGCTTCAATCTAGGATTTTGAAGAGTTCTAGAAATCCTATTACGTTGTTTCATGAAACCTTTGCGGACAGTGTAGGTGTTAGTGTTAAAGATGTATTCCCCACGTTTCTCCAGGGAATTAATCATTGCTATGGTTTTAGGTTTCACCTTGATTATTCTTCGCTCATATTAGTAAGTTGACACAGAGTCTCCTCAAATCACACATTTACCCTAGAAAATGAAAACTTTAGCATCCATAATGCATGAAAGGAAAAGCAAGAGGGACGGGGTTCAATTTAGCCTATCGAGCAAGAATCTAGATAGAACGTTTCCTTTTACATATAAGAGCAACTGGGAAAGTCGCTATCATGAATAATGATAGCATGATGAGTGATGAAAACTCTGGAATTATGGGGTAGTTGTCCATGTTGTTTTCATCAATTTCGTATGGTGTGTCCCATATGCCTAATCCATCTACTTCTTCAGCATCAGGATATTCATTCTCGTAGTTGCTCCAGTAGTTTCCTTTGCCAACACTGTCATCCCAAACATTTGTTGAACCTTGACTGGACACTTGGTGGGTGTTGCCAATGAAGCTGTTGCAATAGATAGAATTTCCTGAAGAAGCAATAAAGTAGATGCCATAGTAGTTATTTGTTATGTTGTTTCCAGACAAAGTGTTGCTTGAAGAATCATAGAGCCAAATGCCATAGTAGTTGTTTGTTATGTTGTTTCCACCTATGGAGTTGTTTGAAGAGCCGCTGAGCCATATGCCATCTCCGTTGTTTGTTATGTTGTTTCCACTTATGCTGTTGTTTGAAGAATAATAGACAGCGATGCCAACCCTGTTGTTTGCTGTTATGTTGTTTCCAGCTATGGTGCTGGTGTATGAAGGATATTCGCTAAAAACGATGCCGTAATCGAAGTTTTTGATGTTTGTGTTTTTGATCGTCACGTTGCTTCTTCCCGACAGGTATATACCTGTGGAATAATCAGCTCCTGTTCCTTGAAGCGTGTAGCCTGCCCCGTCAACCACAATATCGTCTCTTTCAACCACAATAGACTCGTAAATATTAGCGGTGAACGTGTAGGTGACATTGTCAAACGTAGAAATATCTGTTGTTCCCTCAATGCTTCCATCAGCCCTAATATAGATAGTTCCACTTGCCTTCACTTCAGTAACTCGGAAAACCCCACATAATGATCCAATCAGGAGAATAGAGAGTACGAATAGAGTGCTTCTTCTAATCATGATGAACAACCTCTTCAAACACACTTTCATCTATCTGTTTTTATGACTTGTGGAAGACATTTGGAGTCTCAGATTTTACCTATGAAATCTGGTTACGTGCAGGCTTGGTTTTTTTACTGTAGACCATTGCTGCCACAAGTATGCCTATCATCAAGAATGGGAGAAGGGTTAGGAATGGGAACTCTGGGATGATCACTACTTCTTGTGTTGAATGTTCATAGGTGAAGTATAGGTAGCTGTGTGTGCTGTTGGAGCATGGCAATGGCTCTGGGGACGGCAAGATTTCTGTGCCATTTACAAACACCATGAAAGTGTCATTCATCAAAGCCTTTGGAATGCAGATTCTGCAGAAGCCAGCAGTGCCATTTTCACCGGAAACATCGAAGCTTATTGAGGTTCCGTTAAATTGGAAATCAGCTATTGTGGAATTGCAGATGGTTTGAACATGATGTTCTGAAGTAGCATTGAAATCAGAAAACATGCCCATCAAAGGATAATAGTCTGTGTTGTTTGCATCCAAGACATGTGGTGTATCGCCTATTCCATCATAGTCTGAGTCCACCCCAGTGTAGTTGCTCCAGTAGTTACCGCCAGAAGGATAACCGTCATCCCAAGAGTTATCACCGCCTGTGAGGGTATACACCTGCATGGTGTTGTCTATGAAGTTATTATGGAATATCTTATTGCTATAGTTTTTCGAATCCTCAGGTCCATTCATTATCATCAAGCCATAGCTGTTATTTGACATGGTATTGCCACGAAAAGCATTATATCTTGCATTATCACCGAGCTGGATACCAGCGCCATTCGAGTAAACTATATTGTTCTCTACTGTGTTGTAATACTCACCCCCTCCCCAAAATTGAAACCCACATACACTGCTCGTCACAGTGTTGTTTATGATTATGTTGTTGCTCGAAAGTTGAATGATACTTGCACCACCGCAGCTGATGCCAACCCATCGGTTTGACATCAATGTATTGTTGCTCAGTGTGTTATCAGAAGAAGAATGTAGGTAGACGCCATTACTGTTGTTTGTTATGTTATTTCCAGTTATGCTGTTGTTTGAAGAATAGAGGAGCCTAATGCCATCCTCTCCATTTGCCGTGACGTTGTTGCCAGACAAAGTGCTGTTAGAAGAATAGGTGAGTGCAATGCCATCCCAGTTGTTTTGGACGTTGTTGCCGGTGATTTTTGAGTCGTTTGTGAATGCGAGCAGAAGCCCTTGACCATTGTTTGTTAGGTTCAGCCCTTGCACGGTCACGTTGGCACAGTTAACAAAGCCCAAGTACCCAACCCTGGATACGCATCAGCGTTCACCACCATGTCCGACTGGTTCATGAAGTAGTAAACTGGCTTACCATCCACGAGGTTTGAAGTGTCAACCGACCTCAGATAGTGGCTCAATTCATCGCCAGCGACCCCAAAGTTCCATTGGTTATTTCCCATCACGTTGCCAGACAAAGTGTTATCAGAAGAATGGTCGAGAAAAATGCCATTATAGTAGTTTGCCGTGACGTTGTTGCCAGACAAAGTGCTGTTAGAAGAATAAGTGAGCTCAATGCCATACCAATTGTTTGCGACGTTGTTGCCAGACAAAACATTATTAGAAGACTCGTAGAGATAGATGCCATAATAAAAGTGTTTGATGTTGACGTTTTTGATTGTCACGTTGGAGACACCCGAAAGGTATATCCCTTTAGAATCCAGAGCTTCTGTGCCTTCAACCGTGTAGCCAGCTCCGTCCACGACAATGTCATTCCTCTCCACCACGATCGAGTCATAGTTGTTATTGGTAAAGGTGTAAGTGACATCGTCTACAGTGGTGATGTTTGCTGTTGGCGGATCGATGCTTCCATCAGCTCGTATGTAGATGGTTCCGCTTGCCTTCACTTTCTCAACTCTAAAAGCTACACCCAACAAACTTGCGAGAAGAACTGCTATAACCATGATTAGTACAAGTTTTCTCTCCAATCCATTTCCCTCAAAGTCTTCGGCTTAGTAGTATTCTGAGAGGGTGTATTAAAATCTGTATAGAAGAAACTTTCATAGCTATATTCGAAAATTCAGAAAAAATGAGGAAATGCGGGAATATTGTCGGGTGATATCTCCAATTGTCCCTGGTCCAAATCCTTTTCAGGATTACTTTTAGTTGTATAATCGTGCTTTTCGCTTTCTTCCCTTACACGCTAAAGCTGTTAGGAGAGAAACAACCATGACCAGTGGAAGAATGATGAGTGATGGAAACTCTGGAACTATAATTATCTCTAGTGTCGAATGTTCATAAGCGAAGTATATCCACCTGTGAGTGCCATTATCATGGAGTGTATAGTTCCAATAGGTTGGATTCACTCCATCTACAGTGATGTTGTATGGTTCTGTCATGAGCGCATGGGGTATCGTGATTCTAACAAAGCCATGTGTTTGGTTTCCAGTCATATTAGAAACATGCATTCTGATTGTGCTGTTAGACTCAAAATACGTAAAGTCTTCGATGGTGGAGTTAGAGATAATATTCGTATACTTACCTAGAGAAGTGTTGAAGCTGGAAAACATACCCATCAAAGGATACCTATCATTATTGTCAGCATTAATAGTGTAGTTTGAGTCTCCTATGCCATCGTGGTTTGTGTCGGTTCCATTGTAGTCGCTCCAGTAGTTGCCTCCAGAAGGATAACCATTATCCCAAATGTTATTGTAACTTGACATTCCAACACTGGCTTGATAATTGGTATTGTTAATGAAGTTATTGTGGTATATAGTATTTCCATCACAGTCAAAGAGATTAATGCCGTAATCGTTGTTTGTTATGTTGTTTCCATATATTATTGCGTTGTTTGAAGAACCTGTGAGGCCAATGCCACGCCAATTGTTTGCTATGATGTTTCTCGCTATGATGTTATTTGACGACAACGGCCAAAGATAGACGCCGACCATGGTATTCGCGGTTATGTCATTTTGAACTATGTGGTTGTTCGTAGACCATGCGAGGTGAATGCCATTTGAGTTTTCTGTTATGAGATTGTTTTGAATTGTGATGTTTGTTGAATAAGCGATTAGTATGCCTTGAACATTGTGTGTTAAGTTTAGGTCCTCTACAGCGATATTTTCTGAGTTAACGAGCGCAATGTATCCTGCGTCAGCTGGAATTTTATCGTTTTGGCGGTTAACCCAGTAATATATTGGTTTGCCGTTCACAGTGTTTGACTCATCTACGTCATTGATGAATGCTGAAGTAGGAAAATGACTTGCCGAAACATCAAAGTTGTAGTCGTTGTTGTCAATAGAGTTGTCCCTGAGCACATTGTCCGGCGAATTGGAGAGGGAGACACCACGTTTGTTTTTTGCTACACTATTTGCAGTGACGATATTCTTGGAAGACCAGCTGATGTATTCACCATAGCCGTTATTTGTTATGTTGTTTTCAGATATACTGTTACTGTGGGAGTCGACGAGCACTATGCCATAAGGATTGTTTGTTATGTTGTTTCTAAATAAGCTGTTATAGTTTGAGGAGCTTCCGAGATAAATGCCATGATTGTTGTTTGCTGTTAAGTAATTTCCAGTTATCGTATTATTTGAAGACCTCAAAAGTCCAATTCCAGCTAGGAATTTCTTGATTGCTATGTTCTGAATTGTTACATTGTTTCTGTCTGATAGGTCTATTCCTACTTCACTTCCTGTGCCTTGAGCCATGTAACCTGCTCCATCAACCACAATGTTATTCCTCTCTACAACAATGGAATCATTAATGTTGCTTGTCAAAATGTATGTAACGTTGTCAACAGTCGAAATAGGTGCTGTATCAGGAACAACGCTTCCATCAGCACTGATGTAGATGGTTCCGCTTGCTTGCACCTTCTCAACTCTAAACGCTACACAAAACAAGCTCGTGAAAAGAATAGCCATAACTGATATTAGAACAAGTTTCCTCTCCAACTAATTTCCCTCCAAGTCTCAAATAAATCAATACCTATTTGGTGTATAAAAATCTGTATAGAAGAAACTTCCATAGTTGCATTCGAAATTTCTGAAAAAAAAGGTGAAAGTGCCTTCATAAGCACTACAACAATCAATGATGGCTCCATTACCGACACTTATAATCTCACTTTACATTGGGGATCAACATTGTTAGATTCATGGTCGAGCGAAACACTCGATCCTGGGGAAGAGAAGAACTACAATTACACTGTCGACGAAGCAGAACTTTCAATAGGTAACCATACGCTTACAGCGACGATTTCTGTATCTCATAATAGTAGCAACTTCATTGACGAGATCGTAAACGAGTTCAGAGTGATCGGGACACCTATACTAACCATATTCGGACCTTTTTCAGCGGAACCAGGGGACACTATTGAATACACTACAAACAGTACACATTCTGATCCTGAAGGTATGATTTTGAATTACACTTGGGCTCTATGGCTCTCAGGTGAAATATATCCAAGAACTATTGTGACAGGGGAGAATGCAACTTTCGAGATACACCCTCTCTGGACCATTGGCAGTTGGTTTGTCACACTGGATGTCAAAGACAATTACGGTATTGAGTATCATGAGAGCAGACCCGCCTCAAGAGCGTGGCATTCAGAAGAATCGGTACAGATAATCCCCGAGTTTCCTTTACTAATCATCCTACCTCTGTCAATAACTGCAACTCTCCTAGCAGCTCTATTGCATAGAAGAAAAGGCAAGGTCTGATTCAGACCAACTTCTAATGCATACATAGTGTCGTGTGTGACCGTTTTTATTACTCCAGAATCACTTATCGTCCATCGTTTCATTTTGTAGTTTTTTGGGAGCGTTTTACGGGTCTTACGAGGCCTTCCTTTGTTATCTCGATGGCGATTCTGTCTCGTTTAAAATCGCACATTCGGCAGTCGAGGACGCGTGCGATCCTTACGAATTCGCCTCTTTTGACTTCTAAGTCTGTCTGTTGATCTTGCCAGTAGACACGTCCATAATCGATGATTATTGTGCCGTCAAGGTTGTGGGCGAGTCCGATGCCTCCAGCCATCTCATAGGTGTCCCAGGCCTCTCTGCTCCGTTGGTTTACGTAGATACAAGTTACTCCCCTCATCTGGTTGTGTCTAGCAAGCTCCATGACTCGATATTTCAGCGCACCTCGATATGATTCGAGAACGGTTACAGAATCGATGATGGCTAGGTCGATGTTCTCCTTTTCAATGACATACCTGTAAGTTTCAGCGAAAGTATTCCAGTTGCGCAGTTCTGGATGCATAACTGTGTCTAATACGAAGAGGTTTTCTTGGATCTTGCTCCAGTCCTTTTTGAGGTAATCGGCTTTCTGTTTCATGCGTGATTGGAGGTCAAAGCGGGGTGTAGAACTCTGCCAAGTGTCTTCAGCTGTTGTGTAAAGAACTTTCTTTCCCGCAGAAGAGACGCTTACTGCGATTTCCTCTGCGAGGATGGACTTTCCTGCACCAGGCAGACCGGTAAGAGCGAACTGACCCCCAATAGGTAGACCGCCTAAAGTTTTTCCTTCAGGAGTAAAAAATATGTGGTCGATGAAGGTTCCCGTTGAGAGGGCAATAAGGGTTTTTTTTGCTTCTTTCGCAGAGCTTGGTCGTAAGATAAAGGAACTCAATGTCTTCTCTTTGCGTTCAATCTCTGTGGTCATCGGTTTTGTGGCTAGTTCCCACTCATCTGCAGGTTCTTGTGCTTCTTTCATGGCAGTAGCCAAGGTTCTAGCCATTGCCTGAACAATCTTGTCTACGTCAGAAGTGGGGTCTCCTTCTCCTTTGACAGCAGTAACCATCTGCTCTTCTATTACATCTTCAGCTGCAAGTGTTTCAGCTTCTGTTGTGAGAACCCACATCTCTCCCTTCCTCTCCACAACACCGCTAGATTTTAAGGATTGCATCATGGCGTATGCGGATTCAGGTCCGTATTTCGCTATCCTTAGCCCTTCAGAGATTTCGTCGAGGGATGCTTGACCATCATTCTCTTTTAGAAAAGCCATTACGTCCTTCTGGTCAACCATTCACATCTTCCACGGACTCTATTACAACTCTCTTACTAAAAACTTCTCACTCAAAAACGTAATAAGGAAAGTAGAGATAGAAGACAGATGTATTGAAACGGAGGTAGAGATTTGAACGTTTTTGAAGCTATCAAAGTCCGAAGAAGTATCAGAAAATACAAGCCTGGAACCATTCCTAAAGAGAAACTAAAAATGATACTTGACGCAGCTCGGCAAGCACCCTCTGCAGGTAACCGTCAACCATGGCGCTTCATAGTCGTAACTGACTGGGAAAGAAAGAGCGCATTAGCAAAGGCAGCAAACAATCAAATGTTCATAGTTGACGCTGGAGCGATCATAGTTGCGGTAGGTATCCCTGAGATTTCAAAGAGATGGTTTGACAAAGATCCAATGATCGCAACCGAACATATGGTTCTAGCGGCCACAGCCCTTGGCTATGGTACATGTTGGATCGGTGCCTTCAACGAAGATGAGGTGAAACAACTGCTCAAGATCCCACAGGGAATGAACGTCATCACAATGTTGCCTATAGGAATACCCGACGAAACCCCTGAACCCAGATCAAGAAAAGAGATTCCCGAAATCTTCTTTGAAGAAGAATATAACAATCCTCTACTTTGGAAGTGATTCCTGTGGACATGAAAGCTGTTTACAGATATATTGATCAACACGCGCAGGACCTCATTCGAGATTTGGCAGAGCTAGTGAAACAGCCCAGCGTGTCTGCGAAACGAGAGGGCATGCAGGAATGCGCTGAGAAAGTGGAGAGTATGCTTCAAGAAACCGGGTTCTCCACAAGACTTCTCCCAGAAGAAGATGGGAATCCCGTCGTTTATGGAGAGCTCAAGAGTAAACATTCAAAGAAGACATTGCTATTCTACGACCACTACGATGTCCAACCCCCTGAACCCCTTGAAGAATGGAAATTTGACGCTTTCAGCGGCAAGGTGCACGAAGGAAGGATCTACGGTAGAGGAACCTCTGACAACAAAGGGAACATTGTTTCACGAATAAAAGCTGCAGAAGCCTTCTTAAAGACAATTGGCGACATTCCCGTGAATGTTAAATTCGTTGTTGAAGGTGAAGAAGAAATCGGTAGCCCCCATCTCAAGCCTGTTATGAAACAATACAATGAACTATTCTCCAACGATGCGACCATTTGGGAATTCGGTGGAACGAACTATGAAGGACGACCTGAGATATATCTCGGGCTCAAAGGTGTTCTGTCAGTAGAGTTGAGAGCTAAAGGTGCAATTCGAGATGCTCATTCCGCAAATGCGCCATTAATCCCAAATCCAGCTTGGCGTCTTATCTGGGCTCTGAACACTATGAAGAATGATGAAGATCAAATACTGGTTGAAGGTTTCTACGATAATGTTCAGCAGCCTTCAAAAGAAGAACTTCAGCTGCTGAAAGAGATGCCGCTTGAGGAAAAAAAACTCAAGAAGACCTATGGGTTAAAAGAGTTCCTCCATGGGAAAACAGGATATGAAGCTAAGAAAGAACTGCTTTTCAGTCCAACGTGCACAATCAACGGATTCCTCACCGGCTACACTGGGCCCCGTTCCAAGACAGTGTTACCCAAGGAAGCTATGGTAAAGTTGGACTTTAGATTAGTGCCAAATCAAAAACCTGACGGGATCTTCCAAAAATTGGTAAACCACCTGAAAAGAAGGGGATTCGGCGACATTGAAACGGTACAATATGGCTCTACTGAACCAACAAAAACCCCTGTTACCGATCCATTTGTGGGGATAGTGGCAAAAGCTGCAGAAAAAGTATACGAGAAGAGAGCTGTCGTGTATCCCACAAGTGCAGCTTCAGGACCTATGCATCTATTCCGAAATCTGCTAGGTTGTCCTGTCGTGTCAGCAGGCTGCAGCCATGCCGATGCAAAGGTGCATGCTCCAAATGAGAACCTCACTATAGACGGATTCATAAAAGGAACTAAGTTCATGGCAACAATAATGAACGACTTAGCGTAATCTCTCTCTTCTCAACTAGATGCTCACACTGAAACCAACCAAGTTTTCTCATGCGTTGCATGCATCGATATCAAGACAGATATAAGCGCGAACTTGCTGAAGACAGCTTCAAGGCTATATGTGTGCTGACCCTGCTTCATAGCTAAGAATCAACAAGAAGCTCAATTCTGAGCATATATATCGAGAGAGGGAATATTCCACCATTCAGAGGACGACATTTATAGAATTTTCATCTATTCAGTGTTGGTGTTGGGATGCAGTATTTTGAGATGCCCGAACTTTCAGTCTTGCGAGGAGAAGATGCCGTTGCGGCTCTTCAGGAGTACATAGATGAACTTAAGAAGAATAGAGATGAAGATTTGACAGAAAGCCAAACAAAGGCGTTGATAAGACTAGCCAAAGGATTAATCTCAACCATTGAAGCTGAACCCCACGTCTGCGAACCAAAGAGAAAGCCGCAGATTCTAACCCGACTGAGAAGGACAATAACAGAGAACATACAATCATTAATCAAAGAAACAACAGACTCAGTCCCAGAAGAGAAAGTCGTTTCTCATCTTGACATTTACCCCTCTCCAACACCACCACAACAACATCGCATCATGTAAAGCTTCCAGGTTCCTGACGAGCCTTTCAATCTATATCTTGCTTCAGAGAGACGGGGCTTCGCAGGCGTTAGAAGTTAAATTCACACTCAAACAGTTTTGGACCCTGTTTCCAACTGTAGTCGCAGAAGTCTAGGAACATGTCGATGTGACCCAAATTCTTGAAGCCTTGATTGTAGAAGAATTTGATAGCTTGAACGTTACGCGCGACTGGCTTCACCTTGAGAAACTTCACTCCGCGCTTGCGGGCTTCTGAGATGGCGGTCTTCAGCAGTTGCTTACCTATTCCTTTGCAGCGATGGTTCTCGTTGACTATAAGGGGCTCAATCTCGGCTTCCTTCTCTTCAACGACTAATCCGACGAGGCCAACTATTTGGGAGTCGTAGGCTGCAACCCAGAGTCGCTCAGGACCAACTTTCGCCAAATGCTCATCAAAGCAATTTTCAGGGTTTTCTCCTCCTATAGTTGGATCTTGATAGATCTTGCGATGCCAACATGTGAGTTCTCTCCACAGATCTCGGCATTGCTTTCTGTCTGCGGGTTGATATGCTCGAATCTTCAGCATAGCTATCACCGGTTTTTCTACAGTTTGGACGATGATATCTAATAATCTGTAAAATATAAGTCAGCGGTCCAAAGCATTAGTAACAACGTATTCTGTGAATTCATAAGAGTACACAAAAACACTATAAACCTCAACAGCAAACATCAAAAGCCAGTGAAATGCTTGACTAAACTCTTCGGAACTAGCGGTATAAGGGGTAGAGTCGACACCTCTGTCACACCACAGCTGATCTTAATGGTTGGACAAGCCCTAGCATCCTTCACAAAAGCGAAGAAGATTCTAGTTGCTAGAGACACTCGCACCACTTCCCCCATGCTGGAGCACGCTTTGACAGCGGGTATAACAAGCTGTGGAGCAACAGCCCTTCAACAAGGGGTGATCCCAACACCAGTTCTAGCTTATCTCACAAAACAAACAGAGGCAGCTGCCGGTGTGATGATAACAGCAAGCCACAATCCACCAGAATATAACGGTCTAAAGCTCTACAATCCAGACACAACAGCGTACAATCAGACTCAACAAGCTCAAATAGAACTACTAATCGACAAAAGAGAATTCCAGCGTTCAACCTGGCAGAATATGGGAAGAACTCTGTCAATTGACAAAACAGATCAATATGTCGAAATGATAACAAGGAAGATCACGTTTGGAAAAACGTGGAAAATAATCTTAGACCTTGGGAATGGATCCACTTGCCAACTGGCACCTCGGATATTTCAGCAACTAAATTGCAACACCTTAGTGCTAAATGCTCAGCCAGATGGCTACTTTCCTGGGAGAGGGGCTGAACCTAACAAAGAATCCCTTAAACCTCTCTGCAGCATTGTTAAGGAGATGAAAGCTGACTTAGGAATAGCCTATGATGGAGACGGAGACAGAATGATCGTTGTAGACGAGAAAGGACGCATAACTCTCCCAGATCAAACCTTCGCTTCCTACGCTGCCTATGCCATGAAGAAACAGGGCTTCCAAATCATGGTCACACATGTAGAAGCATCAATGTGCATTGAGAAAATGATCGAAGCTGAGGGAGGAAGAGTAATTAGAACCAAAGTGGGCGACGTAAGTATCGCAGAAGCTATGAGAGAACATAACGCTTCTTTTGGAGGAGAACCGTGCGGCGCTTGGATACATCCTGATTTCCACTACTGCCCGGACGGTATTCTCTCATCGATTCTACTTCTAGAAGCTCTAGAAGAAACTGACCAAAAGCTTTCCCAATTCGTTTCTGAAGCGCCAAAATACCCCTTGATGAGGCAAAATATATTCTGCCCGAACCCCCTCAAACCTAAGATACTTGAAGAAGCCTGCAAATCCCTTCCAGAAATCTTCTATAACGTAGAGGAGCAATCGAGGGTAGATGGTTTACGGTTAGCTATGAAGCAAGGGTGGCTCCTCTTGCGACCCTCCGGAACTGAACCGCTCATGCGAATCACAGCAGAGGCAGAAACCCAAAAAGACGTAGAAGACATTATCGGAAAAGCTGCAGAACACATTAAGAAACTCATCAAGGAGTCAAAATAATGAAAGTGGTCATTCTAGCCGCAGGAAAAGGAACAAGACTCCACCCCATCACACTCACACGTCCAAAACACTTAGTCCCCGTAGGCGGAAAGCCCATCATCGACCATGTGCTAACCTCAATCAAACAAGCCGGACTAAACGAAGCAGTCTTTGTTGTCAACTACATGTCAGAACAACTTCAACAATACCTCGGAGATGGCTCCAAATACCAAATGAAGTTTACATATGTAATCCAAGAGCAACTCAAAGGAACTGCGGACGCAACAAGATACGCTGAACCATACGTGGAGAAGAGCTTTTTCTTAAGCTACGGTGACTGGCTAACAACCACGAAAGCAGTGAAAAGAATACTTCAAACACACAAAGAGGAAAAACCCTTAATCACGATGGCTGTAGTTCCAGTCAAAAACCCTGAACATTACGGCATAGTGGAACTTGAAGGCTCACGCGTGAAGGGTATTATTGAGAAACCTAACCGAGAAGAAGCACCAACAAACCTGGCGAATGCAGGCATCTACGTGCTCTCAAACGAGATCTTCGAGGCAATAAAGCGGACAAAACAATCGCCAAGGGGCGAACTAGAGATAACAGATTCCCTCTCCCTCCTTCTCGAAGAAGGTCACAAGATCACTGCCGCTAAGCTTCCAAGCAACGAGATATTTGATGTGGGACTACTATGGGACTTATTTGAAGCCAACCGCTGGATCCTTGAGAAGATAAAACCCCAAAGAGAGGGACAGATCGAAGATGGAACCCACCTGATAGGTGCGGTGGTCGTTGAAGACGGGGCAAGAATTCGCTCTGGCACCTACGTTGAAGGCCCCACTTTCATCGGTAGAGACAGTGATATAGGTCCCAATTGCTATATTCGACCCTACACCAGCATTGGTCAGAGAGTTAGAATCGGGAACGCTTGCGAAATAAAGAACAGCATCATTATGGATAAGACGCATATTGGTCACTTATCCTACTTAGGCGACAGCGTCATTGGCGAGAACTGCAACTTCGGTGCAGGAACCATAATAGCCAACTATCGTTTCGATGGCAAGCCAATCAAGATGAAGATCAAGGACAGGATACTGTGTAGTGGCAGAAAAAAACTTGGCGTAGTACTTGGTGATGACGTAAAAACTGGAATAAACGCATCGTTTATGCCTGGCGTGAAAGTTGGCAACAATTGTTGGATAGGACCCAATGTCCTAATATCCCGAGATATCCCTCCAAACACAACGGTCCTGTTAAGACAAGAACACGAGGTTCGCAAGAATTCTGAGAGAACATCAGAATATCAGAAATCCTAAAAAGGCAATGCCCTGTTATATCAGCACTGAACTGAGAAGGTTGAATAGAATTGTCAGTTGCACAGAGGAAATTTTTCAACGAAGTCGCCGCCTTACTCGACAAGAGGGTGACAGCTGCGACCACAGACGGAAAATCATATACTGGAACTCTTGTTGGGATAAACCCTGAAACCATGAGCCTCTGTTTATCAGAAGCGAAAGGTGAAGGAGGTCGGAAATTACACAAAGTTGTTTTGAGTGGCAACGTCGTCGCGTACGTTTTCGCAGTCGAGAAACCTTTTGATTTGAAGGCTCTTTCTGAACGTTTAGAGAAGGTGTTTCCAACAATGGTTAAGCTTTACGAAGGTCAAGGTTTCATTTGGGTGATGGAAAAGGTTAAGGTTACAGAGAAGGGTGTTGTTGATGGAACAGGTCCTGCAGCCGAGAGGGTGCAGAAGGTTTTCCATCTGTTCACGCGTGAGATGAAGACGTAAAAGAATAGAAATGCCTAGATTGACATAGATTATACTCCTGAACCGGAAGGTCTAGAAGACCATCATAATCCTTCCTTTTTGGCGCTTAATTCACATTCCGCCTAATTAGGATTAGGGTAAGCAGCAGAGTAGAAGTGAATGTTCCATGCATGCATCGTTGCCATAAGTATGGCTGATGCAACTATTCGCATAAAGCTCCTTCTTTCATACATTTCAAAACCTCTTTATTCTCATATCTCATATAACGTGCAGAAACCTTCATAAGGTCTTCGACTTAATAATTGTTTGGAGAAAATGAAACTAGCTAATTCTATACTAATGGTAAGTTTGCTTTTGGTTAGCGTGCTTTCCATCTCAACTAACATTCAAATAGTCAATGCCAGTGGAACTATCTACATTAGGGCTGACGGCAGCGTTGATCCTCCAACAGCACCAATTTCCAGTGTAGACAATGTCACCTGCACTTTCACTGATAACATATATGACGAGATTGTGGTGGAGAGGAACTATACTGTAATCGATGGCGATGGATATACACTGGAAGGCAGCGGGACTGGATATGGATTCCGCTTATTCAACAGTTTAAATGTGACCATAAAAAACACTCATATCAGAGGATTTGAAAACGGCATAGAGCGATGGCTTGGAGGTGGATCTTCCGAATTCAACAAGATACTCAACAACACCATAACAGACTGTGAGATAGGGATTCACATTCTATATTTTCATCGCGGAGAAATAGTCGGCAACACAATAACAAGAAATGACTATGGCTTAGAAATATATCACACCGATGAAGCTACAATAGCCAATAATACTATAGTATACAACACCGTTGGCATATGGGCGTATGGTCTTTGGTACTGCCTTGTAATTGGTAACCACATAGTAAACAACGTCAATGGCTATGGTGAATTGCCGGGGACGTCAGTAGATAGCAAGGTTTATCATAACAATTTCGTCAATAACACAGATCAGGCTTTGATGGCGGGGAGTGTTTGGGATGATGGTTATCCTTCTGGTGGCAACTATTGGAGTGACTACAACGGAGTAGACTTGTACGGCGGACCCTACCAGAATGAGACGGGTAGCGATGGAATAGGAGATACACCCTACGTTGGCTATGAGTCTGCAGATAACTACCCCTTAATGGCACCCTACTTATGGTGGAACCCTGCAGACGTCAACCACGATTTGAAAGTGGATATCTTTGACATTGTATCAGCGTGTCAAGCTTACTTATCCACTCCTTCGGATCCTCATTGGAACTGCCACTGCGATGTAGCTGACCCATATGGAATCATAAACATCTTCGACATAGTAATGATCTGCTCAAGTTACGGAGAAGAATACTAGTTAACTACCCAAGGACAACCAGCTTGGGCATGCATGCATTTCCCGTTCCCACTAGCTGAAAACATCTGCTTCTAAGTAGTGGCGAATTGGTGTTGATCAGGATATCAATACGACTTATTTCTCGTGTCACACAACCATTCTGGATTTAGGCTGATTTTTTCTTTGTACCTGCGTTCTATGCTCCAGCAACCCAAAGTTTTCAAGTGAGTTCTGAGTGGCTTCAACTGTCTCGTCCAGGTTCTGAAAGTTGATTTTCAGATTAAACATATGACTGACAACGTTCAATGCTTTCTGAGCTGCAATTTTGTCTGGATAGAGACCTAATGTTTCAGCCAATAGGCAGAACCCTCGAAAACCTCGCAGTCCTCCGATCCCTATGAGAAGACCTGCAACACCGAAGATTTGGCCATTAATAACTTCAGCACCTACACTGAACATTTGGTCTGATGTTTCCTTGTCCGTAGCTGCAAAGTACAGTTTTGGATCGTCAACCTTCTTTTCTCTTTTTAGTCCTCCAAGAGTTACTATGAAGCGGCAGCTGAGTTCTTCTGCGACGTCTAAGATGCACCCGCAGAGTTCATACTGTCCCGTGGTTGTCAACGCTTGAGTGTTACCGTACAAGATTATCAGATCTCTTTCTTCTCCGGTGCCTTTGTAATAGTAAAGTTGGTTAGTAGGGTAGCGGATCTCGCCATTTTCTGCGCTGATGGCGAAGTCTTGAAAGGAAGAGCAGTTGATCTCGGCGAATTGGATAGCTTTCAATTCGCGGATAATGTGCAAAGTGGCAACGTTAGCAACGAAGCCTATTCCCGGTAGCCCTTCTATTAAGATAGGGTCTTTCAGTTTCGGTTTGTCTTGCATTGAAACGACGCAAACCATGCTTCAGTTCCTTCTCCTGTGTGAGCTTAATTAATGAGATACTATTGCAATATTAAAGCATACTTGGAAGATACTTGATGAGCTTTGAAATACGTAACAGAGATTTGCTTGCGAGATTAGGGAGATTAGAGACTAAGAGTGGAAAGATTGAGACACCCATTCTACTCCCTGTGGTTAATCCAGCGATTCAATCAATCTCTCCGAGAAGCTTAAGCCAAGAATTTGGCTGCAAAGCTCTGATAACAAATGCGTATATACTATCAAAGCGGTACGGCAAAGAAGTTGAGGAGAAGGGAATACACAGACTACTCGATTTTGACGGTGTTGTTATGACTGATTCTGGAGCTTATCAGATTCTTGTTTATGGGAAAGTTGATGTCAGCCCGGAAAAGATCGTTAAGTTTCAAGAAGCCATCTCCTCAGACATAGCTACCATATTGGACATACCGACAAGCTGGAACGTAACAGAGGAATATGCACGACAGACAGTTGAAGAAACGATAAGACGCGCAAGCCAACTAGAAGAAATTAAAACCCGGGATGATATGTTGTGGGTGGCACCAGTGCAGGGCGGACGGCACCTTGAATTGGTCGCGCATTCAGCGAGAAAAGTTGGAGAACTACCTTTTCAAATCCACGCTTTAGGAAGCCCTACAACCATCATGGAACAATATCTCTTCGACACATTAGTAGACATGATTTTAACCACAAAGATGAATCTGCCCATTCAGAGACCGCTGCATCTTTTCGGTGCAGGACACCCCTTCATGTTTGCCCTAATCATAGCCTTAGGATGTGATATGTTCGACTCAGCAGCCTACTCAATCTACGCAAGGCAAGACCGCTACATGACTGAGTATGGCACAAGGAGACTCGACAAACTAGAATATATGCCCTGCTCCTGTCCAATCTGCAGAAGAACTACTCCCCAAGAAATTAGGGAAATGCCTAAAGAAGAGAGACAGACAACATTGGCAAAACATAATCTCTACGCAAGCTTTGCAGAGATTAGGCGTATAAAGCAGAGTATAATTGAAGGTCGACTCTGGGAACACCTAGAGGCAAGAGCCCATGCACACCCAGCGTTACTTCAAGCATTAAAACGACTTAAGAAACATGAAGCTTTCTTAGAACGGTATAGTCCAGTGACAAAGCGAAGCGGGCTGTTCTTTTTTAGTAACATAGGGCTGATGCGCCCGGAGATTGTACGCTACAGAAAATCCCTTAAAAAGAGATATTCGCCGCCTCAAGAAGCAAGAACACTTATACTGGTACCTCACCCTGAAAAACGACCTTTTCATAAGGCAAAGATAGTGCAAGATTTGCATAGGAGGATACAACGAGAGTTCCCGAAGACCCAAAACCTGATACACATTTGCGTTTACGCGGCGCCTTTCGGTGTAATTCCCCTAGAACTTGCCGAAGTCTATCCTCTATCTCAATATGAGATCACATTTCCATTAGACCATGAAACTATTACTTATGTTGCCCAAGAGGTGGAAGAATACATCTCTAGATCGTCATACAAAGAAGTTGTTCTCATTGAGGATAAGGAAGTCTGGAAAGACGAAGTCTCAGTAGCTTGCCGACATGTCAAGAGAAAATTTTTGTCAATTACACTTCTGGGTGTAAGGAAGTTGCTGAACGAGGCGTCTTTCGATATCATTGTGGAGACTCTTCGAAGCTGGTGGCTTGAAAAAGAAACATGCTCAGAGTAGATCTTCATTTGCACACAGCATTTTCAGGAGACTCTTCAATCAGCCCAAGGCTCCTCGTGAATCAATTGCACTCTCATCCATCAATTAAAGCAGTTGCCATTACAGATCACAATACACTTAAAGGCTATTTTCGTGTCCAAAAGCTAGCAAGCATATATGAAGATTTGACAATCTTACCTGGTGTCGAAGTAAGTGCTGAGGAGGGAGACTTAATTATTCTGGGGGTTGAGGAAACACCAAAGATCCCTACAACCTCCAGCTCCGCTGTTGATTTTGCAAAGGCTTGTGGAGCGGTTATTATAATACCTCATCCATATCGTTCTATGGGTATTGGGAATTTGGCGATGAAGCTTGAGGCTGACGCAGTTGAAGTTTTAAATCCTACGGCTACAAAGAGAGAGAACGCAATGGCTTATGACCTCGCAAGAATTAGGAATCTGCCAGGCGTAGCTGGAACAGATGCACATAACCCCACGGAGATGTGGACTGTATACACCGAGATAAAGGCTCAACCATCTATTGAGGATATCTTGAAAGCCATTCGAAAAGGATTTGTGAAGCCAGTTGCCACCAAGAGAGCAACGCTGGCAGAAATGAGAGGAGGATGATAAAATTGCCACTTGAAATCAGGTTTCTCGGCGGCACACGCGAAGTTGGCAGAATGGGAATAGTAGTGAAGACTGAAAAAACTCAGCTTCTGTTGGACTATGGAGTGATGATGGGCAAACCGCCTAGGTTCCCCCTGCATATTGCTCCTAACGATGTGAACGGCCTGATACTGACCCATTGTCATCTTGACCATTCAGGAGCCCTGCCTATATTCTACATACAAGATGAGAAACCTCTCTACGCAACCCGTCTAACACTTGAGCTGACTCAAATACTGATCAAAGATTTCATTCATCTTTCAGGCTATTACCTTCCTTTTGAATATCCTGAATTAAGATCCATGATGCGAAATTCCCTTCCCACAGGCTATCATGAGAAGAAAACCGTTGGAGATATAACCTTCCAGTTTCTAGACGCCGGACATATCCCCGGAAGTTGTCAAATTCTTCTAGAGGCTGAAGGCAAGAGAATACTTTTCACAGGCGATTTCAACACTTCAAAAACTCGTCTTCTATCATCCGCAGACAACAAGTACGGAGAATTAGATGCCATAATAATTGAAACAACATATGCAAATGACGATCATACAGATCGTATGGAATTGGAGAAGAAGTTCGTTGCTTTGATCACTGAAGTTGTTGAGAACGGGGGGTCAGTTCTCATTCCCGCTTTCAGTATCGGTAGATCACAAGAGATTGCTTGCATCCTTGCAGCCTATCACTTTGAATATCCAATAATCATAGATGGTATGGCTCGGGCGGCTAATCGAATAATGATGGATAACACAGAGTTTATGCAAGATCCGAGACTCTTCTTGGATGCTGTGCACGGGGCTCGTTGGATTGATGGATGGAGAGATCGTCAGACAGCAGACAGGAAGCCAAGTGCAATTATCTCTCCAGCTGGAATGTTGATGGGTGGACCAGCCGCCTTTTATATTTCAAAGTTGGGGACGAAACCAAAGAACGCTGTTCTTCTTGTGAGTTATCAGATTCCAGGCACGCCTGGTCATGAGCTTTTGGAGAAGGGTACATGTGTGATTGATGGGAAGTCACGAAAGGTTAAAGCGAGGGTAGAGCATTTTGACTTCTCTTCCCACTGTGGGGCCCGTCAACTTCGGGAGGTTGTGAAGAATTTGGAGGGTGATCCGACGGTGTTTTCTGTTCATGGGGCTGAAGGTAATTGTGAACGGTTTGCTAGATGGGCGAAGAGGGAAGTTGGTTTGAAAGCAGTGTCTCCAAAGGCTGGAGACAGGTTTACAATATAGTGTGTGCGATATTCGGGCAAGATTCCTTTTGGGTTGTGAGGAGTCGAGGGTGAGAGTTGATCGTTGGCAGGACGTATTGACTATGGTAATATTTATATTTCTCGATTTGTATTAGATAATAATCGAATTAAATAAGGCAAACGTGAAACCCAATAAGGTGATAATCGAATTGTCAGACGAACTTAAAGAAGAGATGAAAAGGCTCAAAGAGGAAATCGCAAATCTAAGAGACCAAATAGAAGATACAACCGAAAGAAAGCGAAGAAGAGAACGCGGCATATATATCGACGTCGGCGACCGAATAAACGACTATGTCACAGATGTCATGGAAGGAGTGGCAGAAGGCATCCACGGCGAACTTGAAAAATCCATATTCATCGGACCACACGGAGCAAAGATGCGCGTATTCACCCATAAAGAACCTTCCTCGAAAGAAGTTGAAAAGGAGATTAACTTCGCCAAAGTATCCAAAGTCATGAGCGCGCTTGGCCACGAACACCGACTGAGAATCCTACACGAGCTTATGAGAAGAGGAAGATACATGAATGAGCTGCAAGAAAAACTCACAGAAATCACATCGAGCACTCTCTCAAGTCACCTTAATGTCCTTGAAGAAGTAGGGCTAGTAGTCCAAGAGAAGGTAAGAGGGCGATATCTCATCACTATACCAGGAAGATCTGCATACAAAATGGCAAAACGCGTTACTCAATTCCTTGAGAGAAGGAACCAAAAATGACTTGGCAAGAATTTCAACTGGGCACTACTGTTTCTAAAGTAACTAAGAAAATAGCCTTATGGAAAACTGACAAGGGCATACTTGAAATTCTCGAAAACACATTGGCTCTGCCGATAAATGTTAAGGATCAACTCGTGGGATACGTACTTTGTGGAGAAGGAAGACTGTTGCTTGATACAATAGTGGAAACCGGTGAAGGAGCTATAGGGGAATCAGTCGACAGAGAGCTCAACAAGTCCTTCCTGATGTTGGGAACACAAGAGGCTCTCCAGGAAAACCTGAATTCCGCTAAAAAGGAGGACTTTGCGAAATATGGATTTAGCGATCAACAGGAATTCAAAGCTGACGCAGAAGACTTGCTGGCTCAGTTTTCTGCGCGTGCGCAGAGAAAGAAATTCCATTGTGATGAAACCTTCAGCAAAGGGCCTGGCTTCATCTTTGCCTTTCCCAATGGTGAAGATAGTCTTGACATACTAATCGCTAAAGGCGCAAAACTCATCTTTAAAACTTCAGACACTGTCTTTGTGTCAAATGATGACAAGGTTGTGTTGAAGGGTCCTCAAGGTGTAATCGTTTCAAACAATGGAAAGTCGGTCGTTATACGAAATCGCTGCCTACATATACACAGATAGAAGAGCACAATTCACCCCCTTCATCTTTCATCTCAAATGCCCTCATTTTCTACAGAAAGAGTTATCCATTTAGCTCGGGATTTGTGAGGAATAGGCAGGATAAAGTTGGCCGCTAAGGAGGCGTTTCAAGCTAGTCTCATTCACGTTTTTCCAATACTTGTGAGTCTATTGTTTGGCATTTTCTGTGCAGTTTTGGTGCAGGAATCCAGCGTGGAACTGGAAACTGTATTAAACTTCCCTGAGGCTGGGCTTGGCTTCCTGTTCATTGGGATTGTCTTTGTGCTTGTCGCTGGGGTCAGTGCTACTCTGATATATCTTCTCATGAAATATAGTTTGCAGTTTCTCGTCCGCCTATTACTGGGTGTATCCTTTTCTGTTCTCACTTTCTCTCTTGTGTTTCTCTATTCTGAACTGTTGCTTGAGGTTGTAGGCGTAGAATTCCCTTTTATGATCCTATTCTTGGCTTCTTCAGCTACTATATACGTGATTCTAGAGGTTATTCTCAGGAAGGGTCGACTCTATGAGATTGTCGTCCTCGCTTTTGGGGGCGCTACTGGAGTGTTGCTGGGCGCTTCAATTCCTCTTCTCAGTGCTGTTACGATTCTGCTGTTGTTGGCAGTTTATGATGTTTTCGCGGTGTTTCGTGGCCCTGTTGGAAAGATTGCATCAAAGGGTTTGGATAAATTGCCGGGTATCAGTTTCTCTTTTAGGGGCGTTCATGTAGGACTTGGCGATCTGACTTTTTATTCCATGCTTGTAAGCCGAATATTCTTGAGCTATGGTTGGTTAGCTCTAGTTGCCGCGACTTTTGGTGTGCTGCTTGGATCTTTCCTATCCTTCAAGATGGTTGAAAAGAAAGGGATGTTTCCAGGTTTGCCTTTTTCAGTACTACTGGGACTGTTGGGAGCGTTCCTCGTTGTGTGTATTGTCTGAGAGGCTGAAAGCTTGTAAGAGGTTACATGAGGCTGAAATCTGAGGCCTTTATTTTTCCCTTCTGATCTATCACTACTTCGAAGCTTTCTCTCCATGGATGACCGTCGAGATCTATAGGGCATGTTCCTTTGACTACCCAGTCTCCGTCTTTGTTTTCTGTTATGACTACGTTTACATTCGTTACATTCTTCTTCTCTTTCACAAAATTGACAGCTATGTATTGAGCGTTATCGAAGTCGACCATCTGAATCACGTAGTCACTGATGTCCTAATGTTCAGAATCAGATAAGAATTATGAACCCAAAATGAGTATCCTCAATCAACAAGGCAGTACTGTTCGAATAAATCCTTCTGCTTTTCAACGAAACCCTCTACTTTTGAGGGTGCTACTTATGTCTACGGAATATCTTGCCACCAACAACATATTCGCCAGTCACATATTCAAAGCCAACTTCACCTACACCCCTTTGTGTGTGTGTGGCTTCTCTAAGAGAGAAAACCTTTGAACAACTCAGCCAATGCACACGCTTCATTTTGACGAAGATATCTGCTTGGACAATTCTCTTGATGCCCCACAAATTCTATATTCAATCAGTCCATAACTGTCAACGAGAGGGGACACATTGTTATCACTACCTTCATGCATGAATGCATATACAACAAGTTAGTTTTCATATTGATGGGTGCAAGTTTCATCAGTCGGTGGTGGATAGATGGTTTGGAATTGGCTTTGGATTGGACAACAGGTATATTTGCTCTAGCCAGACATTTCGGATGGATACAAATGAATGATCTGGAGCTTAGGAAAAAGAAGATAGGCTATATCTTATCTCATGCATCCCATCAATAATTTTGTGCGTTATTATCTCTCTAGTGTTCAGCTATCACCTTAAGACCGCTTATCCACAAGGCTCTCAGTTGGGGTATATTCTATGGGAGATGATCATATATTTTTTAATACCGCTTGTAATGATGGCTCCACTTTCCTTCTTTTTAACATTTGAAGTTCTGTATTATAGAAATACTAAGAGGTCCCCAATTTTTCACATAAGACGCTTCGTAGGTCGTGTAATCATCCAACTTGTTGCTGCCACAATTTTCATTACTATTTACATCATTCTACTTGTTTTTCTATTACCTCTAACTTCACCTGCTATTGTGCTCGTCGCCATATCACTCGCATGGTCACTATTATTCTATTCAGTAACGAAAAAATTCAGAAAAACATTTCACCAGCTTGAGAAGGGTGAATGGTAACATGCATGCAGACCAACTTCAAAGCCTACATCGACAACGCTACAATCACAATCGAAAACTAGACACATACTCACATACCCAACTCCCCTTTTTTTCTCTCTTTTTCAACTTATGCGCACAGATTATGATAGATAATGTCAAAGGAAATGAAACTGACGCATGGCATTGGCTCAAAAAATGGTACACAATATCTCAAGACGATTGTAAGAAGATATCCTGCTAGAATAAGCTTTAACCCTTAAAATCAATGCAAGTCAAAGGAAGCCAGAGTAGCTGTAGAGGAGAAAACGAAATTTTAAAAGCCCCTTTCAAGTTACACCCAGCTTTTTCTCATTTATGCCTTCAAGAGACTACTGAATAAAATGTATAAAACTTATATAGATATTTGGATATAACGAAAAAAAGTTATAGGGAGTGTTTGGATTGAAGAAAAGAGTTATTGCTTATGTTTTAATGATTTCCCTCTCCATTCTCAGCATTGGAAAAATTGGCATTAAAGGCGTAAAGGCAGAAGAAGCACAATATTGGGGATTAATAGTGCAGGGATGGGAATGTCACGGAAATGATTTTGAGTTCGAGGGAGATTCTCAATATATGTATCACCTGATGAATGAACATTTTGATTTCGATGGAATCCATTATCTAAGCATTAACAACACTTTGCCCGGGGTGACTAACGAGACAACAGAGCAGAACCTCAATTGGTCTATAACTGAATGGTTAGGATCAGTATCGGATTCCAATGACGTGATTGTCATTTGGTTTGCGACACATGGGGGAGGGTATGACAGTATGAAAAATTATACTGATGATATTGGTGCCCAAAATGGGTTACGACAATGGAATGACACTAATGGCGATGAAGGCAACGAAACCTCTGAAAGTACATTAGGATTCGATTTTAACAATGATTCTGATACGGATGATTGGATTGGCATTGACGAGTATATATGGCTTCAAAGTAATTTGTCTGATTCAGAAAAGTGGATAAGTGATGATGAGCTTAATGCAATTCTCTCAAATCTGAGTTATGATAAACTGATTATAGGAATTTCGTCATGCTTTGGTGGAGGTCTAGTTGATGATCTAAGTGCTACCAACAGGATCATTATGACATCTTCTAACGAAACAGATGAAGCATCATTAAAGCATGAAGATGACAACATGTCACCGTGGGGCAGCAACTTTATGGATGCTTTACATGGGGAGCATATGGAGTGGAAAATTCCCGGATGGAAGCTTGTGCATACTGGGATAAAGGTTGAGGCTGACGCAAACAACGATGGCAATATCTCTTTGCTTGAGGCTTGGAACTACGCTTGGAACAACACAAGCCAGCGAATAGATGGGACAGACACTTATTGGCTTGATGACAATGGCAATGGGCTTCCAACATACTGGAATGAAACTGATAATTGGACTGGGTGGCCATCGTCGATTCCCTGTGATAATGGAACTCTCGCGGGTTCCACATGGTTTCCAAAGAAATATGGGTGGTTCTTGACGGTAGAGACCAGTCTAGTCTCGGGACAAGAGATTAATGGAGTGGATATTTGGGTTGATGGTAGCTTAGCTGGCAATTCTTCATTGACCCTAAACGTTACTGTAGGAAGTCATAAAATCAAAGCTGAACACTCCATCACATATCAGGGTTATAACTACTATCTCTCGTACTGGAATGACACTCTCGATCCCAATGGAAACCCAACGACTGCGCATCTCCATGAAAACAAGACGATAAAGGCATGTTATGATAGAACGGTATACATGCAGAATGCTAAGTGGGACGGTACTTATTGGAAGTTGTATTGGAACAACACAGCGACATACACATCTCGGCAACGCACCCAATCAGCAATGGCGTACGGAGGATATCTTGGAGTGAAAATATTCAAGGTAAAC
>Ga0114919_10000042_pt1 | contig 68073 bp, 86 predicted proteins | sample BlataG_FD_88682 | JGI IMG/M metagenome (GOLD analysis project Ga0114919, IMG submission 88682) | Deep subsurface microbial communities from Black Sea to uncover new lineages of life (NeLLi) - Black_00105 metaG | ecosystem: Environmental > Aquatic > Marine > Oceanic > Sediment | place: Atlantic... | reverse complement strand
GTGGTGTGGTGTGGTGTGGTGTGGTGGGGTGTGGTGTGGTGTGGTGTGGTGTGGTGTGGTGTGGTGTGGTGTGGTGTGGTGTGGTGTGGTGTGGTGTGGTGTGGTGGGCACTTGTGTTATATTTATTTAACAAATTTACAGAAATTGGTATGTAACATTTGTAGGCCCTCTTCTAAATATCCAATTCCAATTGAACTTCATCTTCTGGTGCTGCTGCCTTATTGTCATTCCCAGCACCACCACCACCATCCCCATTCTTTCCACCATTGACATCACCGCCTGAAGGCTCTCCTATCTCAACAGACTTTTTTCTTTCTTCTTCACCGTTGTCAACATGCCGATGGCGACTTTTCGAGCTCCGCTCTCTACTACTATGCCTGCTTATGCGATGTTTACTCCTCCTACTCCTACTCCTACTCCTACTTCTTGATCTGTCTTTGCTACTATGCCTATGCTTCTTACTTCTACTTTTACTTCTACTCCTGCTTTTATGACTCCGTTTGCTCCGTCTACCGTGCCCTTCCCTGCTCTTACTCCTCCTACTTCTACTTCTACTCCTGCTCTTACTCCTCCCACTCCGTTTCTTTCTCTCACCACCGCTAGCAGAAGGACTACGTGACGATCTATGTCTATGTCTACTTCTACTTTGACTCCTCTCTCTACTAGACCTCGTCACTGCAGACTCTCCACCACCACCACCACCACTTGCCCCAGACACACCTGCTCTAATGCTGAGAGGAGGTAATTTGAATCTAGATCTCCACTTGGTCTGTATCTCTTTGAATTCTTCCTCATCAACAGGGTTGTCTGTATTAAAGGCTAGTGTGATAAACTCGGGCGGGCCTCTAGGGAGGGTTGGAGCTTGAATATATTTTTCTACAAACTTTCTATCATCCATACTAGTTGGTGTTGTGATGGTGGTGGTTGTAGGAGGCTCTGCTACTGTTGCTACTGTTGTGGCAGCAGCAGGGGCCACAGTTTCTTCTCCAGATCCTAGATCTCCTGTATCCTTCCTGCCTTCAGTCCTCGTGATCATCTCTTCTTTTCCTGTTTCCGTGTCTCCACCGTGTCCATCTTCTGCCCCCGCTGCTGGTGGTGCTGCTGGTGGCAGAGCCAAGACCTCCTGTTCCTCATTTTTCTCACCATTACGGCCACCATCACCATTAATTATAACACCAGTACTCGATCCCATACCACCCATACCCATTATTTCTCTCGCAAAAGCATCTTCATTTGCCAGCAATGTGCCAGTCCCACCATCTGGCAACACCAACCCACCCTCTTGAGATCTGGCCAGCCTAGTCATTGGAATTCCCACTGGAGGTCTAATCTTACGTTTATCAAACTCAGGGTTACCATGTGTAGGACAATCGTTCAACCAATGGGCACCTATTTCTTCACATCTAGGGCAGCGGTAATCTGGGGGGACGGTGGCAGCTGCAGATCCTCCTCCCCCTCTGCCTCCTCTGCCTCTGCCTCTTCCCCTGACTGTGCCTTGCCTGACTTCTCTCTTCCAAGTGGCAGCTGTGCCTGCGAGGAGATTTTGAAGGGCAGCATCTTCTTCTGCTCCTACTACTGCTGCTGTGGGCTTTTCACTAAAGTAATCCCCCCCAAATTCATCATTATTGTTTTGGGGAGCGGTGGAGTGGTGGAGGGAGGTTGATTTGGGAGGGGGTGCTGCTGTGGTAGTGGCACCAGCTTGTAATGGTTGTAATCTAGCAACTGGGGTACGTTTGACAAGGACAAGAGAGTTTCTAGGAATTGCTTTTGTGTCGTCAAGGTATTCATCTCCTGTGTTTGGGTCGGAAAGGATGAGTTCTGCGGCCCCCTCGACGCCGAGGCCTCTTTTGAGGGCAATTAAGCGTTTGACATCTCCAATTTGTATAATGGAGCCGTCAAAGTTGATTGATTCCTGGCTAATGGAGTTTTTAAACTTGTAAAAGACTATGGAAGTCATCAATCCGAATGTTTCAAAAATCTATTGACACTCGTCGCGTTATTTGAACTTTAACCAATGTAAAATTAGTCACAGATATTCGCCAGATGCTTTCTTCAACGCACAGTCTCTCTCTCTCTCTCTCTCTCCGCAGGAACAAGGACCAAATGTTAGCCAATTATTAATTCCTCACCACTCCTAGACGTAGACTAACACACCAGGTTGAGTCCCTTGCACACTAAATGTAATTATTTCTACAAGGATAATTATGGCCGTTTGAAGATTTGGAATGCCCAATTTGTTATCCCTGCGAGCTCCTCTTCTCCATCCTTTCCCTACCTACTTTTAGGAGCCTAGGCTTAACATCTGCATCTATAAGTTGAATGAATATCTTCTTGGAATACAATAATCAAATTTGACCGAATATTACCGACTCAGAGCGTTTCTATATAACTGCTTTGATCAGCGATCTGTGATGAGTGCTGTGACACCAATAAACCGTGTCCAAGGCCGCTCCCAGGTATCCAGATTGTCTAAACCTAGACTAGGAAGATCCCAAAGAAGGTTCAGCTTAATTCCGGTTAAAGCAAGTGCAGAGACCTATGACAGAGATACATCCCGTCTCAGACTCATTCAGCATAAGAATGAGGCCAAATATTTCTACGCCTTCCTTTCCCAAGTCTATGACTACATCGTCAACCCTGGCCATTGGACAACAGACATGAGAACAGAAGCACTCCAACCAGCTCAGCTGGACAACCCCAACCTTACTGTAGTTGACGTTGGCGGTGGCACTGGGTTTTGTACCCAGGGTGTGGTTGCGGCTGGCATCCCAACTCGTAACATAACTCTGCTAGATCAAAGCCCCCAACAACTTGATAAAGCACGTGCAAAGAAAGATCTCCAGGGCATCACCATAGTAGAAGGAGATGCAGAAGATCTCCCATTTCAAACAGACACTTTTGATAGATACACATCTGCCGGCAGCATTGAATACTGGCCAGAGCCTCAGCGTGGCATCTGTGAAGCCTACCGTGTCATCAAAACAGGAGGTATTGCTTGTATGATTGGACCAGTGTACCCTACACATCCAGTATCTAGATTCATGGCTGACATGTGGATGTTATTCCCCTCTGAAGAGCAATACATTGACTGGTTCACAAAAGCCGGTTTTACTGACGTTTCGTTGAAGAGAATCGGGCCCAGCTGGTACAGAGGAGTGAGAAGGCATGGTTTAATAATGGGCTGTAGTGTGACTGGAGTGAAGCCAAAAGCAGGTGCATCTCCATTGGAATTGAAACCAATTGCAGAGGTGTCGAATAAGGCCAATAGTAATGTGTTGATGACGGTGTTGAGGGTGCTGTTGGGATGTGTGGGGGGATTTTGGTACTTTGTGTTGCCTTGGTATATGTTTTTGAAAAACTTGGTATGGCCTAAGAGCTGGAATATGTAATGAATACCTTATTGATATTGTTATTTGGGAAATTGGGAATGTAATGAAGAGGTAGGAGAACATCAACCAAGTTGAGTAGACAAAAATAGGGCTGAGAAGAGACTGAAAGGAATTGGAGAGGCGGTGGGCATGCAAGTTGGAGAGAGGGTGGCGGCGTTTTGTTCGAATAAAATAGAGGAGTACAATTGAGGACCATATTGATTTTATATGTAGTGTGTGATTTTATCATATGCATGTTGAAAATCGTCAAATAAACGCTCAAGCAAAGGAAAATTAAACAAATCTAAACGATGGCACAAAAGAAGAAAAGAGGAACGGCAGGCAACGCCGTTCAGTATATCACACGTAATCAAGCTCTTAATAAGCTTCAGTTGAAGCTATCAGAGTTCAGGTTAGTCATAAACCCACCCATAACATTTCGATCACCTCCGCTGCTGTCTCCCCAAAAACTCACCCTCCTCCTTCCCCCCTTTCCCTTACACACACACACACAGGCGCCTTTGCATCCTAAAAGGAATCCACCCCAGAGAACCCCGAAAGAAAGTCAAAGGCCAAAACAAAACCTACTACCACGTCAAAGATATCAACTTCCTCCTCCACGAGCCTCTCCTTAAAAAGGTCCGAGAACTGCATGCCTATGAGAAGAAGATCCGCCGTGCATTGGCAAAACAAAACCGCGACCTGGCGCGCCGTCTGGATGGCCAAAGACCCTCCTATAGACTAGACCACCTCATCAAGGAGCGCTATCCTTCCTTTATTGATGCACTTAGGGACTTAGATGATCCTTTGAGTCTCATCCACCTCTTTGCCGTCCTCCCAGCCGAGGCAACCAAGGGCATCCCCAGTGAACGAGTCACCTTGGCGCGCCGTCTGGCCCTGGAGTGGCAAGCATGGGTGGTCCGTACTTCTTCTCTTAGGAGAGTATTCGTCTCTGTCAAGGGATACTACTTCCAAGCTGAGGTGCAAGGTCAATTGGTCACATGGTTGGTCCCCCATCCCCTGGCTCAGGTACTCCCTAATGACGTCGACTATAAAGTTATGTTGACATTCTTGGAGCTCTACAGTACCATGGTGAGGTTTGTATTGGCCAAGTTGTATCACGATAATGGACTGAAGTATCCACCTGTGTTGGAAGCTAGCTTGGAGGAAGCTGGGACTGGTCTGCAAGCCATTGTTCATCAAAGTGTTGGTGATGATGGTTTTGATGTTGGTAAGAAGCAGAAGCAGAGCAAGGAGAAGAAGTCGGTTAACGGTAAGAATAAGAAGAAGGCTCTTCCCCAAGAATCAGAATCAGAATCAGAGGAGGAATCGGATGAAGAAATAGACTCAGAAGAGGAGGAAGATCATGAGAAAGGTATTGAGCAACACTTGAAGAGCTTGAACGCAAAGGTACAGCAACTACAGCAAGAAATCACTGATGGCGATAACGATCAAGGTACTGGGGGCAAGAAACAAAAAGACATTTTTGAAGACGGCGATGATGATGACAATGATAGTGAGAATGAAGACCTTGAAATTGATTCAGGCAGCGATGATGACAATGACGATGACGATGCTGCTGATCCAGATGATGCTGATATTCCAGCTGCCAAAATCAAAGGCACAGTTACCCTACCCACCCCAGATGATGATATTCATGAAGACAATGATATTCGTGGTGATGATGATGATGATGGCGACGCGGCAATTTTCAGTACATTATTCAAGGGTCTTGTTTTCTTCCTTGGAAGAGAAGTTCCAAAAGAACAGCTGCTCATTGTCATCAGATCATTCGGGGGAGAAGCTGGGTGGGAAGGCGAAGGTTCGCCCCTTGCTAAGTCAGACCCTACTATTACTCATCAGGTAATGGATAGACCCCTACCATCGGCAGCAGCTGGTGGACTTGAGGTTCTCTATAAGGATATGAATTACTCTTACCCAGGAGGAGGAGGAGGAGGAAGGCGGAGGGAATTTATACAGCCACAATGGGTGTTTGACAGTGCCAATGCAAAAGTATTGGTGAGAAGTGAATTGTATGCACCAGGACAAGCTCTGCCACCTCACCTGTCTCCATTTGTGAATGAAGATGAAGAAGGATATGTGCCAGAATATGGTCAGCAGCTGAAAGAACTGAGAGAGGCTGCTCTGGCTGCAAAAAGGGCTTCTTCTCAGAAAGAAGGAGGTGGAGGAGGAGGATTGTTGGGAAGTGGTGGAGAGGAAGGGTTTGTTGGAGAAAAGAAGGGGGTTAAAATTGGAGGAGGAAATGATGACGGTGAGGCTGAAGAAGCTGTGTATGCTGCTGAGTTGGCGAAAGAGCTTGGTGGTGGTGGTGATGTGAAGTTGGGAAAGAAGAGAAGAGCTGCAGCAGGGGCTGGTGATGGTGATGATCAGGAAGCATTGAAGGATGTGATGATGACGAGGAAGACAAAGAAGATGTATGCCACACTGAAGAAACAGGAGAGGGCAAAGAAGGCAAGAGTGGAAGAGCTGGAGACCAAGGCAAAGAAGTTGAAATGAGGGGAGAGTGAAAAAACCGACTAGAGGCGCCGGCGGAGGCGGCGCTTCAGCCTCTAAAAAAGTGCTTAAAGTTTGGGTAACATGTAACTTTTCTCTCAATTATAGACAAGTAATACATTATAAAATTGTGTGAGGAAGTACATTTTTCGAACGATACCATCATGGCTACAAAAGGAGTAGCTGAAATCTATCAAGCCTCTTCAAAGCTTGCAAAGTACCCCTTTGAGCCATATTGGACCCAAGAAAAGCTTAAGATATGCATTACTGGAGCAGGTGGATTCATAGCGAGGTAATTACGACATAAATGCATATAATTCCGGGTGCAATTGATGAGAATCCTTCGAGCTAACATTTCCACGCATCCTCACAGCCATCTAGCTAAACGCCTCAAGAGTGAAGGCCACTATATTGTCGCCTGCGATTGGAAGCGTAACGAGCACATGCCAGTAAGTTTCCCCCCAGTCTCCTCCCCCGTCGCCTTCTTCCCTCTTCCACCCACACTTCCCCACCACTCATTCTTCCCTCCCTCCTCTCCTCTTAAAACCACACAGGAAGACATCTTCTGTGACGAGTTCCATCTAGCAGACCTCCGTCTCTACGACAACTGTGCCAAAGTAGTCCAGGGCTGCCAACATGTCTTCAACTTGGCTGCTGACATGGGTGGCATGGGTTTCATCCAGTCCAACCACTCTGTCATCATGTACAACAACACTATGATCAGCTTCAATATGATGGAAGCTGCCCGTATTGCCGGCATTCAGAGATTCTTCTACGCATCAAGTGCCTGCATCTACCCAGAAGGTAAACAATTGGAGACCAAGGTGGAGGGGGGAGGCCTCAAGGAGGCAGATGCCTGGCCAGCCCAACCACAGGATGCATATGGCCTTGAAAAGTTGGCCACAGAGGAGCTTTGCATGCATTACACCAAAGACTTTGGTGTCGAGTGCCGTATTGCTCGATTCCATAACATTTATGGCCCCTATGGAACTTGGAAGGGAGGAAGAGAGAAGGCTCCTGCTGCCTTTTGTCGCAAAGCCATCACTTCTGGCGAGGAGGTTGAAATGTGGGGCGACGGCATGCAAACCCGTTCCTTCACCTTCATCGACGACTGCGTCGAAGGCATCCTCCGCATCACCAAGAGCGACTACAGGCAACCACTCAACCTAGGCTCAGACGAGATGGTCTCAATGAATGAGATGATGGAAATGGTGGTCGGCTTTATCGGCAGCGGAAAAAAGACCATCAAGCACATTCCCGGTCCTGAAGGCGTCAGAGGGCGCAACTCTGATAACGAGTTGATATTGCAGCAACTGGGGTGGGCTCCTTCCATTAAACTAAGGGATGGCTTGAATATTACGTACGACTGGATTAAGGGGGAGTTGGAGAAGGAGAGCAAGGGTGCAGGTAAGGATATGGCAGAGTATTCTAGAAGTATGGTGGTGCAGACCAGTGCCCCAAAGGCACTGGGATCACTGAGAGAGGCTGATGGTAGTGAAGGGCTTAAAGGATAAAATTAGAATAAAATGGTGGGATAAAATAATATGACATAACCCAGTAGTGATTGCAGCTGCAGTATCTCCAAGATTTTTCTTAATTATACATTTTTTGCATGATAGATGAGGATAACAGAAAGGGCATGAGCGGTTTTGATTTCGTTTTCCCTCACCATAATGCTCAGTTTTTTTTTATTCTGTTTCCACTTTTTGTAACATGTCTCCCCCCCCCTTTTTTTTCCCCATTTTTTTTTTTACATGTATGCACTACCATTCATTATACAATATATACTAGTACTTAAGAAGAGCAGCAACCACCTCTTTGCCCTCCCCCAGCTGCCGCCTGACCAGGTCTAATCGTTCCTCCACCTCCACCACCACCAGCCCCGTACCCCACCTTGATCCCATAGCTCTCATTAGACACATCCAGCTGCCCAGTAATAATTTTATCATGAATCTGCTTTGCAGTGTTGATAAATGCCTCTTCCACATTCAAAGCTGTCTTTGCTGAAGTTTCCAAAAACACGAGACCGTGTTGCTTTGCAAATGCCTCTCCTTCTTCTGTGGTGACAGCTCGGCGATGGGCCAAGTCGGCTTTGTTACCGATGAGCATGATGGTCATAGAGGGGTTGGCGTGTTGTCTCGCATCTTCTAGCCATGACGCAAGATGTTCAAAGGTCTCTCTGCGGGTAATGTCGTAAACCAATAGAGCACCGGCTGCTCCTCTGTAGTAGGAACGAGTAATGGATCTGAAGGACTCTTGACCAGCTGTGTCCCAGATTTGGAGTTTTATTTGCTTGGCATCTATGTTGACCATCCTAGCACCAAACTCGACACCTAAAATGGAAGGGAGAAGAGGGTAATGGGGGAGGGGGAGGGGGGAGGGAGAAGGCGGGGTGAGGAAGGGAGAGAGGTGTGGGAGGAGCGTTGGAAAATTACTACTTACCTATCGTCAAGTCATGGACTGGCTGAAAACGTTTATCTGTGAACTGCAGCAACAGGCAAGATTTGCCTACTCCTGTATCTCCTATGATAATATACCTGCACAGAGGAACAAGAAGGTTGAATTATTGACTAATGATCCACGTTGAAACCCTGCAACAAAACCAAACGTCTTGCAACATACTTGAACAAGTATGCGTAACTCATCGAGTTTTAGATGTTTTGTTCTCAACGATCCGTAAAACCTTGCAAATTCGATTTCAATCAAAGCGTGTATTAATCCTCCTCAAAGACGACAAGACAAATTAGTAAATTACTTATTCAAGCGCCTATTGCAGAGTATATAACACTTGGGAATGCTTGCACACTGTCATCAAACCATGCAAGAAATACCAAACTTCCCAGAATCCAGTGTAACCCGACCGTCTCCCCTCTTCATCTTTCTCTAATTCCAACACTCCACTTGATACTGCCCTTTCATCTCCTTTTGCTTTAAATACTTCCTAGCATCCTCACCGCTCATACAACCTTCTTTCTCTAACACTTCAACCAGAGCTGAAAACACATCTTGGGGCATCTTCTCTGCTGATCCAGCCACATACACCCATGCCCCTCTCTGCAACATTTCCCATACCCTCCCAGCCGCACATCCCTTGATCTTATGTTGCACATAATCTTTCCCTTCTTGGTCCCTGGAAAAGGCAGCTACCACTCCCCCAGGTGATGTCGATAGAACTCTCACTGGTTGTGACATTGCTTCCCATTCTTCTTCATGATAATAGTCCTTGGTCTTGTTTCTACATCCAAAGAACAATAAGCACGGTGGTGGTGCAGGTATATACGATGGCGATACAGTTTGTAATTGGCTATCTATATCTTGGAGAAAAGATCTAAAAGGAGCTACTCCAGTACCAGGCCCAATCATTATCATCGGAGGCAGTGTTGCTATTGTTGTTTGTTGTTCGCCACCACCTTTCAAAATTGACATCTTTGCCAAACTTGGAGGCAGTCGAAGAGCTCCCTTCTCCAACCATACTGGCACCCTATCTCCACTCTCCAAAGATGCCAACCATTTGCTGCACATACCTTTTCTTATTCTCTTCAATGGCGTGGTCCATCTGACAATAGCCACATCCAGCTGGGCGACGTTCGGATGAGCACGCTGGGACGACGCTATGCTGAAATATCTGGGTTTCAACCTGGGGCAGCATGTCAGCAACCATTCTAATCCCAATGCACTACTAGTAGATTTAAAATCAGCCAGTATTTCTAATACCGTTCTTCCTTCTCGTTGATTGTAGTCGTACAAATCGCTGCTCCCCTGGGGTGAAGCAAAGTAGGAAAGGCGCCCTCTTTCCAACTCTGAGGGAGACAGTCGGGCCATGACTTGGAAGAAATAACGACGTGGAGAGGCTCCGCTAATGTCTAGAGCCCCTGCAACTAGTGGTCCCACTTGGACTACCACCGATGATGATGATGATAATGATGATGATGACGATGCCCCTCCATTACCACTCAACATTCCATCTCCGTCTTCATTAGCAGTACCATTGGTAGGCGTAATTCTTACCCATGCATTGGGATCCAGATTGCACGTGGCTAAGAAGGCATCTACAGCCTGTGGTGACTGTTTAGGAAGTATTGCCAACACATCTCCAGGCTGGTACATCATCCCTCCTTCTTCATGTTGACTGGGATACCCAGACAGATCGAATTCTAGTTGCCTCACATCTTGAAAATGATCTTCAGCTGTGATTCTCTTATTGAAAGTCAGAGTGGCAAAAAATGGATTCATTGGTCCATAATCGTCTTTTAAGGTTGCTGTAGATGGTTCACTATAATCAGTATTAGTAGGAATGATCATGGGTGCTCCACTGGCTGCAGCTTCAACTTTAGCAAACACAACCGCTGCTTCCACTGCTCTTTGATGATTCTCATTATTATTATTATTATTATTATTATTTTTGATACCCAGTGATGCAATGGTGCTACTATCAAGCCATTCTATAGTATATTTAGACACTATCTCAGTAGACATATCATCATGAGGAGGCTCTAGTAATACAGTACCACCACCATCATCACCACCACCACTAGTAGACGGTACCGCAATGAGTGGAAATTGCTTTGATAATGCTTCCCACAACACAGGCAGCCATGCATCTAATCCTGCCTCGTATCCTGATCTATGTTGATCATCACCTAGACCTAATGGAGCTACCATATTGGCCCCTAGTCCTTGTAATCTTCTAAATACCTTCTTGGCCATGACATTGTACTGAATGTAGCCGGAATCACCAAGGCCAAATACAGCGACATTGGAGGCTGAAAGGGAGTCTGAAGGGAGGGATTTTTTGAGGAGGAACTTCCACAGTTGCTTGAAGTTGGAAGGGGGTTCTCCTTGACCTGTGGTGCTTATGATGAAGATGACAGCGGCTTCTTGTGGGAAGTGTGAGACCATGGTGGGGGAGGAGATGTAGGTGTCGGCGGAGAGGAGACGGGGATGGAAATGGCGACGATTGGCTTCTCTTGCGACTCTTTCTGCTGCATCTTGGGCGTTTCCAGTCTGTGAGCCGTATATTATAAGTAGTGATGGTCTGGGATTGTGCATTTAGGGGCTTGTCTCAGATCACTTGCAGCATCTGGGTAATTTTTGTTCAATAGTTGAGCAGAGGAATGAATTGAATAGCCTTTTAACCTGGGATCGACGCTTTTATCTTTCTATAACTAAGTGACCAAATGCTGAGAAAAGTGCATATTGGGTCGAGAATGGCAGTGGGAGCGAACAGTTGACAGGCAACGTCGATGAAAAAATTAAATTCCAATTAAAATGTAACCCCATCTAACACATCCAAGGCCAAAACAATCTGAGATGAAAAGAATGATGCATTGTTAAGAATAATCTGAGCTTGGTTTGAGGCAGAATTGCTTCCCCTGCCAGTGGGCTTTTACATAGCATCCTTGTCAAACCAGTAATCACACCAATAACAGACCTCTGACACTCTCCAGATCTTCATCTCTCCCAACATCCTCAAGCACACTCCCTACCCCCATCTGTATCAAACCTCTCAACACAGCAGCAGCTTCTTCCACTCTCCCAATACGAGCCAAGGCACATGCATGGTTATACCTAACATCACATCTATCACTGAAACCACCAATACCTTTAGGATTGGCCAGTGTCGTGGAAGACAACAACTGCTCTGCTCTTGCCCACATCTCTTTCACCTTTTCCACCATATGCTGTTGCTGTTGTTGGTGCAAGAATCTAGCTATAAACATATATACATCAGCACATCCAAGTATAGCTTCTGCACTAGTTCTATTTATACCGAGTGAAGCTTCATAAGCTTTCAATGCAGCCTCTGCTGCTTTTTGGACATCCACATCTCCTCCTTGTCTTTCAATAAGGGAAGAGGCTAATAACTCGGCTTTAGCCAAATAGGCATCTCCTAGTGCATTTAAAGGATCTGTATCAGCTCTATCAAAGAGAATCGAATTCTTTAACCTCAGTACAGCTTCTTCCACTCTCCCTATTGCAATGTCATAGCTAGGTGCATGCTTGGCTGCAGTTGTCAGTGCACTCCCCCAGTTCATTAATAATGATGGTAGATCGTCACCATTTTCACTGGAAGACACTGAACATGCCCTTTCATATGTATTCATTGCTTGTTGAAAGATCTGAGACTGCCTCTCGGCATCATCAGTCGTAATTGCAGCTAATTGCGTGAGTGCGTCGGCCAAGTTGTTGATGGTGGAGGCGTCGTTTTCTTCTTGTTGCAGTGCTGTGGAGTAGCAATCACATGCTTGGGAGAGTAGTTGTGCTGCTTGAGATTGATCTGTATCTTCTAAGAGTTCTGCTAGTGATGACAATGCATTACCACAGTTGACAGCTGCATCTACTCTCATTGTAGCTGGACTGGTTGTAACTTGTTTGTATGCCTCTATACTTCTTCGTAGTAAGTCAATAGCTTCTCTTTGTGTAGTTTTTTCTATGACTCCTAGGTTTGGGGTATTATCTGGAAGAGCAGCAGCTGCATCTAGACTAGCTTGTGCCCATGTTTGGAGAGTCTCTCCAAGACCGAACCAGGCGGCGATGTGTTGGTCAGAAGGAGAAGAATCGGTGGCGGGGGATTGGATGACTGATTGGAACTTAACTGCAGCTTGTTGGAAGCATTGAACGGCTTCAGATCCTCTGCGACGTTCACCTCGTTGCTGAAAATTTTCAGCTTCTGTTTTAGGATAGGCAAGGGGAATATTGGTGTTCATTTAGTTGAAGTTGTTCGAATCCAACACTTCTTTTTTCATTCTGCTAATCTTACCTTCTAATGCAGCTGCCGATGAGTTCTTAGGAGCCATGGTGAATTTGAAATCGCGCAGCTTATTGGGTTGTGACACACTTTTCTTAGAACTATAGCTTGGAATGCCCCAACGTCCGACTCTCCTGCTGCAGCTGCTGCTGCCACCCAGCCCTTTTTGTTTGTTGCAATGCATTTCATTTTTTCACACATTTTCTCCGTACAATATACAAGCCAATTCATTATATACATCCACACCTCACTTCCTATCATCACCGCCACCGCCACCACCACCAACCTCCTCCTTCCCCTCAGTCCAACCTCCCGTCCTCGTCAACCTCACCTGAGCCAATGCAAACACAACCCTCGCCACTCTGCCATAATCTGACCCAATACTTATCACTGCTAAATCCAATGCAGTACTCACCCACATAATAGGACCCACTGCACTCAGAAACGTCCTCATGGCCCCGTACCGGGCAGCTGCTGCTGTCAGTCCTCTTTGTGCCCCCATTTTAACTGCCATTCTAGTTGCTGCTTGGTATTGTAATCTTTTCATCACCACCTGTCTCCCCAGTTCCCTGGCTGTGGTGAGACCTACCTGAGTGAAAGCGATTGTGCCTCCAAATTTAGCAACTGCTGGGAAGATGTCGGTGGCTCCGTACTTTAGAGGAGCAATAGCTGTTTTAAGGGTACCCAGAAATCCTGTACTATTCTTCTTCTTCTTGCTGTTCTTGCTGCTGCTGTATTTATTACTGCCACTACCATTGCTATTGCTATTGCCTTTAGCCCGGTGGTGATGATAACTTTGAGACATACCATCTCCAGCATCACTCAACACCCTATCATCACCATTATCACTCTCAGTATATTGATCTACCAGATGGATGAATATCTCCGCTTCCAAGTCGGTCGTCATCAAGGTGGGATCACATTGAATCTTCAATTGATCCCTAATAGCCAACAAAGCTTCCCTATAAGATGGAAGCTTCCCCCTTATAGTTTCAGAGGCATTAGCAGCAAGGAACCTGAAGGATCTATCGATGAGGGTGATTCGTTGTAGGCGGGAGAGAGAGGGGAGGGGGGTCCTTCGGCGGGTAAAAGAGGCAGCGTTGGAGAGGACGGTTGATTTAAGGAGAGGGGAGAAGAATGAGGGGGCGTGGAGGAGGTTATAGACTTCTTCGAGTTCGTCGTCTGAGGCGAGTTCTAGGACATGGAGGAGGTCGGCGTCTATTGGGGGGTTTGGGATGGAGGTGTTTGGGGTGGAGAGGTGTGCTGCTTGGGTTGGTGGAGGAAGATAGGGATGGTCGGAGGGAGATTTGGAGTTGTCATCGGTTGTTGCAGCTAATATGCGGCGTTTATTGACTTTATAGTGAGGTTGTTGAGGTACTAGATGCCGTTGACGGGCCTGAACTGCTTCATTCAGGGTTGGATACGATCTGGGGATGGCAGTTTTGCCGAAAACACTCATTGAATTCATTTGAAAAGGTGTATAATTGATTCATCAGCTCATGGATTTGAAAATCAGATGATTTAGGGGCTGATATCAAGATATCAAAGCAATGTCAGCGTCCCACCCTCATCTGCTTCCTCCTGCCCTGCCAGTCTTCTCAATTTTAAACATATCTCATTTTCTGTACATCTTACAGACCTGATCAGATGGAAATTCAATACACCAAGCAACTATTCCCCTCCTATCCTAAATCTACTACTACCACCACCACCCTTGAAATACAATTCGTCCTCTGCTGAAACCTTCCCTCTCCCCATCGTCAACAAATCTCTCTTTCAAGTTTCTTTATTTAGCCATTGGATGTTGTGCTACGTAAGTAATTGCATCTGAGCAGGATAAGATTTTATCAGCCTCACTGTCAGGGATCTCCAAGTTGAATTCCTCCTCCAGTGCCATTACCAATTCCACAGTATCCAAGCTGTCCAAACCCAAGTCTTTTTGGAACGCTGAAGCGGCGTTCACCTGTAATGATGTCAAGGGGAGGGATGGTTGCTTTAGTTGAAAGTGGTAATGTGTGTGGTTTCAATACTAGGAGTAGGATAGCAGAGTAGAATGGGTTGATCATCAAGGTTATAGGGGGGAGTTGCATCTCTCTTTAGTCGTTTGGGAAAGGTAGTAGAGTAGTCGAGCGACGGGGGAAGAGCAGCAATTTGCTAATTGCTGGGTTTTAGGAGAAGATGATGCAAAATCCTTCTTGATGATGGCAGTAGATGCATTCGTAGATACACATTGAAGATGAGTGTGGGTGTAGAGGGTTGCAATCCTGCCCGACTCCCTAACTATGCTTGATCATTCATCGTCTCTTACCTTACTTGGGTCTACCTTGTCGAATTTAGTCACCACATTAAGCACTCGGGACTCTACCTCCTTCTTATCCAGATAAGACGCATCTGCAAACCCTCTCCATGACTGCAAAGACACTGCTTGTGCAAATTGTGTATCGATGCGGAGGTGGGCCAAAACACCCTGCCTCAGGGAGTTGACACTGCGTTGTAGAAGTGACATTGCTACCTAGATTATAGTGGTACAAATTCAACGATTGATGCCTTAGTCTCCTCTCCGAGGGTTGAAATACTCAGAGGACATCAATGACCCTGTCAGTGGTAACGCTCTCCCCCCTCATTATTAAGAGTGCCCCTCCTTGGCTTGATGACCTACATTACAGACATACTTACATACTTACTGAATAAATTACAATCTATCCAAAGTAGGGGGGAAAACAATGCTATTGAAAGGCACTCGCTGCAAAGCCTCTAGCTTGCTGTTGTCTTCCTCCTCCCCTCCTACCACCACCACTGCCACTAGAAGTAGTCCCACCCACATGTCTCTTCATTATATAAGATCCATCTAATACAGCGTTCAACATGGTTGGCAATTCACCAGGTTGATGTGTCTGCTCCCTGACATCATCTATAGGAGTATCCCTGGGACCTAGTTCCACTTGTTTGGGTTTGTTTGTCGGTTTTCTGGTAATTGTAAGGGGGATGGCACTTTCTGAGGCTAATTTCCCCTTGGTTAATCTAACTCTAGTTCCATCTTCTAAGAATCTCCAAGATACTCTAACTGGTCCGTTGGTGACTGGGTCTACGTGCATGACGTTGGAGTAGTGAAGGGGGGCTGACATGGTGATGATGCCACCTTGGCCGTTGGTCTGTTTCAAATGTCGTTTGACCTGGTGGTGTTTGGGATTGGAGATGGGCGAGTTGGGGTGGGAACGGGGCGATGGGGTAATTGAGAGGGTTTGTAGGTGGGAATACTTACCAAATTGCACCCTTCTACGACTACTCTTGGCCATTTTGCATCTCTGATGACACGAAGAACCGTGCCAACTTGGCCCTTGTCTTTACCAGCGACTATTTTCACTTTATCACCAGTCTGTATCTTCCATCGCTTTGCTTTTTGAAACATGGATTTAAATCCTTTGCGAATGATCCCCATTTTTGAATTTTTAATCAAGTTGATTTACGGTCCACAGTTGGCAATGGCTATGCCCCGTTTTAATTCAAAATTGAATGTATATTCGAATGTAGTAAATGTAGAGGTAGCCCATTCTATATATAACTTATAGCACACCTCCCAACCAGGCTGCCACGGTGCACCCAGCATGGAGACAGGTCAGCCTGCTCCTAGCTCTTTAGGTTTTACATCTTTCAGCCTTCCCCTTCATATCTAAGTATATATACGTCATTCTGGAAAGGTGGCTCGAGTGTAAGAGCGACAGAGAGCTGTTCATCCGGTTTGATCAGCTTACAATAAGCAATTCAATTATTTGCTTGCTTTCAACACGCTTAAGAAACACTTCAGCATACATCAGTTCATAGAAGGAGCAAAGTAAGGACTTACGGTTTTTGACAGTCTCTCCACAGAGTCTCAGCCCTTTCAAATCCTCCTCTCACACCCCCACCCTTGTTTCCTGATCGCAGCACATGGACGGCTCTAACAACAACCAATGGAGTAACTGGAAACCACAGGTAAGCAAAACTCCCGGCACTTGTCCATTTCATGCTCGTTGACCCCTCCCTTTTTCCAAAGCTTTTACCTTCCTCCCTCCCGTTTGTCTCACACTCCCCTTCCTTCCTCTCTCTTCACTGACTTGCATACAGACTCAGCAGTATGGTGCTCAGCCTCAGCCTCAGCAACACCAACAACAACCCTCCATTTCAGGTCAACCAATGGCTGTTTCATTCCTCCAACCAGCCATCCCAAGTTTTCTACCACAACCACAACATTCAGCTGCAGCTCAAGGCCCTTACGGCATGCCTGCCCCTCCAGTCTTTGCTCCACCAGCCTCTTCCTTCCCCCCCCCTCCTCCTCAGCCAACTGCTGCCACTGCTGCTGCCACTGCTACTACTACTGCTACTACTACTATGCCATATACAGTTTCCATCCAACCCACCAATCTCTACGGGATCAACGCTGCTAATACCTACCATCCACCTGCAGCACCAGCACCAGCAGCAACAGCAGTTCAACAACAACCACTCGGCACTCAACCAATCGCTGTTGTTGCCTCTGAATCAATGGTCATCAACAACCCAGCAGCCACAGCAGCAGCCATAGCCGAACAGAAAGAGCTCCAGACTCAAGCCATTCTCAGCTTTTTAGCCCCATCCACTACTACCACCACCACCACTACCAAATCAGCTGCTCCCATCGCCGCCCCAGCTGCAGTCATAGCCCCTCCTCTACCTGCCTCTCAATCCCAACCAGAGCTGGACGTCCTAGCTAGTCAAAAGGATATCACAGATGCTCCCACTACTACTGCCACTACTGCCGCAGCCACAGAGCAGGAAGAAGAAGTTGAAGAAGTAAAAAAGGAAGAGAAAAAGGTAGCATCACCAGCACCAGCAGCAAAAGAAGAGAAGGAAGAAGAGAAGAAGAAGGAGGAGGGGAAAAAGAGCCCTGTAGATGATGAAAACAAAGAGTCAGCAGCAGCTGCTATGGAGGAGGAGGAGGGAGAAGAAAAAGAAGAAGAAGCTCTAGCCGAAGAACCGATAGTAGAGGAACCAGTCACTGAAGATGAGAAAGAAGAAAAAGAGGAGGCTGAAGCTGCAGTGGAAGAAGATGAAGATGCGGCAATGGAGGAGGATACAGGTCCAGCTGCTGCAACTGTTTCTAAGGAGGGGGAGGAAGAGGTAGAAGACGATGCAGAGAAGGCTAAGAGTGAAGAAGAAAATGAGGAAGAGGAGGCTCTAGGGGATGATGAGGAGTACATGCCAGACAAAAAGAAACGGAAGAGTAGTGCTATCACCACTAGTAGTAAGGCCAAGGCCAAACCAGAGAAGAAGAAGCCGGCAGCAGAGAAGGCATCGCCAAAGAAGGAAGCAGTAAAGCGCACCACTACCAAGACTCCCAAAGCTGATGAGTCTGATAAGAAGGCCCCAGCCACCAAGACAAAGGCGACTCCAGCAAAAGTAGACAGGAGAGGCGGTGCTAGGAAGGCAGCTCCAACAAAGCCAGCAGCTTCCGCTAAGAAGGCATCAGCCTCAGCCTCGGCCAAGAAGAACGCAGCAACAGCTTCAAAGACAGCTGATGCAAAGAAGAAAGCTGCAGCTCCCAAGGTGAAGAAAACCACTGAGACCAAGAAGACCTCTGCAGCAAAGAAACCAGCTGTTGAAAAGGAGAAGGAGAAGGAGGAAGGCAAGAAGAAGGCTGCAACCACCACTGCTGCTGCTAAGAATAAGAGTAAAGGGAAGGCCGCTGCTGCTCCAGCTGCAGCAAGCAAGGAAAAAGCTCCAGCCAAGAAAGCGCCTGCTTCTGAGAAAGCTGCCGCTGCTCCAGCCAAAAAGGCCCCAGCTACTAAGAAAGCAGCAGTTCCTAAAGGTGCTGCAGCAAAGAAGGCTGCTGCTCCCAAAGCCAAGAAGACTACCGCCACAAAGAAGGCAGGGAAGAAATAGAAAGAAAATTATTGTTTTTCGCACTTAAGAGAGATGAAATTTGACTGGTTTTACTTCATTATAGAGCATCATATGACTGTAAATTATAGAGATCTCAAGGAAATTCGAGATATTACCAAGGGTAGCATAGACAAAAAATGAAGGCATCACCAGTGATCAAAAGATCGCGATTACCCAGCGGCCATCCTCACCACTACCACTACTATCATCACACAGAAACATCATCTAAGAGTGCTAAGACATCACTAGTCGCCATATTCTCCTCAGCCATACTCCTTCAATCCCCCATTATCGTCCCGCCCGCCCTTGCCGTCGACACCCCAAAACAAGCAACCCTCCAAACCCTCTCCGACTGCCAACTTGCTGTCAGCATTTATCCCACATTCAGCTACAATGCTTCCGGAGGTGGAGGCACAGCCACCGTTACCCCTTCCTCATCCAACAACTCCGACGACCTCCCCCTTCTCCTCAACATTACATTTGATCCCACCACCCTCAACATTCCCGCCATCCAATCTTCCACCACCTCAATCCTAGGCCTCCCTCTTCCCCCTCCCCTCAAGATTGCCATTATTCCTCAAACCCTTAAAGGTACCCTCAATCAACAGACAGGAGAGGCAGCGTTGGAGTTTCTAGCTGAATTCAGGTTCTCTGCTGGACCTCTTTACACTGCTCCTCCCCTGGTAGTCTCCACCACCTTGACAACTGAACATTCAGAAGGGCTTCTCCGGCAGGGGGATGGGATCAGATTGGGTAGAAATAGTAGTGATAATAATAAGATAAAATTAATAGGAGTTGCTAGGGTACCAAGAACTAGTGACGCATTCTTAAATTCCTTCTTAATGTTGCCTACAGATGCGCTGGCTGTGTTATCTGCACAATTAATACTATCTTGAGATGAGATGATGTAACACATTTTCATTATGTAAGACATTGTCATTACAAAAGCAATACAATACAATATATCTCTCTCTCTCTCTCTCTCTCTCTCTCTCTCTCTCTCTCTCTCTCATAATATTATCATCGTCTCTCAGTGGGCAAATATCTGTGGTCCTTGGCGGCAACCTTCTTTCTTCTCTTTTCCATATACTTCTCCAATTTACCCGACGACTTGAGATCTTCATATTTAGCAAGCAGCTCGATGCGCTTCTTCTCACTCTTCTTAAGGTAATACGGCTTCTTCCCTGCCTTGACAGCATCGACCTCCTTACTCTTAATTTCCTGGTCCAATTGCTCGGATCTTCTCCTTCTGTCTTCTTCTTTGATGGATTGACTGATTTTAGTGAGTTGGGCTTGGAGTTGGGATTTGGTGTGTGGGTTGTTGGTGCGTTTGATGGCTGTTTTGAGCTCTTGCTGCTCTGCTGGGAGGTGTTGTTCGAATAAAAAGGAGTAGCGCTTTCTGGCGACTTTATCCAGCTGTTGTTGTGGGTCGCCACTGTGTCTTCCTCCTCTAGGGAGGTTCATTGTAGTTGTATCAAAACGAGGATCTCTAATTTCTGGTTTGGAAGCTTGGAAAGAGTCTCTGAATATGGGAACTGGACGTTTAGAGGACTTTTCTACAGGGCGGTGCTTGGTTTCTCTTTTCTTAAAATTGGCCTCGGCCCGCTTTGCTTCAATCGCTCTTCTCTTCATTGCAGCTGGATCTGTGGAGCCATCGTGGCGGACTTGGACTATGTCTCCTAGTGGTATGTCATCATTGGTATGGTGGTAATTAGGGTGGTTGTCGTCATCGCTGTCGTCAGAAGAAGAGGGAGCATTGTCTTCAGAGTCGTCGTAAGAGAGCGAGTCGTCAAAATCCTCGTCAAGGTCGGTGGAAACTCGAGGTCGTTTATGTTGAGGGTGGATGTCCAAATCCTCAGGTGGGTCACTATCACTGTCCTCTGTATCTTCAAAGCGTGTTTTGGTAGCTTTGGCTGGAGGTTTTGTTTTAAGCATCGCCAGATTTGTTTGATTAGTGCATGCGTTCCTGAATAATACGATATAACTTCTATTTGAGTATTATTTGAAACTAAATACTATACATATAAACGATGTGTGTCATTAATAACGATCAATTATTGTTGCTTTTGGTTCACATCACCGGTTTTCAAACCCGACATCGCCGACAGGTTCCGATTCCAACCAACACATATCTCCAATGTCATTAATTGCTTTTGTCCAATATAAACCCTAAGTTCCTTGGAAAAGCGCACACACATACATCCAACTACTGAGGGTTCTTCAGTCTGCCTGAATATCGGCCTTCTTTGCATCATGAACTAGAGCTCGCCCACCAGCTTGATGAGAAGAAGAGCGAAGAGAGGAGCGTCGGCAATGGCTGTCAGTCAAAAAGGGAGGAGGACAACGTGAATGACCCAAACTTAGAATATCACCAGAGTGGAATCATGTCTATGGTGGATGCCACAAGCAAGCCATAGCTTATTTGTACACTATCACTCTACTGAACGCCAATTAAGTTAATCCCAAGATGGAAACACAACAAGGAGGTGGGAGTAGGCTTCAAAAACTTCTTAAACTCATCGAGAGTAAGTTTATCACTGTAACTAACGGACGCAACCATCATCTTAACATGCACTCACACAATCCAATCCAATCGCCTCTCCCACACAGGTGGTTCATCGCTCAACGCTCGCCAAGCCGCTGCAGCTCAAGTCGCCAGCATTCTCCGTTCCCACCCTGCTCAACTCCCTGCTATCATAGCAGACGTTGCTCAACTCCTTCACCTCAGAGATTGGGATGCTAGGGTTGCTGGAGCTCATTGTTTAGGTCTCATTGCTCAACATTTCTGCCACCACACCCCAGCCTCACTCCTCCATACAACTACTACAACTACTACCACCATTTCTTCTCATCAAAATCAAGATGCTCAAGAAGAATATGAAGGAATGCTAAAATTCTTAACTTTTGACATTTCCCAAGTCTTAAAACAAGGCCGTCCTCTACTCGCGTCAGGAGGAGAAGAATACGACGATGATGGCAGCCTTTCATCGCAAGGTGCCACTCTCACCCAGGCAGAGGCCCTGGCCAGGCAGAGAGCTAATTTAAAAGCCAGACTAGGCTTTGGTGGTGGTGGTGGTCCAATGGACAGCTTGGTCGACACCACAGATATGTTTGCAGATGAAGATTTGATAGTAAGTAAAACGGGGAAGAAGAATAGTGGCACTGGTAGTAGAGGAAAGGATCAAGATACAAAGGATGCTACTGCTGCTACTTTAGAGAAAGCTATAAAAGAAGAGCAACAAAAGAGCGCAACAGAAGTATTAGCGGAAATGCCAGGATTGAGCGCTAGAGAACGAGCAGCTGCTCTTCGAAGAGCTAAAGCGTTAAAACGTCAAGGAGGATCTGCTGCTGGATCAATGGGACCTCCACCACCTAAAAAATTGAAGCCAGCACCATCACCATTATCACAAGGGCAAGATACCGCCAGTACCGCCACTACAGGACTGCACAATATACCATGTGAAGAAGAATGGGAGAAGATTCTAGCTGGCTCCTGGCCATTTCAACACCTATGTAATGCATTGTGTGTGGATCTATTGCATCCAGTGTGGGAGGTGAGACATGGGGCTGCTCTGGGGTTGAGGGAGGTTTTGAAAAGTCAAGCTGGGTGCGCTCATGTGACTGCTCCTACTGATGGTGGTGGTGGATGGGCTGTGCCTGGAGGTAGTGGCCTTCTACCTCTAGTTTACAAGACTGGTGGTGCAGTTGTTCAAGGTTATTATCACGAGCAAGCATTAGAGGCAAATAGAGCATGGCTGGAAGATGCATGCATACACATGTTATGCACGCTGGGCCTGGATAGATTTGGAGATTTTGTATCGGACAAAATGGTAGCTCCGGTAAGAGAAACAGCAGCACAAGCACTGGGAATGGCCGCTAGAGCCCTGCCTGTAGCTGCATTGCCTGCTTTGCTGTCTGCATTGAAGCAGTTGGCGCAAGGGGCACATGGAGAGTGGAGCGTCAAACTGGGTGGTTTGTTGGGCATTAAATACGTGTTGGCCACAAGAACTGTTGGTGAAAATAATAATGAAAAGGGTGAGGAGATGGGGGTGTTGTTGGATGCAGCTCTTCCTGCTGCAGTATCAGGTCTGCAGGATAAAGACGATGACGTCCAAGCCGTTGCTGCAGAGGCATTGTTACCGGTGGCTTCTCAACTGGCTGCTGATACATCCAGACCTGCTGCTCTGCAAGTGAAAGAGCTACTATGGGGGTTGTTGACTGAAATGTCCGATTTAAGCCCTGCTACTGCTAGTGTGATGTCCTTGTTGGCAGCCATGTATACCTCTTCTGTACCAGTGGTTGATAGTGGTACTACTATTACTGAAAACAACAAAGATCCTTCATTATGTTCATCCTCGTCTATGGTATTAGGGGAAGAATTAGCAGCAAAAGTCCCTCGATTATGGAAATACATGAGACATCCTCTGATATCAGTAAGAAGAGGAGTAGTTGACTGCCTGACTGCGCTCCTCCAATGCTACCCTCCCACCATACTCTTCACAACTGAACAGCCTGCACTGCAACTAGCAGCTCAGTTGTTGTTTCAAAACATCTTGATGGAAAGTGAGCAAGGGATTGCAGATAAGAGTCTGCATGCTTGGTCATTATTTGTAGAGAAGCTTCTGTTGCAGCAGCAGCAGCAGCAGGAGCAGCAGCAGCAAACAAACTGCTGCTTTGATAGAGTGCTGGTGGAGAGGCTGGTAAAGTTGGCAGCGACACCGACCCATAGGAAATTAGACCCAGCATTGGTTGTAGTGGCAACAAGCACCAGCGGAGACGGTACTGCTATTATTAAGGGTATTACTAGTTGTACATTGGCTGCATTAGAAGCTAAGAAAAAGCCTAATAGTAAGACTAAAGGCGTTGAAGACACTGGAGAAGATGGTGGTGATGGGGATAGAGTAGGGATAGAGGGTGTACAGGCAGGTGGTGATAATGATGATACTGCCCGAGTAAGGATAGCTGCTGCATTGGCTCTTGGGCACCTGGCCAAGGCCTCTTGTTCAGCATCATCTTCTGATAGTAGTTATAGAAGTAATAATAATATTGTGGGACAAGTGCTGGGTGATAATGTGAAGAACAGGTCAGCTACAATGAGATTCATGGTTGGCTTGGCTGTCAGTGCCTGGGCTCAACTGATTGATGATGAAGATGGAGGATTGAGGGATGCTATGAGTGGAGGAGATGCTCTTGCTGTAATAGTGGCTCAATGCAATAATGCATTATTGTCACCACCTGCTCTTGGAGAAGGAGTATATATTGAGTTGATGCCATTGGTGAATCAGTTGAAGAGACAAGTAGAAGGTTTGGTGCAACGAGCGGAAGCTGCTGGCGTGAGGCTGTCTCTCACCATCCCTCAACAACAGCAAGTGATTGTGACTGTTGCTACCTTGCCCCAGTTATTATTAAGCAATGATAGTAATGCTAATGATGGTAATGCTAATGCTAATGGTGGTGGTGTATTATTATTAAGGCCTGAGAATGTCCTGGCTCTACTTCAACAAATACCGGCAAATGCTTCCAACATGCAAACTGCTAAACATGCAGTAACTACCACTGCTACTGTACTTGAAACAAGTGAAGCTCTACTCAACACAATGGTCGGTGCAGCTCTTGCGTCCGGTGTTGTCCACTGCCGCTCAGCAGCCCTACCCTCCAAGCTCAATGGTCTGATACAGCCTCTGGTGGCAGCAGTGAGGAGAGAGCCTCAAGAGCGGCTGCAAGCGGCAGCAGCCAAGGCGTTGGCTCGTCTGACCATGCGGTGTGCTGATAGAAGCCCAGGGCCTAGCGATAAGATTGTGAAGAATATGATTGGTTTTGCATGTGGAGATCCGGGGGAGACTCCAAGAGCTACATCACCTCCTGTTGTGTTAGGAGGAGGAGATGCGGAAGCTCAAGATGGCAGGGGAGAACAGAAAAAGGTGGGTGGTGTTGGTGGTAAGAAGAAGGGAGCTGCTGTGGCAGCAGAAGCAGCTGCAGTAGTCCCGCAGGAAGCATCTATAATGAATGAAAGCCAGCAGCAGCAAGATCCAGCAGCTCAGGTTCTTGGACTTGCAAGAAAAGGTGGAGAGGAGATGCTCCGTTGCCTGGCTCAAATGAGTGGCCCTGATTTTATACAAACGCTGCCTAAATTATGGAACACATTGACAGCTCCCTTGTCACCCTTGCTACAACAACAACAACAAGGTAGTGCATTTAGTGAGGAGCAATTACAAGCCATGATCAATGCTCTACATGTGATACACGCCATTGCTCCTGCTTTGCACGCTGAGGTTGTATCTTCCTCCATTCCAACTGCCATTCTCCCTGGAGCCACAGCAGCACTCTCCCACCCAAACAATGCACTCAAAGTTGCAGCTGCTAAATGCATTGCTTCCCTGGGTAGCAGCAGTCACACTGAGATTGTTATTCCATCGATATTGAGATGCATCACACCACTGTTAGCAGGTGGGGCGGGCGATGATGCACGAACTGGAGGGCTGCTAGCTTTGCAACACTTGGTACAGAGCCTTCAGACTGACTTGGTGCCATATACCTTGTTGATTGTAGTTCCACTCATGGGAAGGATGAGCGATCCATTGGGTGCAGTGAGAAGCATGGCATCACATGCATTTGCTACTGTTGTTGCATTGCTACCTCTAGCGCAGGGAGCTGCTGTGCCTGCTGGCCTGGACAAGGAGCAACTAGAGACTTTGGAAAGGGAGAGAGCATTCCTCACCCAGCTACTAGATGGAGGGAAAGCACAGGATTACGTTGCACCAGTGAGTTTGAAAAATGAGGCGGTGCTGAGACGTTACCAACAAGAAGGAGTGAACTGGCTGGCATTTCTGAAGAGATTTGGTCTACATGGTGTTTTAGCTGATGATATGGGCCTAGGCAAGACGCTACAATCCACTATGATCATGGCTGCATCCACTGCAGAGGCACGGCAGACATTTGCCACGACCACCCTCCCTTCAGATGCTCCCCGACCTCACTTGATTGTATGCCCAGCCACTCTTGTGTCTCATTGGCCACACGAGATAGAAAAGTTTGTAGACAGCAGCATATTATCTGCACTGAGATATGGCGGAACCCCATCACAGCGTGCACAGCAGCGCTCCACAGTAAAAGATCACGACGTGGTGGTCATGTCGTACGAGTCCCTGAGATCAGATGCTGATTGGATTGCTTCCCAACAATGGATGTACTGCATTCTAGATGAAGGACACGCTATAAGAAACCCAAACAGCGCAGTATCCAAAGCTGCCAAGAGAATCAGAGCGCAACATCGTCTGGTTTTGAGTGGCACTCCTATTCAAAACAGTGTCCTGGAGCTATGGGCAATATTTGACTTTTTAATGCCGGGGTTTTTGGGTAGCCACCGGTCTTTTAATGCAAAGTATGGTAAAGCTCTTGCCGAAGCCAGAGGTACAGTCAGCATCTCTGGTACTACTAATAGTTCTACTACTAATACCAGGAAGACCAAAGCATCCACACAGAAAGCAGTAGAATCGGGGTTATTGGCATTAGAAGGTCTACACAGGCAGGTAATGCCCTTTGTACTACGGCGCACCAAGGATCAAGTCTTATCTGATCTCCCTCCCAAGATCATACAAGATGTGTTGTGTGAACTTAGTCCGTTACAGAAGATATTATATGAACAATTCTCTGCTAGTCAGGCACTAAAAGAAGTAGAAGGCGTTGTATCTGGAGATGCTGTTTCAGGTGGCGGTGGTGGTACTACCAGTGCAGCAGCTCCACATGTATTCCAAGCATTACAATACCTCAAAAAGCTGTGTTCGCATCCCGCCTTGGTTCTGGATCGTTCATTGCCTCAACATGAAGATGCAGTGGCCAAGGCTCTCCATCTTCGCCATGCTTCTTCTTCTTCTTTTAGTGGCACTGGTAGTAAAGATACGATAACAACTTGGGATCAAAGTATACAGAGAATTAAACACGATGTATCACATGCTCCTAAACTTATGGCTCTTAAAGAACTGTTGATTGACTGTGGAGTTGCAAGGTCGACTGGGGATAACGATCTTGGCAGTAGCAGTCGTCGACATGCAAAGAGAGAAGAAGAAGAAGAAGAAGACGGCATTCAGGGAGGAATCCAGGAAGACGCAGGTCATAGAGTACTTGTATTTGCTCAGCTACGATCTCTACTAGATATAGTAGAAGAATCTGTTCTAAAACCACTAGGAATAACAAGTTTACGGCTAGATGGCGGTGTACCTGTTGCCTCTCGGTTCGAACGGGTGCAGCAATTTAACTCCGACCCCACCATTGGTGTCATGCTTCTGACAACAGCAGTAGGTGGGTTGGGCCTTAATCTGACTGCAGCTGATACTGTAGTGTTTTTAGAGCATGACTGGAACCCAATGGCTGATTTACAGGCAATGGATAGGGCTCATAGATTGGGACAGAGAAGGACGGTGAATGTGTACAGACTGTTGATAGCGGGGACGCTGGAAGAAAGAGTGATGAGTTTGCAGAGGTTTAAGTTGGATGTAGCAGCTACGGTGGTGAATGCTGATAATGTGTCATTGGCTGCAATGGATACTGATAACTTACTGGATTTGTTCACTGTGGAAGAAGAAGGAGTGACGAAGAAGGTTGAGGTTGGTGGAGGAGAAGGTGGGGAGGAGGAAGGAGCAGGAGGGAAGAAGAAGAAGGGAGGATTGGCTGCATTGATGGAGAGTTTAGGAGATGTCGCTGCTGCTGAAGGGCAGTATGCTGAGGAGTTTGACTTGGCATCGTTTACAGCAAAGCTGAAGTAGGAGCGATGAGGATAAATGCCTGGAGATGTGTGGGTGTGTCGACGATGGCAGGGAGATTTTTTTTTGTTTGGTTCGACCTATATAAAGAATGCGCCAGCTGCAATCATCTCAAAAGCAGCTACAATTCAATTGCATTGCTACATCCGGTTCGTGAACTTCATATCAACGCAGTATTATTTACAAATAGAGACCAACCTACCAAAAAATAAAGATTCAATCTTGCAAATTATAAACATGGCCCCTCCCCAACCTCAACGTCCCCAAAGCTACAAGCCCAAAGAACCAGCCAAGCCAAAGAGAGAACGCACACAGACGGGTTCTCTCTCTGCATACCGTTTCTTCTGGAAGGGTAGCAAATGGCATGCTTTCCTCAGACCCACAAAAGTTGGTGGCTTTGAAGGAGCAAAATCAGAGGGATTAGCCTATATCCAGAATCAAAAGCTTGAACAGCGTCCAGGTACGTCAAAGACTGAGAACTTCGCATGCCTCAACTGTCTCCAACCAAACCCCACCCAACTTGGACATCCCGGTCTCACCCAACCATCCACTCACAACCTCTACAGGTGTCTATGAGTTTGCCATTACTACTAGGCAACACACAGATAAAAGAATCAAAGTATATATAGGCGAAACTGGCAACATGAAACAACGTATGGAACAGTATGGCGACGATGGTGACCACATTAGAGCCTACCTCGACGCCGCTCTCAAAGATGGCTATCTCGTCTGGCGCCGCCTCAAATACTTGAAAACCAAAGAATTAGCAGTCGCCAAGGAAGCCAAGTTCCTCGAAACATATGATTATGCCTGGAATGCAAAGGATAATGGCTCAAAGAGACAAATCAAGCTGAAACAAACATATAGCTGCTGCTGCTTTTGTTCAGCTTTGGAGGTGATTGAAAAGCCAGCGTTGCGGGAGAAGTTGCCACCGAGGTTGCAGCCAGAGAAACCTGGTGGTAGTAGTTCCAACAAGTTGACTAATTTTATGGGGTCCATGAAGAATAAATTTGGAAGCAGTAAAAAGTCGCTGGATCCTCAACCTTCTGAACAGCAATTCATCTGGGCTAGATCGTAATGTCATGACGACAATGTTGACATGGGCTGGTGTATTTTCCTACTCCCCTTTCCTATTATTACACATACCTACCGCGAAACTTATCACGATAACTACTACTGCTATACTCATTTCATAACCTTATCCATGTATACCTACCTATCGATGTATGTATATAGTGATATATGTGACTTTCTATAGGGGAAAAATAAATAAATCTTCAGCTTTTTTGTAATAATAATCAACATCAACCCTAGTGCAGTGTATAAGATTTACATGAGAGTGCACTTTTTATCATAAACTGCAACTATCTACATATCTATGCTGCCCATACTTCTTCTACTACTAGATCTGGACGTTTCTTCTTCCACTCATCAGGCCCCTTGACCATCAAGTAGACAAATGTCAACAACATGAAACCCAACATACAGTATATAAACACATTTTTGCTGTAAATGACTTGAATACCTTCCAAACTAGTCAATTGACTACCAAAAATAGCTAAAATCTGCGTGCCATCAGCATACAATGCAAATGCAGTTGCTGCAAATTGAATAGCAGCAGTAGTAGCCAGCAGGATCAGACCCACATTAAATAGGAAACTAGACATGACGGTGGCGCCCTTCTTCATTGGATGCACCTTGAAAAACAGAGCATTCAGTCCAAATTTGAAATTTCCCTTGATCACGCATAGCTGCAAGTAGAAGACAAATACCGCAAATAACAATGTCCCAAACAACGGGAAGACATCATCCGCTGAAAGGAAGGCGTCATTCAGCAGTGGAGTGACGGGCGGACTGATCAGAATATACAGAATAATTTGCAGCACCCAGCAAATGGTCAATCCCAGAGCAATCAGACCACCAAACAGCCTCAACCAAAACCCAATGACAGTCCAGACCCAAGCAGCCTCAGGATCTTCACCTTGAGGAAATACCTCCTCCAACTGCCTCTTATCTTCTTCCAGTATAATAATCTGATTCTCCAGTGCTCTCAAATTTCTTCTCCATTTCAGTCCCCTTCCCTTTTGCCTTTCTTCCCTTTTCAATGCCTCTGCGAGCATTCGGATGTCTTTGGCTTTTCGGGACAAGTCTTGCGCTCGTAGGATATATTGTGACCTGGAGATGGTGGATTTTGGTCGTCCGACAAATTGACGAATCCAGTCGATGGGGAGGGCCACCATACCAATGGCAGCAAATATCATGAAGAAAATCCATCCTATGGTGGCAAGGATGCCCATGGCGTAATTTAAAAAGGAAGCACTTTCTGTCCAGGTTTCATCTACACCTGCTATTGTTGCATCACACTGTGAGAGAGAAAGGGGTGGGGGGAGAGAGAGGGGGAGAGAGAGAGAGTGTGTTTGTGGGGGGGGTCAGTAATTGTATCAGAATGAGTTGGTTGGCTGTGCACTGTATATATACATATATCGTCAGATGGTGGACTTTCTCTGTCTCTGTCACTACAAAATGCACATTGTCCCATCATACATACCCTGTATCTGGGAATAGTAATATCCCTGATGAGAAGCTGATTGACGGCGGGCGTGATAGAGAACCCAGCCGATGTGGCATTCCCCAGATTTTCAGACCCATCTTTATTGTACACTGAAAAAAGAGGGATGCATCTGTTGAAACTAAATCCAGCAGTATTGGTTGCATTGATGAAACTGACTGGGAGCATCCCGGAGCGCACTCCAATGACGGGGTAGACGACATTGCCTGCTACTGCAAAGGGGATGATGATGATGCAGACAACGACGACAAAGACACCTAGAGTCCAGAGACTTGCACTGAGCCAACGTCTCCATATACTCCTGTAGGAATGGGAGATGGATGATAAGGGGGTGGTTGGGTTAGAAGGTGTGAAGAGTGTGTGTCAACTGCCTGGTGGTCGAAAGTGAGAGGGAGGATACGGTGTTTTCTCTTGCCATTGTAGTGCTACCAGTTTCTTAATTCTTTTCTAATTTTCTCTCTATATATCTATAGATGTGGTTGTATATACATATTGAAAGTCATGACTCACAGATCACTGTCTGCCTCATAGTAGAAGAGAGCAAAGGGCACCATGACAAAGACGATGACCAAGTTGAGAATATAGGCGATCTGCCAGAGGATGTCCATCGGGAATGTGTATTCACAGCTTGATAGCGGTATATCTAGATCACATGAGGCTGTGTTTGCTACGTCTAAGGGGAACAATAACACCGTTATTAATGCCAGAGCAAAACCAAATAACACGACGCCCTTCGGGAACCATGCTTGATTTTTATCTTCTGGATGTTGGTAAATGACTATGACATATAGAGAGATTGCAAAGGCTAAAATACCCATCACAGCCGCTATAATTACCAAAAACCAGTTGAACTCCACCATGGTTCTTTTTGTGTGGTAGGCACTTCAATTCTATTCAAGTATACGGTAACTTCATACAAACTTCACGTTCTGAAATGATATTTATTTAGAAATCAAACGGCAACATTCGTCCCTAAAGCGTGTTAACATAGGGTGGTCCACCAACAGCTGGCAGGTCGGTTCCTCTCTTCTTCCTCATCTCTCTCTGTCTTTTAACATTTTTTCAAACTCAACATTGATGCCTCTACCGCCACACTATTACTCACTTTCCTCTTCCCTACCCTCATCCTCTTCCCTTCCGCCAACAACACCCCCACTTCTACTTCCACCACACTCGTTTCATGTCCCACACGCCATGCCGCCCAGCACCCCAACGGCAATCCCACCACCACCCATCCCTCTTTCTCTTTGTCACTCTCTTTCACCATTTCCCAAGCTCTCCCTTCTTCTGTCTCTTTAAGTACACACCCTGATTCATACACTACACCATCAACAACCTTCCATTCTAACGAAGAAGAAGAAAATAATGATACCTCGTCCAGTTTCAGCTTCTCCCCCTGTGCCATGGGATCCATCCCCCCACCACACCCAGCCAGCTCTCTTCTACCATTAAAAGGTGCATCCCACCTCTCTTTATGAAGCTCTATACCTTCTATATACCAATTTGAATCAACTGAGGCTCGTTTTAGTACAAAAACTACCCGTATTCTTTGTGGCTTGTTGGCTCTTTTAATATCATTACCAACAGGAATGCAGACTTCTAGTGAGGCCTTGGCAACAGCTGGATCTTGAGACATCAAGTCAACATCAGGTCCACAAGAATAGGCCCCATCTGCAGTTATTGCAGCTTCTGAGCAGCTACTTGAAGAGAAGAGGAGCTGGCTCTCTTCAGTGAAGGCAATGGCATCTGCTTCACAACCTACAGTTGGCATCATTCTGCGACAAGTGGTGGAGAGACCACTTCTACCGTCAGACGATGCATCCACGTTGCAACTGCACTGAGAATGCCAATCAAAGAGTTCTACTCCCCAGTCTCGGTATGCTTGTGGGACGTAGTATTCTGGTAAAGGTCTTGGTTGGCCTGTTCTTGCGTTGAAGGTGGCGGTGATGCCCTCCCACTCACCAGCGACGGAAGATGAAAATGAGGCCCAGGCGTTGGAGAGGTCGACGGTGTTTGAATCAGTGGTTGTTGTAGTAGGAAGTGAATGTGGGAGGAATGTGCCATTGAATCTCAATTCATTAAATTGGGAGGGCAGTCTGGTGATGAATTGGGGCGGGTTTCTGCCTTGCTTTGCGCATATTCTTGGTTTTAATGAGATCATGGGGAATAACTTGTATACCTCACGCAGCAATGGTTATGCAGCAATGAAAGTTCTATCTGGTGGAAATTGAATGTGTGGACAAATGAATAAAATAAGATTGAAAAACATAGAACAATCGAGGAAACCTCCTTCTTCAATATTTTCAAAACTCCTGAAAAGTCTTGAAAATCGACGAAACCTTTCAATTATTCATACAAAAATTAATATTTGCATGCCATTTTTACACTTAATACTACGCTATCAATCCACTGAAAATGCCAAACATGGCCGGGTTTTTCAGAATCTCTGGATCAACATGTCAGACAAACAAGAACTATGTCAGGTCACCATCAACAAAATACAGCTGCCACATGCATCCTTCCTTACCTAAAGATCCTAAAAATCACAATCTATCACGAAGATCCGCCTTACTCTCCTTTTCTTCTTTAGTAATCACCCCAACAATCATCAGCTCCCCAAACACCGCTCAAGCAGCAGAGGGAGAACCACAATCATCATCTTCCTCTTCTTCACTCCCCAAGCCCTACATCAAAACCTGCCGAGGCCTGATCACATCATTACGCGACTCTATCAGTGCAGACTTAACAGGACTAGACGAGAGAGAAGTTAGAAGAAAAGCAGACCCAGCCAAACCATTCGTCCGAGACTTCATGTCCAACTGGCAAGACTCCCCCCTGGTTGTGGATACCGACTCTCATAGAGAACTGCTGAGTACTATCAAGGCACTGGGAACCTTCTATGCATCCAGGGGTCAAAGAGCTAGGTTGGACAGTGAGTTAGGGCAGAGATTGTTGGATAGTTTAGACGCAGCAGAGGCAGCATTGCCTGTTGTTGAAAAAAATAGTAAATTACCCTTTCCATTTTGATGTGCATCGCAAGCCAGACTTTGAGCACATGTAATGATAAAGATCTAGATCTAATGGCAATAAAGATATGCATACTTACTACATATTGTTAAAGAAGTGTGTAACTGGGATAATTTGGACTCCTAGCTTACAATGCAAATCCAATTTGAAAGTAGAAGATAAAAAGGATGGGCGACGAGATTGGAAAATTAAAAGAAGATACAAATATGTGCAAAAGGGGTAATTACATGTCGATGATAGGGCACTGCACGTATTAAATCCAAGGTGGGTTGCTTTAGCTGGGCAAAAGACTTAGCTGTCATCACATAAACCGAATGACGTGCCTGCTAGGAGGCATGTCCCACAGGATGTGGCATCTCTGCAGTTTTCAATAGCATAACATCCACAAAAGTAAAATTCAACATTATTCTCCGTTTTTTGGCATGCATTTACCTTCCTTGTCTATTGGATAAACCTGGGGATTATATATTAGATTGAATTTGAAGTTGCACTTTGACCCAGAAGTTTCAGCAGAACAACCCTTGCATTCGTTGCTGGTATTGCAAAGTTGACCATCACCGTCACAATCGAGATTGGCGAGACATTCCACGCAGACAGTATCAGCATCTGATGAGCACTCTGTCTTCTTGATAGAAGTAGCACCGCTGCAGGTTCTGCATGTCTTCACAAGACCATTCAGAACATAGTAGCCAGGTTGGATGGGGATGAGACAGGTGAGCTTGGTCTTCACAACGGCATGACATTTTGTATCAGACTTTGCACAGCCAACCTGTGGGGAGCAACTTGGTGATGGTGATGGTGATAGTGATGGGGGATTTGGAAATTGCTTTGGAGATGGGGCTTTAGTCACCAATAGCCAATGTTGGAGACCGTCACTGGCATCAGCAGCGGCATACATCTTCAATGCATCAGACGTGCAACCTTTCTTGACGCCCAGGAAAACCTTCTTCTTGCACTTCTTAGAAGGCTTCTCAAACTGAATAGTGAATTTATCAGTGGTGCCTTGAACTGGTTGAATAGAGAAGTTTTTGTCCCCATTGCCGCCAACTAGGTTGATGTTGCAGGTGGAGCCGTCCTGGGAAAGCACAGTGCTTTTGGAGCAGGCATTGGCTCCACCCCTCAGATCAGCCATAATGCTGGAGCTTTTCTTTCCTTTGCCAAGTTTGACAGCCCACCACCCAAACTCCTTGTCTGGGGCCTTGCCCATGTAGAGGCTGCCTTTTCCCTTGCAATTACGACGGAAATAGAAGGATTTCGGGCAGTCCTGACGAGAGGCAGCGACTAAGCGATACTGGCCACCCTTCAACTTGGTCCATATGAGCTTCGGACAGTACATCGGGGGAATCCGCGAGCATTTCGCTTACCCTTTGATTTCAGCTGATAATGCAGTGGAACAGAGAATAAAAGCTGCAAAGGCAGCTACGACGACATAAAGAACGTGTTTTTGCATCATTGTTTGATTTAATCACAGTATATATATAGAGAGAGATCTGTATCACTACTTTTAACACCACCACATCTTCCTACTTAACCAAGAAATCCTCTATTTCTGACATCTGCTCCCAACCTAGCATCCCTCTCCCTCTCATACTCTGCCAGCTCAGCCTGTTTCAAAAATGCTTGTTTCTCCAGATACGTCGTACCACTCCTCTTATGGCTCTCCAACTCCTCTTTGAGCTCAGCATCTTTTCTCTTCAAGTCTTTCCAATCCGCTCTTGTTTTGTCAAGTACTGTCACCTTTTTAACTTGTCCCAGGGAGGCCAGCACTGCATCTAGACCAGACGACGAAGGTTTGGGGTGTGTTGTACCTGCTGCTGCTGCTTCTTCAGCTTCGGCTTTTTGTGCTACTTTGGATCCAGCCACAACTTCTCTGTTTACTTCTATGTTTTGTCCAGCGAATCGACGAGTTTCAGTGATCATTACCATCCCTCGTTGAGCAGCGTCAGTGGCAGCTGTGGCATCCTTGGCTGCGTTTATTGCTGCAGCAGCCATTCCTTTCTTCTTCTCCAGCTCTGCATCACTAGTGACACTACTAATAGTACTGCTAGTTACTACCTTCTTCTTGCTATTATTGGTGCCTAGTAGTCCAAGTTGCCTCTTCCAAGAATCGTCCCCATTCTTGGGCTTTTTAGAGGCTGCTGGTTTTCTGCATAATGCTGCCAAGTTTATATTGCCTGCAGGTTTTGGTACATTTGAAGTTGGGGCTCCTCCTCCTTTATTCATTTGGCTCCAGAGTTCATTTACCTTGGCTTTTTTTTCTGCTCTCTTGCTCTCAGGGATAATGTCCTCCTCAGCTTCTGGACTGTCATCAGAAGCGTCGGTGTCATGGCCGGCTCCCCTAAGGCGTTTTGTTTTCTTTTTCCCTTTTGCTGCACGTTCATCTTCGTCTATTTCATTCGGTACAAAGTCATCGTCTTCTTCATCTTCGGAAGGAAGGTCGACGTTTAAAAAACTAGCCATTTTTCAAATTAACTTCCAAACACTCATTCAATCCATTAGAGGATGAGTAAATCAACTACTCAACATGAAGTTATATAGGTTTATGTAATAGCAAGCTCCATGAAACAATGGCGAGCCTAATATACCTCACTCCCCACCTGGACGACCGCTCCCTCTCCGTGAATTCTTCAACCACCTCAGGTTGAGGCTGACCAAGCAGCTTGCAGGGAAAGGTAGGGTCCATTGGGGAGAGAGGCAGGGAGCTCTAGCCAACTTCCCCTCTACCGGTACTATGATGCTGCGTAGCTCCCGTCTACATCTTCTTACGAGAAGATATGTTGGGTGAAGGTGGTCGACAGTGTGCAATGTTTTCATTCCCCAATGCAGGTATAGTGGCGTGCATCGGTTGCTGCACACAATTTGATTTGTCTTTTCGACTAGAGTAATAAGGGCTAATGTATTAATAAATGGTCACTAAATAGCGGAAATTGACTGATTTATCTGCATTTGAAGGTGCAATTAGGCCGAAATATGTCTTCGACACTACGTAAATTGAATGCCTGCAGCGATTATACACTATGGATCAAAAAACGATGCTTTAGACTAGGAATTGATGCACGGCCTAGACCTTCCAATCGATTCTTTACATTTTTAGATACCCGTATCCCACACTCGGAGCTCTGCCTTCACGGATACAACACACATTCAGTACAATCACTTCCGTCTATTCACGACGATACAGAACAACTTAGCATCTTAGTTCAAGCACCACGCCCCACATGTCCTTCCATCACCTCCTCTGCTCCTCCTTCTCGCACAACATCGACTACAACAGCACAATTGCCCCACCTCTCCTTCCATTCCCGAGCACTCATCTCGGCAGTCATAGTATCACTATCATCAGCCTACGTACTCATCTCCCCTCTCCCTGCCATGGCAACAGAATCCGCTCCACCACCGGGATTCTTCGACTTTTTCCTCGACAAGGTTCAGTCTTACGGCCCCTTTGGTCCCGTCGTGTTTATCCTAATAGTAGCCGTATTTGAAAGCATACCTTTATTTCCAACTCAACCCCTATCTCTAGCTAGTGGGGTGTTGTTTGGTGCTCAAAAAGGAGCTATTTGCATGTTGACTGGCACCACTCTTGCTGCAATCATTGCCTTTTCTATAGCCAGAGGTGTGGGGAGAACACTAGCGGAAAAGATAATAGCATCAGAATCAGACCATAGTATGAGTAGCAGGAGTATTGATAATGAAGGCAGTTCTTTAAATACTAACAAGCAAAATGCACTTACAGATCATCTAGCCACCATTGTACAAGACAAAATCCAAAAAGGAACCTGGCTCCAACAAGCAACTACCATCTTTGTACTAAGAATGACTCCCGTAATACCATTCTCTGCCAGTAACTACCTCTTGGGCCTGAGTCCAATGCCTTTATCTTCCTACCTTGCTGGTACAGTGGCAGGTATGTCGTTCTGGGCAGTAGGATATGCTTCTCTGGGTGGGGCTAGTAGGACTTTATTAATTCACAAGGGAGGGGTGGGGGCGCTTGTGGGAGAATTGTTGCATAGAGCGTCTGTTTTAACTGGAGATGTGACTGTAGCTGGGTTGTCTGCTGCAGTGGTAGTGGCAGGAGTGGTGGGGTGGAGTGCATGGCAGACTATGGTGCCCAAGGGGGAGAAGTGAGAAAGGAGAGAGGTGTGAATTTTTGGTTACTTCTTGCACAGTACTTTATCTATATATTTATATGTTAATTTTATATTGATTCATTCTCTGTAATGATATTGTTTGGATAGCTTAATTTGCTTGTGTGTTGGAGGAAGAGGAGAGGAGTGATGACAGTCGAAATTGAGATAAGTTGTCCGGGACCCATAAAATTGTGGATATATGTCGAAAATTTCCCACAGAACCCAAGTATAATTCGTTAACAATTTAAATCTTAAGGTATACGAAACGTATTTAGACCACGAACCGGTACCTCCGAGGATATATTAGCGTCAATGAGCGAGAAACGAAGGATTGTCATTGCCTTAGATGACAGCAGCTGCAGCAAAGATACCTTACAATGGGCTATGAAAGCAGGAATAGTTAGACCCGACGACGAAGTACGATTACTTACAGTTCTAGAGCCTCATACTCGTCCCATCGGTCTGGTAAATGAATCGGCGGCAATCGACTCGGGGCCATCCAATAACTGCAAGCCCAGCCCATTCGCACTCGATCGTGCAAAGACCTTCCTCCAATCCTGCAAGAAAGTAGTTACAGACAAAGGAATGCCTGATGTTAAGACTGATATCATAGTCAGCTGCATAGGCGGTAGTAGTGATATGGGCCGTCATATTTGCGAATATAGTGAGAGGCAGCGGGCGGAGCTGTTGGTCATGGGCAGCCGGGGACTAGGGACTATGAAGAGAGTGGGACTGGGACTTCTTGGTCTAGGTAGTTGTAGTGATTATGTTGTGAAGAATGCTCATGTCAATGTATTGGTACACAAACAGAGAAATGATTGATTGATTGAATGAATGGTTAAATAGCGCTTTAGTCAGTCGACACATATTTGTAATTTTACAATTCCCTGCCTCTCGGCAGCTATCTCTTTCTTCACTTTTATCAAGGCACAATCACAGTTCCACACTTCCCACTCATCACGTCTGCTGCGTATGCTATGTTGCCCAACCCCACCTTGCCCCCAGTTTCTCTCACAAACCTGCAAGATGCCTTGATCTTGGGGAGCATACTCCCCAGTGGCCAGCTTAGTTTCTCTATATCTTCAGCCCTTATGGGAGAGGGGAGAGGTGTCTTTTGGTGAGGATACGTAGCTGGGTCGTAAACTGCATCTTCATCTGATAATAATAGGAGCCATTTCGCTTGTAATTGTATCGCTAATAGTGATGAAGTTTCATCCTTGTCTATAACAGCCTCTACATTTTTAAATGATGGTGATGGTGATGGTGATGGTGATGACGATGACGATGACGTTGTTGTTTCATGACTATTAGCAGTCCATTTTTGATTTCCCCCCTCATTTCTTTCTCCTTGTTGAGGGGAGAAGATGGGAATGCCTCCTCCTCCACAGCATATAACAGTGATTGCATCATCATTGACGAGATCTCTTATAGCTTGTATCTCTCTGATTGACTGAGGCATGGGGGATGGTACCACTCTTCTATATTGACCAGAATCGGGGCCTACAGACCAACCATATTGAGATGCAGCTTCTTCTGCCTCTTCTCTCGTACTGTACCATCTACCGATATGTTTGGTAGGAGGTTGATGAAATGCTGCGTCATTGGGGTCTACATAGACATGTGTGAGGAGTGTGACTGCGGTTCTGTTTTTGGTGGTAGTCATTGTGTCGAGTTCAGTCGCCAGGAGGCTGCCTAATTGGCCTTGAGTCTCAGCCACGAGGATGTCGAGCGGGGTTGAAGGGTCTTGTTGAGATAGCAGGCCTACTTGGGGACCGTTTCCGTGCGTGATGCAGATTGATAGGTCGGGGTGTTGCTGGATGAGGTGAGCAACAGCTTTTGAAAACTGCCTGACGTTTGCTCGTTCAATTGGAATAGTCAAAGGCTGATTGCGACGAAGAAATGCATTGCCACCTGCAGCTACGACTACTACTGGTTTGGGTTTTGTTATGGGTATCATTATGTGCACTAATTTGAGATTAAACCTGATGCTTTCGATAAAATATCCTCACCCATTTTGTATGATCTGGCAAAAAAAGTTGGTGGGAAGTTGGTAAGTTGGGAGGAAAAAATGAGGGGCCTTTTTTTAAATGAATTCCTCGTCGACAAACCATCAAACCCTGTCTATTAAGAAATATTGTGACACATTTGAACATAATGCGTCCACATAAACAGTCTAAAATGCATTCTATATGCGACAGTTCACCTGGATTCTGCAAGTCATCATACATCTTTCGAAAAGTCATAAAGCACCGTTCCAATAGCTTATCGACACCTCGCACGATATCCATGCATGCCAAAATAACAACAAGATCATCCAAGAGAGAAAAATATGCCGGAAAAAACGTATCATCCAGAACCGACATAATCACCATCTCACCCGACGCCTCTGATCTCTGGCGTCTAGACCCCATCATCGACCTCATCAAGCAAGGTGCAGTAGGCATCATCCCAACAGACTCCTTTCCAGCTCTTATCTGCGACGTCGCCAACAAAAACGCAGTACAACTCCTGTATGAAGTCAAAGGAGCCCCCCCCTCTCAACGCCTGTCCATCCTGTGTGGCTCCCTAGCACAGATTGCACTGTACACCACCGGCTGGCCTTCATACTTCCCTTTCAAGCTGGTAAAACAACTCCTTCCAGGTCCCTATACAATGATCCTAAACTCAAGTAAAGCTATGCCCAAAAATACTGTTAGTCATCAAGGTAAATCAAAGAGACAGGAGACGGTGGGGGTCAGGTTGGTGGACCACCCCGTGTGTCAGTACATTTTGAATAATGTAGAACGACCATTACTGTGCACAACAGCTAAAGTACCAATTAATAGTAGTAGTGATGATATAATGCAGTTGGGAGGAGTGGATGCTGCTGAGTTGGCTGATTATTATGGGCCTAGGGGGTTGGCATTTGTGGTGGAGGAGCATGATGATGGAGTAGGAGGGAGGGAAGCGGTGGGATTGACGACGGTGATTGATCTGACTGGAGCAGAGCCGGTGGTTATTAGAGAAGGCAAAGGTGATATATTTTTTTTAGAAGTTTGAAATGAATGGTGTAAATGGAGGTCTATTAGAAAGATGGTGGATGAGAGGCCCCAGGGTTTAGAAACCCTCGTTGGAGAGAGACCCAGGTTTAAAACCCAGGCATCTCCCAAGTAGCTATAAATAGGGGCTAGCGCCTCTAGCTTTTCACTATTATTTCATCAAGTAGGTAATTCTCAACAACTACACATTCTGAAACAGAAAAGATACGCTAACAACAATGCCAGGTGATACACAAGCGTGCCAGAATGGCGTCCAACTTAACCGTTTGGCCTTCGTGCCCGAGTATGGCACTAAAGGATATTCTTATGCAGCCATGACATACGAAATGGCGAAAACCTATATGCCAGCTTCAGTCAAGCCTCAAATTGAGAAAATGGAGGAGACTGTAACTACCAAGACAGCCCCATACGTGGCAAAGGCACAAGATAAGGCTGAAGAGATCCTCCAGATCATTGACGGCAAGGTTAGTATGTAACACGGCCATTCGGCAACATCAAGGAATACCTGATCACCGATCCCGCCTTGGAGACGCCAAGGAGGGAGCACACCTCGCAGCAACCCCCTCCTTCATCCTCCTCTTATCCCATTCACCATTCATACTCACCCACCCACCCTTCCTCTCCCCTTCCCTCCTATTTCTTCTTCACAGGTCGACCGTGCTCTCACCCAGGCCTCTGAAGCCTACCGCTCCAACAGCGCCTACATCCAGTCCCAGCTAGAAATCCCTCTCGAGCGCTCCAAGCAGCTCCACAACCACGGCCTCGATGCCTACAACACTGCTCGCCAGCAATACCTCAAAAGGGTTGAAGACTCTGTCAGCTACATCAAGGCCAATGGTATATCCGAATCCGCCAAGAAGGCCGCTGAGAATGTCACCATCAGAGTCAAGGAAGCACAAAAATACCCCAGTATGCTGCTGGGAAAGGTCCAGGAAGCAGTAGAACACTTGATGGCCCTCCATCCCCTCAACAAGGCAGTTGAAACTGTCCGCCCTCAGTTGGACGCTGCTTGGACTCGTTACAACGCTGTTCACGATAATGTAGTGGCCTCTGAGCAGTATAAAAAGACCTACTCTATGGCTGGGTCGGCGCTCACCAAGGCTCAGGAGACGGTGATCTATCAGAAGGCAAAGGAGAATTTGTATCCATTGATCAAGCCTTATGCTGACCCAGCAGTCGTGCGTATTTCTGAATCTCAGATTTATAATGCTGCTTTGACTCATTTGGCTCCCAAGGCTTAAGATGGAGAGGAAGACGAAGATAGTTTTTATGAGTGTGTGAGGCGGCCTTGTGCCTCCTCTCTCTTAAAATCTTCTCACTTTTGTATGATCTCAGGTCATATATATGTGTGTGTGTGTATGCGTTTTAGATAGGTATGTTCATAATTAGCGTTTAGTTTAGTTTGAGTAAATGAATCGTAATAGTTTAGTTGGAATGAATAAGAATAGGGAGATGGATGGATGGAAAGGAGGAGATGATAGGGGGGAGAGAGAAGTGGGGAGGCGTCGCTCCCTCTCTTTCTTTTGCCTCTCTTTCTGCTTGCTGTTTTTCGATATATTTAACTAGTAAAGGTATACCAGTTTCCTGCGTTTTTTATGTCTATTTCATTTGTAATAAGATGGAGGTAGGTTTATATATAGGGTGTTTGTGTTGGGAGAAAGGCAATGGGCCACACAGAGAGAGATAGGGGTGGGTGCGCCCTGGAGCTCCAAGGAGGCTTGACAAATCGTCAAAATCTATCAAATGTACCTGTGAAGCGGCGAGTTTAACTTTTCATGTATGTGCATGTGTGCATCTAAATGATTGCGAATAGGGTCGACATGGTTGTATTGCACCAGGGAGATGCTTATCTTATTATATAATGTGGTCAAGTTAAATGACAGGAAACATACCTCTGTTACGGGTAAGGGGTCTTCCCTTCACTGCAGAGGAAGATCACATTGCAGAGTTCTTTGATGAATACAACATCAATTGCATCAAGCTCATCAGGCGCAACGGTGAGTGTCATTGACATGTGGTTTCAAAATCGAATCCTACCACACCGTTTTCCCTCCGATTGCTGTGATACTGCACGAACACCATCAGATATCAGACATGGCGTGAATAATCTCCAATTGGCTTGAATGTCACGACTCTACAGAGGTCAACCTTCCTGCTTTCAACAACCTACCTCCCGACTCGCTTAATCCAATCTCCCCTCCCTCCTTTTCTTCCTCTCCACTGTGCACAGGCAAACCAACTGGCGAAGCCTACATAGAATTCAAATCAGTCGAAGATGCCCAGAAAGCCATTGCAGAAAAACAACACCAAAATCTAAACCAGCGCTATATAGAGCTCTGTGAAGCCGCCGAAGCCGCCCGCATTTCACAAATCCAAGACCAACACTCCTCCTCCTCCTCCTCTTCCTCCTCCTCTTCCTCGAAACCACCCCCAGCCCCCCTTCCCCCTTCCCTCAGTGGCCACGTCCTCCGTCTCAGGGGCCTCCCTTTCTCCTGTTCAGGCCCTGAAGTTTATGAATTCTTCCACCCAACTTCTTCCATCCTTGGCGGCCCTCAAGGCATCATCTTCACCTGCACCCCAGATGGCAGACCCAGTGGGGAGTGCTATGTGGAATTCCTCTCAGAAGAAGACCTGGAGAGGGCTATGGAGAAGGACAGAGAAAAAATTGGATCTAGATATGTAGAGATATTCTCTTCTTCCAAGGATGAAATGTATTATGCTGCATTTACATATGGATTCTTCATCACCGTAGAGAGTAGTGGTAGCAGTGGTCTTGGAGATGGTGGTGATGGCGGTGTCAGAGTGACTCATCGGCGGCAACATCACACCTTCCAGCCCGCCTTTCAGCAACACCAGCATCATCACCAGAGGCATCATCATCAACACCGCAGGCATCAGGACCATCCATCACAGCACCATCATCATCACCATCCAGCCTATCAACCATACAGCAATGCACCTCCTTCTTTATCGCCTTCTGGATACATGCACTACAGCCATCCAACAGCAGCAACAACAAATAGGAATAATAGTGGAGATGTCAATGTTGCAGAAATGCAGTCTGCTTTTGCGTCATTTTTAATGACTGCCGTAGGTAGCAGAGTAGCGTTACCAGGTGGTCCACCACTTGGTGGTGGGGGACACACCCCACATAAACAAATACAGCAGCAGCAGCAGCCATATAGAGCCCACCACCATCCTGTTTCTCCAGGAGGTGCTGGTATCCCCGGTAACGACATATCAGCAAGTCATTACTCACAACAACATCGTCATCACCATCGACATCATCCTGATTACTCATACTATGGAAGTCCGTTTATGATGCAACATCCTTTTATGCAGCCAAGTCAGCAAGCTGGTCATTGGGGTGGCAATGGCAGTGGCAGTGGCAGTGGTGGAGGTGGGATGGCTCCGTCCAGACATCACCATCACCATCAACGGCAACAGCAGGGAGGAGGAGGACAAGGTCAACAGGGTGCATGGTATGTAATGCCAGGTGTACCAGGAGAGGCAGTGCCAGGAGCTGGAATGATGTACAGCCAGCCTCCATCAAGAAACAGTAGCAGCAATAGTAGTGGTGCAGGTGCAGGTGCAGGTGGAGGCTACTACCAACAACAACACTACCAACATCACCTTGTAGGGCAGTACCAACAACAACAACAACAACAGCAACAGTCCCAGCATTCTAGATTGCCTTTGAGGCCTAATAGTGGGCCCAGATTGCATAGCATGGGTGGTGGTGGTAGTGATGGTGGTGGGCAGATGCATGGTCAACAAAATGGTAGTGATGTGCATACTGAGGAACACAGAGGAGTTGCAGAAGAAACTGAGCCCAGTATTGGCGATGCAACATAATGTTATGTGATTGTATTGCTGTTCTTCTTTCATAAAGTACACTACTCATAGTAATGTCATGTCTTTTTGTTCTTTTTTTGATCAAGGATTGCAATTTTTTTACTCTTTTTTGGGGGGGTGCTGGGTGTATAACAAAACAAATTCTCTTGGGGGGGTGATATGATAGATAATACTATTTTTTGGGGGGGAATTGCAACGAATGAAAATTTTTCGACTACTTTTGTACTGCATCAGTCTGGGTTTTATGATTTTTCTGAAGATATAAATAATACCAATGTATTTCAACGCATGAATTTAGCAATGATGATGATGATGATAATGATGATCGATCGAGCAGTCCTGGGGCTTTTCTTTTTCTCCCTCTTCCCTCTTTATCCTACCTTGTGTATGGTACTTATAAGAAAACACTATATATGTGCACTGTACTGGTTTCGGTTTATTGGTATGAATGAGATTATATTAAATTTAATGTGACAAAAAGCAACATTGATCAATCCTCCACACACACATACACACTACAGATTATTGGGGTGCCTTTAATGGCTGGTATTTAGTCCTCTTAGACTTCAGTATACACAATGCGCACCACCAGTAGAAGACCATAATCTTAGTTTGTTGACCATATGATCCTGCAATGGTTTCTTTGTCAAAATCCATCCTTCGCAGGACATCTTCACCTGTAAGGGTACCACCACCACTAGTAGTAGTAGTGTTCTTAAACTCAATACCGCTGCCTTGAAATTCATTAACACAAAGACCAGTAAAAGCAGCTCTAATGAGTGAAGTCTTGGGCAGCCAAGCCAACCCCTTTGGCACACTCTGCACAAACAGCCCCCCAAACACAATAGATACCAATATCACAGCAGGCCCAGCAGCTAGAGCAGCTTCTGTACTAGGAGCAGCAGCTCCTACAGCCAGCCCCAGAGCTTGACTGCTGAATGATTCCAACGTGAGCATGCCCATGAATCTGGCAAATGCTCTTGGGGACCCTCTCAAACCAGTTGTTGGGTAGACCAAGGCCGCAAACAAGGCAGGGAAAACTGCTCCAATGGGCAGCTCTGCTGCTAGCTTTGATAGAAAGTAGGGCAGGATTGGGTAAGGAGAGCGTCCTCTCTCCCTGGAGACAATGGTCCTTTCTCTAGGAAAGACATTGAGTGTTTTAATAAGTGAAGACATGGCGGTTCCTACTGCTGAGACTTTTAAGAGACCCACCCTGTCTTGGATGTTGGCGTGGGATGTGCCCAGTCTCCAGTAGATTGTGGAGAAGACGAGGGCGGAGCTGATTTGGCTCATTGCTCGGCTGATGTTGGTGGCCTTGTCTCTGGTGACCTGTCTCCAGCTGCGTTTGAATAGAAGAGCGAATTGGCGTGGCATGCCTATACTTGTTGCTATTAGTGGAGGTGATAAGGCTGTCGACGGGGAAGGGGGGCGTTTATCACTACTACCATCACCAGTAGTTGTTGTATGTACCTCTCCTCTTTCTCCTCCCCCTCCCCCTCCCTCTTCTTCTTGGTCTTCTTCTTCCTTTGTCTTATACTCCCATGCTAATACCAAGGCATCCAGCCTCTCTCTAGTCGCCTTCTCACTCTCTGGAGAGCTATGATCAACCGACACTAAATCAGCCAGAAACTCTGCAGGATTATAGTGCTCCGGACATAAGTGACCAATGCCACTAAAATAAGCAAGTGCCTGTTCAGTGGGACCGTGATAGATCAGTCTGCCTTCAGACACGAGGCACAGGTCATCAAACAATTTGAATATTGATGATCTGGGTTGATGGATGGAGCATACTACAGTTTTGCCATCTTGGGTTGCTAGTGATTTGAGGCCCATCATGACTTTTTCGGCTGCAAAAGCGTCCAGGCCAGTGGTTGGTTCGTCGAGTAGTAAGAGGTTGGGGCGGGCAATGAGTTCTGTTTGGGAGGTGGGGGGAGATGAGTTGGGGTTGGAAACAAGGAACAAGGAACAAAATTGATATAAAAATCCACTTACCAATGGCAATAGCAAGACGTTTCTTCTCTCCACCACTGATGCCTCTGGACTTAGAATCTCCCACAATTGTGTCTGCACATTTAGAAAGACCCATAGTGGATATAATATTATCAACAACTGCTTGTGTGTCTTCAATGCTATTACTGCTATTATTGTTGTTGTTCTTTCCTTTGCCTGTTCTCAGCTCTGCCGCAAAATTTAGAGTTTCTCTGACAGTCATTTGAGAAAAAAATACATCCTCTTGAGCTACAAAGCCAAATTGGACACCTGGAGCTGGCATAGGGATGTCATTCAGTGTGATGATACCTTGGAGAGAGAGGTTGGGGGAGTAGGGGAGGCGCATGGAGATGGAGTTGAGGAGAGTGGTTTTACCAGAGCCAGAAGGTCCACAGATGGCTAAAAGTCTGCCTGGTTTGGCTGAACCTTTGATATTTTTGAGTAGAGGGCGTTGGTTGCCATGGTTGTCAGTTAGAGTGCAAGAGAGACGAGACCATTGGAGCGTGACACCACATTGGCCAGGGTTAGACGAGGAGGATGAGGAGGAGGAGATGTCGGTGGCATCCTGTCGTCTTCTCTTCTCTTTTTTTCTGCGTTTGAGTGCTCTTTGAATTGTCTTGATGGCGGTAGTGGCAATGGCGAGTGGGATCTGATGCTGCCTGGGTAGTACTATGATTGCAGCTCCAAGCAAGAAGTCCATTTTCCACCCGATTTATAATGATAACTGATCTAACGCAAGCTTGGTAAGAATAAGATATGATTATGGTAAAATAGTAGATATCATTCAGTATATCACTTCTAACTACAAGTTTGTCGGAATTACATGCGGGTCGAAGAAAATAATTCCACTAAATAATACTTTTACCATCATGATCTCCAGCATGCCTCACCTCCGCCTTCTCGCAGAGCTTGGTCCGGAAGTAAACAGTGTACTGAATGCAGAAGCTCCACCTCCAGTACCAAACAATCCAGGCTGCTGTTTCACTGCATTAGTTGCAGTCAATGCCAACATTCCACCTCCTTGTCCACCTCCTCCTCTTCCTCCTGCTACTACATTACCACCACCACCACCACCTCCACCACCACCACCTCCACCACTCCTCTTCTCCTGTCTCTCTGCCTCAGCAAATGGATCACTATCATCTCCACCTTGTCTAGCTTTATTCAAATACCCCTCCCTCTCCCTAGCTACCTTATCTTCTAAAGATTGTAGTCTTGCAGCTGTATGCAATAGACAGTCGTGTAGATTTGCTACTGCTCCTTCCAATGATCTCAGCATTGCAGCTGGATTACCATCACCACCTCCTCCTCCACTACCACCACCACCTGCTGCTGCTGCTGCTGTTGTTTTTGTAATGGAAGGTGAGGAGGAGGATGTATAATACCCAAATCCACCTCCCTTTCCAAATCCCTTTCCAAATCCCTTTCCACCACCAACACCAATAGCTTGCTCTAATTCTGCAACTGCCATTTTATATTGCCGCAGCCTCTCTTCAAAACTAGCCACTGCTTCCCTTAGGAATGGTGATGGCAGCTCAGCTCTGCCCAGACTTGCTGGATCAATCAGCCCACTACTACCAGCGGTAGCGGTACCACCAGATTTGGAAGCTTCCCTCCATGCATGGTTTTGTTTGAATGTATTCAAAGCAGATTCTGTGTGGCGTACCAAATGAAGGACCACTTCTCGGAGGGATTCTGCACCCTCAGCATCGCTTCTCATTGCTCCTGTCAGTGAAGCTAGTGATATGGCTAGAGCTTCTACGGATGATACAACTGCTCCTGTATTACTATTATTATTATCTCCAGCAATGCCAATTTCTGTGATAATAAACCTCTCAGTAGTAGTTCCTGCTGCAATTGTCATGGTTTTGGTTAATCTTGCATCTGCATCAAGTTTGGAGCATTCTTCTCTTGACTTGCTAATTGTTCTATCTAGTTCAATTAGATATTGTTGAGCTTGAGGGCTGAGCTCCTCCCATTTAGTACTATGGGTCACTGGACGGCCATCTGTAGTTACCAAGGCTGTACCTGGCTGCTGCTGCTGCTGCTGCTGCTGCTGCTGCTGCTGTTGTTGTTGCTGTTGACTGCCAAAGGCAGGGGTAGTGGCAGCTCCAAAGAGACTGCTAGAGGATGCTGCAGAGGCAAAGCTGAAAGCTGGAGTGGAGACGCCTCCAAATGTGGGAGGAGGGTTAGAAGCAGGTGCTCCAAAGGCGCTGGAGGTAGCAAAGGAGAAACCACCAGCGGAAGAGGCAGGCTGCTGCTGCTGTTGTGGTGCTCCAAAGGCTGGGGTAGGAGCGGCACCAAAAGAGGGAGTAGATGGCTGCCCGCCGAAACTAAAGCCCGTGGTGGAGGCACCAAAAGCTGGTGTTGAGGAGCCACCGAAATTGAACGCCATGCAGTATTTGTGTGAAGGTATCAGCCGGTAGGGAAGACTAATGACGAGTTTTGATTTGATTGATCGTTTGAAAGTTGCTAATAACTATAGGCTTTGATCGTTGAATATGAATCTATGACTCGTTATATACATCCTATTCTACGTACGAACTATTGAATTTTTTAATGTCGCTTTTACCCATTAGCTCCCTCTCCTTTTGTTGTTCCACCACACCAGCCCGACATCGCCCCTCTCCCTTTCCCTCTTCACCCACAGTAGCTCCACTGCAAGGTACACTATATACTGCCATTCCCACTTCTCTCATTATACATACAGTATAATGTAAACAAAAAAAGATAGCAATATATCCACTTTATCATCATCCATCTTTAAACCCCCCTCACAAATCCTCATCCCTCTCTCATTCGTACAACCATGTACCATCACACTTCTCATATTCTGCAATCTCATCAGGACTAAACCACAACGCAATCTCCCTCTGAGCACTAGGTACCGAATCACTACCATGGATCACGTTTCTTCCCATATCAACAGCAAAATCACCTCTGATTGTCCCTGGTGCAGATACCAAGGGGTTGGTGGCCCCTATCATAGTCCTGCCATATGTCACAATTCCTTTACCTTCCCACACCATTGCAATCACGGCTCCACTGGTAAGGAAATTGACTAATTTGGGGAAGAATGGTCGACCGTGGTGCTCAGCGTAATGTTGGGCTGCTAGGTCTTTGGAAGGGACTACAACTTTGAGAGCCACGAGTTTGTATCCTTTTTTTTCGAAACGGGCAATGACGTCGCCAATTAATCCTCGGTGGACGGCATCTGGTTTGAGCATTATGAAGGAACGTTCCTTGGAGGAGGAGTCTGAGAGAGCAAATGTGGTGGATGCAGAAAGGGCTGCTGCTGCTGCTGCTGCTGCGGTAATGAAGGTGAAGGAGTGGCTGGCGGAAGTGGTGGTGGTGTCCTTGGCGAGAGTGGCAGCAGCGGAGGCAAAGGTGGAGCGACCGGTGGAGGATGCCCAAGCAGCGCCTGGGGAAAAGGAGAGAGTGGGTGTTAGTGAAAGTGATGATTGGTTGTAAATATATGTGATAGATGTCGACGTACCAGCAGATCTTGAACTGCGTGCAACTCCACGAGCTACGCTAGAAATGATCGTCCTGAACATCTTGGCGAAGAGATTGCTGTAAACTGCGACAAAAATCAACGGATGTGGTGCTGTAGAGATTTTTTAGAACTCTGAAGTATCGAACAAATACGCATCAATCGTCAAAAATGCCAATGTCTATGTTACACAACTCCTCTCTTTCTGCACGCTCGACTCCTTCTCTCTCCACCCTTTCATCTCTCTCTTAATACACAACTTGCATACTCTTCACCTTCTTACTAACCTCCTTATAAGACTCAGCAAAATCTTTAGTCTTATCATCATCACCACCATCTCCGACCTTCTTCTTCAATGGCTTTGGCAGAATCAACATACATGATGTTGGGCGTTTAGTCAGTCCAGCAGCTCCTAATTCCTCCTTTGATGGCACGTATAGGTAGGGAATGTCATTATCTTCGCATAATATTGGTAGGGGTGTGATCACATCGATTGGAGAGATATCACCAGCAATAATGCAGACTCTGTTTGTTTTATATTAATGGAGGGGAGGTGAAAGAAGGAATGGTTAGATGGAGGAGAAGAATGGTAGTTATAGTCTTTTAGAGTACTGTAATGAATCTTACCCTTTGACATTCTTTCTGATAGATTTGATGACTTCCTTGACACCGCGCTTGATTTGCTTTCTCTTAGCTGCCTTCTTTGCAAGCTTGAGGACCTGTGTTGGCGGGAGGTGATGGGAGAACAAGGCGGCGGCGGTGAGTTGGGATGGAGAGTAGGGAAAATTAGTTCATGTATGCGTCTACAATTGGAATACCAATCGGACTTACCTTTTTGTTGAGCTTATCGTCAGCCAAAGGCTTTGCAATAGTACTAATATTTAGTCTTTTGGGAGCAGCATCTTCCCCATTTTCTTCCTTTTTTGGTGTCTTGACCTTCTTTTCCTTCTTTTCACCCATATCGATTGTATGTATGGATATATATCTTTAGTTATTTGAGGTTTAACTCGAGAAACTGGTGAGAAGATGTGAATTCAAAACCGGAGATGCAACGGACGACTAGTGACTATATTTCCGCTAATTGATGCTGGGTGTAAATAATATGTTAATTGTGATTGATAACAATTGCATGCATCAAACGATATATTCTGCTACTTAAGTTTCCAGAGCTGCTGGAAGTCTGGCAACGTTCGGCCGATCTGTCTCTCTCACTTGATAAAGCCTGGGGGAGAACACGGTCGCCATCGTATTTGTTGGCAACTATACACCTATTATTGGGAAGCACATCCTAACAGAGAGGTGACGATACAGGCATAACAACAACTGACCACCTCTGAAAGTGTCATTTTTCCTCCTGAAAGTATCATTTTTCTATCAATTCATTGGCAACTTCCTTCTAAGGAAACGACTATGCCCTGTATTCCCGTTCTACACTAAATATGCCTACCTCAGCGAGAAAGGTGGACAGACACGGAGGAGGAGGTGCCTTCTCCGATCGTCTCGTCGCAGCAAATGCCGACACCCTCCAAGTCCCTGTGGACAACCTTCTCCCCATCTCCACCTACTACCGCACCCTCACCGTCCTCGACAGACAGATCAGCGCTTATCGAGCTGAAAGCAATGTAGAACAGCTCTACGTCATGCTCCACCGTTACGCCAGCCTCTTAGTAGACACCATTCCAAAACATAAAAATTTCGCCAAGACAGATGCAGCCTACATCCTCCACCGACATAAAGTTATCAACACCATTATGCCTGAATTAGAACGACTCAAGCTAGAGCTCAATCTCAGGGCAGGATACATCAGTGATGATGATTCACATAAGAGGTTTATGGATGCGCCTTTTTCTCCCAAAAATCTACCTGGCACGACAATGTTGAGTTCAGGTGCTCTTCCCCAGCTCAAGAATTGGGGAAGCAGTAGTAGTAGTATAGATAATAATAGCAATAGTAGTAAAGGAGATGTATTAGCCTTTCTCAACCTTCCTAGTGATGATAGTAGTAGTACCGTAGTGGCAACTGTGCTCCCAGATATCCCAACCACAAGATTGCCAGGTCGTACCAGTCCTGCCAGTGCAACTGCCCTCAATAGACACACTGTCCTCCCACCATCACCATCCCAACCTCCACCATCATCATTCAACCAACAGCAAGCACCAAGGCCACCCCCTCCTCCTCCTCCTCCTCCTCCTCCATCATCATCAGTAAACAACAAGGCTACTACCAATTACCCATCCTTGATAGAGTCTCAATTAGCAAGCCTACAGGTCACCCAACCCCCTCCTCCATCACATCCTCAGCCACATCCATATGCTGAGCTCCAACTTGGTCCCCAAGAGTATCCGCTGATCAACGTGAGACCACCTATGGGTCCACCTGATCCCAATGATACATGTTGCACCCCTTTACCCCCTTCTTCATACACATCAACAACTGGTGATAATAATAATTATAACAATATGGCAATAGCTCCTGCAGTTGGGGTACCAGAAGTCAGAAAGAGAGAAAGATTGCGCCACATTCAAATATCTATCGGCCTAATGGATGAATTCCTCCGCTACGCCACCCACAACACCATGTCCAACATTGAAACATGTGCCATACTAGCAGGAACACTCGCCCCCAACGACGCCACTTTCTATATCACCTCCCTCATCATCCCCAAACAAAAGGGTACTTCCGACCAAGTGGAAATGTTGAACGAAGAGGAGATTTTCGAAGCACAAGATTCCAGGTCCCTCTACCCCCTGGGCTGGATCCATACCCACCCTTCTCAGACGTGTTTCCTATCATCGATTGATATACACACACAATTTGGCTACCAAGTGATGTTAGATGAAGCGGTGGCTATTGTCATGGCTCCTCGGGATCAAAGGCATAGGGTGGGGATATTCAGGTTGACCACACCGGGGGGGATGGAGCTGATACAGCGGTGTGATGAGAGGGGGTTTCATGCACATCCTCCTACTGCTACTGGGCAGCCGGTGTATGATTTGTGTAGGCACGTGTATTTGAATCCTAGAATAAAATCTGAAGTTATTGATCTCAGATGATGATAGTTGATATCAATCAATGGATGTACCATGTAAAATTATGTGAGATTACAATGAATCACTCTCCCTTGACACTTCTTTTGGTTACATATATATGCATCATTGATTAAACAAGGCATCAACAATAGCTCTAGAAGATTGTGGTGCTAAATATTTAGCTTGCAAATAAAACCTTTGTGCATCTCCCAAACTTTTCTGGCTCTTCAACAACATCGCTTTAGCTAAAAAAGGTCTGAAATCGGTAGGATTGGCATCACACAGCTGATCGTATGTAGCCAGTGCATCTATAACGTGCCCTTTCCATTGACTGTATACCTTGGCTTTCAACAGACCCACCTCTATATTGCTGAGACCTTTACTGAATGACGGTCGCGATGACGATGACGACGATGCTGCTGCTGCTGATGATGATGATGAGGAGGAGGCTTTATTTAATATGTTAATTGCATCCTGTCCCTTTCCATTAGCTGTCAATGCAGACGTCAGACCTTGGAGCAATTCCAACTTCAAATCTGGTGAATCAGGTTTAGACGACCATGATGATGAAGAGAATAAGGAGTATGCCTTTTCATAAGCAGTCGCTGCAGCTGCATCATCGCCCATCTCAGTTTCTACATCTCCCAGCAACCTCCATACCTGTAAATCTTGTGATTTTGATTTGACCTTGGACAGCTTCTGGAGCTGGGAAGCTGCTTCTTTGTAATTGCCAAGCTGGGCATTGGTCACTGCTGCGCCTTCCAACGCCTCTACTACATTATTATTGGCATCATCATCTTCCTTGTCTTTCAAAGTAGTGGTAAATGTGGCTAGCTGATTTTCCAATGCTGCCCTCCTTTCTGTCGATAATGCACCACCACCACCACTACTACTACTACTGACATTCACCTCTGGACCATTCCCTACTCCAGCCGTACTGACTGCTTTTCTTCTCCCTCCACCGCCAAAGTCGGCACTCGTCAACAGAAGGACCACCCCCAGACCGATGGCTGCTCCTGCTGCCAGAATCTGATTAGTACCAAAAGGACCACCACTATTACTATCTTGGTTAGTGTTACCACTGGTAATAGTTATAGTTCTGGATGAAGATTTCCCTCCACCACCACTCAAGGTTTGTGATAATGGAGGAGGGTTGTCATAAACGCTACCAGTATCTATGACAGATACTGGTTGCCCTAGGTTTTGTTCTTTCTTTCTTTGCTCAGCTTCTTCCTTAAGAAGCTTGAGTCTAGTTTCGAATTCAAGAGCGTCTACTAGGCTTCCACCTGAAGGTGGTTCTAATGGAGAAGAAGATGGAGGTCTTTGTTGTTGTTGTTGTTGTTGTTGGGTGTTGGGGTTTGTTATTTGGCGAGCAGCTGCAGAACTGGGACCTTGTCTCATGAATCCTTTGCCCTTGTATTTAATCTTCTTAATCTTAGTATTCTGAGTAGAAGGTTCATCAGTGGATGGTGATTGTGGTGGTGAAGTTGTTGTGGGCTTGGGGGAGCTGCTGCTGCTATTGCCGCTGTCAAAGCCTTTACGTTGCTGAGAGCAGACGATGGTTGTGGTGGTGAAAGGGCGAAGGTGGGGATTGTTATTTCGTTGAAAGCTCCTAGATGCTGGTTTAGAGCAATGCATGTTGACAATCGTGATATTAATAGATTGGTTGTGCACTTAATAAACGAAGGAAGCTATTGAAACAATATTTATCTTGAAGATGTTTGAAATTGGATAAGTTTATGGCCAAATCCTCCTTTTTAATTCGGATACATCCAACTTTGAATGCGATACAGGGTAGTACAATCTAATTAATTACAATTATCTAACCCCAACAATCTACCCATGCAACCTATATAAGGATAAGCTGTACTCACCTTCCCATCATCATGATCATCCACACACACACCCAGAAGCTCCTTCCATCTCTCTCTAATCTGCAACATTGAAAAAAAACAAAAGGAAACATCACGTCAGTAAGAATACACACAAAACAGTATACCATGCAACAAAAGCCCCAGATCATTAACTTACATTTACGAATCTTCAATGGCCAGTGAGGAAAGCGAGTATTCCAATACTCAACTCCATACTGCTCCAACGTCCTCTGACTGTCCTCCAGATTCTTCCCAGCATAGGACAGCTTCTGTAAAGCTGGCAGGATACCACCCTTATCTCTGATTACTTTACGCACTTCTTCAATGCGCATCTTGGGGCTGATTTTGATGATGAATGCACCTCCGTGGTGTTGGCCTGTTTTGGAGTCTACCTTCTCCCCATACTCATTGTCAGTGTGCTGCAGGACGTGTATAGAAAGAGAGATAGAGAGGGAGGATGAAGGAAAGAAAAGAAGGGGTTAACGACACATATATACATGTACATGGATGGTTATAGTCATATATAATACCATCACAGTCTACCCCTACTTACCAGTTCACTGACCACCAAGACATCAATGGTAGGAAGGTCTTTATACTTGTCACCTGGAGCTACAAAGCCATGAGGAACACCAGTTTCATAGGCACGTTTCCTGTCAGCCTCTGCCTGCTCAGTGGTAGGGTGGTACATGGGTTTCCATTCTGTGATTTGGTGTGGAGAAAGGGGGAGAGAGAAGGGAGGGAGGGTGTGAGGGAGTAATGTGTGAGAGAAAGAGAGAGAGAGAGAGCGGGGAAAGTCGTTGTGGTCAAAGTAGAAGGGAGGGATGGGATCGACTTACCGGACAGTTGACCGCCATCAGCTTGCATGACGGGGACGTATTTCGCATCTTCAGAGTAGAAGGGATAGTTATTTGGGGGGACTGCCATGAATCCAGTGCGACCAGAGCCTGCATAGAAGATTAACAAAGATCGAGGGGAATGGGTGGTTGAGTGAGGATCGAAAAGGTCTGAGTGGAATACAGAGGGTATGTTATGCACTAACCAGGTGTAGGGTTGTACTTGGAAACAGCCTCGCTGCCTAAAGCCTTCAAGTCAGAAAAGTCAGCTTGCAAGGCATGGAGGTCATCACGACTCCAGTCGTATGGTTTTGATGTAATAGTCGCTGGCATATTGACATATAAGCAAAATTGACAACTTGGTAGACATCACAAGCTTTCAAACTTTAACCACCTCGGTCATCTGATGCCAACGAGGCAAACGTTCAAAGAGAGGGAGCTGTTGTGGTTGTGAGAGCGATGAGAAGCTAAAACCTGTGCACATTTGTAAAACTCCACCAATTTAAATTACATACACAGATACATTGGGTCACGAAATAAGAATTATTTGCTATAGAAGGCAAGGTTTGAGTGTGCAATCGTGAAATCTTCCAATTTGATCACTTCTTTCAAATTGCTCTTCCTATAACGCCATAGCCACCCTATCTTCCCCTGCAACCAGCCCAATAACCTCCTAGGGTCAATTCTCACACCCATTCATTCCAACTACAACGATATCTGTACAACCATGGAGCCATTATCCTTCTCCGACTTCCTCGACAAGATGAAAGACCCCGCCGCTGCCGACCTCGTTCGCTCCATCAAAGGCTTCATCAAACAATTCGAAGACCGCTCTCCAGCTGCAGCTGCCTCCATAGACCCAGAAATGGACAGCGTCAAGGTTCAAGCCTTCCTTATCCAGTCCGAACAAGCTTTCCGCGCCCATCCCGTCTGGAAGGGCTCCTCCCCGGATGTCCACAACCAAGCGGTAGAAGGCCTTGAGAAGTACATCATGAGCAAGATATGGCGGCATACATTTGCTGTATCTAGGGAGGACATTGACAGAGACGAAAGATACGCCAGGCTATCAGAAGCTCTCTCATTTGTAGACCTCGACACACTAGCTGGATGCGCCTTCCCAGCCGACGGCACCCTACTGTCCCTCGCACAAGGCGAACTATTAAAGATGGATAGATACAAAGCCCCTAGAGATAAGCTTGTATGCCTGGCTAACGTTAGAAGCATGGTAGAAGGAGCCATACAAGCTGCTGCAAACTCTGGAGCTACTATAACAGGAGGTGCAGACGCATTCTTCCCTGCCTTCTTATATGTGGTACTAAAAGCAAAACTACCCAAGCTGGCCAGTAATGTAGAGTATTGCAAGAGGTTTAGAATGGAATCTAGGTTATCAGGGCAGTTTGATTATATGTTGGCTAATCTAGAATCTGCTGCATTGTATTTGGATACAGTTAATTGGGAACATTTGAAAATTAGTAGGGAGGAATTTGTGTCGAAATTATCAGCTGCTGGGATTCCAGAGGCTCAGGCTGAACTAGTAGGGAATACCAGCAAGAAGGTGGATTTATCTGGTGTTGGTGAGGAGCTACCTCTTATATCTCTTGATACTCTAGATGACAATACTAATAGTAACAGTAGTGGTAATGGGGTTGTAGAGGAACCCGTAAAGGAGGAGGAGGAGCAGCAGCAGCAGCAAGGGGAAGTGGAAGGAGTTGCAGTCGTCCAATCTCCTTTACCTCCAATTGACTTGTTACAGCTAGACGATACTACCACCAATGAAGGAGGAGGAGGGCACCCATTGGACAAAGAGGAGGCATCACCCTCATCACCTCCAGTATCATCTGCTCCCTCTGCATTCCAGCAACTAGGTGAAGGTTCCATGGATGTATTAGATGCATTGACCCCTGGGGCTGAAAGAAATAATGGACAACTTGATACATTATCACCGACACCTACATTAACACCCCTACCTGCTGATGAAGCTTCCAGTCCTCTTCAACAACAACCAGTAAAAGTACATGTACCCGAACAACCTTCTTCTCCTATTAGAGGAGGAGGAGGAGGAGGAGGAGGAGGAATTATAGAAGATCTGATAGTGCAAGGTACCAGAGCAGTGCTGGAAGCAGAATCTACTGGAGATCTGCATCAGAGGTACCCATATATGTATGCATCACCAGATACATTGAATCTTGATGATATTAGTACATTACTAGGATCTTATAGGGAAGCAGTGTTTAAATATGAAGCGCTCTCTGCTGCCTTGAGGCAACAATTTGGAAGTACAACTACAACATCAGAGACAGCACTTGGCAATAAAAACACCACCAATAATAATAATGCAACTAAAACTAATGCTTGTACTGCAGCGCAACAACAAGCTCAGAGAGTTAGTAGTAGTAGCACAGCAGCAGGAATGGCAGAGGCAGCACTGGCTTCTTTGGGAGGTGCAGCTAATATATTGTTGAAGAGGTGGGGTACTACTTCTGGGAATGGTTTAGAAGGAGGTGGTGGGCCTTCTATGAATGCAACTGTACCTACTACTAGTACTGCTATTACCAAGACAAAGATAACCACTAAGCCAGCCAGTGGTGGTAAAGATTCTTCTAGAGTTTTCCATGCATTATTTGGATCACCGTCACCGTCAACTGCTAATGGTATTGGTGTAGAGCAAGAGAAAGAGGAGGGAAAGAAGGAAGGAGGAGGAGGAGACTTTGACTGACGTCTCTGCAGATGGGGGGAGTGATGTGACAGTCAGTCCGAAAAAACTAAAACAATGTTTTATTGAAAGAATTAGGGCAATGTGTCGATTATTGTTATGGAAAGATAAAGATATGGATACTTATGATGAAACTTACGTGTTTGATGCAGCTGCAGACTATGTGGGTGATCTGGCAGCAAACAAAGACAAATCCATCACCGATGACATGTTGCTCCAGTTTTATGGACTATACAAACAAGCGACCGTAGGACCTTGCACACTCCCCAAACCTGGATTCTTCGACCGTAAAGGACTGGCTAAATGGACAGCATGGAAACAATTAGGCGACATGTCTTCTGACACCGCTCGGCAATCCTACGTCGACCATCTCTCACACATCCACCCCAACTGGAACCCGCAGGCTACATCTAGCACTACAGGTACAGGTGCTTCATCATCTTACACTCACAAGAAGAATAATAATTCCAGTATAGGTCCAGTATTTAGCTCCCTCGTTGCAGACGACGACTTGACATTAGACGCTCAACAACCCGACTTGCCACCTCTTCTACTAGCAGCCTCTCTTGGCGACATTCCCACCCTCACCTCCATCATTAAACAACAACAACAGCAGCAGCATCACACTCTTGGTATACAATTATATAGTATTAGGGATGAAAATGGATGCACTGCTTTGCATTGGGCAGCTGATAAAGGTCATGTGCAGGCCGTAGAAACATTACTATCAGTTGTAGAAGAGACAGCTGGAGATGATGATGGCAATATACATAACAGTAATAAAAATAGCAGTAGCAATAGAGCTTTAATTGATGCAGTGGATGGTGATGGCATGACAGCACTATATTATGCTGTTATATCCGAACAGAAGAAGGTAGCAGAGATGTTATTACAATATGGGGCTACAGTAGATGAAGAAGTATTACAAGCTGCTCCTAGTGGTTGGAGGGAGGATGTGTTTTCAGCAACGTTAACATCACTTCCTCGATAATAATAATTAGCATAGTTGGTTGGTAAGAATATTATAAAGAGCTCATAGTATATATCAAGTGGCAGGGCTACCTTGCTCCTCTACTGGCTCCTCCTCCTCCCCTTCTCCTTCTTCAGCATGTGTTTCTAATGGTGTTTTGTTTGTATCGTCATCATTACCATCCTGTACTGCAGTGATATTGTTATTATTATTCATGAATTGTACAAAGTCATCTGATACTTCTTGATATAGCTGTAAGACCTGTATACAAGTGGAGAAATGAGGGGAAGGGTTGTGTGAGAGCAACACTCAGAGCACGGAGCGGGATGTGGCGAAGACCGAACCAAAGAAGAGAAAGTAACGGGATTTACCTTTTCAAGATTGCTATTCAGTTCTAGTATCAGGTTGAAGTTCTTGACGAGCCCTTCTGGTTGTTTTTCCTCTTGATTTGACTTGATTTCTTCCAAAAGTTTCCTGTAAAGGGTGAAACCCAACAGTGATAGGAGATAGATTAATATAACAGTAACATCAGATCGATTCATACCATTATACATGTAAGTGAACCTATCAGTTACTTCACTTACCTGTTTCCATCGAGCATTTCCTGAACTTGCTCGATTTTTGAAAGGTCTAAAGTGGGAAAACCCGTTTGACCAGACTCCATCATCCTGATTAATCGTTATCTACGTTTCTAATCGATCGGTTTACATCAACAATAGCACCAAAACTGTTGCTGACCGTCCCATCCATCTCTTTTTCTGCCCTACGACCTTTTCCCGTCTTTCGAGCTTCCCCCTTCTCTCCACCACCCTACCCATCATCAATCCACCTTTATTCCAAGATTCTCCTTTGCAGCCTCCACTGTATTATGCATCAATGCCGCCACTGTCATAGGTCCCACTCCTCCAGGTACTGGTGTTATCGCTGCCGCTATACCTCCTACATCTTCAAAATCAACATCTCCTACCACATGAAACAACCCATCGTCATCACTGTCATCAACACTCTTCTTCACTCCAGCTAGGTCATGCCTCACTTGATGTATCCCCCCTTTCCCTCTACCACCACTACCACCATCAATACTATCACTGTTTTCCCAGTCAACTACATTTATTCCAACATCTACCACTACAGCTCCTGGTTTCACCCACCCTCTCTTTACCAGACCAGGGTAGCCCACTGCAACTACTAGGATATCTGCTGTACTAGTAATTGCAGGTAAATCAGGACCACGACCACTAGTATTACTATTACTGCTACTACTGGTGCTGTATACATCTCTTTGTTTCCATCTATAGGCATCTCGTAAGTTGGCAGAGTATGTGACTTCATATGGCTCAGCAGCAGCAGCAGCAGCAGCAGGAGGATGTGGTGATGTAGGAGAAGTAGTGGCACTACTAGTGTTACTTCCCTTCTCTTCACCTACAGCATGCCCACTTAAAAACCCCGGCAATCTGGGGTGACACGCCCCAGCTTCTGCTCTCTGAGCCGCTCTCTCTTCCGAAGCAGCATCAGCAAACAGCTCCCCATAAGATGTCCTGTGTACCACCGTTACGGTAGCAGCACCTCCATCTCTAAACAACATTGCCAGTGGCATCCCTACTATATTACTATCTCCTAATATTACTACATTACGACCTGTTAGTTGTACATTACTTCTATAGAGTAGCTGCATCACTCCCAATGCCGTACATGGTACAAAGGTGGCACGACGTCCTCTCATGAGTGTTCTGCCCATATTGAGAGGGTGGAACCCATCTACGTCTTTACCGGGGGCTATGGAATCTACTAAAGGTTCTTCTCTTATGTGTGGGGGAAGAGGGAGTTGTACTAGGACACCGTCTAAGGAGGTGTCTTCGCACATGTCTGCGACCAGGCGTTGGATGTCGGATTGGGAAATGTCGACGGGGAGGTGACGAATGTCGGTACGGATGCCTAATCTGGCGCATGCTTCTTGTTTTCTAGCGACATAGATGAGAGAATCTCGACGGTGGCCGACAAGGACAACACCTAGGCCGGGAGGTCGGCCGCTTTGGTGTTTGATTTGGCCAACTTGTCGGGCCAGGTCTTGCTCCCATTGGTAGGCAGCGGAACGGCCGTCAAGAAGGGCAGCTGTGATGGAAGGGGACGTGTTGATTTCATGGGTTTGTTCTGCTGCTGAATTCTGATAAGATGCAAACCACCTTAGGTTGTTGGAGAAGCCTGCTAAAAGGATGAGGCAACGAGAAGTCAGAAAACAGGTAGGGCGTTCATTGGGGCCTTGGGAATTGGGGAGTTGATCTGCGAGTTTTGAGTAATTTAGTTGATGAGTACTCTTACCCTTTCTAGATTGATATGATAGTTGCCATTTGACTGTTTGAAGAACGGCTAATGCTCTTTTCACACTCATTTTCACACTATTTTTTAGATTCAATCTGACAACTGCATGGCAATGTTTCTAGTATTGGGGAGGTTTAAGCAAGTATATGTATGTTTGTTGTTGATTTGAAATATTTGTTGTGCTTGAATGTTGCATCACGAATATAATTTCAGCATGGTGCCACCGCTCCTCTCTGCCTGCGACGTTGGAAGAGGAGCCCTTGGAAGCCACTCAGTGGTTGAATTTAGAATCTGATGCTCCTGCACACCCAGTTGTTAACGAATCGCAATCTTAAACTAATCAAAAGAACAAATACTTGGGATAATGCTCGCCAGTTTGACCTGTAGAAGGGGAATTTCCACCACTATCAAACAAATCGCAATCCACCCGAAGAGAACCTCATTTAGACACGTTTCAATTCGAGCAATGTCTAGTGAAAGTCTTGGCAAGGCAACCCCTGAAGAAGTACGTGTTTCAGGTTGAAAAGTGCAAACTTGATCCGTCCATCCCTCCGGACTGCTTGCTCCAGAAAAGAGCAAGGCTACTCTTGCTGTGTTTTCTCTCTCTCTCTCTCTCTCTCTCTCTCTCTCTCTCTCTCTCTCTCTCTCTCTCTCTCTCTCTCTCTCAGTATGAGCACTGATTCTCTTACTCAATTCACACTTCTCTCCATCATGCTCACCCATCCCGCACCCTTCTCCTCCTTATCAACAGAAATGGAAGGAGCTCCTCACTGCTGAGGAATTCTACGTCTTGAGACAAAAGGGCACTGAACCAGCCGGCACTGGAGAGTACGACAAATTTTATGAAGAAGGAGTTTATAAATGCCGTGGATGTGGTACTCCCCTGTTCACTTCGGACAGTAAGTTTAGTAGTGGCTGTGGATGGCCTGCGTTTGATGCTGAGATTCCTGGGGCAGTGGACCGACACACTGATACGGCATATGGAATGGTGAGGACAGAGATTACATGTAGTAACTGTGGAGGGCATTTGGGACGTGTGTTCAAAGGAGAGCAGTTTACTGCAACGAATGAGAGGCATTGTGTGAACAGTTTGTCTGTCAAGTTTGAGCCTAAGAAGTAAGAAGAGAATGAGGAGAATGAGGAGGGGTAGAGAGAAGGATGGAGGTTTGCTGTCAATTACTTGCATCTCTCTCGCTGTTTTATTATTATTGGGTCGATGCTGATGCATGTTTAGGCATTCTGTCTTTATATACAGAGTCATTATATTCGATTAACGGCTATTTAGGTAGCTCAGAAAGAGTTTGTTAAAACTCAAAACTTGAATTTGCAATTCAACAGACCTTTGGTGATAGAGCTTGTGTGTGCAGTGCACGGCTAGAAAATGCACTAGAATTCAATTCTACTGCTTTATTTTACACAGTTATCTCTTCTGTATAGACTAATATGGTGCGGTTGACTCTGATCGCAAGAGTAAGGGATGGACTGCCCCTTGCAGAAGGCCTAGATACCGATAAAGAGCTCGAGATGTACTCATATAAGTCTCAAGCGAAAGTAAGTAGTCACCCATACCTATCTTCTTTCACCTCTCTCTTCCAACCTCCCATTCTTGATCGACCGCCCCTTCCTCACCTCCACTCTCTCTCCCACTCTCCTTTTTCAACAGGCCATTCTCAAGAAAATAGCAACCAACAGCTCTAGACCTCCTCCTAGAATGACCGTAGAATCAGGCCCTTTCAATTTCCACTGCCTCGTAGACGTAGACGTCGTCTATCTCACACTCACCGACAAGGCCTACCCAAAAAAACTCGTCTTTCAGTACCTGGAAGAATTACAAAGCGAATTCACCCGCCTCTACGGCCCTCAAATAGAAAGTGTAGCGAGGCCCTATGCATTCATCAAATTCGACACATTTATCCAGAAAACTAAAAAACTCTATATGGACACTAGAACCCAGAGGAACATTACTAAATTGAGTGAAGACATTGCAGAGGTGCATTCAATCATGACCAGGAACATTGGAGAGGTGCTGGGCCAGGGTGAGAAGCTGGATAGAATGACAGAAATGAGCAATTTATTGAGTCAGGATGCAAGGCAGTTTGCAGTCAAGGCTAAAGATTTGTATCATCAGGCATTGTTTAGGAAGTACCTGCCTTGGGCAGTGGTGATAGGGATAGTGTTGTTATTCTTGTTGTTTAGAAAATGGTTTGGGTAGGGGAGATGGTGGTGTGTGGGGGGGGGTTAAACCTAAGTGACCACATGGTTAGATCTACGTATGTACCTAGGTATTAATCATTCATTTGATTGAGCTATAGTTGATGTTGTGAGAACACTTCAATTAGCTAATTTTACACAAATTCAAACCTCGTCCTCTGTTTCTTCTTCAGGGTTAACTATAGCTGGATCATCCCAACCTCCATTATCATCAATAAATAAAGATAATGCTATTATGTCATCATTTTCAATCTTGAGTTCAGCCAGTGTTTGGTCAATCTCTAATGGGATGCCATCCTTGAAGAGACGTTGCTGGTCTGGTTGTTTCTTGATAAGGGATTCTATTTCAGACTTGATGTCTGAAATTTTATCTGATGGTTCTACTTGTATGAAGAGGGTGATTTTTTGACGTTTTACTCTGACGTACATATTTTCCTTTAATTCCTTTTGCTTGTTGAGTAGTAGGAAGAGGGGCTGTGGAGGAGTGACAGAGTGCGACGTCGGGAGAGACTAGTAAAGATGAAGATGGCAACTCTATTTGCTATTTTCAATGTCTGATAGGGTGATGTTCGGCAGTATATCAACTATACAGGTTGAATGGCGAGCTTCAATAGATATATCCCGTTCTCACACGGCTCTTTATTTTATTGTGGGTAGATGTGATGAAGACTTTTGGGGAAACAGTCTAGGCTTTGTGTAAATGAATTCCTTCTTCTATCTCAAATCCACCAAAACAACCCACCAAAACAACTGTATGTATCGACTGATTCAATCTAAAGGTCGATATTTTGCTAATTAGAAGAGGTGGTCACCAACTTAAAAGGAGCGAGATCTTTGAGGGAGACCTTCATGCTCCATGCTGGGATCCTGCTTCCTCTTTGGTCTACACAACACCTGGTGCATGAGTGGCAGCTGCATAGAATTTACAGGAGTGATTCAAGATCATTTCAGGTAAATCACTGTTACAAAACCTTAGGGCTGGCTCTCTCATCTTTCCTCTGGAAATATTTCCAACTTGATTGGTGGTCGGCGAAGTCATCTTTGTCTTTGGCAACGATTAATTTCAGGCTTAACCACTCTGTAGGATAGTTTTACCCTTTTCATACGTCAATTGAGGACGACAAGTATAAAATCTTTAAATTCCAGGACGCAACCAGACTACTCAGAGTTTTAATTTCAAAAAGTAGAAAGATGACAGCAATGGAGGTGGATACAGGTCCTTCTTCCTCAAAACGCAATGGATATGAACTGCCATGGGTAAGATACTAATGCGAGAATGACATTCATTGCCTGTGAACAACTTGATAAACAATCCGATCATTTTCTGCAGGTTGAAAAGTATCGTCCACACAAAATCAAAGACATTGTTGGCAACACAGAGGCAGTTCTGAGGCTTCAAGTCATCGCTGAAGAAGGCAATTTACCCAACATGATCCTAGCAGTAAGTTTCCGCCCCCACAAATCAAATCCTCAACCGACCCAGTAGGATAGACTGCTCTCTCCCCCCCTCTCCTTATCGTCAACTGGTATATATGCACCCATCTGTCCTCTCTACTCCCATAATCTGAACCAACCCCTTTATATATACCAAACACAGGGACCCCCAGGTACAGGCAAAACCACCAGTGTACTATGCCTTGCTCATGAGCTCCTGGGCCCTCATTTCAAAGATGCAGTGCTTGAACTCAATGCTTCCGATGACCGTGGTATTGACGTAGTACGCAACAAGATCAAACTCTTCGCTCAACAAAAGGTAACTCTTCCACCAGGCAGACAGAAGATTGTCATATTAGACGAGGCAGACTCTATGACATCAGGAGCACAGCAGGCTCTTCGTCGTACCATGGAAATTTACTCATCCACCACTAGATTTGCCCTGGCTTGCAATCAGTCTTCTAAGATCATAGAACCCATCCAAAGTAGATGCGCAATAGTTCGTTTCTCCAAGCTGAGCGACCAAGAAATCTTGTCCAGATTGATGGTGGTTGCGCAACGAGAAAAAGTAGCCTTCACCCCAGAAGGTCTCGAGGCAGTTGTGTTCACTGCAGATGGGGATATGCGTCAGGGTTTGAACAACTTACAAGCAACATCTAATGGCTTTGGACTGGTAGATCAAGAGAGTGTATTCAGGGTATGTGATCAGCCTCATCCTTTGTTAGTTGCCAACATTGTCAAGCATTGCAGTGACGCCAACATTGATGACGCGTACATGGGTTTGAAAGCGCTGCTAGATAGTGGGTACAGTGCATCTGATGTTATTACTATATTGTTCAGGGTGGTTAGAAATGCCCCTAATTTGCATGAATTTGTCAAGTTGGAGTATATTAAACAGATTGGGTTTGCGCACATGAGGGTGGCTGAAGGGGTGGATTCGAGGTTGCAATTGTCGGGGCTGCTGGCTGGGCTTTGCAAAATTACAATGAAGAGTAGGTCATAAGAGGTTTTGTAGGGAGAGATGCGTGGTACAGAAGATACATAGAGAGAGAAACAATGAAAAAGAAGAATAGAAAAATTATACACAGGATATGGAGCGACGAGCTAGATGGCCTAGGGATGGGACAGATGGGGTGCCTTCTTGACCATCTTTAGGGACCATCTTTGTCTCTGTCAACATTGATGCATTTACAAAAACCAAAGAAGACCTTTGGCATAAATAAAAAAGATTGAAAATGTAAATGGAAGGGAGAAAACTTGCAAATCCTACGTGGCAGGCCCTTCCAAGAAAAGGACCGAAAATGTGCAAATACCCCTAAAACGACTCGTTTGAGCAGTTTGATCGAGTCAACAGCTTTACTCATATCAGAGGTCTCTTGTCCTTTCCTCAGAGGTCGATTCTTTCTTCTATCTGGTCTGTGATTCGGTCACCAACCTCAATCAGCAGTTGTGTGAGACAAAATGTGTGCAGCGAGGGAAAAGTTGATTTGTTCACCATTTACGCCTCTAAAATTCTAAATCTAATCATTTGCTTCCTCTTATACTGTATCACAACGGCTATAAATCATAACATAGCCAAAACACCCCACAGAAACAATACAATCTTGGACATCTCTTTTTTTGAGTTTTTCTAAAGGTAAGAAATTTGACCAAATTATAGCCTTTAGAAGTGTTTAATCACGTACTGATACATCCATGATGCCTCTATGATGGTTATTGGCCGGTAGTGTTATGAGCTGTAGCAGACGAAAACAATTTGAAGGGCTACCTTGACAAGCAGTCCGACTTGATTTTTAAGGCTTTTTGCTCCAAAGTACCCACTATTTTAACATAATAAGCACCACGAGATACTATGGATTGACTATCTTTATCTCTTTTTGACTTTTTATCTTATCACTCACCTTCCCGCCGCTCCCCCCAAACTTCTCCATGCAGTTTCCCGCTGGCACACACAAGATGCACAAAATCATTCTTATTTTAGTAACACTTCTGTCCATCTTCGATATGTCAGTTCATGTTAGTGCTAGTAGAACATTAACAAGCAAGGGCGCTGGTCAAACCAAGGGCAAAGGTGGCAAGAAGAACCTCCCTCCTTCAAGCAAAACCCCCAAAGGAATGACTGCTGAGTGGCAGGAGAAGTTGATCCAAAAGAAGAAGGCTAAGCTTGAAGCATTAAAAAAGAAGATAGCAGAAATGAAGGCCAAGGCAGCAAAGAAGCAAGAGAAGAAACCAAAGAAGAAGCCTGCTCCAAGGCCTCAACCAAAGGCAGTCAAGAAGCCAAACCCAAAGCCTCAACCAAAGAAGAAGCCTGCTCCAAGGCCTCAACCAAAGGCAGTCAAGAAGCCAAATCCAAAGCCTCAACCAAAGAAGAAGCCTGCTCCAAGGCCTCAACCAAAGGCAGTCAAGAAGCACAGCAACAACAGCAAGAAGAAGTCTCTCCCAGCCAAGGCTCACAAGAAATCACAAAAAAATGGTCTTAAAACAAGAAAGGTAGATAGAGAGAACAAGCTAACTCGTGAACAAATCAAGAGAAGAGAGCAGAAGGCAGTAAGAAGGGCAAAGGAAAAAGAAGAGCCCAAGCTGACCCGTGAACAAATCGAAAGAAGAGAGAGGAAGGCAGCAAGAAAGGAAGCGGAAGCTCAATCAGAAGCCCAAGGCATCCCATCAGGCCCAATCCCCCGCCCCAAGGGCTGGGATCAAATTATCTGGGGTGACTATGCCAGGGAGAGCGGTAAAGCTATGACGGACTCCAGCTCCGGTGTCTACTCCACCTACCACTACTACAGTCCCGGCTACTACATCGGCAGCACCTTCTGCGCCGACAGGATATGGGCTGAGTATGGGGAGAACAACAAAGACCTCGTAAAGTATCCTTGGGTAGCATACTGTGCTACAGGCCACCTGGGTCCAATGAATGTGGACAGGTGCGGCAAGTGTTTGTTGATCACCAACCCATCTACTGGCCAGAGTGTCAAGGTCAGAGTGATGGACAAATGTGGTAATGGTGGACTTGACATGGATCCAGTTGCATTTAATGCTATCGATGGGGATAATAATGGCTACCTTGATGGTCATATGAGGACCAAAATCCACTTTGTGTCTTGCTAGATATAAATGGTTGATAGTGATAGTGATGATCAGATGATGAGGGCGCCGGCTCTCTCTCTCTCTTTCTCTCTCTCTCTCTCTCTCTCCCTCCCTCCCCCCCTCCCCCCCCCTCCTCCTCCCTCTCTCCCCCCCTCTCTCTCTCTCGAAAGTCTCTCTCTCTCTCTCTCTCTCGAACGGATCTCTCTCTCTCT
>Ga0114919_10000041_pt1 | contig 68136 bp, 74 predicted proteins | sample BlataG_FD_88682 | JGI IMG/M metagenome (GOLD analysis project Ga0114919, IMG submission 88682) | Deep subsurface microbial communities from Black Sea to uncover new lineages of life (NeLLi) - Black_00105 metaG | ecosystem: Environmental > Aquatic > Marine > Oceanic > Sediment | place: Atlantic... | reverse complement strand
TCACAAGACAGGCATATTTTATTATCGAAATGGGAATAGACCTAAATTACCATTATTTTATTATTATCCCCCAGAAATCTCATCCTCGTTTTGTAAAAATATTGCTTAGCCAAAGGATAGATTGGGTGTTACAACAAACACAAAAGGATTCGGCAGCGGTAGCCGAAGGAGGGGGAACTTTTCTTCCTATGGCTACTGCGTCAGACGAGATTAATAGCTTTTTGAACGATCAAGAGACAAAAGGTATTCAATCCGTTGAAGACGCAATAAGTATTTTAGTTGATACGGCTCCTCGTTATCGTTCTTTCTTTGTTAGTGAATATTCCGCTGCGACTGGTGAACAATTAATACGAAATCAGAATTTGAAAGTTTCTGTTCGTAGCCATCTTGGAAAAATCATTGTTGTATTCAACGATAACGAAGATGTTCCCTGGGTTGTTGAAAATACTTTGATGCCAGAAGAAGCTGTCATTGGTACGGTTGGTGTTGGTGGTGGTGCGGATGTTGACGTGGATGGGATACAGAGCCAAGGCACTCGTGCCGATGATGGGCAAGTAGTTCCTTCTGACTCAGTAAAAACAGTGAATGGAAATGTGGTTGCCAACCCTGAGTGGACTGGATCTAGTACAAGAACATATGGTGTTTCAACAAAAATGGCTGGTGGGGTAGTGTTAAACGCACCTGCCGCTGCTCAACCAGTGCAACCTGTGCCCGTTGTTGGCCACGAAGCAGGGGAAGAAGAAAATCCAGGACCATTATTCGTTGTGCCACCTGGAAGAATAGCCATATGGGGCGGTAATACGAATACTGCTATCACTTTTGGCCCTATAGAATACGTTGAAAAAGCCACAATATTATTACCCTTGCCGTCTGATGATGAAATTCTTAACAAAAAGGCAGCTAATCCGTTTGTGTTGCCTGGAGACATACAAATATTGTTTAGTATAAGGGATATGGGGTTAAACCAGGATATTGGTAATGGCGAATTTAAAGGTGATGGCAGGGTAAGAGGACAGAATAAAAAACCATACTATATTAATGATGCACAACAAATGATAGAAAAACGTAGTTGGTTGCGAGGTAACAATAAAAAAACGAATTTCATGCATTTTGGGAAGCCAATTAAAACTTACAATATCAAAGACCCGAGCAAACTAAATATAAAGTATAGAAATAAAGGCAGAGAAAAGGGATATACTTCTTTCTATTTTGATATTGATATGATATCTGGGGGTCATACTTTTCAAAGTGGTTATACTTTAAAACGCTGTGTAACCCCCGTGTTAGGCACTTGTAAATTAATTGGTATCTCTCAAGTTGAGGACGCATGGCCTTCTCAATCTAGAGATATTAGTAGCCACGTCATCCAATATTCTGAGACATGGGGTGCCCAAGATTATAATAAAATGGAACACTCGGCCAACATGACTCTGCTTATTAATAAAGGTGGGGATAATCTAGGATATTCTCATATAGAGGATTTGAAGGACAAAGCGTTTTATGTGGAAATTTGGGCAGGATACGAAGGATGTAATTATAGCCTGATGGGCAACCAAAACGAACGAGATTTGCTTGGTATCAGAGATCATGTTGCCGGGTTATTCAATTTGAGTACTAATGCTGGGTTCTTTAAATTAATGACAGGAATTTGTTATGGTGGTTCCGTTGTTGAATCACCTGGGAAAAGGGTCATGGAATGTAAGATTCATGATTACAGTAAAGTTCTGCGTGACTTTTTGATATTTAATTCTCCTTTCTTCGATGGGGTAAGAGATATAAATGCAATTTATGAGTTGTTAAAAATAGCAAAATTCGGAGAGAGAGCTTGGCAACCTGCCAGTTTATTACAGAGATTTGTTAATTCAGATCCTGCGTGGGGTGGAGGAAATGGCGATTTTGACGGGGGTAGAAATGTTACTAAATCTAAAGTTTATGCGTTGCCTAACTCATATAATAAATTACAAGGAGGAGCAGAATTTAGATTCAAGGATGGAGATAATGTTATGTCGTGTATTGAAAAAATAGCCGAACGTTCTGGGAAGGTGATATTCTTCGATTGTGATGGTTTATTCCATTATGAATCATTCCCAATTGCCGATATTATTTTCTCCCCAGAAGATACAAGAGCGGGAGGTGGCGGCGGGAATATTCCAACACGTTGGTGGTTTAGTGCGTCCAATATCTCAAATGCTCAATTAATTTTTGACACAGTGACGCATGAAATAGTAGTAGAAGATGTATATAATAATATTCATATTATATCTACTACTCCAGATCATGAATATATTATGGCAGACCAGATGAATTTTCCGAGTGTCGAAGATCCAAATTCGGAAGGATTTTTAGGATATAGAAAAACATTTTTACAAATGGATGGTATATTTAGTAGCGAACTTGCCACTGATAAATACTCACAACATTTATCAAAATTCTTTAGGCCACCTGTTGTTTATAAATTCAAAACAGCAGGATTACCTATGAGATGTTTTGATATTGCTGATATAGATGGGCAAAAACTTATTGTAATTAATGTGTCACAAACCATTGTAGCTAGTGAGAATAAGTGGGAAACAGAGATAGAAGGTGAGTGGCTGCATGGACAAACTGGACATTTGTTAACTTAAATTTCCGATTATAAAATAAAAAGGAACAAAATATTATGGAAATGGACCCTAGTATCCAGATTTCTAGAATACAAAAGAGAAGAAACGTGGCTATAAATAGCCAAATATCGAATAGTAATAGTATAGAGGATGTTAATGACACGACCGTATCTGGCTACAGGAGTATGCATTTGACTCAACTGTTTAGATATGGACTTGGCTCTAATAGACAGTATAGGGTAGGTGATCAGGGTGGTACTCCTATGGTTGTGGCGTAATTACGGGGAATAAATATGGCTGGATTTACTCCAAATTATAATATGGCTTACTTCGATTTCGGAGATGTTCTAAATGAGCCTATCAATACCGCAAGGGAAGTAGATAGATTTTTATTCATAGATAAACAAATTTACGGTCTGTATAGCATATTCGGTAACGGTGTTATTACTGGCTGGGAGGTCACAGACGCCACGTATAGCCACGGTAACGGTATTTCCGTGTCGATATCGTCTGGAACTGGTATCGTGTCTCTAAGAGCCTCTGAAACGGTTGTACCGACTGTTTTAGACTATTTTCCTTCGAATTCTATATTGTATATTTATGCTACACATAGCAACCCCGATATGACAACAAAAAACTTTGTCGATTTTTCATATTCTAGTGATTCTGATTTAACAACATCTGTTAAATTGGCCAAAATAGTTACTGGTGATAATGCAATTATTTCAATAGATAATACTGATAGGGATTATGTTATTGTTGACCAGCAAATTAGCAGTATTATTTTATCCCACAGACACAGGGGATATCCTACGAAAATAAATTTGGAAACTAATACAAAAAATAGAGTGTCAGGTGCTAAAATAGGATCATTTGATGCTATTAAAGTCAATTCTGGAAGATTCGGTCTCGATAGAATTCCTCTTTTAAATCATAATACGCTGATAAATAGGGGCGTTTTGACGCACGCCCAATTAGATACATATGTGCAAAATTTTGATTCAACGAATTTATTAGGCGAAGTTGCCGCTGCTAATAGAATGTTACAAAGTATATATTTGAAAAGGTTATACCCAAATATTGATGAATTTTTTATAAATGAATTGATATTTATCGCCGGAATTTCTCCTACTTCATTTTACGACCCAATCTATTCTACCGCTACGGTTGATAGCGAAGCAACCACTATTGCCGGATTTCCATTTGGAGGGACTACGGCCTATTTCTTCACAAGGTCATTCACTCTTCCTGGACCAATTGTTAAATGCTTTATTTCTGCTGACAAAGATGTCGTATCAGACGGTAGTATATCGTTTGGATTAACGCTGAGTAATTCTACTGATTTTGCGGAATACACTGCTTTGAGTCTAGATACTGTTAATACTATTAACGAAGATGGAACATCAATGAAAATAGGGATAGAGTTGACTTCCCCAACTAATCTATATACTCATGACCCGTATGCTACCGCTTTCATTGATTATGTCGATTTCGAATTTACAAATGACGACGACGAATCACACGATTTCCATTTCAGAATTCAATTTTACACAGATGAGGGTATGACAGTCTTTTACAAAACTGCTTTTAGTGAAGACGATCAAGAAGGGTGGATTATTAATGATGATGCTACTATTCCGGCGGCAGGATTCCCTGTTGCATCTGGAGAGGAAGCCCAAATAACATACTATCCTTCCGCATCTGAGTTTACAACTGGTATAACATACTACATGATAATAGACATATGGGATGGTGAGAGTTTTACTACCGGTGGTAGCGGATATACATTTGTATCTAGTGGTCCTGACTCAGATGAAAAATACGAAAGCATACCAAGGATAAATGGGTTCTCTTTCATGTTTGAATTAGAGGACGGCCAAAAAGTGATGCTGAATTCCTCATAATGCCAACATACAGTAAACATTATAATTTACAAGCCTTTGTAGCCGGTGATCCTTACAGTGCCGAGGTTGATCAAAATAGATTCTATATCATAGATACCCAGGTGGGTTTTATTTCTTCTGTGCTTGGGAATGGCCGTATCACCGGTTGGGCTATCACTGATGCTACCGCTGGTGGTGTGCCGCAGGTCCAAGTGTCGTATGGCCAAGGGTTGATCGACAAGTATGTGGCGAGAACCTTTGGGGATATGATTGTGGAAACAACTCTTAGTACTACTTCTTATATTTATATCCAGAGAAAACCCGGATTATTCGGTCTTGTTGGTCCTTTTTGTTCTCCAACTTCATTTGCCTGGGCCGATGCTGTGGCCCCTGCTGTCCCTGCTGGTTTGGCATTGTCAGATATTACTAAAAATTCACTTACTGCTGATTGGGATGATAACGCGGAAGCAGACTTCGATCACTATATTCTTGAGAGGACCGATGATGCTGGTGTAACTTGGTCAACAATTGCCAGTCCAACCGTGTCCACATACGCAGACAATGGCCTGACACAACATACGGTCTATTCTTATAGAGTCTCCGCTGTTGATGTTTCAGGCAACAATAGTGGTCCAGGAGTGGTTGTTGGTACTACTACATTACAAGAACTGGTTCCAGCCTCTTTGCCTTCATATTTTACCGGTTTTACAGGAGATGGAGAAATATCGTTTATTTGGGGAGAGAACAAAACACCATTTCCTGATGAGTATATTTTACGTATCCAAGAATTAGACTATGAGGGAAACCCTGTTGGTTCGTATACTGATTATAATTTAGATATAGATGATCATAATTTTACCATTGATGGTTTGGCCAATACGACGTTATATTCCTGTACTTTATACTCCGTCAACGCGAATGGGGTGTTGTCTGATGGTTTTAATGTAAAACTATCTCCTCAAGTTAATCTAGGTCCAGCAGAAGTCGAAAACGTTTCTATAACATCATCTTCGAGTAATAGGAATCCGAATTCTTTGATGTTTGATTTGGAATGGACTGAGGGTATAGATGCATATAAACCTCCTGCTATTAAATACGCTATTACTCTTATCGAAAATGGATATAAGGAATCAGATTCGGTTTATGTCTACGAAAATATACAGGATTTCTCAATTGATACATTCGTTCAAAATGGGATTTGTTATCCTATTTTATCTAAAACAGATTACATTATCAGAATACAGGGGGTTGATGAAGATGGGGATATCAGTAATGGTATAATTCAGAGAATATATACTGGTATTTCTGTTTCACCTGTTGCCCCTTCGTCTATAAGTGCGAATTTAGATAACAACGGACTTGAATTTACATGGGATAATAATGCACCTTATTTAGATCACAATCTGGTTACAGTTACTGATCGTGACTTGGAAGCAGAAAGTGACACCGATATCATTACTTCCGTTGATAATGGCCCTGCAAAAAGCTATGTTGTTTCCTATGTCAATTTGACTCCTAATCATAGATATATAATTAAAATAACAGCGGTTGATGTGGATGGAAATACGAGCGGAGAGATTACTTATTATTACACCGTTTTACCTATAGATTATAGCGATGTTTGGGGAGGGGCCTTTGAAGGGGATAGACCTCCACAGGTCGATGAAGTCAGTGCATTTGGTGGTGACGGTGCTGTTCTTCTAATTTGGGGTGAGATAGCTGGTGTTTCGGTAGATGAATATCATATTTGGAGAGCGGATTTTATAAGAAACGAATACTATGTTGCGTCTGATTTTTCATTAGTGGCCAGCGTTGGAAGTGATGTAAGGGCGTTCGTTGATTATTCTGTCACAAACGGTACAAGGTCTACTTACTTCATAACGATGACAGACACATTTGGCAATACCACTCTGAATCCCGTAGATGACGATTATGCCAATCACTTGATGGTCCACGCTTTACCAATCGATGGTAAATCCGGACTCACTGCTCCAACTAATGTAACCCTGACCAACCCTGCTGGGTTTAACGCATTGTTGGTTTGGACGGCGGTAACTGGCGATTTCGATTGTTATGAGATATATACGTCTGTTGGTGACTTAGTGTCATGGACGAAAGTGGCATCAGTAGACATCGGCACTGTTACATATACTCATCCTGATGCTTTTGTCCACGGTGATGGTAACTATTTTTACATGGTTCGAGCAGCCAGAAATGAAGGAAGACTTTTAGTTAGGTCGTCAACGGCTAATCCTCCAATCCATTCGCTATTGTTGGCAGAAGTTGTGTCTAACGGTGATTCCGTTACTAGTATAGAAGACGAGGCTCGTGAATTGTACCAATTAGAGAGTTATATTACTGAAAAGGTTACACCGTGGGTTAATGAACACGTACATAATATAACTAATGCATATGACAAAAGAATCGATTTGTCAGCCAATGTTACTATTTTGGAATGGCAAACTGACGATCAGCAAACATACGTTACTATGGAGCAAATTGTTGGGACTGCTGAATCGAGTGGTTCTTTGGTAACAACAGACCCTTCATATTATGTTGTAAAAATAGATGAGGTAATAACGGACATTCCATATACGGTGATTCCGTTGACTAGAACAATAATATTTGATTATCCCACTGGTTCTGACAATTTGTCTGTAGAATTAGGTGGTATAGATGAAGTAACTGGAACTATTGATGAGAAAAGACTTATATCTTTTGATTCTTCTCAATCAGAGTCTGGCAGATTGCATCCCGGTACTCTCCCCGGTATTCCACACGATTCAAGAAGATACGAAAGATTAATCCCATTACAACTTCCTACTGAGACTACCAATGGTTACACATATAATTTTTATCAAAATAATCACACGGCCAATGAACAAAGTATTGGGGACTCTATTACTTTTTATGATTTCATAGAAATATTAAGTGGGAATTTGATAGCCGCAACAAGCCGTGGCCTATTAATTAGTGAGGATGAAGGGGAAAGTTGGAGTGATTTGAGAACAACCAATAATGTAATTCATACCTTGTTCTATGATCCTGTTGTTGGCAAATATCTAGGATTAGCCAACGGAGTTGTATATATTAGTGATACGGGAGATAGTTGGGCGACTACTAATGGGTTGGATAATGTGTCTATCGTTCGTAGTGCTGCCAGTGATGGTGACTACTTGTATATTACCACAGACTTGGGAGTATTCGTATTGAAGAATGATTCTCTCGGTGATCTACTAACGTGGGAGGAAGTACCGTTTTATAGCGGACAGACAACGGATACATATGGGATATTGTATGATTCATATGAAAGCAGGTTAGTAATTAGTAGTGAAGTCGGTATTTTTCAGAGTACGAATGATGGTGATTCATGGCATTTGACTCAGGAAATACAGGAGCCTGCACCTGTCTGGGCATTCGTTGAAAATAGTGGATACTTTTTTGCATTGACTGATTATGGGATATGGAGAAAGCATCATTCAGCCACTAACTTTACAAAAATAGCCTATTTTGATGCTGATATCGCTCGTAAGATGGAGGTATTTGAGGGTAGGTTAGTGATTTCAACCGATGAAGGCATAATGGTATCCAATGATAATTATAATATCTATATTGATACTGATATATCTTTTGAAACCGATTCATTTTATCTTATTAATTTTTCCGCGAAAATTACACCAGTCACTGCGATGAAAGAAATCGGTTCTATTCTCTACATAGGAACAGATGAGAGAGTTTATGCCGGTGCAGACTTTGATGAATTCGAATTGTTGTATAAGCAGAGTAGCACTATAATACCAACTGTATACATAAATGACGTAGAGCAAGTTGTAGGGTTTTATTACAATATAGTTAAAAATACTGTCTATTTCGACAGAAGAATCAGTTCTTTGGCGTCTGTTACTATAGCCAATCAGTACTCTAATTTTAAAGCGACGAATGGAAAATGGATAGATGAAAATTATGATGCGGATGTCATGATATATGGTAGAGCAGGTTTAATAGCTTTCTTGGTTAATGGATATCCTCCTATTAACCAATTGAACGCTGTATCATTTGATACTTTTACGGATGATAATTCTAACGCCGCTATCGCTGACAGTTATGTTGTAGAATATAATGATGCCGTTACTCGTTTATCAGAAATTCTAGGTGGTGCAACTTTGGCTACAGGGGAAACTACGAAATCATCAGTAGAAAATTGTGTTTATTGGTACTACAAAACTTATTCACAAGCATATGGGAACGTCATATACGGAGATCTGAAAACAATTGACTCACACAGTTATTTAGTTGTTGACAATATTATGTATCTTTCGGATATCGCAGAAGACTTTCTCAGGGATTTTGTTGTTGTAGAGACAATGCCAGATTTTGCTTTCACGTCTAACCTGACGACTAATATTACTGCGAACGCTTCTGACGGTTCATTCTCTTTTGTTGACACAGGATATAACAAATATGATACGATGTATGTTGATATCAGTGGTATAGGAATAACAGAGACTACGACATATACCCACAAAGAATTGGAAGATATATTTGAGACATACAACTCTGGTATGCCTTATCTGTTGTCTGAGGTTAACCAAGTTAATGAGTTGAAAGAAGGATTGTTTTTGGAGAGGGACGCCATTTTAGATCCTGTTCCTGTGCTCCAAACAAAATACCATATTCCTTTTGATAGAAGCTGGTATAGTGTATTGGACTCAACTGTTGATTATTCTGAACAAATTAATTGTGTTAATTTGGGAGTGAGTTTTTTCTATCCAACGGTCGTTAATTATTATGCTGCATCTGGCAAAGTCTTTGTTGGGTATAACAGAGGGTTGGTTTCCATAGACATAGATACTTTGGATGTTACATCAATCAATTTTAATGACAACCAAAACGAATATGTTAACGACATATTTGTTTATTCCGGCACCTTATATGTGCTAACGGATATGAGGTTATACGCAAGTAGTGATTATGGGACGACGTGGGCTGAACAGGAAGTTTATGGGCTCAGTGGACTGTTTAGAAGGATGTGGTCTTTTAACAATATGCTGTTGTTTGCTACCAATCAGGGTATTTTTTGGAAATACGATAGTGATAATAACTGGGAACGAGTTTCCTTGTTGTCCAATGTTGAACAATTTATCACAGATAAGGGAGTTTTTGCTTTAGCGGGGAATAAACTTTATTATAGCGAAAACGGATATCAGTGGGCAGAAAAAGGCAGTTTTGGCAGCGTCACCGTGACCCAAGTACAAATTCTGAATACGTTAGCATTTTTGCCAACCAATAAGGGGTTAAGACACGATGGCACAAGCAGATTTGGCGACTCTCTCGGAACAACCCTAATCGATTTGGAAGGTAATACTGAAGTTTCAGTCGAACTAAAAATAAATAGTATCGCTACAAATTCTGATAATAACCAATATATTGCTGGCGGGAAAAATGGGTATTATTATACATGGGATTTAGGCTCAGGGACAATAACGAAAACTGCCTCTGGTATGGATTCTATTTATAAAATAATTTATGTAAATGGAAAGTATTGGATGTTTGGTAATGATAGTTTATTGCGTGTTTCTAACTTGCCAATGCCGATAAAGATAAGCACGGGTGTACCCTTTTAAAACAATATGTCAGATTATAGCGTAAAATTATCACAGGCGTTCAACGTATTCGATGCTTTTATTCCAACAAAAGCTTCAGTCTATTTGAAACCTTTTTCTGAAGGTTCAAATGTTGATTATTTCAATGTTGCTGTTTATGACTCATCTGCTGATTTATGGGGAGCAACGATTGACTCTCTGAATTTTTCTACTTTGGTTCAAGACGAAAATGCCCTGATGGCGTTAGAAGATGTTTTGGACTACACCGGTGCTGGCTATTTGGAATCTATTGGATTAGGCGATGATTCTCAGGTTAATTACCCGATACGTTCCGACGCAGCACACGTCGGTGTATATGTCGTGTATATCCGTGCTCGTACTATCACAGGTACATTTAACGTAAAACTATTCTTGGATGATACTTTTGAGGTTGAGATTAATGACGCTGCCGTTCCAGATACTTCGTGGAGATGGTATAATACTACAATTACAATTAGCGATACAGATACGAAGCTTCTGGGCATCAGATGCTTCCAGCAAGGTTCTGCGATTGACAAAATTTATATAGCCCCAAATACACTAGAAACAGTACCCGTTGGAGAGGGGCCTAGTTACACAGATTCTCCTTACATAACCCTCCATGCGGAAGTGTATACTATTGATAATAATGATAGACCTGTCGACCCTTTGATGATATACGATTACAAGACTACATTAACTGATGTCCTGACAGAAGGATGGTATAATTTCGATTTGAATTTCTTAGATCCGAGTTACGCGGTTTCATTTCCTGATAGTTATGCAATCGTACTGTTTGCCGCTGGTTCAAACAATGACAGATACATTTTGTGGGAATTACAGAATTTTGATGAATATGTTTGTGGATCGTCTGCAATTAAAGTTACAAGTAGAGGATCTGAATATTACCCGCCGCCTCATACAATTCCTCATTATGGATATTACTATATGTTCAGAGGCGAGGCGGAAATCATTCTAGATTATTGGTATATCCGCAGTGATAAAAATTTCGCATTAAGAATATATAATGACTATGATGCATTAGATGAATATAACGAAAAGATAGTAATCCCACCAGCAGATGAAATCGCTACCAGCGTGAACGAGTTTACTCCTGGAATTAGTAATTTGATGAATATGGATGTGGTGGCAGATGATGCTGGTGGAGAAGATATACAACTAGAATTGAATCCCAAGATTATAAATATGATATTTGATAAGAGTGGTAGTATGGCTTGGAATGACCCTGATGATACTAGATATGATATCGCTGAAAGATTTATAAGGAAGTTGAGCAGCGTATATCCCGGAAATATCAGATATAGTATATTCTCATTCGGAGGGCAACCATTTGAAATGGTGTTTGCCGCTGGATCGGAAGCTGACCTGGATAGTCCGTCTTTGATGTGCGGTGCCGATGCATACGGTGATAGTGCCAGTCATTTTTATGGTGTTAGGGTTGTTAGAAATACCGATCATTATCCATTGAATCCAATAGATGGCGATATAATTTTTGATGGCATTTCTGAGAGTATGTATAATGACGGTCTATCACATGGAACTACCTATTATTATAAAGTTTTTACTTTTGACAATGACGGGAACTTTAGTGAGGGTAAAGACCTACAAATAACTCATAATGGCACCACCATTCCACCTGGGTTATCTCTACTGCAAACCAATGTTTTGAAGGGGTCTGGACCCGTAGTAGATGAGTATGTTGAAAGTGCGTGGCATTTTGATGAACATTATCAAATAGAGTACAATAATAGAAGAGTATATGATTTTACGGAGAATGTTGATTTATTGTGTACTGAGACTATCCCAAGATGGCTAAATCAAAGTGATGTCCCATCCGGTTCGTCCGGATTACATTTTAATGGAGTAAGCACTGCCTTGTCTTCTGATGAGGTCGCACAATGTATTTATCAAAGAGGATTTACTGTCATGGGATGGATTAAACCCCTGAACTTTGATACACAGAGACCGGTTATTGCAAGACAAAGTGCTGCGGTCAATGAGTGGATGATTTCTATTCAAAACGCTACAGGATTAGTTCTGTTTATAGTCAAAGGTGTGACGGTCGGTACTTCTACTATTGCCGTATCACGTGCCGAATGGAACCATATTACGGTGGTTATTGACTCGTCAGGTGTTGGGACCTTTTATGTCAACGGTATTACATCCGGAACATTTGCTTCTCCGCAATCCGATGTGTCTTCTCTGAAGTTCGTAGATATTGGATATGATAGAATTGGCGGTGTGTATTTCTGGGGAAAGATATGTGAAATGAGTGTCCATAATATTGCCAGAGATCTGGATTATATCTCGGATTATGCTCCAATGGACACTAAATTAGATCGAGATAACGGAGACAGGATTGTTGTTATCAGTGGGACAATCCCTACTAATCCTGGTTATAATGCGTTAAGAATAGTGTCTAGACCATTTATTGCCCCATCTAACGAAAATGACGGAGAAATAGTGTGTGATCGAACCGTATCTCCAGGTAGTTTTTATACGACGTACAAGGATGAATTTGTTACTGGTGCTACATATAACATAAGGGTATTTACTCAAAATTCATACGGCAATTATAGTAATATCTATGATTGCCATAATATCCTGACTGTAATTCCTTCTATGTCTGATGAGACTCGTGACTCGTTAGGTTTCGTATCGTCTACTACGTTGCCAACCCCGTCTATCAACAGTGTTCTTGAGGGAAATCAGCAGATATACCTAGCATGGGATGAAGTTGATGAAACGACTTATCGTGAGGCTGTTGCTGTAAGGATCTACGCATCTAATGACGGGTTCCCAACATCTGGTGACTATTGTTATGATGGAGAATTACTTTTTGAGGGAGATATAACTGAAACTTTTTATGTACATCATGATGTGGTGTCAGACCAGGATTACTACTACACAGTTGTATTTATTGACCAGTATGGCCGAAGGTCAGAATCCGCTCAGGTGAAAGCAACTGGGAATGGGACTGATAGTATGTCTAGTTTCCCTTTGTTGGAAGTGGAGAGTACTTCTTATGAAATAACAGATTCTAATTCGGTAAAGATTTTTTGGAACAACGTTTTACCCTCTAGAACTATCGAAGTATTTTTCCCAGATAAGGTCGCATTATACGCGAAAATAATTGATGATAACGGAGATATTATAGAGAGGGACGATCTTGAAATATCGTTGTCAGTTGATGCGTCGTATGGATACGGAGAAGATGCTGGTATTGATTATTTCGCTGGCAATACTTCTATGTCAATTCCGGTTTTGACTGAGATGTATAATTACGCTATAGAGAAGATGGAAAACGGAGAGGTAAAAGGTAGTATATATATTAATAGCCGTAACGAAGAATTACGTTCTGATATTGAATATGTAGATTTACAAGTTCGTATGATGGCTACAATTAAAGACCCGAATGATGAGACCGTTAACTTGTTCAGGTATATTTCATCTCCTATATACATAAGATTTAAAAATACATTCGCTATGTATATGTCTAATAAAGATAGAAAATATGTGACCGTAAGATGCTCTAAATCACTAGAGTCGTTACAACAGTCAACTTATGACTATCCCCGATATAATGGGTCATATCTTGGTGCCAGTTCAGATTATACAACCAGAGTCTATTTGAGTCTTAGGGGTAGGCAAATATCCGGCGGGACCATAGACGTGCAGATTCGCGAGGCTTCATTCGATTGGTGCGATAGGGACGCCGTGCCGACTGATTCTGGCATTAGCAATGTTGTATTACTACCTGATACGACTCTTAGTGTTGTAAATGCTAATGAGGATGTTCTTGACAGTAATGGCTTGCCTACAGGCGGTAAAAAAGCCGTTTCTTATGTGGACCTTCCTATTCTTACCCCAGATTCTCGTAAGACAATATATGTCTATGTGAAGTATACGTTGGGTGGCTATAGCCTTGTTAAAAGACATATTGTCTTATTCGCTTCTCCTTTGCAGCTTGATGTCGTTCCAAATATTCCAATTGCTGATGGGATACAAACTGCGGAACAATTTGCTACAGTATATTTGATAGACCCAGATCACCCAGATGATAACAGTGCTATCACTGCTGTTGATGACATCCTTGTAAAGTGGGAATTGACACCAATAGGAGTTGGCAGTAAAAAAACTATAAGCTATGATGGTACTCGGGATATAGACGTTCCACCTCCTCAAAATGGGGTTTACTCATATATTAGTAATGGCGTAACAAATAGTGTTCATATAGGCCCTGTACAAAAAGTTGTATTCGAGACATCCAGTGATAGTTATACCTATGAAACACACGAGTTAAAAGTTAGTTGTTTTTACGGTAATTATTCTGTTGAGAAAAAACATAATCTAGAGTTTTTGCCATTAAGCGTTGATAAAAGTGCTACTACCGGATCGTATCTATTGATGGAATTCGAGGATTATAAACAAGAATTTTGGACCGATGGTAGAGGATACGGAAAATTAACAATATCGCACGATCCAAATTCTTCTACTACAAAATACTCAGATGCTTTTCGAAGTTGTTTAAGTGCGTTGAACAAGGAACTAATTGCGTTGCAACCAGGGCAGTCTGTGTTTATTAATACAGATGATCCCGAGTTGGAGATTATTTGGGGTGACGTACTTGAATACGTAGATCCGTATGTAGGGGATTGGGTTCTTGATACTACTAACGCAACAATTGATTACGGTAGTGCGTTTGTAAATTTGTCTGATAGCGAAGAGACTTATGTTTTCTTCAGAAAAGCAGCAGTGACAACAAATCGTCAAACCGGGTTCGAACGACCAGAAAATAGCCCCTGTTCTGATTCTTTAGGTGTAACATCAATTATTAAATATCAAAATGAAATTTCAGTTACTGGTTCTTCTGTCGCGTTGTATGATGGACCGGATGGTACTGTAAGTATCTCTTTATTTGGTGGAGGCAATGTTAGTACTGGCATTATCCCTACTGTATTGGCACCGAAAGAACCTTTGCTAATTAGGCCGGTCGATAGGAGAGTCTCCGGATCATCTGTAAATGGTTTCGTTATGAATGGGACTAGTATTAACGAGATACTATTAGATGTTTCGTTTGCTGGGCATATTGTGCCAGTTGGTACTGAAATTAATTTAACAGTGATTAACCATGGCGAAGATGTTATAAGAGTGGCGGATTCAGTTGTTGAGACCTACAACGATATAGAAGGTCATGTCAGTAACAATTTAAGGAGTTATGCCAGTGTTGAATTACGGCCAATCCCATCTGGTGTAACTTTTAATTCTGATGTCTATTTTACTATAACGTATGACCTAGAAAGAGAGGTTTCGAGGACTCAAACATTTTGTATCAACATTTCTGCTGATGCTGAAGACTATTTGACAGATGCTAGTAATGTTAGGACTATATTCACCAAAAGAACAGAGATACGAACTGAATTAGTTGATGCACCGTGGATCAATGTCGCGACCATGAACGATAGTAGGGCTTTTCATCAGTTAAGAAAAAATCCAACTGTTGGACAACCGGTTTATGCATGTGGAGGGATAAATGGTAGTAGGGTTTTGAATAGTGTAGATGGATATGATGGTGATGCGGATACTTGGACCAGTTATTCTGCCATGGGATATCCTCGCATGATGGCTCAGTCCGTTGATGTCGGTGTTGGCGAATCGGCAATCTACATATTTGGCGGAATTGATTATAATGCGGAGGACCATAATCTGTATATCACCGATAGAGTCGAGAGATATGATACTACTACTGGTTTGTGGAATGAATTGGAGCCTATGCCATCTATTGATTTGGGAGGACCGGAAAGGGCATCCTACGCTATAGCATGTGGGACTGCCGTCCATGATGCTACAAACAATAGAATTTATATATATAGTGGTATTCGTAAAATAACAGATGATGGTTCATCGGTAGAATACAATGATAGATTTTTGGTTTATGACATTGCCTTGGATAGTTGGTCGTATTCTGATCCTATTACTGATGATGAATTGCCAGAGTATAAGAGGGCTTTCCCCGTTCCTATTCTGGATGCCATTGATAAATTCGTTATAGTTAGTGGAGTATATAGTGATGATGATACTTTTGAATATAAAACCGATGGGTACATGCATAGGATAACCCCTGATATTATTTCTTCTATGGATGATGAAGCCACATATTCCGAAATGCCGCAATTCTCTTCACAAACATCTATCGTGAATGGATCTGTAACCCATTACTTTATTGGCGGTAGGGATGGAACGATTAACAATATGAAAAAGGTAGAAGAATTAGAAGGTCATCCCCTCGATGAAATAAAATGGCAAATAGACACACAAACCGGTATGAATTTCGGTCGTAGTGGATTAGATTCTGAATATCTGTCTATGCTCGCTGGTGAGTATCTGATGGCTGCTGGTGGAATTTTAAGCGGCAAAGGAAATAACTTTCTCAAAATATCCACTGATGTTTTTCAATCTAATATGTATTTGAACAGGGGGCAATCCGTTGAGGTCTTAATCGAAGTCGCTGACTATCATCGAGACGCTCCGTCTGAAGAAATCCAGGCATCAGTGAAAGGGTATCTGCAATTAGCAAATGTACCAGAAGGATCTGAACATATAATCCCAGAAGATCTGCTGGATCATAAGGTTCAATTCTCCGAACAGTTAGTTACGCTTATTAACTGACAATCTGTCACCAAGTTACAAGCGAGGTATGATGACTGTCTTTATGGTCTCATGAGCGATATTACATTCACGCAAAATATTGACACACTAAGATATAAAATAATTATACAAGTCACCATCGAAGACACTGTTTACTATGGGCAAACGTTTGTTAATACTTCTGGCGAGTCTGTTTCTGTCCCTGATTCTCTAGTAAATATTTCATGTCTTGACGGTTCTTCTAATCTCGCCATAGAGGCATTACAAAATCCAGCAGCGATTGGGAACTTTGAGTTGTTGGCAAGTAAACTGAGACAAGGAAATGTTGCTGTCGTGAATTGTTATAGCAATTATCCGTGGATTCCGAGTGTGGAGAATATTACGTCCGATGGGATTGTTTCCGCTTCTAGTGCTATTGATTTAATTGATGATTTGAGAGATGAGGGTGCCGTGGGCGGTTCACCTCTGTGGGACAGTTTTATCGATAGTAGTGAATTCCTGTCTCAGCAAGCATACTGGACGACCGAAAAATCGACATATGTATTTACTGATTCTGGACCATGTTGTTCTGTTTATTCTATGGAAGAAGCGGCAGTTGAAGTCAATGGTATTGATGGATACGAAGAGAACCCTGTTATGATCATTAATATGTCAATCGGTAGCAATATATCATTGCCAACACTGTATAGGTATACTAACTATCCTCCATATGAAACGTTTGTTTCTCAGACTAACGGTCAAGGTATTTCTATATCTGATTCTGATATGGTTGATGATTTAGTATTGATAATGTCTGGTGCAGCTAAAGGATCTTTGGGATATGGTAGTGCGAATTATGTGTACGATTTTGAAGATATTGTTAATCTGAAATCCGTTTTGGTTAATTACTTGTTGTACGCAAATACAAATGGCCGATGGAGATTTTCAGTAAGCGAAGATAATTATAGTTATTCTGATTCTAGTGCTTATTTCGAACCCAATTACACTACATATTTTGATGGGCTATTGTGTAGATATGTAAAATTCGAGTTTGAAGTTTATAGTGGATTAAGCACCTCAAATGAAGAGGGGTATGACGATATTCCGACTGCTGGTGTCCCAAGCATTACTGATATTGATTTTGGATATGCACCGCAAAAAATTGACTATATCTATCTTGATACGACTGTGGCTACAAGCACCGTAGATCAGGTAGTTGTTGCTGTCGACTCTAACGATCAATACAATGACAATAAAAGTGTTGAAATTGGGTGTGCTTCTGGACAGTATACCCATCATTGGAATGACTTTGCTGTTGATGGGCAGCCTGTTGTTGAGAGTAGCGGGAAAGTAGTGATTCCATTAAGAAATGGAGAAGCTGATGATGTGCAGATAGAACCTTTGACAAGCGTCGATGGATATGCTTTTAAAACTGCGAATATTTCATGGAGTCCGGAGGCTACTGTTTCTATCACGGTCGGTTCTACAACCGTATCTCCATCTACTTATTCTTCGTTGCCACGAGATGGTTTAGTGGTTTTCAACGAGAATAGGAGTGAAGCAGGACAACATTACATATCTATCCAAAATCTAGATCTATACCGAGTTGGTCTAAAAATTATCAATAATGACGAAGATAATGTAGAAATACACGGCGTTGCTGAAATGTTCAACGAACAAGATTGAGGAGAAAAAAAATGAGCGATGTCAATAAAACATCTCGTGTTATACAAGAATGTCAGGAACCATGCGATATTGACTTGGTAGTTTTATCTTGTAACGGTAGTCATGTTACCCGTGACTTTTTACAATTCTTTTCAGAGAACACTCCGGAAGGGACGATTCATCTCTTATGGGTTGACAATGGTTCTAGTGATGATTCTGTTGATATCTTGTCTGGATTTGCTGCTGAATATAAATATATGACATTAATAGCGAATTCTGAAAATCTTGGTGTTATTGGAGGTAGGAACATCGGTTATGCTTTTGCCAAAGAAAATAAACCCAAATCAAAATATCTAATGTTTTTGGACAATGACCAGTATGTCAAAAAGGGGTGGATAGAACAACATTTGAATTTCTTGGAGACCGGTTATGGCGTAGTTGGTGTTGAGGCATGGCAGATGAACGATAGATTTTTGCCAATAAAAAGAATAGATAATATAAAAGAATTTTTTACATATGTCGGTTGTGGTGGTATGCTGATGAAGAGAGAAATCGTTGATACAATTGGTATGTTTGATATGAGATTTAATCCTTCATATTTCGAAGATCCAGATATAAATTTCAGGATACACAATGCCGATTATAAGATTGGCTGGAACTACAAAGCAAGAGTCGTTCATATGCCACATCAAACATTGGGTAAATTGAGTCATCAAGAAAAGACACTCAGATTTGGAAGAAGTTTGCGGTTGTTTAGAGAAAAATGGAAGGGGTATAAACCTCCAAGATTTTACCAACAATGAAAAATAAAAAATACTTGCTAGTATTGCCTCTATCCTAGAGAAAAAATTTGGCATAATTGTTGATCCGATAGGGAAGATAAAATCAAAAAAATGTGAAATATGTGGAAAAGTTTTTCATAGTTCTGAGAATAGCCTGATTTGTGATTATTGTGCGAGCAAAAGCCTTAAAAAACTGATCAAGAACATTGATAAAAGGAAAATGTAAAATGATTTCTTTGGGAAAAAATGAAAATAATCTATCCAAACAAAGTCAGATGTAATATTTGTGGGAAGATGAAAAGGACGCATGAGATTTGTAAATGGTTTAGTAAGAGACATCGTAATTTTTTATGTATTTGTAGATACTGTAAGAGGAAATGTTCTCATCGATTTTTTGTTCATTTGGCGAAAAAATATTCAGTAGATGTCAGAAACTTTAAGAGGTGAAAGATATGACTATACACAATATTTTGATATCTCATCCGTGGTTTGGAAAAAAGAACATAAAAAATAAGTGTTGTGTTTGTGGCTTAAATATTATGTCAGATGACGCAGGAATAAGTAGAGGGATATCTTGGTTGTATGATCAAAGCAGAATGGTTTGTTCTACTTCTTATTTGAACATCTGTGAGAATTGTAAAAGAAAAAGCAGCAAGAGACTATTAGAATATTTGTGTAAAAGAAGTTATTATGGGAAGAAAATATGAAACTAACGATTTGTGCTAATCATGTTTATCCTCACATAGGTGGTTCTGAGTTTGTTATTCAACAAATAGCAGAACACATGGTCAAGAGGGGATTTGAATGTGATATATTGAGTAAAAGCTGTAAAAATGATATTGTCCACAATGGAGTGGCAATCAAATCTTGCGGAAGTGGTCCTACTCAATTTATCAACCGACTGATGATATCTGATCCGGACATCGTTCTTGTCTATAGCGATTTTTTTAAGTATTGGTCAATTGTTCTAGATAGAATAAATAAAACAAAATTCAAAGTAGTTTTAATTCCTGTCGGATTTAATGCTTCACTTTCTGACCCGGCTTTGTTGAATTTGTTTTTGAATAAACAAAAAGATATTCAGGTAATAACCCATTCAAACAATTATCAAGATTATCAATTATGTCAGGATTATGAAGTGCCAGTAGAAGTTATTCCAAATGGAATAAATCTCAACGAATTCAAAAAGCAAGATTTTTCTTTCCGCAAAAAATATAAGATTGAAACAGAAAAAGTAATTTTGTGTGTATCAAATTTTTTTCCAGGAAAAGGACAAGAATTTACGCCGAAACTTTTCGACATAGTTTATCAAGACATTAAAGATTTCACTGTATTATATATTTCTTCTACTGTTGAATTCAGGCATGCCCAACAGTTGAGACAAAGATTTAAAATGCAACTAAAAAAACATAGTTTTAAATATAAAATGCTTTCTGACATCCCAAGAGAGGATATTATTCAATCGTATTTTGAGTCTGATGTCTTTGTTTTTCCATCACAGAAGGAGGTCGCACCAATAGTCATACTGGAGTCTATGGCCGCTGGTTTGCCGTGGATTGCTATGGAGGTTGGTAATGTGAACACCCTGGATGGTGGCTTCGCAATAACAGATTATAATAATGATGTAAATGGGAATTTGACATACACATCTGGAACATTCAGAAATTTCGTCGAGGCCATCAAAGAAGTTTTGTTGTCACAGGAGACTATGGCCGAATTATCTAGTGCGGGTCGTAGGAGGATAGAAAATGACCTTAATTGGAATAAAATTGCGAATAAATACTACGATATATTTACGAGGATGCTATAATGGGTGACCCTGTTGTTTCAGTTATAATGACGACATATAATTGTCAAAGATATGTCAAGAAAGCAATTCAGTCTGTTCTTGACCAGACTTTTAAAGATTTTGAATTTATTATAATAGACGATGGGTCAAAAGACCACACCTGGGGAGTAGTTCAGGAATTTGATGATGGACGGATACAGAGAATCTATAATTTTAATAATAGAAAAATTCCGTTCAGAAGGAATCAAGCCATTTCTCATGCGAAAGGTAAATACGTTGCTATTCAAGATGGGGATGATATTAGCTTTCCATCTCGATTACAAAAACAAATTGATTTTTTGGAAGAATTTGATAAAGTGTTTTGCGTAGGTGGTCATGCTATTAAAATAGATGTTAACGGGAAAGAAATTGGCAAGATGCTCTATCCTCCACCTGGGCATGTCGCAATAGTGCATAATTACAGAAACGGTCCCCTAAATCCGATAATCGACCCAACTACAATGTTCAGGAGAAAAGATTTCAACGAATTAGGTAGATATTCGGAAGACGAAAAAGTTTATCTGGTTCCAGATTTCGAATTATGGGGCAGAGCGATTATAGCGAAAAAAGAATTCGCTAATATACAGATGCCACTGATTTATTACAGAGAAAATCCTTTAGGAGTTACGAATCTTAACAAAAGAAATATGATTCGTGCTCATATGGTCGCATTGGCGATGTATTTAAACAATAGGAAGGGAAACAAATGTCAAAAAAGAAAAGTACCCCGACGCAGAAACAAAAACTAACTAACCAATACGAGACTCGTACAGGAGAAGATTGGAAGGCAGAAGAGGAAGCATTGCTTTTTGAATTGAAGGCGATACAAGGATTACCATATAGCATTATAGCCCTTGAACTTAAACGTACTGGTGAATCATGTAAATCTAAATGGAGACGAACGATTTGGGAATCTAAACCGTTTTATGATGCCACTAGGGTTCGTATTAAAGAAAATATGAAAGTCGCATTGGCCCAGAGGATATCAGATGCCAATGACAGAAGGCTTCAAGTCCGTCATATGGCCACAGAAATTTTGGCGGATAGAATGGAAGACGCAGTAAAAGCATTACCAAATGTCAAAAAAGAAGTATACAAATTCTCTAAGAAAAGTTCCCAACAGAAGCATCTTCCAGAGGATGTCGGATTGGTTTTGAGCGATGCTCATATCGGCCACCATCACACCCTGGAAGAAACCGGTGGAATATCTGAATATAACTTTGATATATTTAAGAAACGAGTTGAGTTTTTGAAGACAGCTATTACTGATATTGTTGAACTACATTCTCAATTGTATAGCCTGCCTAATTTACATATATTCTGCCCTGGAGATATGGTAGCCGGGATGAATGCGGCTGGTAATTGGTCGAGTACATATATCAATATGCCAATCGTAGATCAGGCCGTAGCCGGTGCTGATGCTATAGCGGATATGATTAATTATTGGCTGGGATTATTCGAGAATATTAGTTTTTATGGCATTTACGGGAATCATGGAAGATGTGCAAGTAAGGGTGTTGAGAAAGAATACGTTAATTGGGATTATGTCTGTTATAAGTTTCTACAAGGACGTTTTGGGAATAACCCCAGAGTGAAATTCGTAGTTCCTGATGCTTGGTGGCATATGGTTGATATCCGTAACCATAAATTTTTGATACTCCATGGTGACAATGCAAGAAATATTAAATCATTAGAAGCTGTTTCCGAGCGTATGGCAAGTATTACGGGGTCTATACCTAACTATACTATAGCAGGACATTTTCATACCGCAACTGATTTTTCTACCAATTTTGGCAGAGTTATATTGAATGGTTCTTTTGTTGGTGGAGATATCTATTCTTTGAAAGAATTAGTCAGGGCATCGCGTCCTGTGCAAAAAATGTTTGGAATTCATGACAAGAGAGGGATAACCTGGACATATGATCTTGATCTATCCATTGCCAGATAAAACAAGGATTGTTTAATCCTTATGACGAATATAATATAATGTTTGGAGATATATAATTATGCAACTTGATTTGCCTGATTGGTTTTTTGATGCTTTGCCGAAATTACATTGTAGAGCGTGTAAAAAAGGTGTAGATATTGACCATATTATAGCATCTGGTATACGCAAGGGTTCTGTGGATGAAGACATCACCGCGTTTTTCATTGAATATAAGTGTCCGTATTGTAAGGATCATGCCACAATGGAGTTATCTCCTATGACTATGGAAGAGTTAGTTATGGAAATGCTTGATAAATATACTAATTCAGGTATAATGGAGCAAGATGAAGATTACGACGATGATGCTGTGGCGGAACGGGAACGTCCGTGTTACTCTAAAATATCTAAATCAGAGTTTGTGAATGCCATAACAATGGTTAGAGAATGTGAAACTCACTATGATTTTATGCTACAGATAGGCATGACGGAAGACCAAATAAAGGAATATTCTGTTGAAGATAAGAATATACATAATAAAAAAGAACACGAGAATAATTAATGTTTAAAGTTAGTGACTTCAAAATATCATCTGCTTTTATCAAAAAAGCCTGTTCAGTCAGCGGTTGTGCATTCGTTGATCTACCAGTGAAGTTCGAAGAGTTAGAGGGATCTCCGACTACTAAGTCCTACAAAGACGGATGTATTTACGTTGGTACTCCTGAAATCCTCGGTGATACGTTCTCAAGGATAGTTATGTCTTATTTGGGTTGTTTTGAGATAATAACGGGGTCACCTTTGTTGTCAATTGATTTACAGGAATTATACATTTATGTCACTTCGTTTTTCAGGTTTTTGTGTTTTTCAGACGATTCGTATGAAGTGGCAAAATCAGAAATACCTGTCGCAAAAAGGTTATATCAGAATTCTTTTGTGTGGCTGTTGATAAAAGACATAGTTGGTCCGGCCTTTGGGGTATCTCCTATTACTAACCTGAAGATGATTGAATCAGGTTCTCCAAATATCGACGCGGCATTATTCGTAGATGAGGATATGATCGGTAAATATTATGATACCAATATCGTAGATGAAGAACCATTCATATTTGTGAATACCGATATAGAATATAAGTCTTTTTTGTACGCTCATTTATTTGTTGAGACTATCAAGGCTCATGGGGGGAATCCTTGTGATATGGTATCTACTATTTTTGAGTCACCATTGAAAGATAGAGTCAGCGGCTTGGCGTATTTATCTTTTGGTGATGAACGGCAGGTTAACGATTTCTTATCATGCCTTGGGACTATAACCGGATATGAGAATAAATCAGAACAGATTATATTTGATTTAGGAGGTAAGGGCAAGTCTTGGAAAACTGCTCAGATGGGTTCTAATCCGTATATGAACATAAGCGATACTTGGTGGTTTTTAGGTCTCATAGAGCAGATGCTTGAGCCAGCAAGAGGGGCGGATTGGAGTACACACGAACTTTTGAAACCATACACCGAGGGCGTATGGAGTAAAATTAATGCTGAAAGGGAAAAAAGGGGCAGAGCGGGAATGAGTTATGAGGCTTTGCTAAGATTTAAAGATGGAGAGGTCGATCCTGACGATATATACATATTAGAGAAAACATTGGCCTCAAACAGAGTCTGGTAGTTAGGAGATAGAAATGTTAGAGAATGGAGATAAGGAAACAACAGCTAGGTTTTTAGCTGATTTGTCCATTAAAGTATTGAACGCCATTAACGCCGTTAAAGACGGAAAATCTTGGCATGCTGTGAATAAGCTAACTGGGGTTCAGCAAAAAATATTGGATGAATTGGGGGTTTTGACTGGTAAGAATAATGAGAATACTGACAACACTCCGGTTCAGGTTACAGAAGACGGCGGAAGCTGACTTTAATATTTTCCCAAATTTTGACACAGGACAGTCGAAATTGGATCAATCAACATGTTTACGTCAAGACAGTTTTCCAGAAAGTCCCGACGAAATAAAACGTAAATTTACGAAGAAGAAAAAAAGGAAGAAAAAACGTGGGAAAATCAAATAAACCACTAGTTTTAGTGGTCACAAATAGCGTAATTTACATAGATGGCGTTATCACGTCTGAGATCTATCAGGGTCTCAAACAAGTATTGAGATACAGGCCAGAAGACTATTATTTTCGCGTAAAACAGTTTGAAAAAAAACAGCAGGCAAAAGGCAGAAAATGGTCGTGGGATGGCTGGGTTAATCTAGTCTGCCGGGATAAAAGATGGTGTAGGTGCTTTTTAAAAAAGGAGGGTATTCACTTTGCAACAGGTCTGTATAGTGTAGCAATGCGATATTTTGCGGATAACAATATATCTGTACAAGTCATAGATAAAAGAAAAAAATATGATAAAAATCTTTTTCTAACAATGTCGAAAGAATGCGAAGATAGAGATTATCAAACTGAATTTATTAATTCATGCGTTAATATACAAAGAGGCGTAACTAAAGCCGCTACTGGTTCTGGTAAAACATTTATGGGGGCAAAAATAATACAACAAATTGGTGTTGCTCCGTTTATATTTTATGTTCCTTCTATTGATCTGCTTAATCAAACTAAAGATGAATTCGAAAAATTTTTGCGTCATAAAAATGGAAAAAAAGTCAAAATAGGTGTCATTGGAGACGGTAGATTCGATCCTCAAGATATAACAATAATGACGATACAAACAGCCGTTCGTGCATGTGGTAAAAAATATATAAGATATGATGACGAAGATAAGAATAAAGAAGATAAGAGTTTAGATGAAAAGAGAAAAGACATTCTTGACGTTATTATGAGAGCCAAAGGATACGTTGCAGATGAATGTGTATCTGGTGATACTATGATATATACAGAAAAAGGAAGGAAAAGAATAGACGAAATAGATAGATATAGATGTAAATATGTACTTAGCCATAATGGCAAACAAACCGTGTGGTCTAGGATTAATGCATTCTTACCCCAAGGAAAAAAGCAAACGGTTGAGATCACATTTAAATTTGGTAGAACAATAAAATGTACAAAAAATCATCTATTAATGACAGAATTGGGATGGAAGGAAGCCGGGCACATAAAAGCGAAGGACAAAGTATTAGGACTTATAGAATACGATGAGATCGTGAGTATTAAAAAATCACATCAGGAACAAGTATATGATATTACTGTAGATAAAACTCATTGTTTTTTTGCCAATGACATTTTAGTCCATAATTGCCAATATTGGGCTTCAGAAACCTGCCAAACTATTGCTGATTATTCTGTAGCGGCGAGATATAGGTGGGCTTTTTCGGCGACTCCGTATCGCGACCAGAATGATGATATCCTTATTACTTCCTGTTTTGGCAAAGATATATCGGGTGCTAATGTTTCTGCCTCTGATTTGATTCGATCTGGATATCTTGTGAAGCCTAATATCTATTTTGTTGATATACCTGGGCATAACGAAGGATATACATACCAAACAATCTATAAAAAATATATTGTTGAAAATAAGTTTAGAAATGAAAAAATAACAAAAGTAGCTAGGAGTATGATGGACGCAGGCAATGTTGTTTTGATCTTAGTTAGACAAATTACCCATGGTAAAATGCTTGAGAGTATGATCCCAGACAGTGTTTTTTTATATTCCAAACATTCCGGGAAAAAAAGAAAACAACATCTGAATTTGATGAGGACTGGTGCTCCGTCTATCACAATCACCTCATCGATATTCGATGAAGGAATAAATTGCAAGGCCCTGAACACTCTTATATTGGCCGGGTCAGGTAAAAGCCCCACAAGAGCCTTACAGCGTGTTGGGAGGACTTTAAGACCTTTTACATATGAGGATGGCAGAAAAAAAGAGTTTGCTACAGTAATCGATTTTACTGATAATTATAAATATCTTCTAAATCACAGCAGGGCAAGGAAAAAAATATATAGAACAGAACCGGAATTTTCTATAGAAGATTTAAACATATAGGAGTTATATGATGGATGATTTTGAGAAAAAATTAGATGAAGCATTGAAGGGCGTTTTTGAAAAGCCTTCTATAATGTCTGAACTGCTTAATTGTCTAGAAACAGTCAAAAAAAGATTAGAACTTAGAGTCGATAACCCAAAAGCGACTTTCATATTTCACTATGATGCAGGTCGAAGTTCTACTCCTGTTGGAGCGTTGAGATTATTGTTGCCCAAAAAAGTAGGACAATGGACTGAACCATACATGGACATAATCCAATTTCAATTTTCTGTTACAAAAAAAGACAAAGGTGGTTTCCCAATACGGATGTGGGTGCCCGGTGGGAAAATCCATATATGTGACGATCTTGATAAAATGCAAAACGTGGTCATCGAATTGATAGACAACAATCCTCATATTATGATGGTCATCGTCTTAACAACATGCCAAAGATAATGACAGACAACGAAAAAAAAGTAAAAGACATATTAATTCAATCAATCTCCGACAAAAAGAGTTCGACAGATCTCATAAAAGAACATTCATACCAAGCTGATAAATCACAGATTTTGCCAGCCAAAAGTGAAAAGGCAAAAGTCGTTGAGTTCAAAACTAAAAGAAAGAATGGCATCAAATCTGATTTAGACGAATGGAATAATAGAGATTTTGCCATCTATATTTTATCACAATATAGCAAGAAATATGGGCGTAATTGGTTACCTAGTATATCTAATATCGCCGTTCAGCTAGGTAGGGTGAAAGAAGCCGTACACGATGTTTTGGGATTTTGCGACAATTTAGTGTTCAAGGATTACATAGATTCTTTTTTCAGGAACTGGTCCGATCACTACAAAAGAAGAGCGAGTAACGTTTTGTATCTTAGCCATTTAAGGGGGAATGAAGCTGTAGAGGAATTCTCCAGTAGATACAATTATCAAGATAGATTGCGATACCATGCGAAGGGAAATGAACAAAAACTGAAAAAATGTGCGGAAACAGATTTAGATAATTCCTATTTGCTCGGTGACGAGAATTTTGTTTCTGATCACGGTATAGTTTTGACCTGTAATTGGTTGATTATTAAACGTGATTATGATTTAAAAAAAGCGGCTAATTATGTAGCCAAAGCGTTTTTAAAGATATTTAATAAGGGTAGAGCGGAAACCGTAATCAAGTCCACAATAAAACATTCACCGTATCCATCATGGTTTAGATTTAAAAATTACAATATTATTTTACAAGCAGTCAGTAAAAAAACTGACAAGGAGATACAAATGAAAATAGAATTCACAGATGACAGTAAGTTCGCTTTTTTAAAAGGGCAAGAGAAAAAAAATGGTTAATAAAGACGAAGTAATCATGAATGACAAAATTAAAGCGTCAACTGTATTATTGATCGGAGAAGATGGCACAAACTACGGAGAGATTTCCGTTGGAGAGGCTAGGCAGTTGGCATCTGATAAGGATCTAGATATATTACAAGTCTCCGACAAAAAAGTGCCAACATGTAAGCTGGTGAACTATGGGAAGTTTCTTTATGAGCGTTCGAAGAAGACTAAACATAAAAAAAATTTAGTCACAAAGGGTATGCGAACAAGTTATAATATAGACGATCACGATCTACTTTTTAAACATAAACAAGTAAAACAATTTCTTACTAAAGGACAGCCGGTTATATATAGTTTAATTTTAGAGGGGAGAGAAAAGGGGAAAGTTCAACATGCTTTGTCCAAGTTCAAAGATAGATTGACAGATTTTGATGGTATTTGTGAATGGAAGAATCCAAATATAGGGCATAGTAGGAAAAGATTAACGATCTCTACTACACTACATCCAAAACGGGATTCCGTGTGAAATTAAGCCAACATGATCATCTTGATTGTTTCAATAATATGGCTACGGAACAGTTCCGTTCCGAGTTTCTGGCATCACTGCGGGCCAGATGCCCGTTGCTGTATATAACCACTAATGAAGAAAAGCGATTGTTGAGTTTTTTCAATCATCTGTCATCTGGCTTTGGTTATAAAGTGTATCTATGGGACTGTTTTCGTGGATTAACCGATATCGTTTCTAATAAGGTGCCAGATAATTTCTCTGGTTTATCTACTTCTTCTTATAATCCTTTGAGCATATTGAATGTATTGTATGACAGGGTAAGGGAATTACGTAAGAAAACAAAGGGGATGCTAGAGGAGGGATGTCCTGGGGAGATATATGTTCTTCAAGATTTTTACTATTTTTTAAATCCTATTGATTATAAACCAGAGATAGAACGTGGATTGAAGCAAATTTCCATGATTCATTCTCCTAACACTATTATAGTGACTGGTCCTAAAATACAGTTAACTCCATCTTTAGAGAGTGAGTTCTCCGTGTTGGACTTTCCCTGTCCTAACGATTATGAGATCGGTGAAATTTTGGACAACCTTGTTGGTTCTGTTATGTGTCAAGCAAAAGAGATAGAAACGAATAAGAGTTTGATTAACAAAACCGATGCCCTACAAACGGAATTAGACAATAAGAAGGAATATCTTGTTCAGACTGCCCATGGATTGACATTAAGGGAAGTTAAAATGGCAATGTCGAAATCAATCGCAAAGGATAAAACCTTGAGTATTCAATTTATTTTGGATGAAAAGAAAGGTCAGAATTCCAAAAATTGTATCCATACAAATACCGATACTGATAGTGGAGACTCTCGATGAAAGACATAAGCACATTAAAAAAGAAATTCATGAAGATGATTGCCAAGAAGAATTGTGGTGTCGAAGATGTATCTCATTGTCCAAATGGTGACATGTGTGAATGCGATCAGGCTGCTGAGATAAAAGCATATTTGTGTAGTGTATTGCCATCTCCTTATTATAATCTTACCATTGATGATTTTACGGGTAAAAATAAGGATGTACAATTACTAGATCCATCCGTTGCCATTACTGCGAAAAAGCAAATTATTAAATATTGTTGGGGGGATATTCCCATTGAACGATTCAATGCCATGTCTCCACTGGAGCGTAGAGAAAAATCAGTGCTTAATGGACGGCTTAAAGAAGGCAGGAATGTTGTCATATATTCTGATAACAACAATAAAAAGGGTAAAACATTTGCTGCATCTTTGATCGTTCAAGAAGCTATTAGAAATAGGGCAATGTTTGGGAATTATACGCAAACGTATGATTGGCTTGAGTTCTCACTTCTCTCATATTATATGAAAAGGGAAGATCCTATATTGAATAGCTCTCGTTCTGCTGATTGGTTAGTTGTCGATGATATTATTGGAGTCATACAGAGTAGAAACTCTGACGCTTACATTTCCTCTATAATAAATCCCTTTTTTATAGAGAGGTTACAGGATAAATTGCCTACTATTTTTGTATTCAGGTTTGACATTTTTGATCCTACGTTGTCACTGGAAGAGAAATTCGGTACTGCTATTAGTAAAATTGTCGAGGATACAAGAACATTTAAAATAGCTATTTGTGGTTCATAATATATGGATACTATCGATAAAAGAATTAGAGACGAAGAACTATTTATTAGTTTGGTGTTAGAACACAAGGATCTAGTTGGGGACTGGCTTGGTAGTTCTTTACAAATCAATCATTTCCATAAAGCTCATAAAATGTTACTTTACGGTGTAGAGGAAGCATTTTCTAAAAAATCTTTGTTGACAAAAAAACAATTTAGATATTTTGTCAAGCAGCGGGTGTCTAATGATGTGGAGCTAAACGCATATATGGCGACATATGATCGGATTAGTATGCTTGATGAAGAGCGTGATAATTTTATTGTATTATTAAAAACGATTTTGGACAGTCATCTCAGCGAATCTGCTGTTAATTATATCGATGATTTCCGAAAAAATTTAACTCAAAAGGGTGCGGTCTCTGCTGTGCGAGAATTGGCAGAAAAGGCATCGGATTTAGCATCTGATTCATGTGTTGAAAAGGCCGGTACGACGTATGAACCCTTGTCTGTGATTTCTACTGAATTTTTAAGTAAGATGAAGATAGAGATCGATGGTGACTCTCCAGAGAAAATCACTTGTGGTATTAAAGAAATAGACGATACAATGGTTACTGGTTTTGCACCTGGGACTTTAACTTTGTTTTGTGGCGACGTATCGAGTTATAAATCGACTATGATGCTTAATGTAGGTGTTGGAATATGGGAAAGAGGTCAAAATGTATTGTTCGTTCCTCTAGAGATGCCAAAGAAACAGATGTTTATAAAGTTTTTGTCTAGACAATTATTGATTGATTCTATACGCCTACAGACACCAAAAGTATTGATAGAAGAAGAAATTGCAAAAATAGAAAAATATACTGCGGAATTAGAGGAGTTGTCAAACAACCATTTTTACATTATGGAAACATACGACAGAATCCCAGTGTCTGTTATCCGCAGAGAAATTGAAAAACATATAGATGTTTTTAAACCACGTGTTGTTATTGTAGATTATATAGCGAATCTAATTCCAGAGAATGAAACTCACTATGGGCGTAACCGCAATGAAGCGTCCCAGATTGGTGATATGTTGAAATCACTGCGTGCGATGGGTAAACCAAAGGCTGTACATGAAGAGGGATTTGCCGTTGTGTCTGGTGCCCAACTTGGCAGACCTGCTTTGCAGCGTATTCGCAAACAGAGTATGGATAAAGTTATCTTCAACTCTGAAGACGTTAGAGGTTCTCACGAATATTCGGCTGATGCTGATTATATGTATGCTCAATTGATTGATGAAGCACAGCCTAATAGCCGTTTAATTTTTCAGACAATCAAAGCAAGATACGCACCCAAAACGATAAATGGCAAGTTGAAAGGATCATTGAAGATGCGACCGGAATTTAGTCTTATTGGCAGTATGACTAATGATTGGGATAAGCATAACATTGACAATATAATGACCAAGGTAGATAGTATCAACATAGATGAAGAATTGGATTTTGATGATTATGTACAAAAAGAAATCAAAGAATCAGAGGCAGACGAATCGTCTGTCGGAGATATGGATATTACCGTAGATGACATCGATTTGGATGATTTGGATGATGACCGATGAAACACGGATTGTATAATGCGATATTGAACAAGCATTCTATTACTGGATATTTAGCAGGAAAAGGTTTACAGCCATCTGCGATAATTGGTAATAAAACTAAGTATCCATGCCCAATCCACAAAGAGACTAAGCCGTCTTTTATGGTCTACAATAATCCTGATGGGACTGAGACGTTTTTCTGTTTTGGATGTCATTGTGGAGGCAATATTCTCAGTCTTTACAAAGAGTTAGAAGGTATCTCTTTCAGCAAAACTATTCAGGAATTGGGCAAAGGGATATACATTGCCGATGAGCAGGAAATTGATATAATCCTAAGAAAAATCCGGGAAGAAGAGAACAGAGTTAAAGGTTCAGTCAAAGATGATTTATCTGAATTATCTTTAAGGTTTGCAGATTTGGGATATGCGTTTGTTGAAAGGCTGAACTTTAGCAAAGAAGCGATTGATTTTTTAGAGCAGGTATATAAACAAATTGACAAGGTTATATGGAGAGAGGACTACCTCTCATTAGAAGAAATGTATCAAATAGTGACAGAAGAGAAACTGTTGGTGAAAAAATCTAGAGAGATAAAAGAACGAATGAAGAAAAGGAGAAAGATCGATGGCTAGAAAAGATTTTATACGGAAATTACAAGATGTAGATTGGAGTTTGTTCAAAGCAAATTTTAATCAGACTGAAGAACCAGATTCAGACCCGCTTGCTTTTCATTTCAATATACTATGTCCTGATGTTGGGCAGGTGCATTACATTATATCTGATTCTGCGTTGATGACTGGTTTTTCTTCTGGGGATTTTGTGTGTTATAGAGATATAGTTGTGGGAGAATATGAGATACCAGACGGATATCTCGGGGTGAATGAAGACGAAGTATTAGGTATTTGCTGTGGGGCCGGAGCGGCATCGGCGATAGGAGTTCACCCATTCGGCATTTTCGAGACAGTGAATGTAACCAAAAGAATTATGATTGCTGATTTTTGGCAGTTGTTTTTGAATAAAGGTCCATCTGACGAATTAATTATAAAAACATGAAATATAACAAGATAATTTGCTCTGATTCTTTGAAAGCATTGAAAAAGTTTAAGGGAGAATTCGTCCATTTGACTTTTACGAGTCCACCTTTCAATGCGAAAATTAAATACGGTTCTTATAATGACGATTTGCCTCACGAAGAGTATCTCGAATGGCTTAGAACAATTTTTAAAGAGATATACAGAATTACTGTTGTTGGTGGAAGGTTCGTAATCAACATAGACGCTATTAAAAACCAGGATAAAAACATAGCAGATACAGTGTATCGAATTCCTATTTATGTTGACATATACAATATTATGAAGGAAATAGGATGGTTATTTTTTGACGAAATTTCTTGGTCTAAAGAATATATATCCGGCAACAAATCGTCTTGGGGATCATGGTTGAGTTGCTCTTGTCCCTGTATCCGCAGAAGCCATGAATATATATTAGTATTTTCGAAAAAAAAATGGAAATTAGATGGAGATTCAGAACTATCTGATATAACTGCTGAAGAATTCAAAATGTATACAGACAGCGTTTGGCGGATAAAACCTGGATACCGTCGTCTCGGTAATCATCCTGCTATTTTCCCAGAAGAATTGGCGAAGAGGGTTATTAAATTATATTCTTATAGAGACAATGTGGTGTTAGATCCATTTTCTGGGAGTGGAACTGTCCCATATATGGCAAAGTCATTATGCCGACAATATATAGGAATAGATAATGATAAAGGGTATTGTGAGTATGCGGAGGGGAGAGTCGAACAAATAAAATTGTTTGAAGATGATTATATTCCACGTTCGGCTAGATTACAACCTCGTAAGAAAAAAGAAGAAATTAATTTATGGGAGTAGCATTAATTGAAATATCTAAAAAAGTTGAGTAAAAATAATGTCAGTTGATTATGAACTAGATTTTGATGATAATACTTTACTAGAAACAGAAGGTAATTTTAAAGAAATCGTACAAATTATGAAAGAAGATACTCCTGCTGATACGTGGATGTTGCGTTCTGGGTTGCGTATGACCATAACTATACATAGGCAAATGATGGAGGCCCAATTTTTATTGCATTTTTATAGCGATGGTAAAGTTTATATTGTAGAGTATATGCCCAGTTCTTCTGATGTGGCTTACAACCCTGATATTTCTGGATTATCTACGTGGGTTAAATCTAAAGGGTGGTCTTCTCTTCATCCTCACACTGATTTAGTAAAGGGTAATTTAGTATTTTGGAAAACTTTTTGGGAGTCCCATTTGGTTGATTCCGATTATTTAGATTATAATTATGGCAAAAGAAATTAATTACATTATTTGTCCTGGGTGTGGCAAAAAGACTATTGGTCCCAATCTGTTTGGGAAGTTGTGCTTACGGTGTGGGTATGATATTCCCCCTACTGATAATTTTGAATTGCCACTCGTTGCCGATAATAAAAGAAAGGACATAGAATTTTTGGGTAAGTTTAGAGAAAGCATTAATAGGCGTTTCTTGGAGAAAAAAAATGGCAATAAAAACTGATGACAGTTCGATCAGTGTCAATTTTGTATATCGTGACGACGGACTAAATGAGGATTTTACTATCAAATTACATTGCGTAGAGGGGCTAGGAAAAGCCATATCTATTAATGGAGAAGTTCGGCAGATAGACGACAACGGTGTCGAGTTTTTGTCATTCCCTGTACAACTGTTGGTAGAAACAGTAGATTATTTGCGTAGTCAGGGATATTTGAAATTATCAGATTCATCAGCGGCGGTTGTTCCTACTCCATTCTATGGAACTCAAGTTAGTGCGGTTAGAGGGGAACCTGGAGGCGTACTGCCAGTTCCTGTATTAGGACAAAACCCCGTTAAACAAATTTTTCGGAATGAAGAAACAAAAGTTATTCTTCCTGCCGGTCCTCCTCTGCAAAGTTTGTCGTCTGGTGGTTCTCTTCCTGTGCCGAATGAGGGTACAATGATTTCTGGTGATGGTGAAGTAATAATTGAAAACGAGGGAGATGAAGATGTAGAGATGGAACCAATTGGAGATACAGAAGTTTCTAAATATCATAATATTGCGGAAGAAAGGAAGGCTGCTGCTGAAAAAGTTGGAGATGTGGAAGGAAGAGTCGCTAGACCCGTTCGTGTTGATTATGGACAACAGATGAAAGAAAAGATAGAACGGCAAGCTGACGCTGATTACAATGACTATGAAGAATGCTAACTATGGATTATGATTGCTTTACTGTTTCAATGGACAAGATCCTATTGAGCCCTAAAGGTGTAGTAGAACCCTTGTGTAATTCATGTGGATGTTATGATTGTACTAACCCAATTAGGAAAGTCAAAGTTAGTGTACAAGGGATAAAAAAAGAATTTCGTTTATACTCCCATGGTACAGAATACAAAGCCGTTGTTAAATGCGACAAAGGCTATATTAACAAGGCATTGTTAGAAGAAAATGATGAAGAATAGTTCTTGGCAAGATCGGATGATGTATAAGAAACATGTTGCTACACGTGTGATGAAGAATCTTGATATGATAAAGTCTGCTCCAGGGACTGAAACGGTTAAGTACCCTCAATATAAGGAATCATACGATTATGTTGATTCTCTTTTTCCGGATATGGACATCAAAGGAATTGCTGTTTATTTTTGCCCGAAAAAAACTTTAGAAGAAGCTGGGTATCCAAAAGTAGGTGGTGTTTATTGTTCATATTCTCGTATAATTATTATTGCTAACAATTTAGTGGATGAGAGATCTGATGGTATTTGGAGCGGAGTTAGGGCACATACGACTCCTGATGAAACGCTGGTCCACGAATTGCTTCATTATGCTTCTGATGTGAGGGTTAAGGGGAGACATACGAATGAGGGTTATGAAGAAGAATTCGCTTATGGGTATTCTGTACCATATTTCCTCAGTAAAGGTTGGACAGAAGAAAAAATCATCGATAATTATTTTTTGCCATATTTGATAAATCAATTAGATGTAGAATCTATAAAAAAGAAAATATTGTTTGAAAAAGATCATAATTTAATATCTTTTTATGGGTTATCTGATAAAGAACAAAATAAAATTCTGAAATCTGTTGAGCAAGAGTTGTATGATGAGACTATACTCCGAGCAAGGAAAGAAGGAAAAAGAATATTTAAATCATATAAAGATAAAAGGCCAGAGAAAGAACCAATAGATGATGAATTTGATTTTATGGTTTTGTGAGAATCGTCATGCCAATTTATGAATACAAACATCCAGAAACAGAAGAAATTTTTCAAGAACTACGACAGATTTCAGAAAGAGACAAACCTTATTTTTCTGCTGATGGTAAAAGATGTAAAAGATTGCTTTTCCCGACTACATTAGGTTATTGTGGTAAAGGGGATAGAGAAGTTTTTGAAGTTGACGGAAAATACGTCAGGCAGTGTTTCCCAAAAAAAATACGCTACAATGATGGGCATATCGAAAAATATGACCCCACAAAACATTGTTAGAACCGTCTTATGTCGTTGCGTAGTTTTGTCGATATAGTAGAGAACAAACTATATTCATCGACGCCTAATATCGGAGAATTATATGGAAAAATTCCTGAATAAGAATTTCGTACATCTGCACGTTCATAGTGATTACTCACAATTTGACGGTCTCTTAAGTGTTTCCAAATTGGTTATGGAGGCAAGAAAGATGGGGTTTCCTGCCCTCGCTTTGACCGATCACGGCAGAATGGGCGGTTGTATCAAATTCATCAGAGAATGCGGTAAAACAAAAGATAAAAAAGGTAACAAAATAGAATACCCAACAATTAAACCGATTATCGGATTTGAGGCGTACATCGGACGTTATCTAGATGGTAATAAAAAGAATCAGCCTGACGGTCAAAAAGGTAATCATCATCTTCTTTTGCTTGCGAAAAATTGGAAGGGGTATAATAATCTGTGTAGATTACAGACGATTTCATGGACAGATGGATTCTATTATTCTCCACGCATTGATATAACAACTCTCGCAGATCATTCTGAGGGTTTGATATGTGGTTCAGCATGTCTGGCCGGTGTTATTAATTATAATTTGCGGCATGGAAGATATAAACAAGCAAAAAAAGCAGCGTCTATTATGAAGGAAATCTTTGGAGATGATTTTTTTCTTGAGATTATGTATCACGGAATTGCTGCTGAATACGTTGTGAGTACATCAATATTAAAAATCGGCAAAGAATTAGACATACCTGTTGTTGCTACAAATGATGTCCACTATTTGACAAGAGACGATGCGTCATCCCAAGAAGTTTTCATGTGTATGGGAAGGCAAACTTGTCTGACTAACCCAAACCACGGTAAACATTGTTACCCTGAATTGTATTTAAAGAGTGCTCAAGAGATGGGTGATGTCTTTGGGAATTATCCTGAAGTCATTTACAACAGCATGGCTATTGCTGATAAGGTTGATGCCAGAGATATAATGGATAATTTATTCGGTAAAATGAGATTGCCGGTATATGAAACTCCTCCAGAATTTGAAACACCAATGAAGTATTTGACAGATCTCGCAAAAAAGGGATTGGTCAGGAAAGGTTGGGACCAGAGTGAGAAACATGTTAGGAGATTAAAACGTGAGCTTCTTGATGTCAAAACGGCGTTGGATGTGAACGAACTTGATTTTCCGACATACTTTTTAATTGTTAGAGATTATATACATTGGGCTAAAGAAAATGGTATTATGGTTGCTCCAGGGAGAGGGTCTGGATATGGAAGTATACTATTGCATTGTTTAGATATTTGTTCAGGGGTAGATCCACTAGATTACGGATTATTATGGGAGAGGTTTTTAGGTTTTTCGTCAGAAAAGTATATAAAATACAATGATTTTGGCATCGAGAAACCAGAAAATCCTAACTTATATAAAATTAGTAATGAAGAAATCAAAAAAGAACTTTGGTTGAAGATGCCAACTAGAGATGACGATTGGAAGAAACAATGCGATGATGAGTTTGACGAAATGACAGATACATTTGGACTGAATGGTAAAAATAACCTTGTTATGTTTTACGAGATTCATATGTACTGTATTAATAATAATATCGTGGGTGATGAAAATAAAATCAACAGTCTTGTCGCATATGAGATTGGAATTACATCTAAAGAACCTGATGGCGATTTTCTGCCAATAAGAAGGACATACGCTAGAGCGGGATATCCAGATATCGATACAGATTTTTGTTATTTTCGCAGACAAGAAGTGATAGATTATAAGAAGAGAAAATACGGAGATGATTATACTGCGAATATCGGGACCTATGGCACTATGGGCCTTCGTGCTTCTATTACAAGGGTTACTAAAGCCTTAGATGTGGCCGGTGCGTTTCACAAAGGCGATGTTGTCTATAAAACAGAGAATGTAAAAAAAGTAAATGAAATCTTGTTGCCCATACCCAAGGGCAAAGGAGTATTACAAGCAAAAGATCCAGAGACCGGCGAAAATATGAAGGTCAAAACTATCGAAGATGCCATGAAATGTTTTAAAGACTTTAATTGGTATATGAATGATAAATACCCGAATGTCAGAAAACATTCTCAAGCCGTTGAAGGGTTAATTCAGAATTTTACGGTACACGCTGCTGGGGTTATTGTGTCTGGTGATCCTTTGAAAGATATAGTCCCAATCATACGCTGTGCAAATGGTGTTGCTACTCAATATCCTAACGAAGATTTAGAAGAAATGGGTATTCTTAAATTCGACGATTTGGGTGTTAGCACTTTGACAACTATAGATGAAACTCTTAAGTTGATAAAAGAGAATTATGACATCGACATAGATTTGGATGCCATTCCTATAGACGATCCAGAAGTGTATAAGATGTATCAGTCTGGTGTTTTGGATGGTGTTTTTCAATGTGAAGAACCAGGGATGCAGGCTGTTTTAAGAAAAATGAAGCCGATTGAGTTCAACGATATTATGGCTGCTAACGCTTTAGTTCGTCCTGGCCCTTCTAAATTCGTTCCTCAATATTGTGCCTGTAAAGAAGGTAAAAGTAATCCTGATTATTTTCATCCATCTATTAAAAAGCATACTGAAAGTATATTAAAAGATACTTATGGAATTTTAATATATCAGGAATCTCTAATGCAGGTATGTAATGCATTAGCTGGTTTTTCCATCACAAATGGTTATATCATGATTAAGGCCGTTGGTAAGAAGAAAGAGGCATTATTGAAAAGGTTTAAAAAGCAATTTATTTTTGGCTGTGTAAAGAATGGAGTCCCTGCGAAAATAGCCGAAAGTTATTGGGAAAAATGTATAATTCCGTTCGCTGATTATGGCTTTAATCGAAGCCATGCGTGTAGTTATTCTTTGACTAGCTACTGGACTTGTTACCTAAAAGTTCATTATCCTGAAGAATTTATGGTGTCATTATTGAATGTAGAAAACCTACGCAAGAAGTTTGATTTAGTTGAAAAATACGAAGGTGCTTTACCAACTTGTAAAATTAAATTGGGTAAAAAAGAAATTAATAATTGTGGTGTTAAATATAAAATACTCAAGAAAGCAGATCGTACAAAGGGTGATGGATATTCTGTTATTTCTCCGACATTAATGGTAAAGGGCATTGGCGAACATGCCGCTCAAGAAGTAGAGGACAACACGCCATATGGTGGTCTAAAGGATTTGGCTCGTGTGGCTTCTAGAGAAGGGACAAGTATCAAAAAAGATGCCATAGGATGTCTATATGATGGTGGTTTTTTTCGCGGATATATAAAAAATAGGCACAAGACCACCGGTCAGAAGTTAGATAGAGAAGGTCTTGTGGAATTGTTCGATAGCTACAGAAAAGATTTTAAAGTTGCAGCGGGAAAAGGTGTGATTTCACAAAATATGTTCGATGATTAGGCCGATAGTGTTGTAGGAGTAAATAATGTACTTCCATAGTTATTATGATTTCCAGGAGAGAATTAAAGATAGACTTGGGATAGAACCGTCAGCTCTAGAATTAGATTTGTCTATTTTTTCTCAACATCTTACTTTCGTCCCACATGTTTTGCCAGAGTGGCAACTTACTGAGTCCGCAAAAGTAAGACAAAGACAACAAATACAACTATATTATTCGCACAGAAAGATTTTACTAAAGAAAAAATATAAAGATAGAATGGGAGAAAAAAATGCATTATAATAGTTATGAGGATTGGCTATCAGACAAGCCAGCAGACGGTACAAAAGACATACTGGAGAAAAAAATGGATGATACACCAAGACGAGGTTCACTAGCACTATGTGGCTTAGGATGTTTGGGGGTTATTACGCAGGACGAGCCAAAAAAAGTAAAATATAAAGACGGGAATGAAGGTGTAGCATATGTGGGAATACACGTTACTAATAAGATAGCCAAAGTTGGTTCCCCATGGTCGTCAAGAAACCCAAAAGTAATTTGCGGAGTTAGTGATATTCTGGTAGTGCTAAAGATATTGCTAAAGATACCGAACAATGTGTCGTCAGAAAATGAAGGAGAAAAAAATGGCTGATCAAAAAGAAACACCGCTGAGAAAATCCAGAATCCAAAAAACTATTACGCAAAAATTCACAACAGGAGTCAGGTACGAAATGCTTGATATCACAGTGAGTTATGACGAAGTAATAGAATGGAAAGACCTTGCAGAAAGAGCACAGAAATCGAAAAATATCCATAACCTACTTCTAAAGGATTTTGAGGAAACAAGAGATGATGTGTTCGAACAACTGAAAACGAGAGAATCCGTTCACGCCTACAAGGCAGATAACACAGATTAAGAGGAAATCATATGAACAAGGATACTGCCGAAAAATTTCGTCAGCTATTTGATATTGATGATGCTAATGGAGAAGTTGATGTCAACCAGCTTATGACAAAACAGGCTGAAGATGGATTTGAGAGCGTACCAAGAGATGATAATTTCAAAAAATTCGATGATAATTTGAAAGAAAACAAAGAAGAAGTCGAAAAAACCAAAGTTTTATTTGTGCCAGTTGAAGAAGAAGAGGAAGAGGTAAGTATAGCAGATAAAACGACTTCTGTGGAAGATGTGAAAAAAGTCATTCAAGAAAGTGTGTCTGAACCGAAAATAGATGTAGAAGAAGAAGGAATAGTTGAAGAAGATGCCGAAGATAGTAATAGCAATGATGCTAATGTTTTTGAGACTGACTCGTCTGAGTCAGAAGAGAGTGTAACAATGGATTTGCCAAAAAATATAGAAACATCACCAAACGGTTTCCGCTGGCATTTCGAGAATTCTGTTCCAAAGTTAAACACTTTTTATCAAGAGAAAAAGAAACTCGTTTTATCCATTGTTGGGGATAACCCTCTTCCATTCGAAGATTTTCGTAATGAACTTAAAAACACCAAAATAGATCTGGCCGATATGCCGTATGACTCAAAGATTTTATGCAAGACTATGGTGAGAATCCATGAATGGAAGGATCGAATTCAAGAGATGTTGATTAAGGTTAATAGCCAGTATTTTTTGTGGCATCGATTTGTTGATCTGCTTCGTGGGTTATTGGCACATGTCGCTTATGAAAAGCCCATAGATAAATTTAAAGGTCTTGTGTATCTTCATATGGGGGATGTAGAAAGATATGTAGCAGAGCTTGAGGGGATTAGAGAAGACATAGAAGGCGTTATGAAGAATTTGGAAGGTGCAGCTAGTCTTGCGTCAAGACATTTAACAATATTGACGGCGACGAAACAGTTGCCGACTAGGTATGCTGATCCATATGAAGAAGAACCAAAGATAAGAGAGGAACATTCCGATGTTCCTCTAAAACAAAAGAAAGACTCAAAAGAAGAAGAAAAAATGTGCATGCAATTTGATTCTTTGCATGACGAAGAAGATGGAGAAGAGAATAAGGAAAATAATTCAAAACCAGACAAACAATTGGCTAAGGTTTTGAAATGGTAATTACAAGATTAATGAGAGATGGTCTCTCATGTTTTTAGCATAAGGAGAGTATATTATGGCTAGAGTATTAAAGTGGGATGACGCAACAGGTACAGGTGGAGGTACAGGCAATCAGAGAGAGTATTTGAGAATCGAGCCAAACATCGAGTATCGTTTACGCCCGGTGGGGTTCCCAGTAGAGTTCGAGCGTTTTTATGTCAGAGATTCTGAGGGAAAACTTCATTCTGCTATCGCTGGAAAACCAGATGAGTGCCCTATCAGGAACAAGTATGAACTCGAACCTACAAAGCGTTATGCGATGAATATGATTGACAGGGCAGATTGTAAGTTGAAGATCGTTGAGTTCCCTTTCACTGTTTATCAAGAAATGAAAAAGTGGGGAAAAAATACGCATCAGGAACCTGGTGGAAAGAATGGGAACGATTTCTTAATCAAGAAGACTGGTTCTGGTATTAAGGGGACGAAGTGGCACTGCGAAGCTAACCCTGATTCTTTGAACACACCTTGGACTCAAGAAGATAAAAAGATATTGGATAAGGAAAGTGGTGGTGGAGTGTATGATCTCAGAGAGATTTATGCTGCTACTCCCATCGATAAGATTGAAGAGAAACTGGGGCTTGTTGTAGGTCATTCTGGACCTGTCGAGGAAGGGAACGTAGATTCAGTTAATACTGTTGAAAACGATCTAGAAGACGGCGGTGTTGATTCAGATTTTGTCGACAATAACGAACCAAATCTTGATTTCTAGTAAACGTATCGTTCTAAAGTAAAGGAAAGTAGATATGGCAAAGAAAGGCCCAAAAACGAAAGTTGGTAAAGTATCTTTGGAAAACCTGTTGAGTATGGGTTTTATCAAGAAAGGTGGCATCAGAGGAAACGATTCTGTTAAAATACCAACTGGTTATTTCAATCTGGATTTTGCTATCAATTTTGGGACATTACCTGGGGCGAGTGAGTTGGGGCCTAAACATAAAGTTTATGACCCCACCAAGCCCCTTGGGATACCTTTGGGAAAATTGGTTGAAGTCTTTGGACCAGAAGGTGGTGGGAAGTCGTACTTGTGTTATAGGATAGTCGGTGCCGCTCAAAAAATGGGTTATGAATGTGCGTGGCTTGACACTGAACAATCATTCTCAGAAGATTTAGCGTTGATAAATAATGTCGATCTAGACGAATTATATTTGTCTGATTTGATAAATTATAAACAACCAGATGAATTATATTTTGCGGAAGATGTGATGGAAGCCATTATCCAAATTATGCGTGGTGGTATTAAAGTGGTTGTTCTAGATTCTGTTGCCAATTTAGTTCCAAAAGAAGTTATGGAATCTCTTGCTGGCAAAGACAATGTTGCTAAATTGGCTAGATTGTTAAGTCAGGAATTGGGTAAAATCACTCAATGGGCTGCTGCAACTGGTTCATTGGTAATCTTCATTAATCAGATTAGAGAAAAAATAGGGATTTTGTGGGGTGATCCAGAAACAACTCCAGGAGGAAGGATGTTAAAGCATCTTTCTTCTTTGAGACTGCGGATAGAAGTTCGCGGAGGAAGTAGCCAAGAGCATAACATTTGTTTACAAGATCCAGAAACAGGAGAAGATAGACTGATCGGTAGAACAAGTTATATTCGTGTAGTTAAAAATAGGTTCGCGAAACCATTGAGGAACGCATTAGGACAAAGTATCCCGATAGACGTTCCAATTTATTATGAGCCTTACTTTCCTGACATAGAAGAAATAATATTTGACGCTGGAAGACAACACAAGATCATAACTGTGTACAAAGGTGAATTTCGTTGTAACATAGAAGACACTAAGAAAAAACTGTCAGCTTCCTCACGTCAGGAATTCATAGAGAATTATTTGAAACCGCAAGAAGATGAACCTGGATACATGACGATGTTGTTGAAACAAATAATTCATAAGGCCGAAGAAAACAATATTCCACTACCTCCAGAAGTCGTACAAATGTTGCGGGAAGATCCTTTGCCGGTTGAGCCGGAGGTAGTAGAATCCGATATTGTTGAGCCGGATGTTAAGAAGAAAAAACGTAAGTTCAAAAAATCGAAATTAGTCGAACAGGTTGTGGCAGATTTTGATTTGATGGACGACGCTATCAATATGGATGATGTAGATTTAGAGGAAGCTAGCGATGAGGAATCAGATCCCGGAGTTGGAGAGATATAAGATCTTGCAGGTTAGCCAAGAGGAACTTTTTTCCGGCGAACCAGAATCTCAGGAAGCATTGAACTATTTGATAAAAGTCAGAAAGTTCGATAGAGAAACACTGGAAAAATTTTCCGTTGGTTACATGCCTTCAAGGATTAGAAACTGTTTGGGAGAGACGCACGAATTAGCTGGTAGAATCATGTTGCCTATCAAAAATCAGTATGGTGATTTAGTGGCTTTTTCGTCAAGGGACTGGAGACAAGGTTGTCACCGTCCCTTTTGGCATGAAAGCTATCAAAAGGGTTGTTATCTATATGGATTAGATGTTGCTAAATCGAGTATTATTAAGAATAAAAAAGCAATTCTAGTCGAGGGAGAGTTCGATGTGATCAAATTACATCAATATGATATTTCTTGTTCTGTTTGTGTTAATGGTAGTGCTCCTCAATTACATCAGATTGCTCTCTTAAGACGTTATTGTAAAGAAATGTATCTCACATTTGATTCCGATGAAGCTGGGCTGACTGCTATAAGAAGGTTACAGAAAGTTCCAATTGCTAAATTTTTCAATAGAGCGTTTTTGGATGTCAGATTGATTCCTGTATTTCTTCCGAAGGGTATGGACCCTGATGATTATATAAAAGCAGATGGAAGAAAAGCCTTTATAGATGTGTTGAAAAAGTCAAAGAAAAATTACTATAACATGGAGTAAATTAATGATTACAGGAAAACAAAAGAATAGTCCTGCTGTCGAATCCGTTTTAGGTGCTGTCGATACATTCGTTAGATGGAAAGAAAAAACCGCTCCAGATAGAAAATACGATATTTATCATCCTTCTGCATTCGGAAAATGTTTGAGAGAGATGCAATATAAAGCATACGCAGCAAAAGGATATATTAAAGTCATAGAAGAGGATCACGATTCCAGAGTATTGAGGTTATGGGAAAAAGGTCATAATATGCAGAGTCGTTGGGAAAAGTATTTCGATGGTCTTGGTGTCTTGCGTGGTGTTTGGCAATGTATTAATCCGATGTGTCGTCAAATCGATGATGATGGTGTATTTCAAGATATATTGGATGTGTCGAAAAATCTAAGGGTCTATGGTAAAGATGATCTGCAAGGATGTTTCAAACCAGATAAATGCGTTTGTGGCTCTACTAAATTTGCTTATAATGAAGTGAGCGTCTCTGCTCCTGAATACAATATGTTTGGACACGCTGATATTATTCTGGATTTTTCTAGATTTAATCCAGATAGATTCGATGGCATCATAAAAAGTTTTAACATGGATACTCTGCCTAAGAAACCTGTTGTAGTCGATATGAAGACCATTAATCAAAATGGTTTTGACGGTTTGGATAAATTCGGTAAACCACCGTCTTTTGGGTATCAGATTCAGTTGACTATCTACGCTCATTTATTAGATTGTGAATTTGGTATTTTAATCTACGAATGTAAAAATAATTCTTATACTAAAGCTTACAAGATCGAAAGGGATGATAAAAGTTGGGCATTGATACAGAGACAGGCTAAATTAATGATGGAAATGGCTTTGTTAAAGAACGGAGACGGTAAACCTTTATGTTTACTCCCTCCACCAAGACCTGAAAAAAACACGGGATGGGGTTGCAAAAACTGTGCTTTTAAGAAACATTGTTTTGCGACAGCATGGAAAGATGATAAATTAGATGAAAAAAGGAAAAATTTCTACGGACATTTGCTGGAAGATTAAATAAAATGCCGAAAGATATTTAGTGATTCACAGAACCATTAATTATTGAACGAAAAGGAGTGAGATTATGGAGAGTGAAGCAAAAGAAAAGAAGGTGTATGACGATTCAGATGATGAGGCCCTATTGTTAGTTAAGGGGGCTACAGTCGAGAAGACTAAAAATAAGACATATGTTAAAGAGTTGGCAACAGCAATTAGCACTGTTTTAATGAAGCATGGCGTAGTTAGGCTAAGATGTATTGGTAAGGGGGCAATTGGAAATGCGGTTTATGCACACGCAATTGCTCGTGGTAATCTGGAAGCACAAGGCGTAGATTTACGATCATCTCCAGCTTATCAAACAGTTTCGTTCCAGGACGGAATGAGTAGAACTGCCATTGTCCTTGAATTGAAGGATTCAGTAGATATTGCAGAGGAAGAAGATTAAAGCAGAGAGAAAGGGAGTTTCTGGGGGCCGAGTGGCCCCCAGAAGTTTAACTGGAGAGATTTATGCTTCACATTATAAATGGTAAAAAAATAGCAGACTTATTAGCAGCAGGTGGGACTGAAGCATTAGAATCAGAATTTGAGATCGAAGATGTTATTGCGTCTATCAAAAATATGAGAGATAAAATTAAGTTTCTCGAAGAATTAAAGAGACAACGAGCAGCATCTCTCAAGTCTGAAATCCTGAAATGGGTAGGTCAAATCAAAATACTTGAAGAAGTAGTTATGAACACTATGGAAAAAACATCTAACAAATCGTTGAATTTTCCAGGAGTGGGAAAAGTATCAGTCATTAATCGAAAAGGGAAATGGGTCATTGATAATGAAGATGAGCTTATTACTTTCCTTGAAAAGCAGGGTGATGAAATATGGGAAAAGGTAATTGTAGAAAAAAATTCTGTTGTTAAAAAAGAATTGGATTCTATTTTGGATATGTGGAAAAAAACAGGAGACACAATTCCTGATTGTGTATCTTTCGACCCTCCAGAAAAGAATCTTAAAATTGCCTATGGTACTGATGTTGATATTGAAGAGCCTGACATTGTTGAAGAACACGATGAACCTAAGAAGGCCAGTGTAGAAAATTATGACAATTTAGATTTTTGAGCCATTTGAGCTATTTATGAGCCGTTTTTATTACATCACGAAAAATGCCAAACCATCTTTTAGCAAGTTGGCCAATTTGTATCATAAAATTCCGGATACAAAAGGATGTATGAAAAATCTAGATTCATGTGGCGGATGGTGCTGTTTAACACAATCACCTCAAGTTTTATATTGCGAATTTTTAAGGGCTTTAGACTTTATTTTGAAGAATTGGGAAGAAGAAGATTTTCTTAAATTATTCGAAAAAAGCCTAAAGCATTATTTGAGTAAAGAATTGATAAAAGGATGTATTTTTTGGGATAAAGAAACAAAATTGTGCAAGATTCATGGGAAAAGGCCCTTTAATTGTTTCGTTTACGGAATTACTCCTAAAGAAGAATTCGGCGAGAGGTTAAAAAAGATTCGAGAAAAATATAAAGATGAAATAGTAAAATTTCGAGATCAATGTGATTTAGTAAAAACGACAAATGGACATGAAGTGACTACTGAGGATACTGATAAATGGTGGGATGAACTCATAAATATTGAGAAGTATATAGGCATTGATAAAAAACAAATTAATGACGAACCGGGTGGAACATATAGAACTTATCACGACCACTTGCTGATTTTTTATCTACCTGATTATTTATTGGAGAATTTATCTGAAGTTCGGAAATTTGGTGAAGTGATAGAAAAACAAAAGGTCATCGAAACAATTCTCGATTTGGTAAAAAACAATTTATGACTAGAAAAACAAGAATAGATAAAGCATCTTACAGAGAAGACTATAATGTTTTGGTGTTAGAAGTTACATTTCTGGATAATAATGAAACGAAAACTTTGGTTATGGATGCAGGTGAAACAACAACGAATATAGCGACAAAAAATTGTAAGAAAATAGAAGGCAAAACCATATCTATGGAGATGACAAGTAATGTCCAGGAATATGAAATGAAGGCCCTTGAGAAGTTGACAACCAGTCAATTCTCTGCTATAATGGAGAAGGAAAGACTAAAGATGATGAAATATCCTTACGGTGCTGCTGTACAAATTCTCAAAGAAAGATATCCAGAAGATTTTCCGGATGATTTAAATGAGAATAATTTTGCAGCATGGTATAGCTTTCCAAAAGAAACTGATGAAACTAAACAATCAACAGATAAAAGCGATTAATCACATCGATGGCCCGGCCTTCGTAACGTCATGCCCTGGCAGTGGTAAGACTACAGTTATTACTGAAAGAGTAGCAAATCTGATCAATAATAAAGGTATTATTCCTCAAAATCTTTTATGTTTGACTTTTACAAACAAAGCGGCCAAAGAAATGAGAGAAAGAATAGTAGAAAAAGTCGGTTTACATAAATCTAAGTTTTTTATCGGGACTTTTCATTCTTTGTGTGCTTCAATTCTTAGAAGATATGGTTCAAAAATAGGCTATTCAGATAATTATACTATTTTTGACCAAAAAAACCAAGAAGACATGATTGTTTCAATTGGGAAATCTCTTGGTTATGTTAAAAAGAGTGATATCAAGTATTATCACATTATGAATTCTGTAAATCATTGGAGAGAGAATTTAGAGTCTGAACAAGATTTATTAGATAGATTTGATGATGCCATAGATTGTAAAATAGCACAAACATATCTAGAGGAAATAAAAAAACAGAACATTATTGATTTTAGCGGGCTTTTGTATGAGACTGTCAAATTATTTGAAGCAGATCCAGTGTTGTTAAAAAAATTTCAGACTAAGATGAAGTATATTTTAGTTGATGAATGCCAGGATACGAACTATATCCAATTTTATTTAGTTAAGTCGGTTGGAGATAAATATAAAAATATATTTATAACTGGAGATATTTCGCAAAGTGTGTACCGCTTTAGAAATGCTAGATATCAAAACATATTGGATTTTCTAAGAGACTACCCTGATTGTAAAAAAATTCCGCTAGAAAAAAATTACCGTTCCACACCAGAGATCGTTGCCTGTTCTGATAAGTTGATTAAACATAATTCTACTCATATGGGAGGTGACATGGAGACTGACAACATAAGCGGTTCTCCTGTTTCTTGCGAAGTTTATTATGAACCATATGAAGAAGCGATGGGAATAGCACACAAAATCAAAGAGATTGTAGAGGACTATGGGTGGGAGTATTCAGATTGTGCTGTTCTTTATAGGCTTAACAGGTTGTCTTTAGAATTACAGACATCATTCAGTCATGTTGGTATACCTTTTGTGGTGATAGGTGGTCCCTCCTTTTTTGACAGAAGAGAAATACGAGATTGCTTGTCTATGTTGAAATTTATATCTAATCCTGGAGATTTGTTGGCATTTGACCGTGTAGCAAGTCTATTTAACGGCGTGGGTGCTGTTACTATAAGTAAAATGGAAAAGTTGGCAGAAGCAAATGATTTGGATGTTTTACAATTATGTAGAAGAATAGAAAATTATGATGTTAGTAGAACAATTAACAACACAGCTCTCAAGATCCGGGACGCATTTGATTTTGACTACCATCAGACGCACGCAGGGGACTGTCTGAGCCGTATTACCGAGAAGTTGGGCTATAATGACATATTGACTAATAACAGCCCAGAAGACCATCAGGATAGGATCGATAACGTCAAGGAATTGATTGACAGTGCGACTTCTTTTGGTGAGAAGAATAAAAGTCTAGAGAAATATTTACAGAACATCGCTTTGATTTCTTCTGCTGATAAAGAAAATGAGGAAAATTTTGTCACTTTACAATCCATCCACTCGGCAAAAGGAACAGAAAGCGAAATTATATTCCTCCCAGGTGTGGAACAAAACATATTACCTCATAGCAGGGCATTATTAGAATCTGATGATTATCAAGAAGCGGAAGCCGAGGAAAGAAGGATTGCTTATGTTGCGATGACAAGAGCAAAGAAAAATTTATTTATAAGTTATAATAAGACTAGAAAATATAGAGACAAAAGTGGCGTGATGCAATCGCGACATGTTGATCCTAGTCAGTTTTTATATGAGGCTGGATTGCTTGAGAAATAGTGATGATTGGTGATAAGTATAATATTGGTGATTTGGTTCTTCATAGAGATGATCCAGCGATCATTGGCGATATTAGGGATATTATTACCGACAGCCTTGATGATACTATGTATCACGTCTATTGGTTAGATGGATATGATTTTATATATTATAAGAATGAATTAACTTTTTGTGATTATACTGATTTTTTAGATAGAATAAAAGAGAGATTATGATGAAGGGTGATAAATTTGAAATTGGTGATTGGGTTGTTTGTTTTTAAAAAGGACGGGATAGATCCGGACAAAATATTGCGGTTGGCGAAACGGGGACTTTTTATGGTGTCAAAAATAATACTGTATACGACGTACAGTGGCCAGCGAAAGACAGTTTTTCATTCACTGCTGGTTCGTATTCTGAGTCAGAACTAGGCGAGTTGAGTTATACTGATTTTCGCGAAAAAATTAAAGAGAGGTTGGAAAAATAATGGATGGTGATAAATTAGAAGTTGGAGATTGGGTATATCATTACTCGGGTTGTGATAATGGTGAAAACATTGGTTGTATAAGTGAAATCATTCCACCTGATAGTTGTAGCGGTACTAGGTATACCGTCCTATGGGAAAATTTTGATAATGAATTCTCTCTACCTCAAACCCAGTATGAATCTGAAATCCACCTTAGTTCCTATACTGATTTTCGCGAAAAAATTAAAGAGAGATTAAATGTTTAGCTGTGGTGATTCAGTTTGTCATAAAAAATATCATTTATACGGTTCAGGTAAAATTTGTTCCATATATTGTACATATATCTTATTCGGTTTGTTTAAAAAGATATCTTACGATGTATCTTGGAAGAAAAGAAAAAAAAAGATGGGTCATCATAAAGATAAAGAATTATGTCGGATCAATGATGATAAAATATATGCTTTGTGGTATGAATTTCGCGAAAAAATAAAAGACAGATTAGTATGAGACATAAAGACTTATATCTTGGTGCTGAAGTCTATCATTGCATATTTTCTCATTGGGGTAAAGGGATTGTTGACAAAATATTTCGTCCACTTGGATATCGTCCAAAAATGTATGGTGTCGATTGGGAACAGGAAGGGACAACATTATGTCGTGCAGCCGATTTGAGGAAAACATTCAATAAAAAAAGACAACAATTGTTGAACGGGATAAAATCGCATAGTGAATTTAAAAAAAAGATGGAAGATAGGTTAGATGACTAATACTGTTAAATTGTGTTGTGGAGATGCAGTTCGTCATAAGGGGATGGACAAAGGAATTGGCATTGTACATACGATATATAACAAAAATGATTATACTGTATTTTGGCGTGTATCTTTAGGATCTGAATTTGGTGCGTATTGTTCACATCATCCTGACGATTTACGAAAAACTGATATATATTATGAAGAATTCCAAGAAAAAATTAAGGATAGAATAGAATGAAGATACTACAAAAACTATTGAAACTTTTTTCGCCGCGAAAAAAAGAAAAACCAGTGAATCCTATGCAATTTAAAATAGGTGATATCGTGACCTGTGGTTTAGCAAGCGATCCTGGGACTTTGGGCCGTGTGGAGGACACAGGGTTTAATGGCAATGGTGGGACGTGGTATCGCGTCGTATGGTATGATATTAAGGGCGACATCGATTTTGGAATATATTGCAACGAAGACATCATTCTTGTCAATTTTTATAGTGATTTTCTGGAAAAAATTAAAGACAGATTAAATGGGTAACACATATACTATTTTAAGAGATAAGCATAAAGGACAATCCTGCTTTATTGTAGGTGCTGGCCCAAGTCTCTATGAAGTATCTCGTCACCCTCAATATAAGAAGATGTTTAAACATGTTTCGATATTTGTTAATTCAAGCATACTCGCAATAAAGAATAATTACGCAAAGAAAAATAGAACCTATTGGATTTCAAATGATGCTTTAGTGATGAGATGGACATATTGGCACGATTTAAAAATATCCAATTGTACTAAAATTGTAAGAAACAGTTGGTCAAAGTATAAGAAGGCAATTAGGGGGTTTTTGATGTTCCATCCTAGACCCACTTCTGAGGGCGTTATAAAACCAAAAGACAGAGGATTGGCTTATTGTAGTTCTGTGCCTTCTGCTCTTGATTTAGCTATTCAAATGGGATGTAAAAAGATTTTTTTGTTAGGTGTTGACCATTATATGGAAGGTGGGAAAAGTCATTTTTGGCAGTTCTGGTCTACATCTAAATGGCCTAAAGGACCATTGGCTGCTCAAGGGCAACAAATGAGGTCATTCCAATTTAATCTTCAGGCATTTAAGGCATTGAAAGGATATGCCGAGAAGAAAAAAGTGAAGATTTATAATTGTAATCGATTGAGTAGGATCAAGTATTTTAAGAAAATAACTTTTGAAGAAGCATTAGATAAAGCAAGTGATACAAAGGGAGAGTGAAAATGGGTAGGATTTTTTTTGATATTGCGAATTTTTTTAGTAAGTTTTTCAGATCTTTGTTTATTGGCAAGAAAAAAAATGATGTTGCTAGGCCACAAAAGAAACAACCTTTTTCTGAGTATCCAGGGGGTCCTCCTGAGCCTCGTCCTCCGTTCAAACCTCCTACTCCACCACCAAAACCATTCAATATTGCAGCAGTAGCCGGAGACTTTTGTAAGAAAGTTCACCGTAATATCGAGTTAGAACGAGTAGATGTAGACCAATTTGTTGTATATGTTCCATTTCAGTTTGACGATGGCGATCATTATGTTATTATGTTAATCCAAGAAGCCGGGAATTGGGTTTTGACTGATGGTGGTCATACCTTGATGCATCCTGGTTACAATAATTTAGACCACAATGAACTGGAAGATATTGTGGCAATCTATGGGGTCGAGAATAGGTCGGGTGAATTACGTATCGTTGTGTTGGATGAGAAATTCGGTGATGCTTTACTCACAATGATACAAGTGTTAAATTCAATTATATGTATGGCCGCTACAACGAAAACAATATGTAAAAAAGAGAAACTATTTTTATGAAAGTTAAGGATATAGCAGACAGACATAAGGGTAAGGCTATTTTTATAGTTGGTGCTGGTCCATCGTTACATTTCCAGAAAGTGAAGCCTTTGAAAAAATTTATAACAATCGCTGTTAATTCCGGAGTTCTTAAGGTCCCATTCTGTGATTATTTTTGTTCTGATGATAAGGCGGCATTTCATTGGACTTATTTTGACGAGCTGAAAAATCTGGCTTGCACTTGTTTGTTTTTTGGCGGAAGATTGAAAGGTTATTCTCGTCATATAGATAAAAACAGAATTGTATGGTATGACCATAAAAGCTGGTACGTTCCAAGTCAAAAGAAATACTACCCTGAAGGTCTTATCTTGACTAAAGACCCAGAAAAGCCTATCATCGGAGCCAGGACATCAAGTGGTTCTGCTATACATTTGGCTTATATTATGGGTGGAGATCCAATTATTCTCCTGGGTCACGATTGTTGTTTTAAGGAAGGTAAAAGATATTTTTGGCAATTTCCTGGGGAAAAAAGAGCAACGAGAAAAGATGGAGGGATGGTTCCTCTTCGTCCAAATGCTGAAAGAATCAATGGGAAACAGGCAGATAAACACTCTCATGATTTCCTTAAATACTGGAAGCATCTGTCAAAACAAACAAAAGAACAGAATATCAGAATAATAAATGCATCTGGTGGTGTATTGGATTATTTTGAGAGAATGTCTTTAGATGAGGTATTAGAAAAATTCGCAGACAAAAAATTCCGATAAAAAGGAATGATAGCCGGAAAGAAAATTTTATCGATAATCACTGCGAGAGCAGGATCAAAAGGAATAAAGAATAAAAATGTCAGAGATTTTGCTGGAAAACCTCTTGTCCAATGGTCCATTGACGCATCTATGGATAGTAAATATGTTGATTTGACGGCTATTAGTTCTAATTGTGATTTGGTTAAAGAAGTAGCCGCAAATTATATTTTAGATAATAAATGTAGTTTCTTTCTAAATAGTGAAAAACCTATTATTTTTATTCAGAGACCAGACGAACTCGCAACTGATATATCTAAAAATGAAGAAGCATTAATACATGCGTTGAATGTTATGTTTGATGATTATATGTTTAATTTTGATATTATTATAAATTTGCAGCCAACTTCTCCAATTCGTAATGAAAAATTGATAGATCAATGTATAGAAAGATTTATCGGAGAACAAGCAGATAGTTTATTTACAGGCAGTTTTCATACTCCTTTCTTTTTTAGAATAGAAGATAATGAAGTAATTGCTGAATGGGATTATAAAAATAGAAGAATGAGACAGGAAATTCCAGAAAATGAAATGAAAATACATGATGATGGGAATATTTACATTTCTTCCGCGAAATTATTAAAAGATACAGGATGTAGAATGGGTGGGAAAATATCAATATTCCCAACAAATAAATATCAATCATTACAAATAGATACCGAAGAAGATTTTATACTAATTGAAAAATTAGTCGAAGCAAATGTTATAAAATTGCTACAATGATGTAGAGGAGACAACTATGGATGAGATTAGAAAAGAACTTAAACCTTCTATTGCGAAAGCATTCAGAAAATGGTGGGGACAATCGACACAAGAAGAAAAAAAACAATTTTGTAAAGATGTGAACTCTATGGCTAGTTTAATGAGGAAAGTGAGATAAGATGAACCATACAATGACATTTTTAGGAGTCAATGACATATTCGCCAATGGTATTGACCAATTCCATACGAATGTTTGGATTGAAAATGAAGAAAAAAAAGCTATATTGATTGATTGTGGTACTGACGCCAAAGTGTCAATAGCGAAAGCCGGTAAAAAAGTTGAAGATTTAGAAGCAGTTTATATTTCCCATTTACATGGAGATCACTGTAGTCTTGAATGGCTTGGATATTATTCGTTTTTTAAATTGGGTAGAAAATTACGTTTATTTATAGATATTGATTTGGTAGATAAACTATGGAGAATGTTATCTCCAAGTATGAGTAATGTTTCTGGTCATTTTATGGTTTTCCACGATTACTTTGATGTTGTTCCAATTCGTAGTTTTGACTACCCTTATTTTATTTGGGACGATATCCATTTTGTCGTTATTCCCGTTCCTCATATAAAATCAAGATGGGGTGAACGTAATTGGATTTATAGTTATGGATTGTCTTTTGGGGACGAGTATAGTAGTTCCTTGTTTTGGTTAACTACAGATACTTGTGTCGCCAATTATGCAAAGCAAAAACATTGGTGCGATTATGCCTCTGATAAAGGGGGATTATTTAAAGATTATTCTTGGTTTTATCACGAATATAAAACAATTTTTCATGATTGTTGTTTTAATATGACTGCTGTCAAAACAGAGGATTTGGTCCATAGCACATACAATAATTTAGCTACTTTTCCTCAAGAAATCAGAAGCAAGATGTGGCTACTCCACCATCCTACAATTACTAATAATATGTATGATATGGCTGAAGAAGATGGGTTCCATGGATTTTTGAGAAGAGGTCAGAGTTTTAAGTTTTAATAAGATGAATGATTTTTATGTTGAAGTAATTCCAGTTATTGATTATAATAGGATAACATCATTATGTAAATGTCAATATCCACTTCACCGATTTGGGTGCCCAAATTTTTCCGTGAAGAAAGGATGTCCCCCTGGCACAAAAAACCTCGATCAAGTTATTGATTTATCGAAAACTGTCTATGCTATATATAATATTTTTGATTACAGGGGACATATTAATAGGATGATGGAAAAGCATCCTCATTGGAGTGATAGACAGGCCAAGTGCGTTTTGTATTGGCAGCCGAAAGTACGGAAGCAATTAAAAGTGAAGATTGTTAAATTTATGAAAGAGAAGGAAGGTTATTTCATTGTTAAAAATCCTGAAGCTCTTGGCACTAATCTGACGGAGACTATGAAAAACGCGGGGATATACTTAGAATGGCCTCCTGAAAAAATAACATATCAAATTGTTTTAGCAGGAATTCTCAAAACCCATTCAATCTAATCGTAATTTTTTTCTATTATTGGCTTCATCAGCAGTTAGATCAATGTGTTTGTATTGTAATGATTTAATGACGGCTTTCGAATCTCTTACTAATTTTGATAGACCTGTAGGTTCCAAACTTGCGGCATTATCTGTTCCTTTGGCAGTTCTGTCTAATGTGAAATGCCTTTCTACCCAAGTACTACCTAATGTGATAGCTGCCATATCAGCGGCGATACCTAAATTATGTCCACTGTATCCAACTCGATTGAAATGTTTTTTTAGGTTTTGTATTTCTAATAGATACAATTCTTCGAATTTTACAGGATAGCCACTTGTTGTCCAATACGCCACAACTTTATCCTTTTTGTCCTGTAAATAAGAGATTAATTCTCCGATTTCGATCTTAGTTATCATCCCAAAAGATATGTGGATATCCTTGTTATAATTGTTAAAAAGATAGTCTAACAATTGACAGTTACAATTAAAAGCAGAGGGTACTTTAATATAGTCAGGATTTAACGATATAATTTCAGCAGCGGAGTCTGTATCCCACACTGAACACGCATATTTGATTCCAATGAAATCACAATATCCTTTTAGTTTTTTGTGTTGTTCTATAGAAAATTCTAAAGCCTGTCTGTGTTGTAAATATGTTTCTCCGAACGAATTCATTGGGCATGGATGTGGAGAATTGTGCATATGTTTTGGTACGGCTTTTACACAATTTCTTTTTTGGAATTTTATGTAATCTGCATTACATAATTTTGCCGTTTTGACCATTTCTATGGCTAAGTCTAAATTGCCCTGATGATTACAACATGCTTCTGCGACTATATTAATTTTTTTGAGCATTTTTAACTCTCCTTTTTCAAACGATAAGGGAACATTAATTTTGAAATATTTTTATACAAATTTTGCACCTCGCTTTGCCGATTATATTATCGAGAGAGTTGTATTTTTTCTGCAAAAAATAAGGAGATAAAGATGGATCAAAATCGAGAATACGCCCGACGAAGTGTGAAAGAATTGATTCGTTTATGTGGATATGATTTGGTGAATGAAATGGTGAATGAAGTCCATCAAGAGCCCGAATTGCCGGATGATTTATGTAAATTAATGGAATCGGTAGGTGAGAATGAATCTTGGAAACCTGAATGTTTTTATTATGCTGTTTTCGATGGCTTCGATAACGAAAACAATCAAGGTGAGAAGGAAACTATATTAGTTTTCATCACGAAGTGGGAATGGTTTTATGAAGAGATTCCATATAATCCACATTTTAGATTATGTTATATACTACCAGATATTGGAGAATATAATATCGAACAAGCATTATACATATATGATGAAATTAAAGATGATTTTAGAGAAATTTTGACTAAAGCCGGATTTGAAGAGAATCCGGATATGCGTCATAAAATTAAAAAAGTTTACAGCTTAAAGTGAAAGGAGATAATGATGAATATTAAAATGTTCATTAGCGATTTAGACGGAGTTCTTTCTGATGGAATGTATCAAGTCGATGAAAATGGAAAAATATCAAAAAACTTTTACACAAGAGATTTCGACGCATTAAGGCAATTATCAGAAACAGGAATTGATATATTCATTATAACAAGCTCAGATGATCGTGTTATTATTGAAAAATGTAAACGGCTATCATTTATGTTAGAAGTTCGTGTAGGAATAATTGATAAAAAATCTGAAATTGATAAAATTTTGTCTTATTATCCAAATACCTCTTGGGAGAATATTGCTTATATTGGTGATGCAGAAAATGATATCGAATGTTTGAAAGCAGCGGGATTCTCCGGTTGTCCTTCAGATGCTATAGAAGAATTAAGTCCGGATAAGGATGTATTAAAATGGGAGGCCATGGTACGTTTGTGGCGTGGGTGTAATAATCTGCTTCCATTTACGTCGAGACCTATGATTGTTGATTTTATTTCAAAAAAACCAGGAGGCCGTGGTGCTGTTTATGATTTTGCTATGGAAGTGTTAAAAAGAAATAATGAAATTTAAAATTGGAGATGCTGTCTTTTCTAAAAAGGATAAAAAAGAAAATCCGGTAGGGATAGTAGTAGATAGGGATTATGACCTACTTCTTGTCGATTATCCTCACCGTATAACTTTTCAAATTTCAATGGATTCTGCTGGTAAATTTGTCACGGGTTACCATCCAGAACAAATATGGTATTACGAAGAGTCATTAGTCGGTGCAGATAAATATGTATACAGTACCGATTTTCAAGACAAAATTAAAGATAGATTAAAAAATGACTGAAACTAAATTTAAAACTGGAGATAGAGTCCGGTCTGTTTTTGACCGCGAAAAAACAGGAACAATAACATATACATTTGATTGTCCATTGGGATCGGCTTATCATGTCCATTGGGATAATGATCCCGATACAGATGGTGAATTGGACCATCAATTGACATTGGTATCTTGGGATGATTTCCAAGATAAAATCAAAGATAGAATATAATGGAATTTCTAGTTGGAGATAGAGTTAGGTGGCAGCAGAAGCATTGTGGGGTGACTGATGATGGGACGGTAGTCGAGGTGAATGACAAACTCGTTTATATTGTGTGGGATTATGAGGTGACGGGATTGGTTCATCCTTATCAAATCTCGTTGATTGAACCATATTGTAAGGTGATATCCGACGTAACATGGAATGATTTTCAAGATAAAATTAAAGATAGGTTAGGAGTAAATTAGGAGCCATTATGGATAACTGGATAGAGATTTCTCAAAACGCCGTATTATCAGAAAAACTTATTGAGAAGTTTCGAGACAAAGTAGATTGGTCTCAAATTTCACAATATCAAAATTTATCAGAAAAATTTATTGAGAAGTTTAGAGATAAAGTAAATTGGTCCATTATTTTTAGATATCAAAAATTGTCTGAAAAATTTATTTATCAATATATGAATAAAATGACAACATATTGTTGGCAATATGTATTTTGTAGTCAGAAATTATCGGAAGAATTTATTGAAAAATTACTTCAATGTGATCAGAGTGATTCATTCGGATTGAATGAAAATGAAAAATCTTGTGGTTGGAACAATATTTCTATAGAGCAGATATTATCAGAACGATTTATGGAAAAACATAAAGACGAGTTGGTTTGGAAGCATTTATCCAAGCATCAGAAAATGTCTATGCGGTTTATAAAAAAACATAAAGATAAAATTGTTCTTAAACAACTGGTTCAAAATAGTAGACTGTCAGAAAAATGTTTAGATCATGTTCTAACTTTGTTTGAAGAAAAGAACAATAAAGATTATCAAAATTTTCAAGATAAAATTAAAGATAGGTTAGGAGTGAACATATGACAAAATTAGCCGGAAAAGTGAAAGCAAGACAACGAAAAGAAAAGGAACAAAAACAGAAAGCCAGGAAAAGAGTATATCTGGATAAATTAGTTAAGAATATAAAATTATATGATGACCCGGCATTATATCAGATGTGTAATGCTATTGGTAAAGATGATATAAAACCTATAGCTCATGAATTGAAAAGAGTGTTGGCAGCAACCCGGTCTGGTATAGGATTAGCTGCTTCTCAAATAGGGATTATGAAATCAATATTTATAACGAGATTAGATCCTACTGTTAATTCTTTTCGAGTATTTGCTAATCCTGTTGTTATTCCCGTTGGCACAATAGAAATTACGAGAAAAGAAGGGTGCTTGTCGTATCCAGATTTTTTTGCGAAAATTAAAAGACCTTGGAAAATAAAAGTAGAATATATAAACGAATTCTCCATAAAGAAACAAGAAGAACTCACGGGTTATATGTCCCGAGTTTTTCTTCATGAATTTGATCATTTGTCCGGAGAATGTAAAATATCTGAAAAATATTTCGAAAGCAAGAAGGAACCAACAGATAAATGAACAATCTATATCATATATATGTTATATTATAGGAGATTATGATATGGTAAAAACAAAAGATTTGTCTGGATTTAGGATAGGAAAGTTGTCCGTGATAAAAAGAGTGGAAGATCATGTTTCAAAAAAAAGCGGTAAAAAACTGGCAAAATGGCTAGTAAAATGTGACTGTGGTTACGAATTCGGAATTCTGGCCCACTCTTTAACCTGTAGTAAACCAACTAAAAGTTGTAGAGTATGTGCTGGAGTTAAAGATCTATCCGGTATGAGATGTGGAAATTTATTGGTTATTGAAAGAGATTCTAGTAATCGAAGTGGAGCTAAATGGAAATGTAAATGTGATTGTGGCAATTTTGTAAAAGTTTTATCTAGTCATCTGCAAAAAGGCGAAACAAAAAGATGTTGGGATTGTAAAGTTAATAACCATAAACTGAATGGAAGGATGTCTTCTCGGGTTTATTATAGAATGCATGAAGGGGCAAAACGTAGGAGTATGGATGTGGGGAAGGATGTGGATAGGAAATATTTAGAATTGATATACAAAAAACAAAATGGTAAATGTGCTTTGACCGGCATAGACATTATTTTCGCAAACACGGTAGATGACGATATGCATGGTAAAACCACAGCTTCATTAGATCGTATCAAATCTGATGTTGGATACATTAAAGGCAATGTGCAATGGGTGCATAAAACTATCAATAAGATGAAGATGGATTTAGATCAAGATTTATTTATTAAATTTTGTTGTTTAGTATGGGAAAAAAGCAAATGAATAAAGGGTTCACACTGGTTGAGTTACTGGTAGTTATTTCCATAATCGTTTTATTGGTGTCCATTGTAGCCCCTGCTGTATATCAGGGAGTTCATTTATCCAGACGAGTTATGTGTGGTTCTAATTTAAAACAAATTTCCTATGCTTTTAGGATGTATCTACAGAATAATAATACGATATTTCCTGGACATAAACATGATACTGGAACTGAATTTTGGGCAACTGACATTTTACCATATGTTGGTGAACGCGAGAAAGAAATAGAGGCTATTGGGTCCTGTTTTATGTGTCCTGGTTTTTTAGAATCACAATCAATTGATGGGGCTTTGTGGGAGTGGGATTTTGATTTTGACAAACTGGGATATGGATATAATGCTTATTTTCTAGGTTTATATCCTGAAGTGGAAAATGAATGGGTTACAAAACAATGGTTGAGTGTGGGGGAGGTGAAAATTCCTTCATCTGTAATCCTTGTTGCCGATTCTCGTCCGATTTCTCCTGGGGTTTCAGAGGGATCTAAATTATGGTGGCCACGTGCTGATACGGATGGGGTGGATACTACACGCCATCTGGAAGAAGGGGCGATATCCTTCCTAGATGGTCATGCGAGTTCCAGTCGTACCGAAGACATTAACCCTACACCTTCTGACAGGAACAAACATATACAAGTTTGGGATGCTCGTTGGCCACATTAGAGGGATTATATGGCGATATTTAATAGTGTAATCATAGCACACCGAGATAGACCAAGAAGTCTGAAAGTCCTTTTGAGAGGTTTATTGTTAGCAGGAGAACAGGTCTCTCCTAAGTCATATGAAATTATTATATCTGATTTAGGTAGCAATGGGTCTTGTCGCAGTATTCTTAATAAATACGTCAATGAAACTTCGTTGAATTTAAAGGTTATGTGGAATAAATACAAGGGACAGTTTTGGAAGACAAAAGCATTGAATAATGCCGCTAGAAATAGCACTGGCGAATATATTACGATGATTGACTGCGATGCCCTTGTCCCTTGTAATTTTCTAAAAGGGATTGAAAAGTTCTTTACAAAAGAAAAACATAAAAATACTAAATTGTGTCATAGGGTCATATTTTTGACTCCAATGATTTCTCGTTCTCTATATGCGAGGGCTGATAAATTCGATTGTTTGTATATTGACGATTTCATAATGAAGAAATCAAAGCATTTTATCGTTGCGAGAGAGAGGTATACTGGACAAGAAAAATTCCTCGAGGACTTTCCTGGGAGTAAATGGGGGTATCTTACGAGTAAATGTGCCCTTGGGAATAGCCATTTCACAGTGGGTAGAAAACATTATATGGATATAGGTGGGCACGATGAAGGATTCAAAGGACACGGATTGGAAGATATGGATTTTAATTTAAGACTGTGGAGATACCTAGAAAAAGGGACATTGAGGACACATATTAAACACGCTATTTTCCATTTCAGCCATTCAAAAGGTAATGACTGGTTAAATATGAAATATAGAGTAAGGAATAGAAAAGTATATAGACATAATAAAAAACGCAGAGTCATTAAAGTGCCAAAAAAATCAGATTGGGGACGATTTTGAGCAAAAAATTATCGATATTAATTTGTTCTCTCGAAGAGAGAAAAGATCTTTTAGACAGATTGTTGTATAGGTTAAAGCCTCAAGAGGATGACAGAATTGAAATCCTAATTGAGGTTGATGATAGAAAGATGACGATAGGTGCCAAGAGAAATATCCTAATGAGAAGGGCAACTGGCAAATATGTTGCTTTTATTGATGACGATGATTTGGTTTCATTCGATTATGTTCGTAAAATCATGAAGGCAACGAAACAGGAGCCAGATTGTTGTGGAATGGAAGGTATTATTACATTCAGGGGAAAATATCCTTGTAAATTTATCCATTCAAAAAAATACAAAACATGGTCTCAAAAAGATAGAGTATATTATAGACCTCCTAATCATTTGAACCCGATCAAAAAGGAAATCGTTAGACATTTTCCGTTTCCAGAATTAAACAAGTATGAGGATCGTAATTACTCCACACGGACATACTCGCATTTGAAAAGTGAAGTGTATATCAAGAGTCCAATCTACTTTTATTTATGTAACGAATCTGGCGAAGGACAAGTCAAAGGAGCAGAGAATAAGGATATTTTGAAATCAACAAAAATAGTTGGTGATTTTTCTTTGAAGGCAAAGATTAGAATCAATAAACTTGCTGGCAGTGCTGCTGGTTTTATGTTAGGAAGTTCTGTGTTAGGTTTTGCTGGTAGAAATATTGGGTCATTCTTTTTAGAAGGGAATCATTTTAAAGGAGTCAAATTTTCTCCAGCTACTCGCAAATATCTAAAAGATGGAGAACCATTTATTTTTAGAGTAGTTAGAGAAGGAGATACAATGTCATTTTCTATTAATGAAAAACCTATGTTTAAAATTAGTTATACAGACGAGAAGGTCAAAATAGGATTTAGACCTATGCGTAGTGATATGAAAATTATACATCTAAAGGTGAGTCAAGATAAAGAATGAAAAACATATTATCATTCGTATTATATGGAGACAAAGATAGGTATTGGGCACCACTCCCGATGGTTCTGATCGCTAATTCCCTTATTTTCTCTGATTTCAAAATGCGTTTTCATATACCCCCAGAGATACAACAACATCGGTTTTTCCCAATATTGAAACAAGCAAGTGAGAAAACTGACTTGATAACAATCAAAGTTATCACAGATCCATACAAACGCACTCAGCCTACACTATGGAGGATGATGCCGCTATGGGATGATAAAGTCCGCTATATGTTTTGTAGGGATGTTGATACGATTTCAGTAAAAGATGAAGTCAGATCTATGCGGGCGTTTATACAGAAGGCTGATAAATCAAAATATATGATACATGGTATACGCAGTTATAAACTACATACCACTTATTTAATGGCCGGGTTGTCAGGATTTCACTGCGAGAAGATAAGAAGTATGGGAATACTACCAGATTCATTTAATGAATATATGAGGTTTGCTAAGAAATACAATAAGCAATGCCCGCATTGGGCTTGGGGATGTGATCAAGAAGCATTGAAAAATTTCTTCTACATAAGGAATAAAAGATGTAGAAAAATTATGAGGTCTACCTTGGATACTCCACTGGATACTGCTCCTCGTTTTTTGAAAGATTTCAGAGCAACATTACTGACTGCGGAAGAGTGTAAGCAAAGAATCAATCTTAAAGACATACAGGATCGTCATATATTGTTCGGTGTTGCAAAAAAACTAGAAGAATTCGCTGGTGCTCCTATCTATGCTAAAGATTCATTAAAGTATATTAAGCGGTTTCTGGGGATACAATGTCCTATGTCCGATATCATTAATGAAGTATTTGAAAGTATGCCCCATATAAAGGAATACTATTGTGGCTGAGTTCTCTATAGTATCAGTCGGCTGTGATTGTAAACAATTTGTTGAGCCTTGGTTTAATTCTATCGTAAGGCAAACTATACAAGATTTCGAGGTCTTTATTGTCATCGATCCGTCTAAAGATAAGACATCCAAATGCACAGCGTCTGTGATTAAAGATGACAGTAGATTTCACATAGTCGCTGCTCATGAAGACAAAAACTATGGTGCCTTATACAATCGTTGTCTTTGTAGTAATGAAGTTAGTGATCCGGAATCTATCATAATGCATGTTGATTTAGATGATGCTTTGTTCGTGAAAGACGCTATAGAGATTGTCAAGAAGAAGTATGATAGAAAGAAGTGTTGGATGACATATGGATCATACAAATCTAATGTTGGTGGCAATTGGAATAGGGAAATACCGGAGAAGGTATGGAAAAAAAATTCGCATAGAAAAAATCAATGGTCGACAAGTGCATTGAGAACATTTAAAAAATGGTTATGGGATAAGATAGACCAAAAAGATTTTGTTATGCCAGATGGAAATTGGATTAAGAGGGGTACGGATTTGGCTTTTATGTTTCCGATGTTAGAGATGGCTGGACAAAAGAGAGTCAAGTTTATAAAGAAATTCATTTATTTTTATAATGTATATGGTCAACAAAACAAGAAGCAGAGAAAACACGAGGACAAAACTGTAGAATACACTCGTAGTTTACCCTCATATCCGAAAATATACATATGAGAAAAGTATTATTCGTAGTTGGAGATGGAATAGGAAATCAATTTCAAACTATTCCGGCTTTTTTATTTTGCCAAAGAAAATTTGGTCAAGTATCCGTTTACAATTCTATTCCAACACAAACAAAGGCAACAAAAGTTATTTTTGGAAAGATGTGTAGCGAGATATTTCACTCCAATTCCAAAATAAATAGACGATTATTCAAATGGCAAATTTTAACCGCTGCTTGCTATGGAAGCCCAGCAAAAAATATCAGAATTCTGAATGAGAAATTACTTAAGAAGAAAGACAAATATTCAGAAGTCATGTTTAATCTTCTCTCTGTGGGTGATGACTACTCTGATAAAGACTTCAAAGACGCCCTTAAAGTGTTTGATTATCTAAAAGTTAGAGATAATATCCCTGATATTCTAATACATGATGGATATAGCAAACTAACTAAAAAATCGGAAAAAAGGTGGTTACCTAAAAGCTATCCTAAATATCGTGAATTAGCAGAAGGTTTGATAGGTTTAGGATATAGCGTTGGCAGTCTCGGCGGAAAAGATGAGCATATCGAAGGAACTATTGATTTGACTGGGATGAAATTAAAGCATTCAATTGGGGCAATTAAATCGTGTAAATTACTAATATCAAATGATACAAGCACATATCATATAGCAAATGTTTTGAAGGTTCCAAATATTGTAATTTACACATTCACTGACCCAAAGAAAAACTACTGTAAAAGGTTTCATAAGTATTCTCATATTATTAGATTAGAAAATTTAGATTGTTCTCCTTGTCAACTATCGGGCGGTTATGATTATTGGCAGAAGAGTAAGGATGGCTGTAAATGGAAGTGTAGAGACATTCCTGTCGAGAATATAGTAGAGAAAGTGCAGGAGATTTTGACGTGAATATAATCTTTTTGAGGGGTTCTGTCCCTCCGAAAAATGAACATCCTGAAAAGCTATTGTATGATGACATAGAGGATTGTAGCGATGTATGGAGTCAGCTTTTCTATTATTTAACGCGGAATTTTTCTGCTAAAGCAGAATTATTATACCAGAACAAGATTAATATCGAAACTTCTTTTGTCGTAAGCGATTTTTTTACAGAAAGAAGGGTTCCTAAATTAAAGAGATATGCCCCAGATTTTATCCCGGATTTAATCGTATGTCGTGGTGGATTCGATTACTACGAACCATTTATTAAAAAATATCCTAAAGCTAAACAAGTATACTATGGTGCCGGTGTAAGATACTATCCAGAAGGATACAATAAATACGATTTATTTTTGGTGGATTCACCAAAGCAGAAAAAGAAGATAGATAAAAAGGGACATAGGGCAGAATTATTTATCAAACCAGCAGCCATGTTATTTGAGCCAAAGGACACGGAGAAGCAGTATGATATTTGTTTTATTGCCAATGGAACTCAAAGAGGGATAAAAAGACACGAACTTTTTTTGAAGAGTTTCGCTGGAAGTAAGTATAAAATACTCAATTTAGGAAATATCAGTAAAAAAATTGTCAAGTTGGCTCAACAATTGGCCGTTAATATAACATGGGGGGACTGGTCTCTTCGCAAATATCTACCACCTAAAATATCACAATGTAAAGTAGGTGTTTGTTGCTCTACTAATTATGATTCCTGTCCCAGAGTAATCCCAGAATATTTAGCTTGTGGGTTGCCGGTTGTAGCGACAAAAAATATTAATTTTTGGCATGATAAATATATTACCCCGGAAACCGGATTATTGGTAGAAGAAGATGGATTGAAAAAGGGAGTTAAAAAAATACTTCGTTGTCATTACGATGTTCGTCCATATTATGATAATTATCTAAATATGGAAGAAGCAAGTGAACATTTACACGGATTAATAGAAGAAATACTATAAGGAGAAAAAAATGTCCAGGTCAAACCTATGTAAAGAGTGTGGAAGTGTAGTAACTAATAGATTTGATTATCCTCGTCTGAACCTGTGTGGCAGGTGTAGTGTAGCAAAGGATAAAAAAAAGTCGAAAGATAAACGAAATTTAGCCTATTTTCGGACGATGTTCAAGAAAGTAAAAAAAGAAAATAAACAATTAAAAGAAAAAATAAAAGCATATGATAGTGGAGAAAAATAAATGGATATCGCTTTTGATTTATTTAATGTTGGGCTAGGAAACAACGGGGGCACGAGAACCATTATTAAAACTGCCCAAACTCTACAAAATTTAGGCTGTGAAGTTAGTATATATTCTAATATACCGAATCAATACACCTGGGATAGATCATGGCAAGATAAAGTAGGATTTACATGTAAAGACAGATACGATATCCCACCACAGTTTACCATCTTTGCAACTGGATATTACAGCATTAGACATGTTCTTATGAAAAAAGAGGTTAATAGAATTTATATCTACATTCGTGGACATGAATTGTGGAATGCCAAAGAAGATGAATTGTTGAAGTTATATGGAAAATTTAAACCAGGGCATTGTCTCGTTAATAGTGAGTGGTTAAAAAGTTTATTAAAAAAAAATGGAATTAAATCCAAATTGATTTATCCTGGGATCGATAAAACATTCACTATCCTACCTAGTAGGACCAAGCCTCGTAAAAACAGGTTCGGAGCATTATATAGCGAAAGACATCAAACCAAAAGACACGAAGATGCTGTTAAAGTCAGTAAATTATCTGGTTTCCCGGTAAAAATGCTAAATAAAGATATCGTTGACCCAACTGAAAATAAACTCAATAAATGGTACAATAAATTCAAAGTGTGGTTTGCTCCTACAGAGCTTGAAGGGCTTCACAATTGCCCCATAGAAGCCTCTCAGACCGGTTGTGCGGTCGTTTGTAGCGATCATCCCAGGAATGGTATGTCTGACTACGCCATACACGAGGAAACGGCTCTGGTGTATCCTGCGAGGGATTTGGATACAGCATCTAAATATATTACGCAACTTATGGAAGATGAAGTATTAAGACAAAAATTAAATCAAGGGATGGTTGATCTTTTGAAGAAGAAAATTAAGACAAGAAAAGAGAACATGATTGAGTTGCGAGATTATATTTTTGCCGAAAACAAATAAGTTAGGAGTATAATATGAAGATAGGAATAATTGGTTACGGCATAGTTGGTAAAGCAATAGAACAAGGGTTTAAGGATAAATGTAAAATTTATGTCCATGACCCTTTACACATAGGAAAAGAACCCGATGGTAATACAACTTTTTGTTATACGATTGTAGATGTTGTAACCGCGTGCGATGTCGTTTTTGTATGTGTCCCAACTCCTGCTAAAAAAGAATTCCAGAAGAATGATGGCTCTATTGCACCTTTCGATTCCACCATAATAGACGATGTGATGGAGAAAATAAATTTCGGCAGTTTGTGTGTATTATTAACCCATGATTTAAAGGACAAAGCATTACC